>Ga0209503_10000286_pt1 | contig 34249 bp, 33 predicted proteins | sample SouAtlMetagenome_2_FD_187448 | JGI IMG/M metagenome (GOLD analysis project Ga0209503, IMG submission 187448) | Marine eukaryotic phytoplankton communities from Atlantic Ocean - South Atlantic ANT15 Metagenome (SPAdes) (version 2) | ecosystem: Environmental > Aquatic > Marine > Oceanic | place... | reverse complement strand
AGACGAATGTTTTAATTTAGAATTAATTAAGTTTGCTTTGTTATTTATATTAATAAGTTTATTTTTTAAATTAGCTGTTGCACCTTTTCACGTGTGGTCTCCTGATGTGTATGAAAATTCACCTTCTGCCTCAACTTTTTTCTTCTCAGTTGTTCCTAAATTGTCTATCTTTATATTAATGCTTAGAATTTTCTATTATAGCTTTTTTAGTTTTTTCAATAGCTGGAAAATTATTTTAATTTTAGTTATATCACTAACTGTTTTAATAGGATCATTTGGAGGAATTGAACAAAGAAAATTAAAAAGTTTACTTGTTTATAGTTCTATAAGTCATATGGGTTATTCGCTTATCGCTTTTGGATCTGGGACTTTTGATAATTTACAAATACTATTTAGTTATCTTGTTATTTATAGTTTTTCCGGTTTGTGTATTTGGTCAATTTTTATTTTAACTAGAGTAAAAAGTAGTCATTTTAAAAAACAAAATAAAGATTTAACTGATTTAGTTTCTTTTTCAAAATCTAATTACACATTAGCTACATTTTTTTCAGTCGTTTTGTTCTCAGTTGCAGGGTTTCCTCCTATGATAGGTTTTTTGGTTAAAATAAATGTTTTTTTAACTGCAATTGAATCTTCTATGTATTTTATTTCGTTAATCAGTATACTTTGCAGCGTTGTTGCTACTTTTTATTACATAAGAATAATTAAAATTGTATATTTTGAAAAAACTGTAGCAGGTAAATTATATTATCCTATATCTTCTGAACGTGTTTATATTTTGTCAGGTTTATTATGGTTTATGATTATATTATTTATTAATCCTACTTTGTTGTTTTTATTTTCATATAAATTCAGTTTATTATTTTAAATTTACATTTTTAGCTCAGTGGATAGAGCAACAGATTTCTAATCTGTCGGTCATAGGTTTGAATCCTATAAAATGTTTAAAAATGATTTCTACTACAAAATTATTATCTTGTATTTTAATGTTACCCTTAATAGGAAGTGCTGCTTTATTAATTACTCCGTTTCATAATAAAAAGGTTTTAAAATCAATAGTTTTAAACACTTCTTGTTTAACGTTTGTTGTATCTTTGGTTACTTGGATCTTATTTGATAAATCAATAGGGACTTTTCAATTTACCGAAAAATTCTTTTGGATTCCGTTTTTCAATTTTAATTTTCCGTTAGGAATTGACGGTATTTCACTTTTTTTTGTTATATTAACTACCATGCTTATACCTCTTTGTCTTTTAGCAAGTTGGGACAGTATCCAAACAGACTTGAAAAAATATTTTATGTGTTTTTTAGTAATGGAATTTTTTTTAATTGGAGTATTTTGTATTTTAGATCTTTTATTATTTTATATTTTTTTTGAAAGTGTATTAATTCCTATGTATTTAATAGTTGGAGTTTGGGGGTCTAGAGAACGGAAAATAAGAGCGGCTTATTTTTTCTTTCTCTATACTTTGTTAGGTTCTGTTTTAATGTTATTGTCTATATTATACATATATTATCAAGTTGGTACTACTGATTACGAAATTTTAATAACTTTTATTTTTTCTCCCATTGAACAAAAAATTATATGGCTATCTTTTTTTATGTCTTTTGCAACTAAAGTTCCTATGGTACCTGTCCACTTATGGTTACCTGAGGCTCATGTCGAAGCACCTACTGCTGGTTCTGTTATTTTAGCTGGAGTATTATTAAAATTAGGTACTTATGGCTTTGTAAGATTTTCATTTCCTTTATTACCAGAAGCATGCTTTTATTTTACTCCTTTAGTTTACTCGTTATCTGCTGCAGGAATAGTATATGCTTCTTTTACTGCCATAAGGCAGACAGATTTTAAACGTATCATAGCTTATACTTCAGTGGCTCATATGAATCTAGTTATGGTAGGTCTTTTTAGTTTTAATGTAATTGGTATAGAAGGGGCTTTATTACAAAGTTTAAGTCATGGTTTCGTTGCAAGTGCTCTATTTTTAGTAATTGGGGTTGTTTATGACAGGCATCATACTAGAATGGTTAAATATTACGGAGGTCTTGTTCATACTATGCCTTTATATGTAATGATATTTTTATTTTTTACTATGGCTAACATAGGCTTACCGGGGACAGGCAGTTTTGTGGGAGAATTTCTAATTTTAATAGGATCCTTTAAAACTAATATTGTCATTGCTATTATTAGTGCTACCGGAATGATAATAGGTGGTTGTTACTCTCTGTTTTTATTTAATAGAGTTGCATATGGTAATTTAAAAACTCAATATTTTGAATATTATTTAGATATTAATAAAAGAGAATTTTTTATTTTTGCCCCGTTAGTAACCGGTACTTTAGTAATGGGAGTTTATCCAAATATTTGGTTAGAGTGTATTCATTTTAGTGTAAATACTTTAATAGAAATAATGTACTTTTAAAAATGGTTTATTTTTTAGATACAGAAATATCTAATACTAAAAAGTTAAATAAATCTCTTCAAAATATATTTGGCTTTGGTAAAAAAAAAACAAATTTAATCTGCAAAAAATTTGGAATAGCAAAAAATCTTAAAACTTCTGATTTATCAAATCGACAACTGCTATATCTTTCTCAAAATATTTTAGATTTGAACTTAGTAATCACAAATAATTTAAAAAAAAAAAAAACTTTAAATATTCAAAATTTGGTCAACATAAAATCTATTAGAGGTTTGCGAAAAATAAAAGGCTTACCAGTTCGGGGACAAAGAACTCACACAAATTCTAAAACTTCTAAAAAATTTAGGTTTTAATTCGTTATATGAAATCAACATTTAGATTAAATAAACCTGTTTTCGAAACATTTTCTAAATCTTTCGAACAGAGTAATACTTCAAGCTTTATGGCATCTTTTGTAACTAAAACGTTAAGATGGAATAATAATTATGTTCTTTCGTTTGTGGATAATCACATTATTCATTACCCAAGTCCAATTAATTTAACTTATGCGTGGAGCTTTGGTTCTTCGGCAGGTATTTGTCTAGTTATTCAAATATTGTCTGGAGTATTTTTAGCTATGCATTACACTCCTCATATAGATTTAGCGTTCAGCAGTGTAGAACATATTATGAGAGACGTTAATAATGGATGGTTAATTCGATACATTCATGCTAATGGCGCATCTATGTTTTTTATAGTAACATATTGTCACATTTTTAGAGGACTTTATTACGGTTCATATATCCACCCTCGTCAATTATTGTGGTGTTCTGGTGTTGTTATTTTAATACTTATGATGGGAACGGCTTTTATGGGGTACGTTCTTCCTTGGGGTCAAATGAGTTTTTGGGGTGCTACTGTTATTACTAGTCTAGTAACCGCAGTTCCTGTAGTTGGTCAGTCTATTGTTGATTGGTTATGGGGAGGTTTCACTGTTAACAACGCAACTTTAAACAGATTTTTTAGTATTCATTTCGTTCTTCCGTTTGTCATTGCAGGTGTAGTTATTCTACACTTAGCGTTGTTGCATAAAGATGGTTCAAATAATCCTTTAGGAGTAGATAGTGGGGTAGATAAAGTTCCTTTTTATCCTTATTTTGTTATAAAAGACGTGTTTGCTTTTTTTTGTTTTCTATTATTTTTCGCTACATTTGTTTTTTACTTTCCAAATACTTTGGGTCATCCAGATAATTATATACCTGCAGATCCAATGCAAACTCCAGCGCACATAGTTCCTGAGTGGTACTTTTTACCATACTACGCTATTCTACGCTCAATTCCTGATAAATTAGGCGGAGTAGTAGCTATGGGTGGTTCATTAGTAGTTTTTTTCCTTATCCCGTTCACTAACATGTCTGAAGTTAGAAGTACTACTTTTAGACCTATATTTAAATTTTTCTATTGGTTGCTTGTAGCAGACTTTTTAATTTTAGGTTGGGCAGGTCAAAAACCTGTTAAGGACACTTATGTAATTGTTGCTCAAATCGCTACGGCTTACTATTTTTTATTTTTCATAGTTTTAGTACCTTTAATTGGTATAATAGAAACTCGTTTAGCTCATTACAAAAATTAATTTATGCTATTGACTCCATTAGAACAATTTCAAATAATTTCGTTATTTTCAGTTAAATTGTTTTGTTTAGATTTTTCATTGACTAATATGCTTTTCATTAACCTTATTGTGCTGTTTATAGTCAGTGTTTCAGTTAATTTTTCCACATCTGATAATGAATTTTCAAGTTTTTTTTTAATCCCTAATAATTGGCAGCTATTGTTAGAGTCTATTTACGATGTAGTAGCTCAATTGGTTTTTGATAATTTAAATGAAGAAGGAGAAAAATATTTCCCATTTATCGCTGTTATATTTACTTTTATACTATTTAACAATTTAATAGGTTTAGTACCTTATAGTTTTACTGTAACTAGTCATTTAATTGTTACGTTTATTTTATCTTTTTCCATTTTTATTGGAGCAATTACTATCTGTGTTAGCAATCATGGATCTCAAATGTTTTCTATATTTTTACCAGCAAATACTTCTTTTTTTTTAGCTTTACTATTAGTACCTATTGAACTTATATCTTATGTGTTTAAACCTATAAGTTTAGGTGTTCGGTTATTTGCTAATTTAATGGCAGGACATACTCTTTTAAAAGTTATTGTAGGTTTTTCTTGGAGTATGCTAATGTTAGACAATTTAATATTCATTATGCATTTATTGCCTCTTTTAGTTCTTGTTATTTTAATGGGTTTAGAATTAGGTGTTGCAGTTATTCAAGCTTATGTGTTTACTGTTTTAATGTGTATTTATTTAAATGAAAGTATTAACATAGCTCATTAAAAATTTTTCATTATATAAATGATATTTTCAATAAAATGTGATAGTCCAGATTTCTGGCAAACTTATTTACAAGAACCTGCAAGCATTAGTATGGAAGGTATTCTAATTTTTAATAAACATTTACTTTTTTTATTGACAGTCATAGTCTTGTTTGTTGCTTGGTTATTAGCGTACACTATTTATTATTTTATGGAATTTAATAATAAATATAACTCTAAATTTGTTCATTCTAAAGAGTTAGAAATTGTGTGGACTATAATACCTGCGTTAATTTTGTTAGTTTTATCAACTCCTTCATTTACTTTACTATATGCGATGGATGAAATAGCAGAACCTGAAATTTCGCTAAAAATTTTAGGTCATCAATGGTTTTGGAGTTATGAAATCTCAGATTTTAATTCTTGTCAAAAACAAGATCAAAGTTTAAAATATGTTTGTTATATGATGGTCTTAGATGGAGTTCCAAAGACGAAACAAGGATATTTTAGATTATTAGAAACTAACAAAAGAGTTATTTTACCTACTAATACTCATTTAAGATTACTAGTAACGGCTGCTGATGTTTTGCATAGTTGGACTATACCTTCGTTTGGTCTAAAAGTAGATGCATGCCCTGGTCGTTTAAATCAAATGAGTTTATTCATTAAACGCGTAGGTGTATTTTTTGGTCAATGTAGTGAAATTTGTGGAGTAAATCATGGGTTCATGCCTATAGTAGTAGTTTCTTTACCTACTTTGCAATTCCATTATTATATTATGACTAAATTAGAATTAGGATAAATTTATATATATATATGTATGACATTAAAAAAAAAATTATTAAAAAAGAAAATTAAAAATTTTACTATAAATTTTGGTCCTCAGCATCCTGCAGCTCATGGAGTGCTTAGATTAGTTTTAGAGTTAAATGGTGAAGTCGTTGAAAGAGCAGATCCTCATATAGGATTATTACATAGAGGAACCGAAAAGTTAATCGAATACAAAACATATATGCAAGCTTTGCCGTATTTTGATAGATTGGACTATGTTTCCATGATGGCTCAAGAACATACGTTTTGTTTAGCGGTTGAGAAACTATGTAACGCTAAAATACCTCCTAGAGCTCAGTATATAAGAGTACTGTTCGCTGAAATAACGAGAATATTAAATCATTTATTAGCCGTAGGGTGTCACGCTATGGATGTAGGTGCCATGACTCCGTTTTTATGGTCATTTGAAGAACGTGAAAAATTAATGGAGTTTTACGAAAGAGTTTCTGGTGCTAGAATGCATGCTGCATATTTTAGACCAGGAGGAGTTTCATCAGATATTCCCGCTGGATTATTAAATGACATATTTCTATTTGTAGATCAATTTGTGATCAGACTCGCTGAAGTTGAAGATATGTTAACTGATAACAGAATTTGGAAACAAAGATTAGTTGACATAGGAGTCGTTACTGTAGATGAAGCTTATCAATGGGGTTTTAGCGGGCCTATGCTTCGTGGCTCAGGAGTAAAATGGGATCTTAGAAAAAGTCAACCTTATGAAATATACGACAAAATGAAGTTTAATATTCCTATAGGTACAAATGGAGATTGTTATGACAGATATCTTATTAGGGTCACAGAAATGAGAGAATCGTTAAAAATTATACAACAATGTTTAGATAAAATACCGACAGGACTAATTAAAAGTAGTGATAAAAAATTCACCCCTCCTTCAAGAAAAAACATCAAACAATCTATGGAATCTTTAATACATCATTTTAAACTTTACACTCAAGGATTCGTAGTTCCATATAATGAAACTTATACAGCTTGTGAAGCCCCTAAAGGAGAATTTGGGGTGTATTTAGTATCAAATAATTCAAATAGACCGTATAGATGTAAGATTAAAGCTCCAGGTTTTGCCCACCTTCAAGCTTTAAATTTCATGTCGCAGGGACATTTAATTGCAGATGTAGTAACTATAATAGGAACTCAAGATATTGTGTTTGGAGAAGTAGATAGGTAAATTTTATGTATACATCATTCTCAACATCGTATAAATACATAAGCGTATATTCAGATGGATGTTTAACTTTAAACTATACGAATATTTCAAAACACAACAAAAAGTTATTTATTTATAAAAAAGATCATAAATTACTAAAAAAATTATTAAAAAACAAATCTTCAATTAAAAAGACAAATAAATATAGAAATAAAATATTTTAAAAAATAAAAATATGAAAAAATTAATTGTAGAAAACATACGGTCATTATCTCGTATATATCCTATAGAAAAAATAAAAGTATTTAAATATAGTTTAATTATAATTGTAAAACCTTCTGTTTTATTAGATTTATTACATTTTTTAAAATTTCATGTTTTGTATCAATCTGAAATTTTGACCTGTATCTCTGGAGTCGATTATCCGGCAAATAAACACAGGTTTAAGATAGTATATGAGCTTTTAAGTGTAAGATATAATTTTCGCATTAGAATAAAAACATTTACGCATGAACTCAACACTATAGATTCTTGTGAAAAAATATTTCCTGCAGGAAACTGGTATGAATGTGAAATTTGGGATATGTTTGGTGTATTTTTTAAAAACCATTCTAATTTGAAAAGAATTTTAACTGATTACGGTTTTGAAGGTTATCCTTTACGAAAAGATTTTCCTTTAAGTGGTTTTATTGAAATGCGGTATAATGAAATAGAAAAAAGAGTTGTTAACGAATCTTTAGAATTATGTCAAGAGTATAGAACTTTTTCATTTTTATCTCCTTGGGAATTAAAAAAAATATAATTTTACAAAACGATGAAAAAAATTTTAAAAAGGTCCAAATTTAAACGCAACTTAGCGTTAAAATTTGAAAATAAAAAAAAAATTTACAAAAGTATATCTTTAAATAATAATTTAATTAAACCGTTGCGGTGGAATGCTGATTTAAATTTATTAAACCGTTCGTTGGGTACTACGCAATTAACAAATAGATGTTTAATTACGGGACGTAAAAACATTTTCAGTAAGCCTTACAAATTATCACGTATAATTTTTTTAAAATACGCTAGAAAAGGATTTATTCCTAATTTAATTAAATCAACTTAAAAATTAATAAAAATGACATTATCTCATAATTTAAACATTATTTATAATTTTGTTACTCGTTGGCTTTTTTCAACAAATCATAAAGATATAGGAACTTTATATTTAATTTTTGGTGCAATCTCTGGTGTCGCTGGTACGGCATTGTCGTTATATATTAGAATAACGTTAGCTCAACCTGATTGTGATTTTTTAGCTCATAATCACCATCTTTATAATGTTATTGTGACAGGACATGCTTTTGTTATGATATTTTTCATGGTAATGCCTACTTTAATAGGTGGTTTTGGTAATTGGTTTGTGCCATTAATGATAGGAGCACCTGACATGGCATTTCCTAGGATGAATAATATAAGTTTTTGGTTATTACCTCCTTCTTTATTACTTTTAATTGCTTCTGTTTTAGCTGAGGCAGGAGTTGGTACCGGATGGACAGTTTATCCACCTCTGTCAGGTGGAACTGCTCATTCAGGAGGTGCAGTCGATTTAGCTATTTTCAGTTTACACGTTTCAGGTGCTTCTTCTATATTAGGAGCAATTAACTTTATTTGTACCATATTTAATATGCGTATAAAAAGTTTGGCTTTTCATAAGTTACCGTTATTTGTTTGGGCAGTGTTAATAACAGCATTTCTATTATTATTATCTTTACCTGTATTAGCAGGAGCTATTACTATGTTATTAACTGATAGAAACTTCAATACAACTTTTTTTGACCCTGCTGGAGGCGGAGATCCTGTATTATATCAACATTTATTTTGGTTTTTTGGTCATCCAGAGGTATATATATTAATATTACCTGGATTTGGTATAATAAGCCATATAGTAGTGAGTGTAGCTAGAAAACCTATTTTTGGGTATTTAGGAATGGTATACGCTATGTTTTCAATAGGAGTTTTAGGTTTTATTGTATGGGCACACCATATGTATACAGTAGGATTAGATATTGATACTAGAGCTTACTTTACCGCAGCGACTATGATCATAGCTATCCCAACTGGAATAAAAATATTTAGTTGGTTAGCGACCCTTTGGGGCGGATCAATTGATTTAAGAGCGCCTGGATTGTTTTCCATTGGGTTTATATTTCTTTTCACTGTCGGAGGAGTTACTGGTGTGGTTTTAGCTAATTCAGGTATAGACGTTGCTTTACATGATACTTACTACGTAGTTGCTCATTTTCATTATGTCTTGTCTATGGGTGCAGTCTTTTCTATGTTAGGTGGTATTTATTTTTGGTTTGATAAAATTTTAGGAGTTAGATATTCTGAAATTTTAGCTAAAATACATTTTTGGGCCTTTTTCGTAGGGGTTAACTTGACATTTTTTCCTATGCATTTTTTAGGAGTTGCTGGTATGCCTAGACGAGTTCCTGATTATCCAGATGCTTATACAACTTTTAATAAAATAGCATCTTGGGGCTCTTACTTATCAGCTATTTCTTCATTATTTTTCTTTTTTGTAGTTTACGAAGCTATTTCTTCAAATAGAAAAATAACTCATAAATTTGTCTAAATTTTGGGATATAGCCAAGTTGGTAAGGCCTTCGTTTTTGGTACGATCATTCAAAGGTTCAAATCCTTTTATCCCATAAAAGTAATTAGCTCAATGGTAGAGCGTCTCGCTTACAACGAGAATGTTAGGGGTTCAAGTCCGTTATTACTTAAAAATGTATTTAATAATAATATTTTTGCCTTTAGTTAGTTCCTTTATTTCAGGAATGCTTGGAAGAAAGATTGGACCTAAAGGAGCAAGTATCGTTCCAGTAATTTGTTTAATTATAACTTTTTTTTGTTCTTTTTTTGCTTTTTACGAAGTCGCTTTAATAGGTAGTCCTGTTTATATAAAACTAACAACTTGGATAAGTTCTGAGGTTCTACATGTTGATTGGGGTTTTCAGTTTGACACTTTAACTGTTGTAATGTGTTGTGTTGTGACATTTGTTTCTTCGCTTGTTCATTTATATTCAACCGAATACATGTCACACGATCCTCATTTACCTAGATTTATGAGTTATTTATCTTTGTTTACATTTTTTATGTTAATTTTAATAACGGCAGATAACTATGTTCAAATGTTCGTAGGATGGGAAGGTGTTGGTTTATGTTCATATTTGTTAATAAATTTTTGGTTTACTAGAATTCAAGCTAACAAAGCGGCTATAAAAGCTATGGTTTTAAATAGAGTTGGAGATTTTGGTTTAGTTTTAGGTATATTTACTATTTTTATTAATTATAAAGCGGTAGATTATGCAACAGTATTCGCACTTACACCATATTTTGTAAATAATGAACCTCTAATATTAAATTTGACTTTAATAGATATTATAGGTATATTTTTATTCGTCGGTGCAACGGGAAAGTCGGCTCAATTAGGTTTACATACATGGCTTCCTGATGCCATGGAAGGACCTACTCCGGTTTCTGCATTAATTCATGCAGCTACGATGGTTACTGCCGGAGTTTTTTTAATTGCTAGAAGTTCACCTATATATGAATACAGTCCAACTATTCTGAAATTAATTACAGTATTCGGAGCTTGTACAGCTTTTTTCGCTGCCACTGTAGGATTACTTCAAAATGATTTGAAAAAAGTTATTGCGTATTCTACTTGTAGTCAGTTGGGATATATGGTATTTGCGTGCGGTTTATCCAATTATTATGTAGGTGTTTTTCATTTGGTTAATCACGCGTTTTTCAAAGCTCTATTATTTTTAGGAGCTGGTTCAGTAATTCATGCAGTTGCTGATGAGCAGGACATGAGAAAAATGGGAGGATTGAAAAACTTAGTTCCTTTTACATATTCAATGATGACTATAGGTTCTTTAGCTTTAATAGGTTTTCCTTTTTTGACAGGGTTTTATTCAAAAGATGTCATTTTGGAAGTTGCCTATGGGAAATATTCTTCTCAAGGTCATTTTAGTTATTTATTAGGATCATGCGGAGCATTTTTAACAGCTTTCTATTCAACTCGATTGGTCTATTTGACTTTTTTATCGTCACCTAACGGATACAGAAAGGTTATTTGTGCTGCATATGATTCATCTTATCAAATATGTATATCTTTAGCAATTTTATCTATTCCTAGTATGTTTATAGGGTTTTATACAAAAGATATGATTATTGGAATGGGGACTGATTTTTGGGGTAATTCAATATACATACTACCTGAGAATATGAATATGATAGATGCCGAATTCATTGATCATATTTTTAAAGTTTTACCTGTTATCTTAAGTTTATGTGGAGCCACGTCTTCATTTTTACTATATACTTTTGCAAGCAATAGTTTATTTAACCTGAAAATTTCTTTCCTGGGTAGAAAAATATATAATTTTTTAAATAAAAAGTGGTTTTTTGATAAAGTTTATAATGAATACGTGGGTCAATTTTTTTTCACTTTTGGTTATAATGTTAGTTATAAAATAATAGACAGAGGTATAATTGAAGTATTTGGACCAATGGGCTTATCAGCTTCTATTTCAAAAAAATCATTAAACATAACTAAATTACAAAGTGGTTATATATACCATTATACTTTATTAATACTACTAGGAAGTACTTTAATTTTAAGCTTCAGACAATTTTGGGGAATTTTCAATGGAATTTTTGATACTAAAAGTTTTTTCATCTTTTTAATCATGAGTTTATTTCTCATAAGTGATGAAAACAAAAACAATATAAATATGAAATCATTTTTCGAAGTTATTAATAGAATTATTAAAAAAAAGAGAGAACAAGTTTTAAAAATAAATAACTTTAGTTATAACAACGAAAATTTTAAATATTTAAAGACTAGACATTCTTTTCATTTAGTTGATCCAAGTCCTTGGCCTTTAGTTGCAGGGTTAGGAGCATTTTGTATGACTTCAGGTGGTGTAAGTTATATGCATAATTTTATAGGAGGAGGTCAGTTATGTTTAATAGGATTGTCTATAATATTATATGTGATGTACATGTGGTGGAGAGACATTATACGTGAAGCTACTTTTGAAGAGCAACATACTTTTTCTGTTCAGAGAGGATTAAGGCTTGGTATGATTCTTTTTATAGTTTCAGAAATTATGTTCTTTTTTGCTTTTTTTTGGGCTTTTTTTCATTCAAGTTTATCTCCAACTTACAACATAGGAGGAATATGGCCGCCTATAGGAATAGAAACTATTCAAACTTCAGGGTTACCTTTAACTAATACAGGTTTTTTGTTAAGTTCCGGTGCAACTGTTACTTGGGCTCATCACGCTTTAATCGTCAGAGCTAAAAAACAATCTATAATAGGTTTAATATTAACTGTAATACTTGCAAGTATTTTTACTTTATTTCAAGGATTAGAGTATTTCGATGCACCATTCACTATAAGTGATAGTGTATTTGGTTCTTGTTTTTACATGGCAACAGGATTTCATGGATTTCACGTTTTTGTAGGTACAATAGCTTTATTAGTATCACTAATAAGAATAGTGTTGAATCATTTTACTTCAACTCATCATTTTGGATTTGAATCAGCAGCCTGGTATTGGCATTTTGTCGACGTAGTTTGGTTATTTCTATTTGTTACAGTTTATTGGTGGGGTGGAATACAATAAAAACCAGAATGATGGAATTTGGTAGACATGCTAGGTTTAGGTTCTAGTTCTTTTTAAGAGTAAGGGTTCAAGTCCCTTTTCCGGTAAAAGTTTAAGTCTAAAAAAAGTATAAAAATAACTAAATTGAAATTTTTATTTTGAGATCTATGCAAACTGGAACAATTTATCATTGTTATAGATTTGTTACTATAACAATCGGATCCGCCTGTATAAAAATCTTTTATCCATAATTTTAAATTAGTTGAAATAACTTTTGTTTTGCTTAATTTTATTTTGTTAAAATTTACTTTTAATTTACCAGAAACATTTTTACTAAACATAAATTTATGAGTAGTTGAAATGAATTTATTAGCAAAATATAAAAAACCAATAAAATTTTTATAATTATTAAAAGTGTTATTATTAAAATGTATGATACTATTAAATCTATAATTACTTGTGTAGTTTATTTTTTTGGAATACGAAAATATTTTTCTAAGTATCTGCCAATCTTCTTTAGATTGCTTAGACGATGGTAAAAACTTAACTACTTTCTTAAAATGACCTTCAGTATTTATAAAAGTTCCATTTGATTCAAAAAAAACGTTATTGGGTAAATTTATATAATTATAACATGACTGATTTAATAATAAATATTTAGGTATATTAGTAGAGACACTACTGTTTTGATCAAAACAGAAAAAAGGTCGTTTATTATTTAAAATAAAATAATTTAAAACTTTTAAATCTATTAAATTATTTAAAGTATCAGAAGAATTAACTTTAGCGTTTATAAAGTAAATACCATTACTTTTGTTTAAATCTTTAATAGACAAAGATTTAAAATTTTGTAAATAATTAGCGCCAACTTCGTTTAATGATGAATTTAAAATATTGAATTCCTTGAACAGACTGCCACTGAATTCTGACGACAAAAATTTAAACATACCCGATAGCCCTGAAAAGTCTTTTCGTTTATATATTTCAGAACTTAAGATAAATATAGGATTTTTTGAATTTACAATATCTTGACACAAAAAATGATTTCCTTCACTTAAACTTTTTATTGTTTTTATATTTAATCCTGAATAACTTACAGGGATAGTTAAATCAATAAACGAGCCTAAAGAAACTATTTTAAAATCACCTTTTAGATGACGTTGTCTAAGTTTAATATTTAAATATGATCCTTCGTATCTGGTATTGACGCCAATTAAAAAACACAAATTTGATTTTTGTAAATTGTTTGATGAATTTAGTAATAAATTGTGTTCAAAATCTACAGATTTTATGTGACCATTTATTTTTCTTAACTTAATAAAAGAATATTTTTTTGAAAATAGTATTAACAAATTTAATACCTCCAAGCTTGAATTTAAACCAAAAACTATAGTTAAATAGTTAATATTGAAAAAGTGCTTGTTTAAATGATCTTGAAAATATAAAGTATTAACAATTTCAGTAAGCAATACATTCCATAAAACCGATTTATTATATTCATTATTACCCTTTAAAATAAACCCTTCTAAAACTCTTTCAGGAGAAAACATACCATCAAAAGAAAATCTAGTTTTATCTGAAATCCAGACAACACTATTTAAATTAGAATCAAAACTTGGACTAATTTTTATTATTTTATTATTTTTTAAATATATATTTAAATTTGACCCGAAACCATCAGAGAAATCAATAGAACTTACGTTTTTTAGTTCCCAATTTCTACTAACAAAAGGGTAAAGCTTTGAAGTCAATGCTCCAACAGGACATAATTCTATTACATTTCCAGATAATTCTGACTGAAATGTCTTTTGTACGTAAGTACCTATTTCACTATTTAGTCCTCTACCAAACATACCTAAATCTTGTACACCTGCAATTTCTCTAGCAAACCGAACACATCTAGTACAATGAATACATCGAGTCATTACAGTTTTTACTATAAGACCTAAATTTTTATCCATCACAACTCTTTTAAAATTATAAAATTTTTTTTTAGACATGCCGAAAAAAAAAGACTGTTCCTGTAAATCACATTCGCCACCTTGATCACAAACAGGACAATCTAAAGGATGGTTTAGTAATAAAAATTCTAACACATTTTCGCGAGCCTTTTTAACTAAAGGACTGTTTGTGTAAACTTCACTGTTGTTTAAACAAGATTTAGCACTCATCGCACAAGAAACGATAGGCTTGGGCGAGTTTTTTAACTCAACTAAACACATTCGGCAATTACCTGATATAGACAAACTTTTATGATAACAGTAATGAGGAATATTTATTCCTACTGTTTCACAATATTCTATTAGAGGAGCATTCTGTTTCCAATAATCTTTTTTTTGACTGCTCTGAAACTCTAAAGTATAATTAAATTTTACATTATTTATGTGAAAATATTTAAATGATTTCATTTATTTTGGAAATGTAGCTTAATTTGGTTAAAGCGTCGACCTGTCACGTCGAAGATTGCGAGTTCAAGTCTCGTCTTTTCCGTTAAGATTTTATATTTTTAATTTTTTCCATTTGTATTGTTTGTTTCAGCTTATAATATGCTGATAAAATAGAAAGCCCTATAGAAGATTCAGTAGCTGCTACTGTTAATATAAATATAACAAATACGTATCCGACTATATCATCAAGATATACAGAAAAAATAGCAAAATTCAGATTTACTGATAACAACATTATCTCAATATACATTATGGTGATCAATATATTTTTCCTATTTAAAACTAATCCTAAAAGCCCTGTAAAAAATAAAATTGTAGTTATAATTAAAATGTAACTTATATTTGTTATGATCATTAAGTACACTGGGATTTGAACCCAGGACCTGTGGATTAAAAGTCCAATGCTCTAACCAACTGAGCTATATACTTGAAATGAATTATTAAATTGCAGAATTATAATGCAAAAAGTATTAAAAAACCCATCATTAACGAAAATAAAGCAATAGCTTCAGTTAACGCAAATCCAAAGATGGCAAGTTTAAATAACTCATCTTTTAATGAAGGGTTTCTAGAAACACCTATTACTAATGCACCAAATACGGTACCTATACCTACTCCTGCTCCTGCTAATCCTATTGTAGCTAATCCTGCTCCTACAAATTTTGCTGATTGTAATAACATTTAATTTTTAATTTAATAAATATTAAACTCGAAAAAAATATCAAAAATAAATTATAGTCTTTTAAAAATTTTAAATTAATAACAAATATTCGTTTTGAAGGGCAATTTTGATTTACCTGATTTAAATGCCAAAGTTGCTAAATTATCAGTGATCCCACACATTTCGAAAATAAATTGACCCGCTCTTACTTTTACTACCCAGTGACTTATAGATCCTTTTCCTTTTCCCATTCTGGACTCTGAAGGTTTAGAAGTCACTGGTAAACTTGGATAGACTCTTATCCATAATTTGCCTTTTCTGTTTATTTTTCTATTTATTGCTTGTCTAGCTGATTCAAGTTGACGAGCCGTCAATATACCGGACTCTGAGGCTTTTAAACCTATATTTCCAAATTTTAGTTTTTTAGATTTACGAGAATAATTAGATAATTTACCTTTTTTATATTTTTTATATTTTAAAGATTTAGGTTGTAAAAGCATATTTCAAATTATTATTTTTGACAAACCCAAACTTTTATACCGAATGTTCCATTTGGTGTATAAGCTTTTGATTCATAATAATCAACGTAGGATTCTATAGATTGAAGCGGTAGAGACCCAAACTTCAAAAGTCTACTTTTAGCTCTAGGAAACCCATTTATTCGACCAGAAATTAAAATTCGAATTCCTTGTATTACAGACATTTTAGAATTAATTAAAACATCAAACGATTTTTTAAAAAACATTAATATGTTATTATGTTTTCGTTTTTGATTAGTAATTAAATACGCTAAAGTCTCTGCAAGTAACTTCGATGATTTTTTATTAGTGATAATAATTAAAACTAATTTAATTAAATGCGGGTAAAGAGGATAATTTCTAATAACTCTAAGTTTTTTTAAAAGTTTGTTGTATTCAAACCTATTATTTTTGAATTTACTAATGTTATCTTCAAATGATTTATTTAGATCATACAACTTAATTGTTATATTTATCTTTTTGTTATAATAATCGTTTAAAACTGTAATAATAGATTTATTAATTATTTTAGAAAGCTCTTCTTTTTTATTTGTTTTTGTACTTTCTTGAAAGTTTTTTAAAAACGAAATATGAATTATTAATTCAGATTTAAACAATTCTAACTTTAACGTTAATATAAAAAAACCGCGTGTTTCAAATAACTTATGAAAATATTTTTTTATTTCTAAGTTTTTATATAAAATTGAAGAGTACTCTTCTTTATTTGATTTTACATATTTATAATCCCATTCATAACTATTCAATGAACGTCTGAATAAAATAGCGTTTACTTTTTGAGCCATTATTTTTTATTTGTTTTTTTATAAGAAAATTGTTTTCTAGTCGGTGAGAATTCTCCTAATTTATATCCAATCATTTTTTCAGTGATTAATATTTTGTGAAATATTTTTCCATTATATATTTTAAAATGTTTACCTACAAAAACAGGTAATATGGTTGAATTTCTTGATTTTGTTTGGATTTCTTTTTTATTTTTGGTTAATTTTACTTTATTTAGAAGGTTATTATTAACAAAAGGACCTTTCCATTTAGATCTACTCATCAGTTTTTCTTATTCTTAATTGGTTTGTTGATCGACTAGTTTTTCCATTCTTAGTAGGTTTGCCCCAGGGAGTTACTGACGTTCTGCCTCCTGATGTTTTACCTTCCCCACCTCCGTGAGGATGGTCAATAGGGTTCATAGCAACTCCTCTAACTTTAGGTCTTCTATTAAGCCATCTAGATCTTCCAGCTTTTCCTAAAGTTGTTAAAAACCAAGCATCATTTGAAACTGAACCGATTGTAGCAAAACATTTCGAGGATACATATCTATACTCTCCTGAACTTAATCGTAAAATACTTGTGGAAGGAGTTTTTCCTATAATTTTAGAGAAAGTTCCGGCAGCCCTACTTATTTCTGCTTTTTTGTCAATTTTAGTTGAGACATTGTGAATTATAGATCCAACTGGAATTTTTGATATAGGAAGTGAGTTTCCATTAAATATACTTGCTTTTGTCCCAGATTTTATAATATCACCTACTTTAATATTTGAAGGAGATAATATGTAATAGTAAGTTTTACTCAAAAAGTCATAAACAGAAGCTATATTACCAGATCGGCCTGGATCGTACTCTATCGTCGTGATAACACCAACTGAATTGTTAATCCTGTTAAAGTTCACTAATCTAAGTCGTGTTTTATTACCACCTCCTTTTCTTCGACAAACTATTTTACCGCTATGGTTTTTTCCATTGTTTTTTTTTTTTTTTTTTAGTTTTGTTTTAATAAAACAAAAATTACTTAAACCCGAATTATTTAACCTTATTAGGTTTCTTTGAGAAGGCGTTCTAGGATTAATTTTTTTAAACACCATTTTATATAATATGTAAAAACATGATTTTAATAAAAATATTAAGAAAAAAGCCTAATACATCTTTTTTAGATGAATCTCTAACATCTTTAAATTTAATTAAAAAAGCTACGAAGTCAAAGCACATATACAAAGTTAAAAACAAAACTAACTTTAAAAGTTTTAAACAAAATCCTTTAAATTATATTTTAACATTGATTATTTCTCAGACAAATACTTTAGTCACTTTATCAAATACAGAAGGAAAGCTTTTAATTTCTTTATCAAGTGGATGTTTAAATCTTAAGAAAAGACAGAAAAAACTACAACCTTTAGCTTTAATTAGCTTGCTAAAATCTCTAACTTTAATTGCTGACTTTAATAGCAAAGAATCTGTGACAATACATTTTAAGAACGTTAAGTCTTATTATGAATCACTCGTTATAAACTTATTAAAAGATGTAATATTTATTAAATCAATTAAAAGCTACAACCTACAACCTCATAACGGGTGTAGACCAAGAAAATTAAAAAAAATTAAAAGGAGAACTAAAAAACTAAGGAAGAATGACTGAGTGGTTTAAAGTAACAGATTGTAAATCTGTGAGGGCTTCCCTATCATAGGTTCGAATCCTATTTCTTTCAATAAATCGAAATATGACGCAGCGGTAGTCGTGCCTGTTTTGGGAACAGGAAGTCATGTGTTCAAATCACATTATTTCGATATATTTTTAAAAGTGGCACTATTAATAACTAAGTTAAAGTTTAATAAATTATGTAAATCTTTTATATGGTTTTTATAATTTAAATTTTTTAATTTAGTTAATTGTCTTGCAGAATACAACTTTTTGTTTAATATTAAACCTATAATAGGTGTTTTATTTTTTGTATATGCTACGGTCGATACATTTCTCTTGAAGGTCAATAAAACAATATTACCATTGATTAAAGAATTTAAATTGTATAAAACTGAACGTTTGGATAACTTTTTTAGTAATTTATTACGTACTGAATAAAATTTATAATTTTTTTTTAATATTAAAAAATTTTTATGGTCTACGTTTAATTTATTTGATATTAAAATTAGACTATTATTTTCGAGAACTTGTTTGGTTTTTAATAATTTATAATGTTTTAACTTCAAATTCATTTTAGGCCTAACAGGATTTGAACCTATGACTGGACCGTTATGAGCGGTACGTTCTACCAACTGAACTATAAGCCTTTAATAATAATGAGCAATTTTAGTTTGTTACAAATAATTATAGTAGTTTTGTTATTTGCTTTGATTTTCGGCGACATACCAAAAATAGCAAATACCCTAAAAAAAATTTCGAAAAATTTTACTAAAATTAAAAATGATAACAGGAAAAAAGGGAATTGAACCCTTGACCTTTGGTTTTGGAAACCACTGTTCTACCAGACTGAACTATTTTCCTTTAAAAAACAAAAAGTATTTTATTATTATATACATGAAATTTAAACTATACGTTTTAGAAATTAAAAACCGTGTGCTATTAATAACTTTTTCTTTCATAACTTGTTTGTTTGTTTCATACTGTTACAAAGAAACTTTACTGTTTTTAACTATTAAAAACTTAAAGCCTGAAAATGAAACCAATTCTTTATATTTTATTTCAACTAATTTAACGGAAATACTTTCTTCGTATTTTAAACTTTCTTATATAAATTCAAGTTTGTTAGTATCTATTTTGTTACTATATCATGTTCTTATATTTTTTGGACCAGCTTTAAGTAATATAGAATATTATACAGTAAAAGAATACGTTATTAAAAGTTTTCTTTTTTTTTTTTTTGGATTTTATATCTTTAATACTTATTTATTGCCAATATTCTGGAACTTTTTTTTAAATTTTCAGGGTTTATATTCGTTGAACACTATGAATATATACTTTGAAGGTAGAATGGAAGAATATATTGATTTTTATACCAAAACATGTTTTTTTTTGATTTTTATTAGTCAATTTTGTGTAAGTTTAGTTTTAATTTTAGATAGAATTAAAGAAAAAGTAATGTTTATTAGAAATTCCAAAAAAATACTATATTTATTTTTCTTGATAATATCAACTGCAATTACTCCTCCTGATGTTTTTAGTCAGTTGTCAACATTTCTTTGTTTTTTTATTATTTTTGAAAATCTAATATTGATTACTTTTTTTAAATATTACTTAATTAGGAAGCCAATTGAAACTTAACAATATTCCTGTTGTAAATAATAAATAACCTAACGAAACAGGTAAAAAAGATTTCCACCCTATGTGCATTAGCTGATCGTATCTATACCTAGGTAATGCTGCTCGAGTCAGTATGAAAAACGTTACTCCTATCAGCATTTTTAACGAAAACCAAAAACTTCCAGGTATTAAATTTATAGGATAAATATTTATTAACGGTAACCAGCCTCCTAAAAATAAAATTGATGAAAACGCGCTCATTAAAAGCATGTTAGCATACTCCCCTAAGAAAAATAGAGCAAAAGTCATAGCTGAATATTCTACATTATAACCAGACACAAGTTCTGCTTCTGCTTCAGGTAAATCAAAGGGATGTCTATTAGTTTCTGCTAACATAGAAACATAAAATAAAACAAACATTGGTGATAGAGGTATTAAATACCAAACTTTTTCTTGAGCAAGAACTATATCGCTTAAATTAAAAGATCCAGCACAAAGACAGACGTTAACTATTATAAAACCAATCGAAACTTCATAAGATACCATTTGAGCTGCTGATCGTAAAGACCCTAAAAAAGGGTATTTAGAATTACTTGACCAACCAGCCATTATAAGGCCATAAACACTTAATGACGAAACAGAAAATAAATACAATATTCCTAAATTAATATCAGAAATAACTACATTTTGTGACAAAGGAATAACAGACCAACCTATTAAAGCTAATACAAAAGATAAAATAGGAGCTAATAAAAATATATATATATTTGAGTTACTAGGTAAAATAGTTTCTTTTACAAATAGTTTTAATCCATCAGCTAAGGGCTGTAATAACCCTAAAAAGCCAATAACATTAGGACCTCTTCTACGTTGAATACTACCCATCATTTTTCTTTCAGCAATAGTAAAATACGCGACTGAAATTAACAATGGTAATACAATTGCAAGAATTTTTAAAACAATACAAATTATTATAATCATTAAGCCAAAATCGGAATCGAACCGATATAAAAAGGTTTGCAACCTTCTACATTTCCAGTTATGTTATTTGGCCAAAAAGATAAGGAGGGATTCGAACCCACGGCATATAATAATGCTTCAGTTTTCAAAACTGACGCCTTAAACCACTCGACCACTTATCCAAGCTTAGTAGCAAAAGAAGGGATTCGAACCCTCAACTTTAACCTTGGCAAGGTTACACTCTACCAATTGAGTTACGTTTGCTGTTAATTATAACTTGTAACTCTCCAATAAATACTTTAACTCTTTTTTATTATTCGCCGTAGTAACTATTTTTATGTTAAACTTTTCGACATTTTTAAAAAAATGATAATTTTCTTGTAATTCAAAAAAATTTAAAACATTGGCGGTTAAATTGACTGAATAGGATTTGTCAGTGGTGATTTTATATTTAATATCTGTTAGTTTTTTGTTGTTTATGAGAAAAAATAAAAACTTTAAAGCTTTTTTTTTTTTTAAATTAACTTTGCAACCTATAGGCGACCCTTTCTTTAATTTCAAACTAGTGTTTGAATCTTTAGATTTAATTATCTGACTACGATTTCCCGTTATAAATTCCAATATTATCAGTCCTCTTATTAATAAATCATAATTATAAGTTTTAAGATTGAACGTTAAAATAACATTTGTTACTTCAGGCAAATCAATTGCTTTATCAAAGCCAAATTTGTTTAAAAGATCGTAACTTAAGATGTTTCTATAATACTTTTTGTAAAATAAAGTCATTTATACAATTTTTTGAGAAGTTGATATTATTTTTAAAAATTTTTCAGAAAACGAATTAACGGTAACCGGTCCTAATATACGACTTCCTAAATGCTTATTTTGTTTATTTAATAAACTAACTGAATTATTACCGAACCAAACGTAAGAACCATCTGGTCTATATTTTTTTGATTTTGTTCGAATAATCAAAGCTTTTAATACTTCTCCTTTTTTAACTTTAGAATTTTTTTTTGACTTATTTCTTAATTTTAGTACTGAGACGACAATAACGTCACCTGCATTAGCAACTTTTCTTTTTAAGCCACCAAGTACTTTTATACATTTAACTAATTTAGCACCCGAATTATCAGATACATTTAAAACTGTTTGTTGTTGAATCATATATTATATATATAAAGCGCTTATAACTCAAATGGATAGAGTGTCGGATTTCGGTCCCGAAGGTTATAGGTTCAAGTCCTGTTAAGCGTATTTTTTAAAACCACCTATAATTTGAGACTTTTTTTTTTAAAAACGATTCTTTATGAATTTTTTTTTTTAAATCGACACTGATTCCACAGTTATCGACTGAATCTATTAAATTTATGTATAAATTTTTGTTTTTATAACTAATAATATTTTTGATGCCGTGTGAAATTCTTAACGTTTTCGTTAATAAAAACGGAAATTCTATTTGTTTTTTTTTTTTTTTCTGTACTTGTTTAATATCAAAATAAGGAGAACTATTTATAACAGCAAACTTAAAAATAATATTAGATTGTAATTTTTGCAGTTTTTGGAGTTTTTTTGAAGTTTTAAAGAAAATATTTTCAGATTTCCATTTATTACCACATGACATTAATTGATTTATAAAATTATTTTTATATGTCATAAGTTTTCAAACCATTTTTTAGTACCATACTTAGATCTAGAATTCTTTCTATTTTTTACACCAGAAAAATCCAGTTTACCTCTTACCAGTTTATATTTTATACCTGGTAAGTCTTTAACACGCCCTCCTCTTATAATGACAGTGGAATACTCTTGTAATTTATGACCTTCTCCAGGAATATAAGCGGAGATTATTTTATCGTTAGTTAATCTAAGCCTGACTAATTTTCGTAAAGCAGAATTAGGCTTTTTGGGAGTTCTTAAAAAAATTTTAATACATACACCTTTTTTTTGAGGACATTTTTGTAAAGCAGGCTTTTTATTTTTTTTTAATTTAGTTCCTCTTTTTTTTTTGCACAGTTGATTTATAGTTGGCACTTCAAATTTATAAATTTACTTGTTATCGGACTTGAACCGATACTCAAATTTAAGAATCAGATTTTAAGTCTGACGTGTCTACCAATTCCACCAAACAAGCCTTATTTAATCCCACAATTTGATCTTTTAACAATAGGAAGCCAAACCTTCGGACTATTAATTAGTTTGAGTATTTTTTATTATTATTGCGTTACAAAAAGTCTTTCTAATTTTGTGGAAATTAAAAAACTGAGGTCAAAAAAACTTTCTAAAAACTTTAAAACAGCAGTTGATGTAAAAAAAGAATTAACAGATAATTTATGGTTGATAAATTATAGTTATGTAAAATTTTTAAACACAAAATAAAAGGGAATATAACTCAATAGGTAGAGTGTATGCTTTGCAAGCATGAAGCTATCGGTTCGATTCCGATTATTTCCAAATTTATTTAACTCTTCAAGATGGATTTGAACCAACGACAAAATGGTTAACAGCCATTTGCTCTACCACTGAGCTATTGAAGAAATATTAAATTTTTTATAAATGAAATAAATTATCGAAATTTAATTTATTATTAAAATTATTTGATAAATTTGTATTTATAGGATTAAATAATACTAAAATTTGAAATATTTTGTAATTTACTTGTAAATGTTTTGGAGGTAGTACCCACATTTTATTACTAGCTAGTCTGTATTCTAATAATGGATACGCTGATTGATCTATCGTTATTTTATCACCGCATTTGAGAATTAAAGAATTACTTTTTACTGTCTTACCATTCACTTTTACATTACCATGAGAAATTAGTTGTCTAGCACTTCTAATATTAATAGCAAAATAAGATTTAAGTAATATAATATCAACTCTACTTTCTAATGAGCACATAAAATGATTTCTTTGTGAAACTTCAAAACCTGATTTAGATTTTAAAAAAGACTTTTTTATCAATTTTTTAACATAACTAACACCCAGTTTACCATATAAAAGCTTAAAACGTCTTTTTAATAATAAATTATGCTTAAATGAATTGTCAAACCGATTTAAAAACCTTGATATGTTGTAAGATCGTTGATCGTAAAATTTATAATAACAGTTTTTTTTTTTTTTTTCATTTAAACGCTGTATATAATTAACGTATCTTTTCCATTTTTTTTTTCTTAACGAAAATATTTTTTGTTTATTTAATAATATTATTTTAGAATTTGCTAGAAATTTTAATCTAGGTTTAAATATATTTTTTTTCATGAACTTTTTTAGTTTTTTTTAACACTGAGTACAAAATAAAAGAAAAAAACTGTTTAAATTTTTTTTCAAGATTTAAATGAACAAATTTAATATAACAAGATTTCAAAGACAATTTTATAACAGAACCTAACATTATTATTGGAACATTTAACATTACAAATTCTTTTATAACTTCATTTGTTACTGATTTGCAATTTAGAATGATTACCAAATCAGGATCTTTCAGATTACTAATTTTTGTTTTTACAAATTTTTTATTACCAATAGTACCTTTTGACCATAAATGAATAGGTAAAAAAACATGTTTGTTGTTTAATTTAAATTTTTTGTCGAATCCTACAAACCAAATTGTTTTGTTATTACTATTAAACATATGAATAATTCTTAAAGCTTGTTTTAAATTTAAATTATTTTTTAAATCGCTTCCTAATTTGAATAAGACAGTATCTAAAAACAAATAATTTTTATTAATTTTATTTTTCATTATAATTTTTTACCTACTTTTAAATTTATTTTTTCGTTCATGTACATAATACCTTTACCTTTGTAAGGATCTGGAATTTTACAACTTTTAATAGCTTCGGCAATAGTTAATAATTTTTCATTTGAATTACTAAATAAAAATAGAATATTGTTTTTAGTTAATTTAGCTGTAACATATTCAGGTAATTTAAAATAAACACTATGACTATAACCTAATTTTAAATGAATAATACTACTTAATTTAGGTATAATCGAAAATTTGTAGCCTATCCCATTTAATTTTAATCTTTTAAAACTTTTAAACGAAACTTCAATTAATGCTCGTTTTAATACTGTAACGCTTTTTTTATGATTTAAATTTTTTTGATTGTAAGATAATATATGCAAAAATTCAATATTGTTTATTATTACTTTAAAAACAATAAAATTAATTTTTATTAAGACTTTGTTGTAATTACTTTTTATTAGCAAAAATTTTTTCTTTGGATGAATGTATATGCTAATGTTTTTAGGTATTTTTACAAAATTAGTTTGAATCATAGTATTAAATTATTATTAAGACAGGTTCCCCACCTATGCCTAATTTTTTACAAGAATTTAAAGATAATAAACCTTTATTAGTAGATAAAATAACTAATGTTTGACTTATGTTCAACTTCCATAATTGTTTAACCGAATAATAAACCTTGAGACTTGATTTACTAACTATTTTAAAGTTAGTTATTGCAGGGGATTTATCATCATTATATTTTAAGTATACTAGTATTGTATTAGACTGTGGTATAATTTTATACCCTAATATATAACCTTCATCCCATAATATATTTAATAGCGTTTCACAATTTTTTTGACTTTTTTGTTTAACAACAGGCTTATTTGCCAGTTGACCATTTTTAATAGAAGAAACAATTCTTAAAATTTTATTTTTCATTTTATTTTTTTAATATTAATTCACCAAAAGTATCAAGAGATTTTAAATAATTTTTTATAAAACGACTATCACATTTAAAATCGTGATTTTCATTAATAAAACTATTATTTGAATTTAAATTAGACTTTAAATGTTTATGAAATTGGTTTAAATTATATTGAAAATCTATTTGTAATTTGACATCCGAGTTTAATTTGTTTTTAACATACTTAATTATAAACAATAATAATAAAGGTTGATAAGAATAAACTTTTATAGTTCGTATATAATTACGAATCTCAAACTGTTCTCGGGCATCTTTGTTAACGTGCGGTGATTTTAAAACTGTAAATTTTTTCTTATTTTTACTTTTTATAATATAATTTCTAAAAATTTTAATATCATCGATATTATCAATTTTATTTAATAAAATTTCATTAAAGTTATTTATAGAAATTAAATTAGATGATGTTAAATTTATTATTAAATACATGTAAAGGGCAATTGATGGGATTTGAACCCATGACTTCCAAAGCCACAATCTGGTACTCTAACCAACTGAGTTACAAATGCCTTAAAATGTCTAAAAGTGGATTTGAACCACTGTCCTAAGGATTTTCAGTCCTTCGCTCTAACCAACTGAGCTACTTAGACTCAATCAAATTTAAAAAACATATAATCATTCAGTTTTAATAAATAATAAAGCTATTTAACATGTACATGCTTTTCGTGTTTATCGACGATTTACTGAATTAGAAGAACTAAAACCTCACAATAGTTATACCACGTTTCAATATTTTTTCCTATAAAGGTCTAAAAAAATGTGCTACCAATTAATTTTTATAAATTACGGTGTTTATTTATTGCGTAGAAACCTATAACAACTGGTATCTTTTAAAAGTAGTTCGTTTTTAAGGGAAAATTTTTTAGTTAATTAGTTTATTTTTAAAAATGAGAATTCAGCAAATCACTGTTTTGATAACTTAATTTAGTAGAATAACTATCTTAATAATTTGACCATTATTCTATCAACAGTTATAGTCCCTAAATGGATAACAGACAAAGATAAGATCTCAGTTGTATTGTACAATCGAGTCAACTTATCGTTGAATTGGATATGATACGTATAACAATATTAAAATATTAATAATTTGAAAATTTATAATTAGATTTCTTTTTATTATACCCAACAAAAGAAATACTTTTTTTAAGATGTTACTCATGTCTATATATGATTTAATTTTTATTTGTATTTAAAAATAGATTTTGTTATTATTTATCTTTCAGAAAACAATACCTACCTCTCTACTAATGTACGATAACTTTATAAATAAATATAAATTTTTTATAAATCTTATTGTAATTATTTATTTTAATACATTAAAAATAACTTAGTGCACATTTTTTTAGACCTTTATAGGGAAAAATAATAAAATACGCTTCAATTTAACGGCATTATACAAATTTTGATAATCTTATGTTCATAAGAAAAAATAATAGCACATTTTTTTAGACCTTTATAGGGAAGAATATTTAAAAGATTTGATCACAGTAAAGATATATGGTCCCTATAGTCTAGAGGTTAAGACATTGCCCTTTCACGGCAAAAGCACGGGTTCAAATCCCGTTAGGGATATTAGTACCTGAAATCTTTAAGAACTCAAGAGTACTGTTGAGGTTTTAAAAATACGTATAGGAATCTATTAAAATCTTAATTAATTGAAAATTGGTCAAAAATTGGAGGTTTGTGTAAGGTTCAAATCCTTAATCAATAAAATGAATAATTCTTTAGTACTTTTTGAGTTTTTACCAATTTTAGTTTTTTTATTAATAGCAATTGTTTTAGCATTAGTTATAGTAACATTGTCTTATTTATTAGCTATACAAAATCCCGAAACTGAAAAATTATCAGTCTATGAGTGTGGTTTTGAGCCGTATGAAGACGCTAGAAATATATTTGATGTTAAATTTTATCTTGTAGCTATTTTATTTATTATATTTGATATTGAAACTATGTTTTTACTTCCTTGGAGTATTTCTTTGTCTCAATTAAATAATTTAGGATTTTGGTCAATGATAGATTTTGTAATAGAATTAGGTGTAGGATTTGTTTATGTTTGGTATTTAGGCGCATTAGAATGGAGTTAATTAAAAAGAAAGGTGACTGAGCGGTCTATAGTGAAGATCTGCTAAATCTTTGTGTAATAACTAAATTACACCGTGGGTTCGAATCCCATTCTTTCTTATTTTAAGTTAGAGTAGAGCAATGGTTTAGCTCATTGGGCTCATGCCCCGAAGGTTGTAAGTTCGAGTCTTACCTCTAACACTAGAAAAAGAAAAATTGTATTAAATACAAGCATTAAAGGAATGCCTTAACATCAAAACAAATTTTAGGACGTTTTTAAACGAAACGTAATAATTAGCGTGAAAACGCTTAGAATTATTAATTTCCTATGGTGAAAACCTTAATTATTAAATTGCGAACTGAACCATCTAAGTAGCATTTATAAAAATCAACCGAGAAACCGTAAGTAGTGGTGAACGAAAATGGTTATGACATTTTATATAAATTAATTTTAATTTTAATTTTATTAGCCAAAGAAGGAAACGTATTTTAGCCCTGTAAAATAAAAAAATTTTATAAAAAAGTAAAACGATATAAGTGTTATTGTTTGAATAATGGGGTACCATCCTCAAGTCTAGACTTTTGATGATTGATAGTGTAACAGTACCGTGAGGGAAAGGTGAAACAAGTATTTATTAAAATAAAATATTGAAAAGATCTGAAATTTAATGCTAACAAACAGTTGATGCTTAAAAAAGTGACAGCGTACCTTTTGCATAATGGATCAATGAGTTTATTTTAGTGGCGAGCTTAAAATTATATTGTAGGCAAAAATAAATTGAGTTTTAAAACATTTTTAAGTCTCTAAAATAAGACCCGAAACTAGATGATCTAACCATGAACAGGTTGAATTTATTGCGGCAACGCGTATTGGAGGACCGAACTCGTATATGTAGAAAAATATTGAGATGATTTGTGGTTAGGGGTGAAAGGCCAATCAAATTTAGAGATAGCTGGTTTTCTGCGAAATCTATTTAAGTAGAGCGTTTAATAAAACATCATTTAAGGTAGAGCACTCAATAAATAAGGGGGACGTAAAGTTTTACTAAATTTAAGGAAACTCCGAATGTAAATTGATAGAAATTAAACAGTCAGACTCTGAGTGCTAAGATTCAAAGTCAAGAGGGAGACAGCCCAGATTATTCGTTAAGGCCCTTAAATATAATTAAGTGAAAAAGGTTTAAAAAAATAAAAACAGCTTGTAGGTAGGCTTGGAAGCAGCCATCCTTTAAAGAAAGCGTAACAGCTCACCAGTCTAGTTTTTTTAGACCGAAAATGTAGATGGACTTAAATTATATGCCGAATCGGTAATATTAAGAGTTTAAAAGGTAGCAGAACGTTCTGTAAGTCTATGAAGATTTATAGTGATATAAATTGGAGACATCAGAAGTGAAAATATTGATATGAGTAGCGATAAACAAAGTGAGAAACTTTGTCATCTAAAATTCAAGGTTTCCAAAGAAAGGCTAATCCGCTTTGGGTAATTCGGTCCCTAAAATTAAAACGAAAGTAGAGCGTTGATGGGTAAATTTAAATTAATTGAAAACTATTTTTAAAAGTGACAAAAATTAAAATAAAAATTTATATAATGGAAGTATAAATCTTTATCATATTTTTCGAGAAACAGCTTTATGTTTTCAAACCGTACTGTAAACCGACACAGGTGAATGTGTTTAGAAAATTAAGATGCTTGAGATAATTGTGTTGAAGGAACTCGGCAAAATGACTCCGTAACTTAGGGATAAGGAGTGGCTTAAATTTATATTTAAGCCGTCACAAAATCGAGGACAGCGACTGGTTAATAAAACCACAGGTCTCTGCAAAATTGTGAAAAGATGTATAGAGACTGACGCCTGCCCGGTGCTGTAAGCATAATAGTTTAAAGTAAATTGCTTTAGCTAAAAACCTCAGTAAACGGCGGCTGTAACTCTGACGGTCCAAAGGTAGCGAAATTCCTTGGCATTTAATTGGTGTCCTGCATGAATGGCGTAACGACTGTCCTACTGTCTCCAACACAAGCTCAGTGAAATTGAATTCTCCGTGAAGATGCGGAGTTCTTGCGGCTAGACGGAAAGACCCCGTGCACCTTTACTATAGTTATATATTGCAATAAAGTTTTTTATGTGTAGTTATATGTGGTGAGTTGTTAAAAAATGTTCACGCAAGTGGATAATTAAAACCTAAGTGAAATACCACTCTTAAAAGTTTTTATTGCTGAATTAATTAAGACAGTGTATAACGGGTAGTTTGACTGGGGCGGTCGCCTCCTAAAAAGTAACGGAGGCGTGCAAAGGTAAGCTCAAATTAAATAAATTAATTGTAGAGTATAATAATATATGCTTGCTTAACTGTAAGATTAACAAATCAAGCAGAGACGAAAGTCGGTTATAGTGATCCGGTGATTCTTAATGGAATGGTCATCGCTCAACGGATAAAAGGTACGCCGGGGATAACAGGCTAATCACTCTCTAGAGACCTTATCGACGGAGTGGTTTGGCACCTCGATGTTGGATTATCGCATCCTGGTACTGTAAGTGGTTCCAAGGGTTTGGTTGTTCGCCAAGTAACGCGGTACATGATCTGAGTTTAGAACGTCGTGAGACAGTTTGGTCCCTATCTACCGTAAGTATTGAAAATTGAAAGGACTAAACCTTAGTACGAGAGGACCAGGAAAAGTAAACCTATGGTGTATCGGTTGTTTTACCAAAAGCATTGCCGAGTAGCTAAGTTTGTTCTAGATAATCACTGAAAGAATTTAAGTGAGAAACTGACCTTAAAACATATTTTCATTAAAACGTAAAAGATTATTACGTAAATAGGCTTGTTGTGTAAGAGTTGTAAAATTTTCAGCAACAAAGTACTAAAATTTTAAAATAATACAATTTTTATAGACTATATGTCTTTACAAACATAAGATTTCAATTCTAAAAATAATTTAAGTAATTTAAATTACTAAAAATTAATAAAATATGAGTTTGATCCTGGCTCAGGATGAACGCTAATAGTATGCTTTACACATGCAAGTTTAATTAAAAATTAATAATTTTTAATGGCGAACGGGTGAGTAATCACAGATAAGCTGCCTTTCAGTACAAAATAAAAATTTTATAGAGTAAAAAGCTATAAATTTAATTATAAAATATTGTATAATTAAAAAAATTGTAAAAAACAATTTGCTAAAAGATGCGTCTGTTTAAGATTAGGTAGTTGATTAATTTTAGCAATCAAGCCTTCGATCTTTAGTTGATCTTAGAGGATGATCAACCACACTGGAACTGAGACAAGGTCCAGGCTTAATTTAGCCAGCAGTGAGGAATATTGGACAATGAACGAAAGTTTGATCCAGCAATACTATGTGAATGATGACGGCTATTTGGTTGTAAAATTCTTAAGTTAAAAAATGATAATGACATTATTTAAAAAATTTTAGTCCCGGCTAATCTCGTGCCAGCAGCCGCGGTAATACGGGAGGGGCAAGCGTTATCCGAAATAACTGGGCGTAAAGGGTCCGTAGATTGTATTGTAAGTTATACGTCAAATTTTAAAGCTTAACTTTAAAACAGCGTTTAATACTACTATACTTTGAGTTTTAATCAGAAAAGTAGAATTTTATGTCGAGGAGTAAAATACCGTAGACACATAAAGGAACACCATTAGTGAAGTCAACTTTTTAGTAAAAACTGACGTTGAGGGACGAAAGTATAGGTATCAAACAGGATTAGATACCCTGGTAGTCTATACTGTAAATTCTGAGTGTTGTAATTTAATTATTAGATTTTTTAAGCTAACGCTATAAACACTCCGCCTGAGGAGTACGATCGCAAGGTTGGAACTCAAAGGAATTGACGGGGGCCTACAACGAGTGGTGGAGCATGTGGTTTAATGCGATAATCCGCGCAAAACCTTACCAGCTTTTGTTATGTTTTAACTTATAAATTATGAAAAAATTTGTTATTATTAAAGTTAAAGACACAGGTGTTGCACGACTGTCGTCAGCTCGTGTCGTAAGATGTTTGGTTCATTCCTTTAACGAGCGCAACTCTCATTTTTAATTAATTATTAACTTTCAAAAAATTAAAAATTTTTATGAGTTATACGAAATACCAATGTCAATGATAAATTGAAGGAAGATGAGAATCAAGTCAAGTCAATGTGGCCCTAATAAGCTGGGCTACACACGTGCTACAATAAAAATTACAAAACTTGCAATTTTTTTGTTAACTAAAAATTTTTTTTACGGATTGTTAGCTGTAACTCGCTGACATGAAGTTGGAATCACTAGTAATCGTAAATCAGAATGTTACGGTGAATATGTACCTTGGCCTTGTACACACCGCCCGTCACATGCAGAAAGCCAGTTTCACTTGAAAATTTTGAATATATAAAAAAATGTTAGAAATGTATTCATTAGTTATTGAGAGATAGGTAATTTGGATGAAGTCGTAACAAGGTAGCTGTACGGGAACGTGTAGCTGGAACAAAATGAAATAGTTCAGTTGGTCAGAACGTTGGAATCATAATCCAAAAGTCAGGGGTTCAAATCCCTTTTTCATTAAATCTATTAAATGATAATAAATATATTATTTTATATATTTTCGTCTATAATGTTATTAAGTTCTTTTATGGTTATTATAGTTCAAAATTCTATATATTCTGTTTTATTTTTGGTTTTAAGTTTTGTATCGGCAGCTAGTTTACTTTTATTATTTGAATGTGAATTCATAGCTTTAATGTTTGTCATTATTTATGTCGGAGCTATAGCTGTTTTATTTTTATTTATAGTTATGATGTTAGACATAAAAATTGTCATTAATAAAAAAGATACTCTAAAATATTTCCCTATAGGTTTTTTAATCGGAGGTCTGTTCTTACTAGAGATTTTTTACATACTAACAAAAAATTTTGAACATAATTTGTACAATCAAAGTGTTTCAACAAATTACTATCTTAATTGGTACGACAAATTAGATTTTTTTTCTGATATTGAAGCAGTAGGTCAGGTAATGTTTACTCAATATGTCTTGCAGTTTCTAATTGCAGGTAATATTTTATTATTGGCTACTGTAGCTGTAGTAGTTCTTACAATAAATACTAAAACTGAAACTAAATCTCAGATAATTTTCAAACAAATATCCAGAAATCATAAAAATGTTTTATTAGTAAATTAAAAGCTTATAGCTCAATTGGTTAGAGCATACGCTTGATAAGCGTAAGGTTAGTAGTTCAATTCTACTTAAGCTTAAAAATTACATATGAGTATAGAAACTTTATTATTTAAAGAAATAAGTATTTTTCCGGAATTATTTTTAGGAATTTCATTAGTTTACTTAGTTTTGCATGGTTCTTTCGTTTCAATGAGAAACGAATATCCCCTAATTCAAACTTCTATGGTTTATTTAGGAGTATTAGTTTTATTTTTATCTGTATTATTATTAATAAATGACAAATTATATGTCCTTGAATTAGGTATTTTTAACAATACCATTTCAAACGATTATACAAGTTTTTCGTCAAAACTTATAACTGGAATACTTTCTATGATATGTTTACTAATGGTGCAATCATACTTAATATCTCAAAAGATAAACCAATTTGAATACGTACTTTTTTTTTTGTTTTCAGTTTTAGGTTTATTTTTACTGTGTTCTTCAAATGACCTAATAACGGCTTATTTAGCAATTGAACTTCAAACTTTAGCTTTCTATGTTCTCGCGTCGTTTAATAGAAACTCTACTTTTTCAGTTGATGCTGGAATTAAATATTTTATATTAGGATCACTTTCATCTGGAATATTTTTATTTGGAGCTAGCTTATTATATGGTGTATCTGGTACAGTAAATTTTACAGAATTTAATGAATTATTTGTCTTTCAATCAGGCCCGAACGAAAATACTCAGCTTGATGACTTGTCTGAAATATATCATCACAGTCTTTTAATGTCACATATTAAAAATGATTTAAATTATTACATAATAAAAGGAGATATGGAGTTTTTAAAACAATTTCCTATTTTAATGTCTGAAATTTCAGATTTTAATCTAGACTTATTTATAGATAAATTATGTATAATTAATTTACTTATAGAAAAATATGATTCAATTTTGCTTTTTCTAATTTTAAATTTTAAAGATTTTGAGATCGGATCTTTTATTTTCGACATGTATTTGTTTAAAAATTTAAATGACAATTCAGGTATAATATTTTTAATATCAATATTAGAAATGTCAAATACTTATTTATCTAATTTATTCACTTTAGACGAATGTTTTAATTTAGAATTAATTAAATTTGCTTTGTTATTTATATTAATAAGTTTATTTTTTAAATTAGCTGTTGCACCTTTTCACGTGTGGTCTCCTGATGTGTATGAAAATTCACCGTCTGCCTCAACTTTTTTCT
>Ga0209503_10000284_pt1 | contig 34345 bp, 31 predicted proteins | sample SouAtlMetagenome_2_FD_187448 | JGI IMG/M metagenome (GOLD analysis project Ga0209503, IMG submission 187448) | Marine eukaryotic phytoplankton communities from Atlantic Ocean - South Atlantic ANT15 Metagenome (SPAdes) (version 2) | ecosystem: Environmental > Aquatic > Marine > Oceanic | place... | reverse complement strand
CCGTTGGCATAGGGAAGCGCGGAAGTGATCATCCTCCGCTTGGGGGCGTTTTGCAACATGAATGCAAAAGTACTTCGGGCGCCGATTGGTTGGAGGGGTGGGCGAGGTTTGGTCTGGAAAAAAGCCAAAACCCTGTCCAATGGACACCGCCCACGGCCCCGTCATGCACAAATTCGTCCAACGCGGGTTGTGGAAATCTGAAGGACTTGGGAAAGGTGACGAACGAAACGATGCATTTACTTTGGCACATCGGGTAACCTCCCGACCTGACCTGAACAATCCTGCCATGAGCGCAACCATCGAGAAAAAGCAAGCGGCCAAGGACCTCCCCGTCCAAGGAACGAGTGAGAAGAGAGAGATTCTTGCGAACTACTTCCAAAAGAAAATCTTGGGTAAACAGGAGCACGAATTCATCCCCGGAGTAAAGACTGCGGCGGAAGCGGCACTGCGCCCCAAGAAGGGCAAAGTCCTCTAATTTCTTCCCGCTTTGACGACCCTGCATCTGCCCCCAGCCTTGACGGAGGGTTCGCGTGTGGCGCTCGTCACTCCTGCACGATTCGCCGGTCCCGAGCTCATGGACGCGGCGTCGAACCTGCTCACCTCTTGGGGGCTTGACCCCGTCTTCCCCACCCAAACCACCCTGCGCGACCGCCAATTTGGCGGCACCGACGCCGAGCGCGCTGAGGCGCTGAGCGCCGCGTTTCGCGACCCCGACATCTCCGCCGTGTGGGCGCTGCGCGGGGGTTACGGTTGCACCCGACTCTTGCCTTTGCTCGACGGTTCGGCCCTTCAAGCCAACCCCACCTGGATCACGGGTTTCTCCGACCTCACCGCCTTGCATGGATGGGCGTCCGGCTTGGGCGTGGCGTCCTTGCACGCGCCCGTGGCTTCGACGATTCCCACGACCGATACGGCAGATGTCGAGGCATTCCGGCAGGTGTGGCACACGGGGCGACCGGCTGCGCACCAAGGCGCACGCCGCGTGGTGGGTGGCAACCTTTCCGTCCTGTTTGCCATGTTGGGCACGCCGTCTATGCCGCCCTTGAAAGGCCGGTGGCTGCTGCTCGAAGACTTGGACGAATACCTCTACCACCTCGACCGCATGTTGGTGGCGCTGGGTCAAGCGAGGGTGTTCGACGAGGTGGAAGGGGTGTTGGTGGGGTCGTTCACGGATTTGAAGGACAACACCAAGGCGTTTGGGCAAGCGGTGGACAATCCGTTTGGCCGGACGGTTCGAGAGATGGTGGAGGAGCACGTGGTGGCCAGGGGATGCGCGGTCGAATGGGACGTCCCCACCGGTCATGGCCTGCGAAATGCGCCGTGGGTCTTGGGTTGAGCGAACGGGCCTCTCGGAGCATTCACACGGGGAGGGTTGAGCGTACCTTTCGCCCATGTTTGGAAGCATCAAAGACCAGTTGACCCAAGAGCTTGCCGAGATCGAGGCAGCGGGTCTGTACAAGCGAGAGCGCGTAATCACCTCCGCGCAGAACGCCGAAATCACGTTGGACGACGGCAGCCGCGTGCTGAACTTTTGTGCCAACAACTACCTCGGACTGAGTTCGCATCCGCGCGTTGTCGAGGCCGCCAAGCGGGCCATCGACACCCACGGATTTGGCATGTCCAGCGTCCGCTTCATCTGCGGGACCCAAGACATCCACAAAGAGCTCGAGCAGCGCATTGCAGACTTCCACCACACGGAGGACACCATCCTGTACGCCGCGGCCTTTGACGCCAACGGAGGGGTGTTCGAACCGTTGCTGACCAAGGAAGACGCCATCGTGAGCGACAGCCTCAACCACGCCTCCATCATCGACGGCGTGCGCCTCTGCAAGGCCGCGCGCTACCGCTATGCCAACAATGACATGGTCGAGCTCGAGGAGCGCTTGAAGGAGGCACGGGCCAATGGGGCGCGCAACATCATCGTCGTGACCGACGGCGTGTTCTCGATGGACGGTTACGTGGCTCAAATCGGCAAAATCTGCGACCTCGCCGACACCTACGAAGCCATGGTCATGGTGGACGAGTGTCACGCCACGGGCTTCATCGGCAAGACTGGCCGCGGCTCCATCGAATTGCGGAATGCGCTCGGCCGCGTCGACATCATTACCGGCACCCTTGGCAAGGCCATGGGCGGTGCGATGGGCGGCTTTACAACAGGCAAGCGCGAAATCATCGACATGCTGCGCCAGCGCAGCCGTCCTTACTTGTTTTCCAACTCCCTGGCTCCAAGCATTGTCGGTGCGTCCATCGAGGTGTTCAAGATGCTGGACGAAACCACGGAATTGCGCGACACCCTCGAAGAAAACACCGCGTACTTCAAGGAGGGATTGCGCAATGCAGGTCTCCCGTTCAAAGACGGCGAATCGGCCATCGTCCCTGTGATGCTCGGCGACGCCAAACTCTCTCAAGTCATGGCCAACGCCCTGCTTGAGGAAGGCGTTTACGTCATCGGCTTTTTCTATCCCGTCGTACCGAAGGGCGAAGCCCGAATCCGCGTGCAGCTCAGTGCCGCACACACCAAGGCACACTTGGACCGCGCCCTCGCCGCCTTTGAAAAGGTGGGTCGGGAGCTTGGCGTCATCTCTTGAATTGAGGCGCGATGGCATCGTCCCCCCAACGCATTGTGGTCGTGGGCCGAGGCCTTGCGGGTGCCCTCGTGGCGTGGCGTTTCATGTCGCGTGGATGTCGCGTGGAGTGGTGGGGAAACGGCACGCACAGCGCCTCGCAAGTGGCGGCCGGCATGTTCAATCCGGTGTCGTTCCGTCGTGTGGTGGAAGTTTGGAACGCGGCTGCGCACATGGCCGCGATGCGTCAAACCCTGCGAGAGTTGGAAGACCAGTTGGGGCTGAAACTGCTTCATGACGTTCCTGTGGCCAAGGTCTTCGCCAACGAAGACTACCGATCCACGTGGGACGACCGGTGGCCCCAACAGCACGGGGTGTGCGAATGGGCCTCACGTGGGGAAGAACTCGCGCAGGCAGGCATCGACGTCCTGCAAGGACCTTCCGGCGTGGGGCGCGTCCATGCATCAGGGTGGGTCGACGTGCCCGTGCTGATCGACGGGATGGAACGCCACTTTTCGGGCCAAGGGTTGCTCCAGGATCGCACCTGGTCGGTGAAGGATGGCCTGCCCGAAGGTGCCGATGCAGTGGTGGATTGCAGGGGCGTGGGTGCGGCCGAAGAGCTGGCGCAAGTGGGGGTGACCGTCAACCCCAATCACGGGGACGTTTTGACACTGAGCACGCCGTTGACCGGTCCTGGCGCATTGGACACCGCTGGCCACACCGTCAACAACGGCAAGTGGCTCCTGCCCACCGAAGTCAAAGAGGGAAGGCAATGGTGGCGGCTTGGGGCGACGTATTCGTGGCACCGTTTGAAGCCCACCCCCAACGCCATGGCTGCAAAAGAACTGCGCGACCACATGGCAAAGGCCTTGGACGAGGAGGGGGCCGAAGCCTTACGTGCAGCGCAATTGGAGGCGCATCAAGCAGGTCTGCGACCTGCGTCCCCGGATCGTCGTCCGACGGTGGGACCGTGGCCGGGTCAGTCCAAAGGAATCCTGATGCTGAATGGGTTGGGGACGCGCGGCGTGTTGGTGGGGCCTGCCATGGCGACGCACCTTGTGAATTGGTGGCTGGACGGGGTGAATTTGCCACCAGAAGTCCAAGCATCCCGCTTCAAATCGGTGCGCCAGAACGTGCCCGGTTTCCAAGATTGAGGTGTTCTTAACCCCCGCGAATCGAGGCGTGGCGCATGCCGATGACCTGTACTTTGGTTTCATGCTACACGATACGATTTCCAATGCATTGAACGAGCAAATTGGTCTGGAAGGCCAAAGCTCTCACACCTACCTCACGATGGCTGTTTGGGCCGAAACCCAGGGCTTTGACGGCGTCGCTGAATTCTTGTACCTCCATTCGGAGGAAGAGCGTCAGCACATGCTCAAGCTCATGCGCTTCGTGAACGAACGTGGCGGCGTGGCGCAAGTGCCTACGGTGCAGGCGGGTACCACGGATTACGCGGGATTGAAGGAGGTGTTTGAAAGCATCCTGGCCCATGAAACCAGGGTCACGGAGTGCGTCAACAACGTGGTGGATTTGTGCTTACAGGCCAAGGATTACACCTCGCACAACTTCATGCAGTGGTACGTCAGCGAGCAGATTGAAGAGGAAGCGTTGGCCCGGAAGATTTTGGACAAACTCGCCCTTGCAGGCGACGACCATGGGGCGATGTACCTGTTTGACCGAGACATTGTGACGTTCGGCGCCTCCGACCGCGCATAACCCATGGCTGTGGTCCCATTTGCTGTGATGACGTCTGGGGTGCCTGCGGTTCAGCGCGGCATCCAGCGGGCTTTGTTGTGGGTGGGGCTTCCGATTGTCGTCCTTGCGGCTTGGGCGTTTCAAGGGGGCGTACAAGACCCCAAGCTCGACACCACGGACACGCAGTTGGTCTTGAAGAGCCTCATGCTAGGACAGTTTGTGAAAGCGAACCAATGGCCCGCATCGGGGGGTGCGGGCACGTTTGACGTGGCGGTGCACAACAAGCCCGCCTTGGTGGAGGCCCTGGCCCCCAAGTTTGCGGGCAGCGCCATTGGTGCCGCGCCGTTGCGCGTGCTGTCTCTGGATGATGCCGATGACTTGGATGCGCCTCGGTTGTTGTACACTGAAGCCACCGGCCCGGAACTCGACGAGGTCTTGCGCGCGGTGAAGGGCGACGCCACACTTGTGGTCACCGCGTTTCAGCCGAACCTCAAGGATGGCGTGACCATCAATTTTTTCATCTCGAACGACGGGCTGAAGTATGAAATCAATCCAGGGGAAGCCGAGAAACGCGGCATCTTGTTGGGCAACATCATCATGTCATGCGCAGCCTCTCGATGATTTGGATGTGTGTGTTTGCACTCGCCGCGACAGGACCGTGTCGGGCTCAGCCGGGCTCAGCCCAATCCTTGGCCATCGAACGGGCCATCGCCCTTGGCAAGGCGGGCCAATTTGAGGAAGGACTGGCGCAATTGAATCCTTACCTCCAGGCCCCTTCGGCTTCGGAAGCCAAGGCGTGTTACGTGGCGGGGTTCTTGCTCAAGGAGCGTTTCAAAAAAGACAACATGCCCGGAAGTTTGAGTGGCGACCGGACGGAAGCGGTGCGGTGGTTGCGACAGGCCCTGGCCCTGGATGTTCGGCGTGTCGCCCCGTGGCGGAATTCGGCCGTGAAGGCCTTGGGCTACCTCGGGGGCACCTTCTTCGACGACGTGGTCCAAGGGGTCGGTGCATTTGAACCTGGCCAAGAGGCCCACATTCTCCAGCTCTTTGCGGCCCACGAAGAGGTGGCGTCGTATTTGGATGCCGACCTCGACGCCACCGCCGAGCGCACCGAGGTCCACAAAAACATGGCAAGGGCCTATCGTCAATGGTTCGAAGCCACGGGAGACGAGGCGCATTTTGAAGGCATTGTGTTTCAGTACGAACAGGCCCTGGCGCTCTCGCCCAAGGACATGACCGCGACGTACAACCTTGCCGTGAACATCTACAACCGTGGTGTGGCCCAGATCAACGCCATGGACGAGAACACCACGCTCCCGGAGATTTTGGCCATCAATGACTCGAGCCGGGCTTTGTTCGGGCGTGCCTTGCCTTGGTTTGAACAAGCAGATGTGCTCCAGCCCAGCCGGCCTGAAACTTTGCGGGGACTCATGATTGTGCACCACGCCCTGTTCCATCCCGAGCAAGAAGAGGCCTACCGCGTCCAACTTGAAAAAGCCCTGACGCGATGAAGCGGATGCGTTGGAACATCGCGTGGCGAATGGGGCTCGGATTTGGGGTCTTCATTTTGGCAGTGGCGGTGTTGTTCGTGTTCACGCGCCTCACGTTGACGCGCAGCAGCGAGCTTGCAGCGGAGGTGGATTCTGCCCTTGTGCCGAGTTTGGAGGCGCTCGAAGACATAGACCAAACCCTGGCCTCGTCGCTCGTTTACATCAACAACTGGATCGCGGAGCAAAGCCGAGCGGACGTTGAGAAGAAGGTCATGCTTCGGAAGTCGGTCAACTCGACATTTCCCCAACATTTGAAGTCCTTGGATGATCTTGAATTGGCATGGACGCCCCGTGCGCGGGCGCACCTGGACACCTTGCGTGTCGAGACCGACGCCCTGCTCGTGTTGTACGGCGAAATCATGCGCTTGTTGCCGGATTGGAAGAGCTACCAGGACTACGAAGCCAGATTCATGGCCAGGGAATATGCCGAACCTGGTGCCCAGCTCGAGGTGTTTTCCACCCGTGTGCAGAACCGGCTTGCGGCGCTGACGGCAGGCCAAAACTCAGCCCTCCGCGACCGCACGGCGCGCATGGAGAAACTCGGTGCCGAATTGACCATGTATGCAGGTCGCGTGGCTTGGATCGTCGTGGTCCTGGGGATCGCCCTGGGCATCATTGTGACCCGAAGCATTGTGCAGCCCGTCAAAGAACTGAAGCGTGCGCTTCTCCACATGGGGCGGGGTGTGTTACCCGACCGCGAAGTGCGCGTCACGCCGGATGAAATTGGCGACATGGCCACGGCCGTGAACCGCCTGGCGGAGGGGCTGTCTCGGACCCAAAAATTTTCTCAGGAAGTCGGAGGTGGCGATTTCGAAACGCCTTACGAGCCGCTGAGCGACGATGACGCCTTGGGCAAGGCGCTGCTTCAGATGCGTACGTCCTTGGCGGAGAACGAACGGGAATTGGAGGGCAAAGTGGAGGCCCGGACGGAAGAGTTGGCCCAGCAAAAGGCACATGCGGAGGAAATTTTGAGCGACCTGCAGGACAGCATTTCCTACGCTTTGCGCATCCAGCAAGCCATCCTCCCCTCGGAACAGGAGCGGCGTGAAGTCATCTACGATTCGGCGGTGTTCTACCAACCTCGGGACGTGGTATCGGGGGACTTCTACTGGTTCAAATCGGTGGGCAGCCGCCGGATGTTTGCGGCCATTGACTGCACGGGACACGGCGTGCCGGGGGCCTTCTTGAGCTTGGTGGGACACAATGCCTTGGATCGCGTGACGAAGGTGTACACAGAGCCGCACAAAGTCCTGGACAAGCTCAATGAGCATGTCTTGATGCTACTGCGGAAGGACGTGCGGGCCGAGGCGAGCATTCCCGCGGACCTGTTGCGCGATTTGGCGGTGGCGACAGAAGCCGGGCAAGGGGTCACTCATGTCGGGGGGCAAGACGGCATGGACCTCGCCATGGTGGCGATCAATTGGGAGCGCATGAAGGTGGAATTCGCTGGCGCAAACAACCCGCTCTATCTCGTGCGCGACGGCGAATTGATGGAGTTCAAGGCGGACAAACACGCCATCTGTTCCTTCGAACCCGGGACCAAGAATTACCAAGTCCAAACCATCGACGTCGAATCCGGGGACACCCTGTTCTTGGCCACGGACGGCTTTGTCGACCAATTTGGGGGACCGAGGAGCAAGAAGTTCATGCGTCGCCGGTTCCGAGAGTTGCTGGTGGAAACCTCGGCCTTGCCAGTGCAGGAGCACGAGGCGCATTTGCGCGCACGTTTCGAAGATTGGAGGGGGGATGAAGAGCAGGTCGACGACGTGCTCGTGGTGAGCATGCGCGTTCCATGAGTGTGAAGGATGCGCTGAGAGGAGGCGTTCGCGCGGGATGGTCGTGGATGCGTTCGGACCGAGGCTTGTTGCTTTGGGCGGTCTTGGTGGGCATCGCAGCGGGACTTCTCGCCGTCCTCATGAAGCAGAGCGTGGGTGGGTTGCGAAGCGTCATGTTTGCCATCCAGTCGTGGGTGGGGGGATCGTGGTTTTTGGCCTTGGGTCCCATCCTTGGATTGGCGGCCACGGGGTATGTGGTTCAACGCGTCTTGGGCGGGGAGCACCCCGGTCCGGGCATCCCGTCGACCCTGCATGCCATCTCCACGCGCCGCGGCCGCATGAAGCGCACGTGGATGTTTGCTCCGGTCATCACCAGCGTGCTCTCGGTGGGCTTTGGAGGTTCAGGTGGATTGGAGGCGCCGGCGATGCAGGCGGGCGCGGCCATGGGCTCCGAGGTGGCCTCCCAAACGCGTAAGCACTTCCGCCGCCGCTTGCTTCTCATCGGCTGCGCAGCATCGGGTTCTTTGGCGGCCATGTTCAAGGCTCCGGTAGCCGCCATCGTGTTTGCGGTGGAGGTCATCATGATTGACTTGACGGCGTCCAGCCTTGTGCCCATCTTGATGGCATCGCTCGCTTCGTTGTTGACGGCCTTCGTGTTCTTCGAAGGAGAGGACATCTTGACGGTGCCCACGCTGGCGGCGTTCCAAGCGTCGCGCCTTCCCTGGTACATCGCCATGGGCGTGGTGACGGGCGTCGGTTCAGTGGTGTTTTCACGACTCTACCTCGTCAGCCAACAGACCATTGGCCGGTTCACCAACCGGCGCACGCGCATGACCCTGGCCGGCGCCTTGATCGGTGCGGCGGTGGCCTTGCTCCCCCCGCTGTTCGGGGAAGGATATGAGGTCATCAACCAACTGTTCTTGGGCTATTCAGATGTGTTGATTCAAGATGTATGGATGCTCGAGGGATCACTGGCGCTGCCGAGTTTGATTGGGTGGTTGGTGCTGGCGGCGTGTTTGAAGCCCATGCTGACGGGGTTCACCGTGGGTGCGGGTGGGGTTGCTGGCATTTTTGCCCCTGCCTTGTTCAGCGGCGCGTTGGTGGGCTTTGCCTTTGCCTTGGGCCTCAATGGTTTCGTGGAACCGACGACCATGCCCATTGGCAACTCCGTGCTCGCCGGGTTGTGCGGCATGATGGCGGGGGTGCTGCACGCCCCGCTCACGGCTATTTTTCTCGCCACAGAGCTCAGTGGGGGGTACGGGTTGTTTGTGCCGCTGATGTTGACGTCGGCCATTTCCTTCACCACGTCACGGGCCCTGAAGCGCCACAGCATTTACACGCGAGAATTGGCCGAACGGGGAGAGCTTTTGACCCACGACAAGGACCAAACCGTGCTGACCTTGATGAACCTCAAGGAAGAGCTCGAGCAGGACTTCTTGCCGGTGCAGGCGCATTGGAATTTGGGCCAGCTCGTGGAGGTGGTTGCCCAAAGCCAGCGTAACCTTCACCCGGTCGTGGACGCCCAAGGGCATTTGCTGGGCATCGTGGATCTTCAGGACATCCGTCAGGTGATGTTCGACCAGAGCCAATACCTGAGTCTGCGTGTGGTCGACCTCATGACCCTCCCGCTTGCGGAGGTCGAATGGGAAGACAAGATGGACGACGTCATGGCCAAATTCGAGAACTGCGGTGCATGGAATTTGCCTGTGGTGGAGGACGGCCGGTACGTGGGATTTGTGTCGCGGTCGCGGTTGTTTACCGCTTACCGCAAGTGGCTCAAGGCCACGAGCCTCGATTGAATCAAGGCGTGTATTCGACCGCGCCCTCGAGGATGTAGTTCATCTGGTAGACGTCGTCGTCGTTCAATCGAAGCTTGCCGCGGAAGGTGAGGCGGTCGTCGGTTTGGTAGGCGCGCTCGCTTTTGTTGGGGAAGCGCAAATCAATGACCGATTCGGGTCCAGCTCCGCCGCAGAAGAAGCAATTGGCGAAGGGGTAACGGCTGAGGACGTAGAAGTCCTCGTCCACATCCACAGGAATCATGTAGCCTGTGATGAAGAACTCTTTGCCCTCCGCGCCGATGACTTGGGGCCCAAACTCTGGCATCCAGTAATAGGCGTCCAATTCTTCGAGGTAGACGTCTGTGAATTCCACGTCGCTCAGCTTCTGCCACGTCAATTCGGCAAGCTCGCCCTCCACGACTGGTGCGTCTGAGACCGAGATCAAGGGGTCGGAGTCGAGGCTGGCCAGTTTGGCTTCGCCCACGTGACGCAGTTGATCCTGTGTGGCTTGCGCTTCCTCGGAGGGATGACACATGCTGCTCCAATCCATCATCGACACTGCGACCAACGCGGCGGCGGACAAAACCATGGTGAGGAACGACGAGGTTTTCATGATTTCGAAGGTACGGATGGAAGGGGCTCAGGCCTCACTCAGGGTTCGGCTGATGTCGAGACGCAGGCTTCGGCGTGCAGGGATGGCAGAGGCCAACAGGCCCACGAGGATGGCGGCACCTGCCAAGGCCCACTCGCTGCCTAGAACGCCCATGGCGGCTACGTCGTAGTGGAATTGGGCCTCCACGACCTGGCTTAGCACCGTCATGCCCACGCGGCTCAGCACCAAGCCGAGCGCAGTTCCCGCCACGCTCAGCAGCCCGCCTTCGAGCAGGAGCAAGCGGTACAAGGTGCCAGGCGTGCCGCCCATGGTGCGCATCAAGGCGAGCTCATGACGGCGTGCCCGGATGTTGTCCAATACGGAAATGAAAATGCTGGCGAAGCTCAGGGCCATGATGAGCATGGCGATGGCGCGCAGCGCCGACGTGCCCAGCCCAAACTGTTGCGTCATACGGTTCACCTCGATGGCCGGAAGGGCCACTTGCATGTTGGTGTCGCGAAGTGTGTTGGGGATGGTCAGGACGGCGAGGGGATTGCGCTTCTTCAGGAGCATGGCGGTGATTTCTCGTGCCTCAGGGTCCATGACTTCCCCGTCTTCCATGTGGACGTACCAAATGCTCTCCATGGGCGTCAGCAAGAGCTGATCCACGACGCTGCCACTTGGCTCGAGGATGCCTACCACCGTGAAGGTCTTGTTCGTGTGGATGTCGGTTTGGTCTTTCAGGCCGTGGGCGCTGAAGAACGTGTCTCCAATCTTCAGTCCAAGGTTTTCCGCCACGCGGGCCCCGGCGGTGACCTCGTATGGGGCCTCCCACAATTGGCCTTCCGCAAGTGTCGCACCGTAGTGCGCGACGTAGCTGTGCTCGGTGCCCACGATGCGGTACCCCTCGTGGTTGTCTCCGTATGCCAGTGGTATGCCAGAGTCGATGTAGGGGTGCTTCAGGACCTTCTCCGCAGCGCGTTGGTTGATGTTGCCCGTGGGCGCATCGATGTGGTAGACGTTGGCCAAAATGAGCTGAAGGGGGCTTCCCTTCGCCCCCAAGACGAGGTCGATGTCTTTGATGTTGCGTTCGAACGCGTCGTTCACCTGCTTTTCCGTCAGGAGCATGAGGCTCACCATGCCCACGCCAAAGCCAAGCAAAGCCAAACTCAGGGCCGTTTGCAACGGCTTGGCCCGAAGGTTTCGCCACGCTTGATGTAGCAGGCTCAGCTTCATGCTTGGGTGGGATTCAAGGTGACACAATGGGGATAGCGGTCCTTCAGACGTTGGTCGTGGGTGACCACCACGAGGGTGGCCTCAGCGGCTTCCCGGTCGAGGATGTCCATGACAGCCGAGGCGTTGTGATCGTCCAGCGCCGAGGTGGGCTCGTCGGCAAACACCACTTGAGGCTTGTGAAGGAGCGCGCGCGCGATGGACGCGCGCTGCTGTTCGCCCATACTCAGTTCGTGGGGTCGGGCCTCAGCGCGGTGCGCAATGCCGAGTCGGTCGAGCATGGAATCCATGCGGTCGAGCACCTCCGCGGGCACACGGCCTTGGGTGAGTTGGTGGGGCAGGGCGAGGTTTTCCTGAATGGTCAGGCTCTGCACAAAGTGCGCACGCTGGAAGACCACGCCCAAGGCTTGTCCACGCCAGGTGTCGAGCTCCCGGTCCGAGGCCGTCCGCAGTTCTTGCCCAGCCACATTCAGGGTGCCGGCTTGGGCCTTGAGCATGCCGCACAGCAGGTGAAGCAGGGTGGTTTTGCCCGTGCCCGACTGGCCGAGCAAGAGCATCCTGTCCCCGGGCTGACAGGAAAAGTCGGGGAACGTCATCCGCGGACCTTCCTCGCCATATTGGAACTGCACGCCCTGCACTTGCACCATGTTGCGAAGGTAAGCCGCCCAAACGTGCGCTTGGATGTAGCTTCGCACACGAACGACCGACGAACATGAATTTTTGGCAACGACTTTCTCGATTTGGCATTGGCATTGGCATCGGCATTGCCTTGTCGCTGTATTTCTTCGGCAGCAGGGGATGCGGTTCTTGGCTCCCTTCTGCCCAAGTGCGCACGAGCATTGTGGAGGCTGGCGTGCAGCTCTCTTCAGAAGTGCGAGAGGCCCATCCTGACTTGACGGTCACCGAGGTGCTCTCGTTTGTGGGCTCGGCCGACGTCAATTTTAGGGACAGCGGTCCACGTGACACCCCCCAGTGGTACCTCCTTGAACAGGAGGGTGAAGAGGTCGGCAACTTGACGGCGTTGGAAGTGGTGTTGCGCGACACGGCAAGCGTCGTGCGCCGAGTCGCGTTTCAGGACTGACCTCTGTTGACCATCTCAGCATAAAGCGCACGCGCTTGCGCCAGACGCTTGGCGTCCACGTCATCCTCGACCTCTCGCATCTTGACATAGGCCTCGTAGGCGGGCACGTCGGCTTCTAGGGCCGTGGCGTCCACAATACGTTGCAACACATCTTGGGGTGAGGCGCAATACGCTTCGTAGGAGACAAAGTGCAGGCGATGGGGGTCGAGATTCAGGGCTTCACGGTAGTGGTTGATCCACAAATCCAGCCAGTAATCCAGCCTGTCGAGGTCGCCGCTGGGAAGGTCTTGGGTCGACGGAAGGCGGAAGGGCTTGTGTCCCAGCCCAAACTCATGGTGCGCCAGCCAATCCATGTACTCTTTCACGAACGGATCGTCGGCCTGCATGGCGACGTATTTGCGGTGCATCGCCCGAAGCGACTCGGCGTGCGTCAAGGGATCGCGGAACATGACGACGGCGTGAAAGTCGCGGTTCAGGCGACGCATGGCGGGGTAGCGGAGCAGCGCGTTGTTGTTTTTGGCCACATACATTGCGTCGGGACGCGTCCCTGAAGCGAGGGCAATGCCCTGGTAATCGAGGTAGGTGCTGTGGAGTTCAGGCGTGACGTCGTGGGCCTCGAGCGCTTCGTCGGTCACATAGCACCGCCCCGTCACGGCTTGGAAGAACACTTCTTCGAGGGCTTCTGCCGAGTCGAGGCCCACCAGGATTCCGTCGCCGTGACTGCGTTCCTGCAGCTCGCCCGTGCCGGGATTGTGGAACCGCTTCCAAAGCCCGGGTGCGAGCACCAAAGGCATGTTAGCGTAGTTCAGGCTGTGGTACGCGCCTGTGGCGACCAATCGCACGAGCACGCTCGTCGTACCGGCTCTGGCGAGCCCAGTCACCCACAGAAATGAAGGCTTTGGGGCGCCCCCGCGGTTGCGCCACCTTGCCACTTCACGCCGCATGAGACGCATGTGCACGTGGGGGTGGCCCAGGAGCATGCGGTGCAGGAGCTGGTCCAGCGCAGAGTGACTGGATGCACCCAGGCCGGAAGCCGCGGTCACGCCGGGAAGGGTCCTGGGCAGGAAAAAGGCGAGGGTTCCGCCTGCGGAGACGGCCACAATGCCTTTCCAAGACAACAGCAGGTCGAGGAACCCTTCCTTTTGAAACAGCCAAGGCACGCCGATGAGCAACGCCCCTACCCACAACAGCAAGAGGAAGGAAAAGAGGGTGCGAAGCAGGCGGCCGGTTGCGGCTTCGAGGGCGGCGAGCTTGGCGTCGTCGTCACCGTCCGAGAGCATGCCGTCGAGGACCGCGACACTTTGGATGGCGAGGCGATGAAGAAGGGGCGCATTTCTGCGCAGCAGCAACAGTGCGGCGTAGCTCGAGATCGTCAGCAAGACCCACGCCCCGGACATGGCTTTATTTCTTGAGGAATTTCTTCACGCGAAGCCAAACGATGTAGACGAGCGACACCACCACGATGCCTCCAATGACCAAGGTGAGGGCGATGGCGCCTGCGCCCATGGAAGGGCCGATGTAAAGGAGAAAGTTCATGGGGTCGAAGGAATGATGCGCGTCCAGTTGGGGAGGTGATGGTGTCCGTCGTGGTGGGAGCGTTGTACGTCCTTGTAGAGCACCCCCTCCTCATTGACAACCCAGAGGACGCCGGAGTTTTGTTCTTCCAGGAAGACCGAGCCGTCGGGCAGAAATTCCTGCAGGCCCTCGCTGAACGTCATGAATTCTTGTTCCCGCATGAGGTCTTCCCAAAGCGGTGTGAACGTGTCCGAGGCCAAATCGTAACGCTCCACCCGCGAGTACCAACGCTTCAATTCGACTTGGTCCTTGGACACCGGGTATTTGTGGGCGCCGCTCGTGTACTTGCCGACGTTCTCTTGCGTGGCGTTGTTGAAGATCGCGAGGGTTGCGTCGTCGAGGATGTCCACGTCATGCTGCGCCGCCAGTGGGCCGTCAATGAACCGAATGACCTCGCCCGTGGCAGGCCGGTACTGCAACACGGCCTGGAGGTTTCGAAAGCTCAAAAAGAGGTCACCCGCTTCGAAGTGTGGACCGCTGAACAAGGCGGGTTCCACGTCGTTCAAGTGCATGGGGTCTTGGGGGTCACCGGAGCGCAAAATCAAGTGCTCTAGTCCGTTTTCCCGCAGGATGGCTGCGCACGACTTGGTGTAGAGAATGTGGCCCGTTACGGGGTCGATTTGGGCGATGCTGTTGTCGAGGAAATTCACGGTCTTGCCGTCCATCCCGTACCGTCCGCGGTACCCGATGTGGCGCCCGCCTTGCTCCCATTGCTGCACACACGCCCAAACCATGCCCTCCGCATCCACATTGATGGCGTGGTGGAAGCTCAAGCTGTCTTGCCGCCACATGAGGTTGGAGCTGGCGTCAAGCCGAAACAAAGGACTGCGGTTGGTGATGAACGAGATGATCGACGAGTCGGGCAACATCAAGGGGTGATGGACGCGCCAGTGCGGCTTCATCGGAATGTCCTCGGGCACCACCCATTGATGCTTGGTTGTGCCTGTCCGCAGGTTGCGCAAGTCGATGTTCCGTCCGCCGTTCTTGTTGCTGTAAGCCGTCAATGCCAGCACGTCGTTCTCAAGTCGCTGTACCGGGACAAAGTCGCCAGGGGTCGGAACGAAGGTTTGGGGGAGGGTTTGGGCTTCTTTGACCGACTGCTTGAACAGGTCGGGAAAGCCAGACAACTGGTCCACCACGGCATTGGCCCAACCCAAGTTCAAATCGCCCTTGGTGCGGTGCTTCACGGCCCAGCCATACGCGGACAGAAGCGTGAGCACGACCACGAGTTGGGCGAAGAAAAGGGGCAGACGATTCACGACGCGAAGATGGTGCAGAGGACGGGTGGAAACAATGTCAACGGGCCGAAGCGACCAAGACGTTCACGTGGATACGTTGGGTTCCTGCCTGGACCAACACGGTGTGCATGCCGGCCGCGCAGCGCGAGACGTCGATGTGGTCCCCTGTTCCGGAGGATACGACCTGTCCGCGGGCATCCACGAGGCTCCACGTCCACGCGTCAGGGAGGAGCCCGGCGCGGGGTGGGACGAGCATGGTGACGTCAGATGCGGGGTTGGGGTTGCAGGTCCACTTGGATCCCGTCGCTTGGGGCCCGCCGATCGAGAGCACGTCATCGAACAAATCGTCGTTGTGCACGCCCAGCCCGAGCGCATCGTTGGACCACGTTCCCAAGGGTCCGATGCTGTCCAGCCGCAACACGCATGCATCCCACGTTCCCCCGGCAAATCCTCGTGTGCTGCCTGCCACCCACAGTGTGCCGTCCTCGGCTTGGGTGACGTGCGCGGGTTCGTCTTCAAAAGCCGTGCCCCAGGCCCCTTGATCCAGATAGGTGCCGTTGGGACTGTAGTGCGTGAGGAGCATGCTCTGGCCCAGTTCTGTGAAGCCGTCGGTTTGGGTGAGTTTGAGCCAGCCGGCGTCCGTCCAAGCCAAATCGCGTCCCGGACGCTCTCCTTCCGAAGGACCGTAAAGGATGCCCACCACCTCGCCCTGTTGCACGCCCACAGACAACATGCTGTGGAGGGTGTTGGACGCGGTGTCGGGCTCAAAACTGTGCAAGACCCGCACGCTGCTCCCATTCGTGGCCACGGCATCCGCCCTGCTGAAGGCGCCTGCGGCCGGATCGGGGTTCACAATTTCAAAGGCAGGCGTCCCCAAGGGATACAGGCCCCAAATCGCGGTGGACGTCGTGTCGTCGTCGGTGCGAGACCCCACAGCCACCATCAGGCTACCCAACACCACGGCGTCGGTCACCTCGTCCAGGGAGCCAGGGGCACCGCCCCATGTTTTGAGCTCGCAGGTGTTCAGATTCACCGCCACAGGTTGCGTACCGGTGGCACCGACCAGCCAGGGCGCACCCACCCAGTCGACCTTGGTTGCGGCGCGAAATCCTTGGGGCACTTCAGGAAGCGATTCGCCCAACCAAGTCCCGGCTGAGTCGAGCTGGTGCAGGACCGTTTGGTATCCGTCGAGGGGCGTCAGCCTTTGGGTCAAGACGGTCAGCGTGCCAGCAGCATCGCTCCACGCATCGAGGACTTCTTCAAACACCGCGGGGCAGGGCAGGAGCCGGGTCCAATCCACATTCAACTCTGCGTCAAAATGCGCCACGTAGCCGCGGAGGAGGTTCGATTCGGGCAGGACCGTGGAGGACACCAAAAATGCGCCCGTGGCGTGAGGCACCACCGCCTCGGCACGCTGCAGCCCAGGCGCCACCACGGCGCGGAATTCCGCGTTTTGGGCGCGCGCTGGATTCCAAAACATGTTCAACATGGCAAATGCGGCGAGCCAAGGTCGATTGACAACCATCGAAAAAGACGACAATATTCTCATGGGTTCAGTTGCTTGACGATGCGGGCGATGCGCGTTTCGCCTTTGGGGTTTGTGGTCCGTAAGATGTAAATACCTGCCGGCAGGTCCCCCATGTCGATGCGAAACCGCGAGGTCGCTCGGCCGGTGAACACCATGGCACCATGGCCATTGAAAAGGGTCCACGTTCCCTCGGGGGCCTCCATCCCTGTCACCCAAACGTCATTGGTTGTGGGATTGGGAAGCGCCAAAAGGGAAGCTTCGTCTGCTGGCGCGGGCAGGAAGGGCCCCACATCTGAAATCCAACCCAGCGTGGCCATCACGGCTTGAGACGCCGTCACCTTTCCGTGCCCCCAGACCCAATCGCCTTCCGCGGGAAGGGACCCCGTGTCGCTGTCTTCACGGGCGGTCCATTCCAAAATGGTCTTCACAGCCTCGGCGCTGAGTGTGGGGTTGGCTTCAAGCATCAAAGCGACCACGCCTGCCGTCGCCGGACTGCTCATGCTCGTGCCGGACAGCTTGCCAAAGTCGTATGTGGTTCCGGCCCATTGAGCCTGGCTGGTTACGCTGTACGAGCCGTCGCGGAACGAACTCAGGGACGACTCCACATTGACCCCTGGCGCCGATACGTTGGGCTTCAAACGCTCATCCAAGGTGGGACCGTAGGTGGAGAAGTTGGCGAGGCTGCCGCCCACTTCGGTGCCCTGCGAATTGGGGTATTCCGAACTGTACGCCCCCACCGCGATGACGCTGTGCCCACAGGCGGGCTGCTGGATGCCGTAGTAGGGATTCCCCGCAAGCCATGTGGATTGGGCGGCTTGGAAGTTTTGGCCCCAGTTGCCCACGTTGTTGGAAAGGTGGGTGTGGTTCCAAGCGTGCACCCGACCGCTTTCGGCGGTCGCTTGCAGTACGACTGCGAGGTTGGAGGAGCCTTTGTGGATGCGCATTTGCAGGAAGGGTCGTCCGTTGTTGGGGTGGGCGGCTTCCATGGCGATGTCGTAGATCAGGGTGTCGTCGTTGACGACGTGAATGGTGTCCAATACCAAGGGACCGTCTGCGGTGTGGTACATCGGACTGGTACCGACCACCGAGCTCACGCCTTGGGTGAGCATGAATCCGGCATTGAACGATTCGCCAGGTTCGCCCCAGAGGGTCAGATTTTGTCCCCAAGCATTGGGGTTGGCCGACAACGGGTAGAATTGAACCCGGGAGCGGATGGTGTCGCCAACGCCTGCAAAAGTGTGGTCGATGTGAAAATTGCTGTCGCCGTTGTTGCCGTTGGAGCTGACGAACACCACGCCATCCTCCGACAGGGCATCGATGAATTGGTTGCTCAATGCGGTGCCGTCTGGCGTGCCCCATTGGGGCAATCCCCAGCTGTTGTTGATGACCAAACGCTTGCCATCCGCCTCCGCAACGCCTGACATCCACTCGAAGGCGTCTAGGGCTGCAGCCTCGTCAACCATCAGCGTGGCGAAGAGCAACTCTGCGGCGGGTGCCATACCTGTCAACCCCACGCCGGCGCCACCCCCTGCTGCGATGCCGGCCACGTGCGTTCCATGTGTGGAGTAGCTGTACACGTTGGCGGTGTCGCTGCCCATCGCCGCGATGTCCTCAGGGAGGTTCGCTTCCGTGCCGTACCCATACCCGCTTGGTGCGGGCCCGGCTTGGCGGTACTGATCCCACACCGCACGGATGCGCGAGGCGGTCGTTGCCGTATCGTAAAACATGGGATGGGTGTAGTCGAAGCCCCAGTCCAGCACCCCAATCAGCACCCCTTCACCATGAAAGGGTTGGGGCAAATCAAGGCCTGCGTGAACGCTGTCCGCACGTGTGCCGTATCGCGCTTTGTTGACGTCAGGGACTGCCCGGGAGGCCAATTCTACCAGGGTCATGGGCAGCTCCGAAATCACATCCAAGGCATAGGCGTCCACCCTGAAGGAGGCAATGCCGGAGCGGCACGCACCCGCATCGACAGCCGAATGGTTTGCGGCCCAGGTTCGCCATTCAAATTCAGAAACGTCGTCATCCAAGCGCCCAATGAAGCCCACGGAGGCACGGCCTTGAATGAGGGCTATGGGATGGCCTTGGGCCACATCCACGAGCGCCTTGGACGTGGGGTGGGTGGCTGCGAGTTGGACCAGTTCGCCCAGGGCGAGTTGGTCTGGGGCGGGCAGGGTTTGGGCTTCTGAAGAAAGAAGTGCACCCCACAGGGCGGCCAAAAGGAAGACACGTGACGTCATGCCACGAAAGTACCTCGAATCAGAGCAGGTAGTTCATGCTTGAGAACTCAGAGTGTCCGCCGGCGACGATGCCCTCCACAAGGTCTTTTTGCGAAGCGTTGCACGCCACAAGCGTTCGAATGCTGAACGAGCGAAGGGCGGCCTTGACGCTCAAGGTGCTCACGGCGCTGTCCTTTCGGCCTGTGAAGGGGAGGGTGTCCGGTCCGCGCTGGCAAGTCGCATTCAGGTTGACACGGCACACCTGGTTCACGAGTTGATCAATGGCGCGGCCTGCCGTTGCGTGGTTGGCGGTGAAGACACTCACTTGCTGCCCGTAGTCGCTTTCTGCGATGTCTTTGAGTACGTCGTGGAAGTCTTCAAATTCCAGCACAGGACACACAGGGCCAAACTGCTCTTCCTTAAAAAGGGCGGTGTCGCGGTCCACAGGATACAGGATGGCCGGGAACATCATGTTGCCCTCGACGGTTCCGCCTCGTCCGTTGATCACCGAGGCACCTTTCTCCACGGCTTCGTCGATGTAGGCCTTCATGGCTTCGACTTTGCCCACTTCGGGAAGAGGGGTGATGTCGGCATCCACCAAGGGACTGCCCATGGCAAGGTTGTCAGTGGCACGGGCGAATGCTTCGAGGAATTTCTCTCGGATGTCCTTGTGCACGTAGACCACTTTCAAGGCAGTGCACCGTTGTCCGTTGAAGCTCCATGCGCCCTTGACGCATTCTTTCACAGCCAACTCAAGGTCTGCATCTGGGAATACGACGGCCGGGTTTTTGGCCTCCAACCCCAGCACTTGTCGCACCCGGTTGGGCTTGGGGTGCTGCGAAATCAAAGCGTTGCTGCTCTTGCTGTTGCCAATGAGCGCCAATACATCCACGCGGCCCGATTGCATGATGGGGCTCGCCAGTGTGCGGCCTCTCCCAAACACAATGTTGACTACGCCCGGAGGGAAGCTCTCTGCGAACGCCTCCAACAGGGGTACCATGAGCAACACGCCGTATTTGGCGGGCTTGAAGACGCACGTGTTGCCCATCAAAATGGCAGGCAACAGCACACAAAACGTTTCATTCAGGGGGTAGTTGAACGGGCCGAGGCAAAGCACCACGCCGAGTGGTCCACGACGAATCTGGGCAAGCACGCCAGAGACCTGGCTTATGTGGCTGCCTTCACGGTGGAGGTTCTTGTACTCTTCAATGGTGTCTTTCAGGTACACCAGGGTGCGGTCGAACTCCTTCTCGGCATCGCTTCGCTTTTTGCCGATTTCCCACATCAACAATTCGGCCACCTGATCGCGCTTGAGCTCGATCAAGGAAAGGAACTTCTCCATGGCCTCTATGCGGTCGGAGGCCGAGGAAGAGGGCCACTGACCCCGCCCGTGGTCGTAGGCGTTACATGCGGCTTCCAAAGCCCGGATGCCTTCTTCGGCGGGCAGGTCGGGCACCGACCCGAGAAGGGTGCGTTCCGCACCATCTTCCAGCTCAGTCATGATGGGGCTGCGTACTTCGCTTGAGGGCCCGGTCCAAGATTCGAGTTGGCCGTTCACCAAAAACCGGGTGCCATGCAACACCGAAGGCACGTTGTAAGGGGCGGGGGGCTGATGAGTCATGTCTTGACAACCAACGTATTGGCTTGGATGTTCAGCGGGGCCTTGCGGTCACCCCTCACTGGAGCAGGCGCTGTTTTGGCATCATGCACATCATGTCTAATTCATGGCGTCTTGTGCTTGTTTTTGGGCTTGTGATGACATTCGGGGCGGCACCTTTTGCCAAGTGGAGGCGATGCATTCCCTCCAGGCTACAAACTCAGGAATTGACTTCGTTCTGTGAGTGATTGGGCGGCACGTCCAAGTTGGACTCTTGCACAAGCAGGCCTGAATCGCGTGCGTTCAAACCGCGTTCGAGAAGAAGCATGCCCACGGCAAGGGCTCCTGCGGTGATTTCGTAGGCCAAGGCGTGCCAGGGTTCGATACCGAGGGCTCGGCGCAAGAGAATGGTGGCCACGATGAATCCGGAATTGCGCAGGACCATGCCGAAGTCGTCGAGGTACCGGAACGACACGACCAACAACAAGACATCGACCAAGATCAAGGCGGTGAAGAATTCGTTGTAGAAGACGTGGTTCAGGTCGGAGTGGAGGTGGTTTGGTGTGGTGACGATTTCCCACAACCAAGAGCCCAAGCTGTAGACACTGAGGACCACAAACGCCACAGCGAGCAACCCGGCGAGGGCGGTTTTAAAGCGCACAAATTGCTTCAATTCATACTCTTCGATCCTTGCTTTTCGTCGCGGAAGAAGGTGGTAGAATAGCACGAGCATTCCACCCAGCACAAGGGCCGACAACATGTGGGGAAAGAAGGTGGCTTCCCATGGCCACGAAGAGGTGGCGTCAAGGTCCTTAAACACCGACCGAATTTCAATCAGCGCCACGATCTCCACCTGTTTTCCGAGTGACCGTGCGAAGGAGGTGGGGAGGTAGTACACCAGCAAGTAGACCTCCGCAATCAAGATGACGGAGAAGGGGGTGTAAAGCGTTTGAAGGGGATGCGCAAAGAGAGAATCAGGAAGTCCAAGACCCCACAATGCGTGCAATCCATAGAGGGCAAGGTGCAGTCCGAACAGCACGAGCGCCGTGGTGACCAAGGTCCCTTCGACCCGCATACGGACTGCAGGGTTGAGGGTGCGTTGGGCCAGGTTGAAGAGCAAGTTTTGCAGCATGATTCTATAACCTATTGTGAATCAATTTGTTTTTCACAGGCACACACAAAGAGACTTGGAGAACTTCTGCAACCCTGATTTAGTCAGAATCCCATGAGGGTCCTAGATTTAAGGCGACACCTCAAAATCTTGTGATTATGAACATCCTTGCGATAATTGCGGGCATTCCTGTGCTCGTGGCTCTTTACGGCGTTATCCGCCGACAACGTTTTTTCTTTCTTCTTGGATACTTGTTGTATGCCTTGATTGTGGTTCCCAATGAGTTGGGCGAATACATGGCCACCGGCTCCATGGAACGTCTTGCTGTGGCCGTGGTTTGGATTCTCCAAGCCATTTTGGCCTTTCCCAACAAATTGAACTACGATGGCTCCAAGGTCTTCAAGTCCTTTGGCATCAAAACTTTCTTGAGCTTGGCCGCCATCAACATATTTGGTGTTGTGCTGACAAGGGTGATGCCGACTCCTCCAGAATTCACCGACGGATTGCGGACCATGATTGGCGTCTTTCACGGCGTCTTGGCTGTGCTGCCGTTTATAGGCATCTATTTGATGGCCAGCAACAAAATCCCCGTGGGGACCAACGATTAAAATCAGACATTATTCAAAACACTTTTCTCATGAAGCGATTTTTCACTTTTTTCTCGGCCCTGTTGTTGGCTCACATGGCAACAGCCCAGGCCCCGGCAAATGACTTATGCTCAGGCGCCATCGATTTGTCAGACTTGTTGGGCAACGGCATCGGAGTTCAACAAACATCTGATACCTACACCAACATTGATGCCACGGGTGAACCCGAGTTGGTAGATGCATTGCAAGGTTTTTGGTTTGACCAAGACTCTGCTGGAAATGCCGTCAGCGTAGATCAATCTGTATGGTTTACCATGCAAGGAGATGGGGGTACGTATCAAATTGTGACCACCAACTGCGCAGGTGCCGCTTTTTACAGCAACGACACACAAATGGCGCTTTACAAAGGTTCTTGTGATGCCCTGGAATTGGTGTTGGCAAACGATGATTTGATGCCATTTTGGAGCGCCAATGACGGTTGGTACTATTCCTGGGTCGATGCGCGTCTTGAAGCGGGTGTTCAATACCATCTGATGGTCGATGGGTACAACTGGAACGAAGGAGACACTTTCCAGGGGGTTTCCCAGGGGACCTTCTGCATCTCCGTGACGGAGACCACCAACATGGGTGATCACAATGCATGCGCTGGTGCCTTGGGCATTGATGAAATTTTCGAAGCCAATGGAAATGCCCTGTCGACAGTGGGGCCTTTTGACGGTACCGAGGGAGGAAGCGGAATTTTGCCCAACGACGATTCAGAAACCTTGGGCATAGAGTGTTGGGAAGATGGACCCAATGAAGATGCTTCTGTTTGGTTCAAGTTTACAGGGGACGGAGAATCCTACACCATCAGCCACACTTTTTGCGACGAAGACAACATTGTGTGGTGGTTTGGCTGGGATTCTCAAATGGCACTTTACAAAGGAGTTTGTGGTGAGCTCGTTCCTGTCGCTTGCGCCGAAGATTTCAGTACGGAAGACAATCAGTGGTGGGCAGAGGTTGGATTCGATTCAGAAGAAGGCGTGGAGTACTTCTTGCGGTTTGACGGATTTCTCTGGGAAAACAATGGCTTTACTTGGACTGCAAACGGCGCATTTTGCTTGCAGGCCTTCCCAGGGAATGTCAATGGAATTGACGAGTTGGAGCCCGTTTCATTGACAGCATTTCCAAATCCATCCGTTGGGGGAAGTGTGTCGCTTTCTTGGCCAGGGATGGAGTCTGTCGCAGATGTCGCGGTGTTCGACCTGACTGGCCGGCAAGTGGCAGGGCTGACCCAAGTTGTCCGCAACGAAATGGTGAACCTCAACTTGCCCCAAGGAACGTACGTCGTCAAAATGCGAACAGAATCTGCTTCTGCCACCACACAGCTTCAGGTGGTCCGTTAAGTCGGCAGCATGAAATATTGAATGTCAGATTCGCTGGAGGGTGGTTCTCCGATGGGGAGAATCCACCCCTCCAGTGTGGTCGATGGCCTGAGGCTCGAATAACACGATCCACGCCTCTTCCTTTGCACAAGGTTTGTGTTCCACTCCGCGTGGCACCAAAATCATGTCTCCTTGCCTGACGCGTTCCGTTCGGTCGCGGAAGTGCATGGTCAATTCTCCTTTGAACAAGAAGAAGAGCTCGTCTTCGTTGTCGTGGGCATGCCACACAAAATCCCCTTGAACCTTCGCGATTTTCACGTCTTGTCCGTTCAAGGAGGCCACCACCCGGGGGTGCCAGTGGTCGTCAATCAGGTCAAATTTGGAGGCGAGATCGATCGGAAGCATGGCACGAGGCTTTTGGAGTGGGCCTGAAGGTACTTCGTCAACCGCGATGAAGTCGTTGTTCAATCAGCTCAGAGGCTGGGGTCGACAGGTAGGGGCGGAGCACCGTGAAAATGTGGCTGAGCCCTTTGTGCCGAAGTGCGACACCCTCGGCCGCAGGATATTTCTTGTGGGAGAAATCCATCCAGTAGCGGCCCAGCACGAGAATGATCTCGGCGACGGACCCTGAATCGTCCTCTCCGAATGAGAGAAGACCATGGTCCGCCGCATGAAGCATGCGGCCTTCCGTCCACTGGTCGAGAAAGTCGTTGACGACTTGGACGGTGACGAGCACGTCGTCCTCCGGGTTCAGAAGCGCGTTAAAGTCGTCCCGCAGCAAATACCGGAAGTCCCAAATCACATCGTACGATCGGAAGATGCCGTCGACGATGGTTTCAGGATTGCCAGAATCGGCCTTGGTGTTTTCCTGCGAGAACACCGTCTGTAACAAGGCGATGTGGGCCGGCAAGATGTCTTTTTTGGCCCGGAAGTGGTACCACAAGTTGCCTTCCACAATGCCCGCTTGTTCCGCAATCGACGCGGTGGTAACGGCGCCAAATCCCCGCTGGTTGAACAGCACGAGGCTTGCGGCCAGAATCTTGTCCCGCGTTTTTTGCGAAAACAAGTCCAACGTTCCCGGGGTCAATAGCCCACTTGTGGCGTCAGTCATGGGCCAGTTGGGATGTCATTTGGGCAGGCACACGTGGGTTCATCACGACAAACCAAAGCGGCGGGACCAAACTCAACAAAATGGACGCCGGATACCCCAACGGCAGCGTGGGGCTTTCTTCGTGGCTGTTCAGAATCTGGAACTTCTTGACTGACTTGTAGTGGTGATCGCTGTGGCGGGTCAATTCGTACAACACGATTCGGCCAATGTGGGAGTTGGAATTCCACGAGTGGTGGGGTTGCACCCGCTCGTAACGGCCGGAGTCGAGTTTTTGGCGCAGCAGTCCATAATGCTCGATGTAGTTGATGCTCTCGAGAAACAAGAAGGAGATGACCCCTGCGCCAAGGGCACACAGCATGATTTGCCAGGAGAACAGGAACCACACGGCCCCCAAGTAAGCCGGTTGAATGAGGTGGTACCAAAACATGTCGTTCTTGGGTGAAAGGAACGACAACTGCTGCCGCTTGAGCAATTGGGCTTGGAGGCGCCAAGCGCTCAGGTATTGCTTTGTCACCGACGTCCACCAAAAGCCATACACCGTCTGGTTGTAGCGGGCCGTGGCGCCATCTTCCGGCGTGGCCACGTTCATGTGGTGGCCAAAGTTGTGCTCGATGAAGAAGTGCATGTACAAGCATGGCATGTACAGCAGTTTGCTCATCAATCGCTCCGGCAAGGAGGCGCGGTGTCCCAATTCGTGGGCGACGTTGATTGCATTGGTCGCGAGTAAAATGCCGGCAGACAAGAGCAGACCCACCAATTCGAACGTGGCGTAGGAGTGGCTTTGAAGTTGGACAAAGAAGAAGGCCATCAGCCCAAACACCAAGGGCACGTTGGTGTACAGCATCAAATCGAACATCCACATCCGGTTCTTTTCCTCCGCCGTTTCACGGTCGAGGTTCGTGGCGCTTTCGCCGGCGAGCACGTCGAGAATGGGAAGGACGATGAACGCATAAAAGACGGCGGAATAGGTCCAAATCCCGGTCGATTCAAAGGACACATATGCCGACACAGGCACGGTGTACGCGAGAAGGTATTTGAGGTCTTTCATGGACTGCGGTCTTGAATTTGGGCGAACACCCAAAACGCAAATTACGGCCATTTGGGTGTATACCCTAAAATCAAACTTCAGTCACCGGATCAACCTCGCCCGCGGTTAGCCTTTCCACGTCCCGCCGTAGCGGTAGAAGGGGTTGTCCACTTTCACGGCCTCCACGCACGGCTTGCACAGAAAGGCCCATGTCTTACCGGGCTTGTGTTGGACGCGAAACATCACGGATTCCTCTCCATCACAACGCACACATACTTTGGTTCTGCTCATGATTGAAGTGTTTGCCCTGCCCAGCCATTCGAATCGAACAAGGCTCGAAGTTCAGACTCACTCTCCGTGGGGCGATTGACAATGTTTTGTCCCATGGCGTGACGTTCAAACCCTCGAGCAAGGGATCATGTTCAGGTGGCCACGGGAACCGATGGGGTGTTGGGCAAATCTCTATCTTGTCCAAAATTTCGAACCATGATCCGTTTCACCTTTGGCCTTGCCTTGTTGTTGACCGTTTTCACAAGCTGCAGCGACGCTCCAGAGTCTTCCACTGGGACTACCCCTTCACTGACCGCAGAAGAGCAGCTTGAAAAAGACTTGGAGATGTATGAAAACGTATGGTTTGAATTCTTGAACAACGGCGATACGCTGGCGGTGAGTGCAGAACACTTCACAGAGGATGTGACCATCATTACCGATCAAGGAAACATCGTGGGCATTGATGGTTTGCGACAGTTTTACATGAACTACCTCAACGGATTTTCAGACATCAAGTTCACCATTGTGGATGCCTTCGGACAGGGTGACAAAATTGTCAAGCACTGGAATTTCAAAGGCACGCATACAGGCGCGTTTTTTGGCATCCCAGCCACGGGCAACAAGCTTGATTTGTCAGGGACCACCCTCGTCACCATGCGAGATGGCCGAGTGGCAAGCGAACAGGACTTCTTCGACATGAAGTCAATGCTCGATCAATTGCAAGAGGCCAAAGGCGAAGTCAACGTAGACGACTACGCTCCTGGGACGTTGTGACGTTCAAGTCGTCTCCAAGCTCTTCCACAAGAACTCCGTCCAGCTCGAGCAAGATGGCTTCGTACAGCTTGAGGAAATACATCTTGTTCTCGAGGTAGCCAGACAGCAATAGCACGTTGGCTTCAAAGCGTTTGTCGTTGGAGATTGCGGTGTGTAACATGCCTAGGTAGGTGTCGAAGCCGATGGCATTTTGACCCTTTGCCAGCAAAATTTCAGGATGCTCAGAGGTTAAAAATGGCGTGAAGCCCTGTTTGAGTTCGCGCTCGTAATTCACCGATGTCTGCATGTAACGTAAGAAGGTGTTGTGCAGCTGACCCAATTTGTCGTTCACCTTGTCCGACTTCAGATACTTGAGTGATCCTGCGTGGATGATGCTTTGGTATTGGTTCATGGGTGGCTCAAAAACCCTGTACCGTGTCAAGATGAACTCGATTCTCGCTTTGCTCGTGGTCAAACCTTCAAAGCGATTCGGATCAAACCCCTTTTCAAGCAGGGCATCCAGAATGTTGATGTCGTCTCGGTAATTGTCTTTGCGCTCTCGGCAGTACTTGTCAATCTCGTCCAATTCGGCATGCAGGCTCTGGAGCACCTTGATTCGTTCTTGCTCCTCCACGCGTTGTACGGCGATTTGGTTCAACCAAAAAGACACCGAAATGCCCAGGACAATTACAAGGAATTCAAGGGAGTACTTTACAGCAAGGTCTTTCAGCTTCATGTCTGTCAATATCGAACAAAACGTCATTTCGCAACATCAAGGCCACTTTCGGTGACGGGTTCTCTTCTTGCGTTACTTTGAGTTATGAAACATCTCAAGATGCTGTTCGTGTTGGTCATGGTATCTGCGACAGCCACAAGTCAAACGCACACAATTGTCAACGACACTTTGTACATCTCCGGAGTCTCATCTGACAACGATGTAGCAGCACATACTTACTACAACACATTCTCGGATGTTGAAGTATCATGGCATGTCCTCGATGTTCAAATCCCCGACGGGTGGGAGTATTCATTTTGTTTCCCCATTTGTTATTCCATCGGCGTAACGGAATCGACAAATGAATTCCCGTCAAACAGCCAGCAATACTTGAACTGCCACGTCTATCCGAATGGTTTTCCTGGCACGGGAACGATTAGGATGTTGATTGAAACAGATGGTGTACAACAAGATGTCGTCACCTGGATGGCGTCATTCGAAGATTTGTCGAACACCGAAGTTGCCCATCCGTCTCAAATCACAGTGCAGCAGTCAGCTGATGAGCTTTTAATGACGTCATTGCCGAAAGAGGCACTTGTTAGTTTGTTTGACTTGAATGGAAGACTCGTGACGAGTAGCAGAGCGACCAACGGTCGTGGGGCCATTTCGACCCTGTCATTGAAGGGTCTGTACATCTTATGCGTGCGGAGCAGGAACCACCTCGTTTTCAGCAGAAAAATCATCATCTCCTAATGGACCGGTCAGGACAGAAGCCCTAGACCATCCACCTTGGAATGGTGTTTTGATTCCAAAATCAAAAAGAGCAGGCCATTGGACCTGCTCTTTTCATCACAATGTGTTTTGATGCAATGAAGAACGCCAGATGTCAGTTATGGCGTCAAACGCTTGGAGTTGGAGTAGCGCTGAACTTGGTTGTCTTGAACCATGTACCACTCCTCAATCATCGCCTTTTCCACGGTATCTCCTTCCCAGATCCCAACTTCATCAAACCCAGCATGAACCCACTCCCCAGGTGCGTTGGCATCGTCATCCACGCTGAAAGCCCACATCATCTTCCAAGTGTATTCGAGGGTGTCTTTTGAAAGCTTTTCAGCAAATGCCTCAAAGCCTTGAAACTGATCGCCATCGTTCCATTCAAACACACAAGTATCAGAGTAAAACTTGCGCATGGCTTCCAAGTCCATTTTGGCCCATTCTAAGTCAATGGCTTTGACCAATTCAACCGCAGATTCAGACCCCATGCTGACTGGATTTCCAGTTGGGGCAAACCCATTTGCACAAGGGGTAGCAGATGCATCCTTGGGAGACTCCCCTCCAGGATTGCACGAGGCCAACAAGAAGAGGCCCAAGAAAAGTGTAGAATATAAACGCATGTCGCGCAAGCTAAGGCTCATTTCGAACGAATGAACATGCCGCACTTCAATGCATGGTAACGCGCCAACACAAGAATGCAATTGGAATTGTTAGGCTGACGGTTTGAATTTGGCAGGCGCATGAGCGGTGTTGTCGAGAAACGAGGGAATGGCCTTAAAATGTTCCTCTGGGTGGACCCAGCAGGACAGAAGCCGAACACCCCCAACCCGGATTTGGTCTGTTGAGGAATCGTCAATGGCGACGCAGACTCAATCGCAGTCGCCCTCGATTTCGATGCGACGGAAAGGCTCGAATGCTCCCTGAAAGGAACCTTTGATACAATCCTCATTCGCCAACTCCAAAACAAATCGCATGGTCGACTCCGCGCTGCGAATGTTCTGAATTTGAATTGTTGCCTGAGTCACCTCAAAAGGCTGGTCAGTGTCAAATTCTGTGAAGCCTCGCGCCACAACAACCTGTTGCTGTAATGAATTTTCAGTGAGCTGAAAGGGACCTGAAAAAGTAGGTCCGAAACTCAAATCACGTTTGATGAGGATTTGAAAGTCATTGTCATCGTCTTGGTCAGAGAAATGATAAATGCCATCGTCCACGAAGGCGTCGGGAAACCAGATTTCCACTGTGGAATTGGGATTGACCTCATAACTCCAGTTGCCACAACTGGTCACGAGCGAATCGCCAACAACACCATCGTTCAAATTGACATGGACGGATGTCCATTGGAACTCTGTGTCCAGATAAGCCCTGGAAATTCCATAAGACACTTCGGACCCTTGGGTGACAAATTCATTGGATACGTCAAAGTCAAAGAGTCCATTCGAGTCATCCTCTCCATTGCAACCCAAGCAGAACAGCGCAATCACCGTTGCAAGAAATTCAATTCTCGGCGTCAAAGAAAATGTTGACCTCTCGCCTGTGCAATGCGTCATACCGCCAAAGCTATAGAGGTAAGTCTCGTATCCAACTCTGCAAGAACCAGCTTTACCCAAGCTTCACATCTCGATTGAGTGAGATCATATTGGTTGTCCTCATCCAGGGCCAACCCATAAAACTCACCCTCATTTTTCAAGGCTCGGGATTTCTGAAAGTCATACCCCTTGGTTGGCCATGGACAGACAAGCTCCGCACCATTGGCGATTAATACTTCTGCCAAGATGCCAACACCATCGATGAACCACTCATCGTAACCCCATTGATCACCAAGACCAAATAGGGCAACTGTTTTTCCTTTGAAATCGATTGTTTTGAAATGGTCAAAGTATGCCTCCCAATCACTCTGCAACTCGCCATAGTACCACGTGGGAACGCCCAACACAAAAAAGTCATGCTCGCGCCAGTCATTGTCGCACAGCTCAGGAATCAGCTTATCGTGAACGGCCACTCCCTCTCGCCTCAAAAGTGGCAAAATCGTCTCTTGCACCACCCGGTGAGTGTTCTGTGTGTCCGAACCGTAATAGAGTTGTATCATGCCTCTTTGATTCATGCCTCTTTGATTGAGCGATTAAAAAAATCTGGGTGAGCAATAGGCTCACCCAGAAGAACAGTCCTTTGAATATTCTGAAAACCTGCTGCCATGCATGAGGCTGCGTTCAGCCGTCAATGCAAATCGTTGAAAACCAATTTCAGGGACACGTAGAGCATCCAAATCTGTTTTGTCCAAAATTCTAGAAGATGTCGTTTCCGCAGCATCCCCCAATCGCGTTATTTTGAATGATTCTAAATAATATACCTTGATTGGGGGAGTCTCTCATGAAAAGGTGAACGTGCCACCAAACATGCTCAATTCTCGAGAATCTCGCTCATTACTTGTGAATCCGGCAGGACAGAAGCCGAACACCCTCAACCCCGATGTGGTCCATTGAGGTCGATAACCCTTATTGGATGATCTCACAATCAGAACCCAAGGGCGAGCATTCAACAATGGCATCATCCAAATTTTGAGCGGACACTGTATAAACGTAGGGCTCTGGACCACTTTGACCACACAGACAATCGTACTCTCTTGTGCAGCCGCATAGAGCGCCGACACAAAGCACCAATGAGAAACTTCTAACGTTCATGGAAATCCAAACGCACATGTTCAAAATGACGAATCGTCTCATTTGGTGCAGCCTTGATGAGTGACTAAGGTGCAATATAACCTTGGCAACCTTGACACAAATCGCCACGTTTTCAGTATCTTAATGCATGCGACAGATTCTTCAGGCCCTTATTTTGTTGTTTTTCTCCGCAAGCGTTGGAGCTCAAGTCATCACCGACTGCAACCCTGACTCTTTCCAAGCAATCGACGATACGTATTACGTCGACGAAGGCGATTTGCCGCAATTCGCGGAAAATTTGCTCGACAACGACGTCTTTGACATGGGCTATGATGGGGTGTCTGTGGAAGGCATACCGCCCTGTTTTGGCGTCGAGCAAGGCACTGGCTACATCTTTTACAGTGGGGGGAGCGGCGATGGCGGGGACTGTTGCGGCACGTTTACATTTTCTTACAAACTGTATCTCGAAGACTTCGTTTGTTCCGCAACGGTCAGAATCGTTGTAGAATGTGGCGAAAGCAAAGGGGATTGCAGTGTGATTGAATTGGGAGGTGACAACCAAGGGGGGACGATCAATCCCGACGATCCAGGAGACATCGACACCACATGCGTTTCCGTTTGTGAAAATGGCATCACAACCATTTTGGCTCCTTATTCTGACCAAAACACCTACACCTGGTCAATCACCAATGGTGCGGTAATCAACACCCTCCAAGATCCAGCTTCTGTGGAAGTGCAATGGCAGGGACCTGGACAGGGCAACATCGGCGTGTTGATTTCTGGACCAGGAGGCACACAAATTCTTGAGCAATGTGTGGATATCGGGGCAGCTCCTCATGCGGAATTCACGGCGAATTCACCGGCATGCTTGAACACACCAGTACAGTTTCAAAGTCTCTCCACACCAGGCTCTTCGCACTTTTGGGATTTTGGCGACGGCAACTACTCCAATGCGGTCAATCCCACTCACCCATTCAGCACTCCGGGCACACAGGAAGTCCTTCTTACGGTGACTATTCCACTGCTCAACGCCGAAGGAGATACCGTTTGCTGCTGCCAGGACACCTATGTCCTCGAAGTGGAGGTGCTGGATGAAGAGGGGCCTGACATCGAATGCATCACAACCCTTTGCGAGGGTGACAGTGCCTGTTATTGGACAACCACAACTTGTCCTGGTGCGACATACAATTGGACAGTCAACGATGCGTTTGGTAACAGCATCTCTTTTGATGGTCAAGGAACGCCTGAAATCTGCTTGCAATGGGATCAAGGCCCCTTCGGCGAGATTGGGTTGTCTGTATCGGGGTGCACTGGCGTTTGTGACGAGCCTACGACGGTTCAAGTCCCCATCATTTCGTCCAGCAGTGTCCTTTCCGGGCCGGACGTCGTATGCATTGGTGAAGTGGCTGTGTATGCCGTTCCCAAATGGATGGATGTTGAATACGATTGGAGTGTAACAGGCGGAAACATCGTAAGCACAAATGGCAATCAAGTGACCATCATGTGGGGCAGCGCAGGTTCAGGCGCAATCGAGGTCAACTACGAGAGCCCCTTCTTGCTTGGCCTCAAGGAACACGATGCTCCCGATTGCTCAGGTCACGGAAGCCTCACCGTTGAAGTTCTGCCGGAATTGATTTTCACTCAAGCACCAAGTACCGCGTGTGAGGAAAGCAATCTCACCTTTTCCACGAATGAAATAAACATCAACTGGACGGTTAGCGCGCCAGCCACGGGAGTGGCGACAGGCGCCTCGTTTGACGTGTACTTCCCTTTAGCGGGCACCTACACGGTCACCGCTTCCGACCCCAACTCCGTCTACTGCAATTCTGAAATTTCAACCACTGTAGTGGTGGTCGCGCCGCCCAGCCCCATCATCGCTGGCCCCACAGAAGGATGCGCGGGGGGGGAATTGCTTTACTCCATTGATCCTGTCGAACCCGGTGTCAACTACTATTGGAGTGTAGGCACTGGTCAAGGCACCCTGTCGAACACCATCGGCACGAACACCACTGTCAATTGGACGAGTGCAGCAACGGCGCACAGTCTCACTGTGAGTGCATACCAGACAACGATGCCGTTCTGTTTTGCCTCTGCAACGCTCGATTTTGAGCCTCACATGCCAGTCGAGCCGACGGGTCTCGTGGAGGATGGGACCTGCGAAAACCAAGTCGGGAGCTATTCTCTCACCACATCTAGTACACCAACCGTTGAGGAGTTCACTTGGACCATCGACCCGGCTACAGCCGGCAGCGTAATCAGCGGTCAAGGGTCAACCTCGGTTGACATTCAGTGGAACAGCCAAACAACCCCGACTGCCACAATTCATGTCACATCAAGCCTTTGCAATGAGCAAGAGAACAACAGTTTCGTTGTCACAGTGCATCCACAACCAACACCGATTATCAACCAAACGGGTCACCTGTGCAATGGCGCTCTCATCCAAGCTCAACTGACAACCACCGTCAACTATGACGAATACAGTTGGTCCGGCCCAAGTGGTCCAGGCAACCAAGACGATTACGTCATCGTTGGTGCCGGTGAGCACAGTGTGACAGTGACTGACGGCAACAATTGTGTAGGGACCGATTACTTCACCGTTGAGAACAGTCCAGTTCCAACAGCCTACATCACTTCTCCAGACCCCAATGCACTGTGTATACCTCACCCCGACCCTGTCGTTTTGGTCACGCCTACGCAAGCAGGTTGGAGCCATATGTGGTCGGACGGAACCGCAGGCCCGGCTCCAGGAAGTTCGACCACCTCATACATTCCTACGGGCACTCCAAACACAGCAGTGTATACCGTAACGACATCCATCAATGCCACGGGTTGCAGCACGACTTCGGCACCTTATGTCATTGAAGAAGATGATTGCTTGCCACCACCTCCGTGCAATCCATCTTATGGCATTGTGGTCAATGCCAATGTGACTTGTGCTGAAGCGGTCATCATTGACAACTTACCAGGAACCCACTCATTTGGAATCACCTACAACTGGGGTGACGGAGCAACCAGTGGCAACAACAGTCACATTTACTCCCAAGCTGGCTGTTATAATGTTGCTGTAGGGACCAACGCTCCTAACCTTACACAACCGCCAAGTGCATGTCCGATTGAAGACAACGCAGAAGTTTGCGTGCCTGTCGCGGCGGATTTCTCCTTTGACATCGTCAATTGCAACGACGTCATCTTCACAGATGGATCGAGTTTCATCCTTCCAGACCCCACCAATCTGTCAAACACCATCAACCAATGGGCTTGGGATTTCAACAGTGATGGTGTCATTGATGCAACAGTTCCCAATCCACCCCTGCATTCTTATCCTGGGGGAGGATCGTACACAGCCAGTTTGACGGTAACAACCCTCGGAGGATGCTCCGCCACGGCGACATATCCCGTGAACATCGGCTCCGTCGGTGCGCCAATCATCACCCTCGAAGAACCTGCTTGTGTGGGCGATGCGAAGAGCCATATCGCCTTTGCACTGAATGCGGTCAATTACATCTGGAATTTCCCCGATGGCTCTGTATTCGAAGGGTCTCCGTTCG
>Ga0209503_10000281_pt1 | contig 34619 bp, 21 predicted proteins | sample SouAtlMetagenome_2_FD_187448 | JGI IMG/M metagenome (GOLD analysis project Ga0209503, IMG submission 187448) | Marine eukaryotic phytoplankton communities from Atlantic Ocean - South Atlantic ANT15 Metagenome (SPAdes) (version 2) | ecosystem: Environmental > Aquatic > Marine > Oceanic | place... | reverse complement strand
TAATGTGTCAGCAAAGTTTTTATAGTCTGGGTTTTGATTAACAACATTAATCAACATTCCTTGATCTCTTTTAGATATACCAGGCACTTCAAATCCTGATTTATTATATAAATAAACTCTTATAGCTTGGTCAAGTGTAAAACCTGTATCTCCTATTTCTTTATCTAAATTCTTTTTTAATTCTGGATATGCTTTCAATAAAGTTCTGTAATCATTTTTTAAAGCTTGTCTAGCAGCTTCTATAGCACCAACACCTCTAACATAAGGCGTAACAAGATTATCTTCAAAGAATTTCTGATCTTGTTCACCTTGTTTACCTTTACCAGCTAAAGTATAAGATGTTAATCCTCTGAAATCATCAGCACTGTGAGAAAAGAATTTATATTTACCTTTACTAGCACCTTTCTTTCTAGCAGCAATCTTTGAATAAGTAGTCTCAGCTCTAACACCAGTGTTACGCTCTACCATTTTGTTTAAATCACCACTTAAACTTCTTTTTCTATTTACTATAGCTTGTTGAACTTTACCTTTAACATCAAAAACATTTAAAACATTTTGTACAGCTTGTACGTTTTTATAAGCATCATCTACAAAGTAAAAATCATTAAAGCCTTGAGCAACTTTATTTATAACCCAACCAGCTTTAGCGGCAGGTGTACCGTTTTCTAGACCTGTTATATTTTCTAATGGTATTTCTATACCTATACCTTTTAAAAACTCATGTATTGCTTTAGCTGACGCTTGAGGTCTAGCTGTTAATACAAAAATATTTTCATTACCAAACTTGTCAATAGCTTTTTTAATTCTAGGAGCTAATGGACCTGGTCTTCCTTTTACAACTTGATTAAACTCACTAAAATCAAATATAGCACCTTGTGCTTTTAATTTTTCATCTTGAGCTGCAAATTGAGCGGGTGTTATTTTTTTAACTTTACCTGTATAAATATCTATTTGAGAATCAGCAACAACCTCTGGGCCTAAAACTTTATACTTTTCTTGTATTGCAAGTTTTATATCCTCTTTATTTTCTCCTTTAGCTTTTTTATGTAATGCTCTTAATTCTTCTGCAGAATTTGTAGTTTCTAAATCTTGTATTTTTTTCTTCCTAGCTAAAAACTCTTGTTCAAATCTATTTCTAAGTATTGCGTTATTAGGGCCTAATTCACGGTTTTGTTCTATTAACTTATCTATTTTGCTAACGCCTTCTAAATTTTGAGGCATTACAACAATAACTTTGCTATCGCTAAAAGCAAGAGTATCATCAAAGTCATATACACTTATACCTTTTGTTTCTACGCTTACAGATCTACTTCTTTCTATTAAATTTTGATTAGCTAATACCTGAGCAAACTCTTTTATTTTTATATCAATAGCTCTCTGAGCTCTACTTAAAGCTTGTGTTTCTCCAGTTACAGCATAAAAACTTTTTATCTTGTTTTCAGGTATTGCCATAACCCTCATATCACCTATTGAAGTTGTTCTACCATGTATATCATCTTGTATTGCTGATAAAATCTCTGTTCCTATTGACTGACTAAAGTCTGAAACTAAATCCATTAAATCTTGTTCTGTAGCTAAACTAATTAGATCAGAACCAGGGTTTTCAAGCATAGTATTTATAACACCTAATTGATACATAGCTATTTTACTAAACGTATTTGAAGATGGGTTTTTGTGTTCACCTTTAGCTCTTAATCTTTCTCTAATTTTATTCTCTTCAGATTTATCTAGCTGTCTTTGTATTTGATCTCTTTTATCTTGAGACAGTTTAGGGTTTTGTAATTCTTGTTCTCTATCAGCGTCTTTTTGATCAATATATGCTTTAGCTTCTTTATAATCTGGGTGATTGTAGTTAATGTTTATTTGATTATTTATATATCTTGCTCTATCTTTAGCTCTTATGCTGTTATAACCTTTACCATCTAAATCTACAAAAGGAGCTTGGTTATCTGCATATATCTGAACCTCTTCTATCTTTGTTAAACCTCTCAGCGCTTTACCTACATTTCCATTTGCTTGTAGCCACGTTAAATAACCTGGTATTAATTTTGGATTAGCAGCGACAATTGATTGTGCTTTTTCTAGTATATAAACTAATGCAGCTAAGTTGTTAGCGTTAACCTTCTTAATATCTTCACCAAAAGCTTCTTCAAAAGCTTGTTCAGCTTCTTTTTTACTTTTAAATTTTTTGTTTAGTATTGTGTCTTGTATTTTTAAAACAAAACCATATCCTGCTTGTATTACTTTAACATTGGTAAAAGGTACACCACCTTTTCTAGACTTGTTTACTTTATTAAACACCTTAACACCATCTTCCTTACTCATGGTTCTTTTATGTATTCCTAATAAAGCTTTTATTTCTGTGTTATTTTGAAATGCATCAAAAAATGCACCAGGTAAAATACCTGCTAAATTAGAAGAAAAAGGTACTATAGCTTTTTTCTTTTCGTCAGGGCTCATGTTTAAAAACTCATCTAAGTAAGGTTTTATTTTAGCACCTGCTTTTGTTTTAGAGTATGCTTTCAAAGGATTTAGAAAACCAGTTATAGATTCTGTTTCAAAAGCTTCTTTTTCATATATATCTTTTATAAACTCATAACCTTTAGGTAGATCATTAAGATGATTTTCTAGCTCGGTAAAACTACCTTGTGCACCTAGTATCACAGCAGCTTCATAATATTTAATTGCAACTCCACGAGATAAAGATCTTTTAACTCCACCTCTTTCAGCTTGTTCCATAAACTGATTAATCTTGTCTACAGCGTTTACAACATTTTTTGCTAATTGGTTTTTATTAAACTCTTGAGCCAGTGGTCCATTAGGGTTATTTACTATTTCATCTATCATTAACTCTAAACCTATTTCTTGAGCCATGTGTTTTGCTAATGCTTCTTTTCTTCCTCGTATTAATTTACCTTTAGCATCATAAAACTGAGATAAATAAACATCATCATCTAACTCAATAGCATTGTCAGATCTAAAAACTAAATCATGACCAGATGTTCTACCGGCATTATCAGTGCTCATTTTTTCTCTAGCTATTTCTTGGCCAATCCATTCAGGGTAAGCAACTTTTACTTTGTCACCGTTTTCTAATTTAATTGTTTTTTCAATTACTTGTGGTATACCACCATTAACTTTAACACCCGTGTCTTTACCCATTAACCAAGTTGTGGTGCTGTTAGCTAGTATATCTTCTTTTAAACTAAGTAGCTTTTTTCTTAAATTATCTCTTGTTCCTAATAATTTTATCATCTCGTCATAAACTAACGAGCTGCCTAACGCATTTTTAATTTCCTTAATTATAGGTGAGTTTTTAGCGTTTATAGATTTTATATTGTTTAATGCGGTATCTAAATCTCTTACTATAGGTAACAATAAAGTTATAGCTTTTTTCTTTTCATCAACCGTAAGTTTTTTACCCATTTTTATTTTAGAAGCAATTTTTTGAGCAGCAGCAGCTTGCTCTTTAGCTATCATTATTTCTTCTGGGTTTAAAGATGTATCTTGTATCTCTTGAGTTTTTTGAGTACCTTCTCTATCTACATCTATAGACTTAGTTTTAACTTGTCTTTTTAATCTATTAGTTACATTACCTAGTTTAAAACCTACATAACTATTTAAATAACCAAACAAACCTGTGCCGATTGTAGGATCATAGTTATTTAAATGTTTTACTAATTCAAACCTAGCATCTTCAATAACCTCTTGTCTAGGTTTACCGTATATATTATCACCTTGTTCTAACTTAGCACCAATTAAACCATCAAAAGACCCAGTGTCTATTAAAGCTTTAGCTGTCATGTGTGCTTTGCTACCTATAAATTCTTCATTAGGATTAACAAGTGCATCTAATTTTTCTTGATTAATCTTTTCGTTCATGCTTATAGACTTCTTTTTACCTGATTCGTCATCTGGTTGAAAGCTATCTAACATCCTTTGCTCTTGTTTACTTAACTTACCTTTTTCTATATTCTCTTTATAGTTTAATATAAAGTCATATACTTGTCGGCCAGTTTCAAACTCATATTGTTTTAATCCAAACTTTTTCTTAACTACGTTTATAAGGGTTCTACCCATCCTTAAAAAAGCATTATCACCTAACTCTTCATAAGTAATTTCATTTTTAAATAAAGCATCAGAAAACATAGTCAACCACTCATCTTGATCTTTACCACCTTCATCTATCTGAGAACCTATTATTCTATATTTTTTAGCTCTTGGTTCTAGCTTACTTAATACGCCTTTTTCTTCTAAAATATTTTTAAATTCAGTAACAACCTTGCCTATATTTGGATTTTTCTTAAATTCAGATTTTATTATCTTATGTAGTAACTCATGACTAGCAACTGATACAGCTTGGTTTTCTTTAGCAGCTTCCATGTTTATATATATCTTACCATCTTGTTCTAACCAACCATCTGTAAACGCTTCTTCTTTAAAACCTGCTTTTATTATTTCATCTAAATTATTTAATTGTATAGTCTCTACATTAAAAGTGTCTTTAAATAATTTAATATCACTCTCTATAGCTTGCTGCGCAGCTGATTCTACTAAATCTTGTAGTGCTAGTTTTTTGGTAGCTAGTTCATTATTTATTTTTTTGTGTTGGCTTTCATCATATTTTTTTAAATCAGCTTCTAACTTTTTAATATCTTGCTGTATTACCGCGTGCTGTATTAATTCATCAGGTGTATTAAACATCCAAGCTGGAAAACTACCTTCGCTTAAAGCTTTAATTTGATTTATTAATTCATCAGCTTCTTTTCTTGTTAATTTATTCCTATCAACTGCTAAATTAAGTTTTTGTTTAGTACCTTTTAAATCTCTTCCTAAAATAACCATGTTAGCTAATCTAGCTTTTTTACTATCGGGTGTAGCAAAGTTTGCAACACTAGTGCCACCAACTAAACCACCAGCAGCAAAAGACAATATAGATGTTTGAATAAAATCTTTTAAATTATAATTTTGTTTTAAAAATTCTTGACCATATTGCTCATTTATATCTCTATTAACAATATTAACTTCACCCAATTGTTGTACGTTTTCTTGAACAAACTCTTTAAAACCTTCATTAATAAAAGTTTTTAATGTAGTTCTATCAGGTATTAATCTTGATAATTGTTGTTTTAATGATTTTTTAGCAGCTTCTTTACCACCTTCTTTATAAGCTGTTATAACATTGTTTATTCTAACATTTCCAGCAACCCAATCATCTAGTTTATTTAAACCTGGTAGTCTAGGATTTATAGGACCTGTTACCGCGTACAACAAAGCCATTTGTAATGCCGCAGAGTTAGCTAGTTTTTCAGCTTCACTAAAAGGTATACCAGCATCTAAAGCAGCATTTAATACGTTTTCATGACCGGTTGAAGCTCCGTAAAAAGCTTGAAACATTGTAGCGTCAACTATTCTAGGATCAAAAGGCATATTAATACCAAAAGTTTCTTTAGTACTAGCAAATCTACCCGTTGTGGTGTTTCTAGCTCTTGTGCTCAAAGGTTTTAAACCCTTTAACTGTCTTATTTTATTATACCCTTGTAAATATTTAAGTGACCCAACTGTTCTTATACTACCAGCACCTTTTGTTCCAAGTATTTGAAATAATATATTACCTAATGTGTTACCCATTATACCAGCAGCACCTCTTGTATTAAAGTCATAATCATAAACTCCTTCTTCCTTTATCTTTTTTACTAGCTTTGCTTTTTCTTCTGGATCCATTGTTTCACCTACGTTAACACCAACCGTTTGGTTATATAGTTGGCCATCATAGTTATCAACACTGTATCTTACACCATCAACCTCTAAAGTCTTACCCATAGTTAACATATATTTCATCTGCTTTGCTGGATCAGCAAGATCTGATTCTCTTTTCAACATCCTTGATTCGTTGGCCCAACCATCAGCCCCAATAAGATCACCTAAAAATACACTTGTATCTTCAAAACCTTCATAAATTCCTTCAAGACCATTACCAATAAACTCAAGTAAACCTTTACCACCTCCTTCAAAATCATTATCATCAGCTCTGTTTTTTAGGTACTCGTTTTGTTTTTCTTTATTTTCTTGATCTCTAAAAAGTTTATTTTTAAAATGAACATTATTATAGTATTTATAATTATCATAATCAAAAACACTATAACCACCATCATTTTCTTCTCTCCAAGAATTAAACGCATCATCAAAAGTTTTAAAAGTAGAATATTTATTAGGATTAGAGTTGTAATCCTCTAAGAATATTTTTTCATTAGCTCTGTTGTTGACATCACTAATATACATATCTAAATATAATGATAATTGTCTTTCGTAAGCAATTCTTAACTCTTCACTTTGATCACCAAACGCACCAAATAAACCATCTTCAAAAGCACCTTCATTATAAAAGTCTTTAAAATCCTCAGAGTGTCCGTTTCTATTTAAAAAACCTTGAAAATCTTGTATTTTACCTCCTAAGTTTTCCAAATCTCTAGCGTTGTAAAACTTATTTACAAAACTGTTTTCGTTTTCTTGATTGTAAAATAAATGCGAGGAATCCGCATCTACGTCTAGGTCGTTTTGCCTAATTCTTTTTTGTATTTGTTCATCTAATGGTACTTCTTTTTCTTTAATATCACCATTCCAAACTTGATACTCATACCATTTTTGGTCAGTATCAAAATCTTCTCTTGAAACTTTATCACCTTTACCACCAGATCTATAACCTTCTTTAGGTGAATATGTACCAAACTTTAACTTTGCGAAACTATTATTTCTTTCTTTTATAAATATTTCATTTACATCTTCTTGCTCTTGTTCTATTTCAGAATTTGGTCTTCCATAACCTCTAATTCTTAAATCTTCTGAAGTTGCCTTAACAGCATCTGGGTTTTCTAAAAGAAACTTTACTTTTTGATCTTCATCTAGCCCGCTAATATCTTGTACACCATTTTGTGTTAAGTAGATATCCATGTGTTAAATTTTATTATTGATTTTTACTTATGTATTTAGCTATTTCATCCGCTGTTGGTGACTCAACACCTGAATCTATTAAAGCTTGTCTAGCTTGGCTAATGGTCAATTTATCTTTTTCAGTTGTAACTATATTTGGTTTATTGACTTCATTATTGCTATCACCGCCACCAACTTCTGTTCCTTTTAAAACAGTATACTTATCTTTACTAGAGTCTGTTTTGTGTTTTTCAAACATTATTCTTTGACCTTGATCGTCATTATAATATTGAGGAGCATAATATCCTACTGAAGATTGACTTGGGTTTACTTTTCTTTGACTAGAGCCTGTTAATGATTGTTTTATTAAAACTTTCATATAATTGTCTACAACAAGATCTCTTAATCCAGCAAAAGAAACATCACCATTTTTATAACCTTCTAAAGCTTTTGAAACTATAGCATCATTAGCCATAACAATATCACCAACTAAACCATCATGTAGTATAGACATAATACCAGCATTACCACTTTGATCTATTAATTGTTTTAGTTTATTAGCATATTGAAAATATTGTATACCATCTTTAGCTAAAGGTATACCTGTTTTTAAAGCATTTTGATAAACCATAGAACCCATTTGCATCATAGCGTCAGCTGTTTTGTAATCTTTTTGATAAAAATCTGGTAGATCATTTAAAGATATTTCACCATCATCACCTACAAAATTTAAGTTACCATTGTCATCTATTTTTATTTCATATTCTTCGTTAAATATACTTCTTAACATGTTAACATTAGCAATGTTCTCACCATACAGTGATGTTGTTTGACCTTCTATAGCTTCTATTATAGATGATTTTGATTCGCCATATAACTTAAATTGTTTATCTAAGTTTGTAAAAGTATTTTTTATAGCATTCATTTCACCAACCGTATCCATATATTGTTGTGATCCTACTTCCATTTCATCTACTCTATTAGCAGCTTGTACATATTCCATTTTTTTATTTGATAAAAACTCTGATAACTTACCTTGATATTGTGCAGGTATTGCAGACATATCTACATCTGCGGGTAAAGCTTTTAAATATTTTCTAAGCTTATTCTCGTAGTGATTTCTAACAGTAGCCGCACGATCAGGCCCACCCATACCTTGAGTTGCTTCATAATAACCTCGATCGAAAGCGGACATTGCGTTTACTGATTTACCTCCTGCAAAAGCAGCATCATAATATTTACTCATATCTTTTTATTTAAAATCCAGTGTTGCCTCCTAAAATTCCTTTAGCCATACCACCTATGCCTGAAATAGCCATTTGATCGTGAGCAGCTTTATTAGCCATAGCACCTTGTAGCTCTTGGCCACTCATTTGCATCATGCTATCTACTTTTCCTAGTTCCATTTCTCTTGACTTCATTTCACCAGCTATTTTTTGGTTCTGTATTGAACCAGCCATATTTCTTTCAGCTTGCATATTAGCTTGTTCTTGTTGACCTATGCTAGCAGCTGCTTGTTGAGCATTTTGTGATTGTTGTTGTGACATAGCTTGAGCTAAAGCAGCAATACCACTACCACCTGCAGCTTGACCAAACTGATCCATTGTGTTAGCTTGTGACTGCATTTGTTGTTGTTTTATCATATCAGCTTGCTGAGTATTAATCGTAGCATCTTCCATGACGTTTTCCATGTTTTGATATGGATTAGAAGTGTCCATATTTTCATATCTTTGCTTCTGCATATCATATGCTCTTTGTGCTCTGGCTAATTCTGCTCTTCTTTTTCCCCCACCTATTAAACCGATACCAGCCTTAACAGCACCTCCTACAAGTCCTGCAGTTATAAATTTTAATGGTGATTCACCAATTCTTTTTTTCATCTTAATTGTTTCTATTATAATTACACATTATTTACTACTTTCAAATACTTCTGATCCAACACTAAATAGCTCAGCTTTAGATGTAGAGTTGTTTATAAACTCAACTTCAGCATAATAACCTAACAAACTAGCCATATTAGCTCTATTATCTTTACCAAACAGTATAAAACTTGATGATGTTGGTAGAGGTGTAGTGTTAGCTATAGTCGCTGTTATTGTGTTAGCGCTATAGTCTACTGCTGTTATAGCACCTATTTCAACTATAGTGCTACTAAATGGCTGTGCTTCACCATTAGCTAAAGTATGATTAGCTGTATTAGCATAATACAAAGTATCACCTACTTGTACTAACTCATTTATATCTATGGTAAATGTTAAAGTTAAGTTTGGCATATTTATTTATTTTAACAAGATGTTATTTGGTATACTAAACCGTTAGCTGACACATTCATTTTAGTGTTATTATTAAGTTTATAGAATCCTGTAGCTAAATGAGCTGAAGCGTTTACGTTTGCATATACGTGGTCACCAACAACCGGTAGCGTATTAGTTCCATTGTGGTAATATGTTTCACCTAATGAAGCTGTACAAGCATTAGCGTTGGTTTGTATTGTCGATGATTGGAAACTAGTTAAACTATCAAATGATGTTGCATGTATATTCCAAGCTGTACTTGAATCAACACCTGTTACTTTTACGAAAGCTACATAAGCATTTGTTGTAGTTGCTTTTGTAAATCTCATAGCAACATTACCATCGTGATAATCTAAACCAAGAGCAGTACCTCCACTGCCGTTAGTTGTTACTTTATTCTGTAAACCAAACTGACTTGCGGATGCGCTGTTTCTAGCTGGACCATTTGGAGTTAAATCAGTTCTTTGTCCTGAATCACTAACTACATCTGTATCTGCAATTGTTATACTTTGGTTAGCACTACCTGTTTTATTCCAAGCAGCACCAGGTTCACCAGAACCAGTAGCATTACCACCAGATCCTACATATTCATATTTATTTAAACCACTTGTTGTTCCGTTAGCTGGTGTGGTACTATTCACTCCATCACCAACAAACCTAGAGTTTGATACAGTAAGTATGCTACTATCAGTGTGAACATTTGGATTACCTACACTTGGATCTCCTGTAGCAAATAATAATTCAAATCTATCAGGAACACTAATAGCATCACAGTGAACTCTAAGCGTTCCAGCAGATGTACCAACTACTATAGGTACTATGTAAACACCAGCATCACCACTTGTCGATAGAGAAGAGCCAGCGCTAACACCTACGGTAGCATTAACAGTAGCTGTGTTACTATCTTCTGTACCGTCATTAGCTTTATAAGTAAACGAATCTGAAAGGTTAGTTGAGTTGTTATGCTCATAATATACTGTTGCTGCAGCTAAAGTAGTACCAGCGTTTACAGCGGTACCTTTACCAGAGTCAGTAAATAAAGAACCTTGACTTGGGACAGATACTATAGTATATGTTAAACTATCACTATCAGCATCAGTAGCATTTAATGTTGCAAGAGTACCAGCACCTTTGTTAACCGATATACTTACTGTATTAGCTACAGGCGCAGTGTTTGGATCTTGTACAAAAGTATCTACATTTACATTTATAATAGTATTTGCTGTACCTATTTTCCAACTATACCAATCAGTTCCAGTAAGTGTTAGAAGTTGGTTAGCATTGCTACCACTGTCAGCTGATCTTGTAGCTGTTAATGTACCTTCTGCAACCTCTGCTGCAGTCGCGTCTGACGGTGTTATACTCCAATTACTATTAGTTAGTGTTACTGTATTTGCAGAAGCATTTGGTGCATTAAAAACAAAAGCTTGATCGTCATCAATAACTACGCTAAAATTAAATTCAGCTTCATTTTCACTGCCATTTTCAGCACCAGCAAAACCAAAAGTTGCGTTAGCACTACCACTTTGTGTTATAGCTGTGCCAGCAAAATCAGTATACGTTATTGTTTTACTTTGAAAAGTACCTCTTTCTGTAGACGTTGCGTTTACTGTTATACTTTTATTACCAACTCTAGCCACTGTAAACGGATGTGTTTGTGTTAAAGCTAATGTTGTTGGTGAAACAGCTGTTAGTGTGAATGTATAAGTAACATCAGCTGTTACTGTTGGAAAAGTAAATTCTATCTCATTAAAACCACTGCTTGATATAGTTTGCTCTCCACTATCTGTTGCAGAACTTGTAAAATCTTTAGTTGTAAAGTTATATGTATGACTATCACCTGTTCTTGTTACTGATAACTTGTATTTAGCACCAACATCACCATAAGCTTTAAATGTTCTTTTTTCTAAAGTATATCTAGCAGCTGAAGTATCAAAACTGTAACTCTTTATATTATTAGTTACCGTTGGAACTGCTACTGCTACTGCAGATATTGCTATTACATCGTTTAAATCATTTTCTAAAGGTATTATACCATCTACATTGAAAGTTTTACTATTTAAATTACCACTACCATCATTACTTGTAGTAGACGTAATTGTATAGTTTTGAATATTACCAGTTGTTACAGATATTGTAGGCTCTGTGCTAAAAAAGAAATTAGTATTAGCTGTTACTGTTTTAGTAAATAAATCTTTTGTTACACCTGTTGTGTCTGTAATTGTATAAGCAACGTTTGACGCGGCTCCACTTGCATTAGTAGTTGTTGTAGTAACTGCACCAGCTAATGTTTTTGGTTGGTCTTGATCTAATATAGCTGAACCATCTATGTCTATAACAAAACTAGTATTAACAGAATAAGAACCTGTGTCTGTAAGATCACAAGTTACCGTTACAGTATTATTAGAAGCGTAAGGAGTTCCTGAGTCTGCTAAAACTATACTTGATATTCCAGTTGGAGGTGAAGCAGCTGTAAAATCAGATGCTCTTAAAACAAAACCAGTATTTGGTGTTATAGTTAATACTTGATTAGCAACACCACTTCCTATTTGCGATCCTTTAGCTACAGTTACCTGTGATGAATTTATTGTACAGTTTACTAATGCCATATTAATCGTTATTTTCTTCTATTGTTAATATTACTGATGTGTTTGCAGTTCCGGAAACACCACCATCTGGTAAACCTATACCTTGAACGGAAAACTCATTTGTATCAAGATTACTTAATGTTGTAGCAGTTCCTTGTATAAAATTAAACCATTTACCTTCTTTATCTTGAAAATCTTTAACTTGACCATCTTGTAAATCAGAAACAACACTATCTGCCCACCAACCTGATTTTGCATCTTTATTAAACGCATTGTTATCTACATCTGATGAATCGTTAAATACTCTAGCTTGGCTACCTTCATAATTTAATGTTTTATATGATTTAATAGAACCAGGCGCATCATTAAATATAAACTTAATACTAGAGTTGTATTGAGTACCATAAAAATTATTTCTTATTTCATTATCATGAACCCACAAATCAGCATTTTTAAAAGTATAATACTTATTATTTAAACTAACACCTTGTTCTTGTAAAAAACTTTTTCTACTAGACCAAGCGTTTGTAGTTTCTTTAAACGAAGCTGTATCGTGGTTTAATGTAATATTATATTCTTTTTTAATATCATCATAACTACCAATTATGTTTGTAGAAGCCGCTAGATTGTCTCTAAAATAATCAGACATACCATAACGTGATATAGGTTCAAGACCATCAGCTGATAACCTTAAAACTACGCCTCTTGCTTTATCTGAAAAATAAGCTCTATAACCATATTGTGCATATGATTCTGGATTTTGGCTTATACCGAACTCACCCATATAAGGGTTTGGTGCACCTAACACTTTTGATGAAACTGTTACTTGCTTGCTACCATCAGCAGTAAATAATAAATCTTTGTTTGTTGGTATCTTAAAACATTTGTCTTCACATAAAACATCTAAACCACCGTGTCTATGTCTCATTAACTGTATTGATCCATAAACCGGGTTAATACTTTGTGTTATGTCGTCAGCTTGAATAAACTGATTTGTGTTATTAGTTCCGCTTATAGAATTATATAAACCAGAAAATATAACCTGATTTGTTTTTCTTTCTTCTGCATAAGGTGTATCTAAAACAGTAGATGCTTTTATACCTTTTGACATTTTAGTAGCATTAAAATCATCTCTTATTCTATCAGACTCAACACCGTTGGCAAAACTAAAACAGTTTGAATAATCTAACGTTTGTGCGGCTCCATGAACAGACTTGTTAAAAGCTTGACTTGATTCATAAAATAAATTTAAATCAGGCAAATCACCTTTAGGCTCTGTTTCAAATATAGCCGGGTTATCACTCGTGAAGCCATCTTCATCACCACCAGCATAAACATCTAAAAATTCTATTTTAGTTGCGGTTGCTTTTGTTGTATGACCATTGTCTTGTGGTGCCCAAATTATTTTTTTGTCTAACTCTAATGTCCATTTACAAACCCTTGAACTACCAAACTTACCTCTAGGCGAAGTATAAAAGGGCGAAAGATGACTTCTTCTAAAACCTTTAATTTTATATATAGTTCCATCTGGATCATCTGTAAACCTAAAGCTAGCATTTACTGTTTCAAGTTGTTTTACTATGTTTTTATATTGAGGGGCATAATAAGTTTCAAAATTCCACCAAGCACCGTCCCAAGCCCTTCTTCTTATATTTCCACCCCACCAATGATACGCTATTTCTATAAAGTTATTACCAGACTGAGCTCCAAAACCTTTAGTAGTCTCTGCTGTTGTTTGGCTAGTAACACCGCCTAAACCACCTCTAAATACTATACCTCTAGCAAGAGATCCTCCACCTTTAGCATCTGCATAAAATCTATAAAGATTTCTACAAATATACCATTCAGCTTTGTTTGAATCGTTTTCACCACCACCACCTGGGTAAACTCCTTTTTTTGTATTTCTCCAGTAACTTGTACCAGTTGGTCTATCCGCATTATCGTATACAAAAGTATTAGCTATAACTTTAACATCATCAGTATTTTTTTGAGACAATATAGCGTCTTCTAAAACACCATCTCTTTCTATTTTTGCAAAAAATCTACCAGCAAATTCTGGTTCTGTTTTTTCTACTCTTTGTACTATTTCTAGTGACAAACTATCATCAGTAGCGCTAAAAGAGCCAGTAAAATCTATATCATCAGTATCAAATTTTTCTTCTAATTCAACTTCATAGTAAGAATTACTGCCAGATACAGCAAAGTATTTTATGTTTGCAATTTCATAAAACTTACTTTGATTACCGCTTCCTATAATTCTAAGTTCTAAATTAGATAATTGATGAACTGGTAATATGTTTACTGAATTATCATCATCTCCACCACCAAATATCTTAGTCCATTTACTTTTTAAAACATGTACAAAACCCATGTCTTTTGTTGGAAAACCTGTGCCTAAAAATATATTTTCACTTGCAGCATCTACGTTTACAGAATTAAGTACACCTTTAGAGACTCTATCTATTTTTAAAAAAGGAGGCGCTTCGTTTGATATAGCTATAACTTTGTATCTAGCTTCATCATCAACAAAATCATTAGAAGCGTGTTTTTTCTTTAATATTAAAAAAGTTTCATCTGTTACTTTGTTTCTTTCTGCTGAAGGAAAAGCTATCCAAACGTTACCGTCTTCAGCTTGATAATGCCTATCCATAGCTAAGTTGTAATATTCATCAGATGATTCTTTTATGTAGTATTTATATGATTGAGCAAAAGAAGGTATTGGACTTGTTATACTAACTTTTAAAACATTATAATTTATTGCTAAAGTTTTATCTAAAGTAAAAGAACCTGTAGGATCTGTTAATACCGGTGTTTCTCTACCATATTCATCTCTATATACAACACCAACTTGATAAGTTCTTAATGATTTAATAGAAGGTCTAGGTGTGCCTTCATTAATAATTTCGCTAGGGTTTTGTAACACATTAACATTAAACTTAACTGATATATCTGATCCGCTACTATCTTTTATGTTAAAGTTTTCAAGATAATTACCATACATTATTCTATTAGCAGACATGGCTTGAGCTTTTGCTTTTCTAGGCACATTATCATAAGGCCTTAAGCTCTGTATTTTTGGTAAAACCTTAAATATAACATCTGATGTTATTTCAACTTCACCATTAGTACCAGCTGTATATTCAGGATCTGTAGTTTTTACGCCTTGTACCGTGTATATATTATTGTTAGAACTTTCTTTATAAAGTATTTCTATTTCTTTAACACCACTTGGTGCAGCTTCAGCAAAACCACCTATTTTTAAAGATCTTAAAGTATTAACCATACCTTTATTAAAACCTTTTTTAGGTGCATAATCAAATTTACTACCTATAAAAGCTACAGGACTGTATGGTCCAATTGCTGAATATTCATTATCATCATATTTATACCTATAAGCAAATTGAGGAAATTTAAATTCAAACAAACCTTTTTCTTCAGTTAGTTTAACTTTCCAGTCTTGAACATTTTGTTCTACGTCGATAGGAACAACATCTAAGTTAACTTTAAAAGTAGTTGCACTTATAACTTCAGTAACACTTAATATTACTTTTACATCTTCTGCACTTTCGTCTAATAAAGTTAATTCAAGTTTATCACCTACTATAAAATTTGGTGAGCTAGTAAATGTAACATTACCGTAATCACCTGTATCAGTAAGATCAAATGGATCAGAAGTGTCTGTAAAAGACTTTTGTAACAAAGATGTTTCGGTTATACCAGTTCTAGAAGTGTCTGACATTGCTAATGTCGGTGGTTTTAAAGGTGATTTTTTTATTACAGTAATCTGGTCTTCTGTAAAGTTTGAAGAGTTTATTTGAGTGTGAGTGTAGCTTGTGTTACTGCTATTATAACCTCTCCATGTAACTATATTTATTTTCTTTGGCTCAGTTTTATCATCTGTCCAAAACATTAAATCATCTATTATGTTTATACCAGTTATTTTAAATCTAGTAGAAAAGTTTAAAATACTTTGTGTATCTACTAATATTGGTTTAACTACATTTAAAGTTTGATCGTACTCTAGTATTAAAGACTTTGTGTCACTAGCTATGAACCAGTATATCATTTCTGTTTTAGGATGTGCATATACACCAATACATTCAGCATTAGTACCTAAGTTAGCAAGAGCACTACCATAAGGTTTTCTATTACCAAGAATATTTTGCACAGTTCCAACATCACTAGCCTCTGAACTAGAAACCTGGATATTCAAAGCGTCTCTATACGAACCGTTAGGAACTAACCTTTCGTCAAGGTCCTTATTCATAGCACCTTGTCCGAATTGTCTCTTTATTTCTGGCATATTAATGTTTTATTATTTTAGATTTGTTTCTCATCGTTTGAGTTAACTCCTCTAATTTTAAATTTGATAATCTTATTTTAGCTTTTCTTGTAGCAGCAAATTTTTCTTTCTTAAATCTATTTATTATATACTCAGGTGTATTTATTCTTGATGATAATACTGAGTGTGCTACAAATTTATACACAGCTTCTTCAGCAAACTTATGTACTCTTATTTCTTCTTCTGTACCTAAGCTATCACTTATATATTTTAAAACAATTGTTTTACCAGCAATACCTCCGCTAAAATGTATATAACCTGTTTTATCATCTATATAATATAATCCATTGTGGTTAGCATGCTCAGGTGTTATACCATATCTTCTACCTTCAGCTAATGTAACATCTGCATCTGGTTCATTATTAAGCTCTTCAGTTGTATCGTTACTTGTTGTGTTTTGAAAATTAATCCACTGGTTTGAATCTAATGATTCTAATAATGTTTGATCTCCATTAAATATATAATCAAAGTTTTCTTGTTGTAATATAGCTGATGGATTACTTGATTTTCTAGCAGGATATATTATTCTTTCAATACCAGCATTATCTACCCAATAAACTTTAATATAGTTTACATAATCATGTGGTAACATCATTTTTAATGATGGTGGTATTTCTATTTCTTGTGATTTTTCTGATCTTAATGTGTCATAGCTTAATTCTGCTATAGCTCTTTGTATATGAAAAGATAACTCAGGTAGTTTTAGTTTTTTTATTATTTTACCTTCACCAACATAATTTATTTGAAAGTTAGTTATTAAATCATTTATACCTATGTATTGATAATTACCTAGCTTTTCAGATAACTTAAGTTGTTTAACTAGCAATACAGTGTTAAGCGCAGGCGCTGATGTCATTGTTAAAACACCAGTTGAATTATTATATGAATACGTTGTATCTGCAACTTGTGACCCGCCAACAAAAACTTTAAGCTCAGCTTCGTTAGAAGGTAAAGGGCTAAATGTTAATGTAAACGCAGTCGTTGAACCATCACCAGTGAAACTCTGACTATTGTCGTAATATTGTTGTTGTGTTCCTTCAAATAATGGCATATCTTATTGTTTTTCTTGTTGTATGTTTTTAGCATCTTCCTGTGCACCATATGAAGCTACTAATTGATCTTTTATAGTTATACCAGCTAAAGCTAATATTTTAAATACTAAATCTGTTTCTTCTGACTCGTGTAATTCAAAATGAGTTGTGTAAGATGAGCTAGCATTATATAACGCTTTATCATTTACAATAGTAAAACCCCATCTTGCTGTTGATGGTCTAGCGATATAATTACACTGTACATTTGATGTGATTGTTGTAGGGTATATTTGTATTCTTCGCTCCCTATTTTGTTGATTGTCACCTGCACCTGAATATCTAGCGTATATTGGTCTTTTTGCTGTTGGTGCTGTTAATGGAGAATTAACATATAAATGTAATTGATTTTGTGACAAACTTTCAATTTCATAATATTTACCATCTGATATATGGTATAAAGCGCCCATGCGATAATAATCAGGTAGTATACCTACACCACCTCCATTACTCATGTCTACGGCTTGTCTATATTTTTCAAAGTGATCTATTTTTTCTTGTAAAATATCTACAGTGTCTGAATAAATTGTTTCATTTATGCTTCCTATTCTATCATACTGATTTAAATCATAGAAATATTGCTCAAATATATCCATCTGAGCTTGATTAGCAAGTACATTGAACTCCGCTGGAGTTATATATCCTCTTTGCTCTTTATTAGCAATGGTTAACACCCTTTGATATACTGTATTTATATTTACCATATTTTATTATTTATAGTAGTAGTCACCCCATAGAGATGACTACCCTATAAAGTGATTATTAATTTAATCTTTTTTCAATCGTTTTAAAGACCTCCATACCTTCATCAGTTTTAAACCAAGCGGCTAACGCTGAATAAGGATGTTCGTCCATAGGTACTTCAAATAGTTTTCTACCATTTGATGCCCATTTAAATACTCTTTGATCTTCGCTTAATGTTAGTATTTTAGCTTCAGTAGCTTTAATACCTATGTTTCTCAACATAATATTATCATCTTGCACTAAATCTAAAAACAACTTAGGATTTCTTTGAGCCATTACAATAAGATCTCTTCTTATTTCTTTAGTAGTCATTTTACTAACTTCACTACCAATTTCAACTCTTAAAATAGCTTCTGCTTGTTCTATTTCCATATCCTTAGCATATTTCATTGAATCTACTTGGAACTCTAGAAAATCTAAATGATCTTCAGCTATTTCAACCTTGTTAAACTCTTTGAATAACTTACCGTTTAAAGGATGCAACTCTAAAAACTTTATTAAGTTTTGTTGTTTTCCTTCTACGTGTAATTTACCATTTCTAAAAGCTATGTGCCCTAAAGTAGCCACACCTTGTTGTTCATCAACAAATGGTGATTTTTGGTTTGTAGCATATCTAAGTTCTCTTTCATAGCCTTTTTCTTCATCAAACCACATTAAAGGATTTTTTCTAGTATGTCTTGATGGTATTCTATTTATAATAGGTGTATTGTTGCCTTGCAACTCATACAACTTATCTTTGTATTTGTTCATAATATAATATAATATAAAAGTTTAAAAAATAAGGTATTGGGCGCCGAAGCGCCCTTACCTTAATAATATTCAGTAATTAAGCTTTGAATAACACAAAGTTGTTTGCTGCTTGAACGCATAAACATCTTTCTGATAAAAAGTTAACTACCATTTCGTCAGCATCAGACGTATAGTTTCCACCTACAGATCCAGTGATCCAAGATTTCATTTTTCTATCATCAGCTTCAGAAGATCTATATCTAATGTGTAAGAAAGGTCTAGAGATATTTTTACCCATAGACTGATCGTATACAGTAGATGTACCAGCTGGTACTAAAAGACCTTGAATATCAGTCAAGTTTCCTCTAGTTGTTGAATCATTTAAGTATTTCCAGTCAGATTTGTAGAAGTCATAAGAACCTCTTCTGAAACCAGAGAAACCTAAATTTAGCGCCATATCTTCTGCGTTGTTGAATACTCCGTAAGAAGCACCACCAGCTAAAGAAGAATTTACAGAAGCTAACATATTGTCAATTTCTAAAGAAGTAGCTCTATCTAAGAACATCATGTTCTCTTCAATAGCTCCTTGCTTGTCTAATTCTTGAAGAATAGTATCGAATTCACTTAAACCAGCATTGATTACATAAGCTGTACTAACTCCAGCAGAGTTAAATCCAGTTTGTACGTCAAAGTCAGTACCAGTAAATACCATACCTCTAGAACCAATAGCTGCGAAAAGACCTTCAGAACCTTGTACTCCAGAAATACCAGATGTAGAATCAACTTCTTCTGCTTCTAGCATAGACATTTCTAAGTAGTCTTCAAATCTTAATCTAGCTTCGTGCTCAGATTTTAAATACCATAAGTATCCAGAAGCACCGTTTTCAGTTGTAACTTCAACCCAACCGATCTGTGCAGTGTCAGAACCATTAACTTGGTATCTGTCTCTTAAGATGATTGGTCTATTACTAAATTGAGTAAAAGAAGCGTCAATTGAACCAGTTATTCCTGAAGATCCTTTTGGATATTCATTACCATATACAAATACTTTAATATCGTCACCGTCAGCGAAAAGCGATCCAGTGTCGTGTGCAGCTTGTGCATATGGAAGTGCAGTTACAGTTTGTCCACTTACTCCAGAAACTCTACATTTTAATGTATTGTTTAATCTAGCAGATTCGTTGTTTACTACGATAATAGTATCAAACTGTTGTACTAAGTGATTAGCTGGTAGTGTAAGTGTATTTGCACTAGCATCTGCTACTTGTACTGTGTTTGCTCCAGACTCTAATGAATCATAAGCGATGTGTAATCTTCCTTGTTCAGACCAAATAACTTGATCAGAAGCAAGAGGCATTTCAGCTCCTACCATTTTAAGGAAACCAGAGATAGTTCTTTTTCCGTATCTCTCTACTTCCTTTTCATAAATTTCTGGTAAAAATTGCTGTGCGAATGTACCACCACCTGATGCAGAATCGAAGCTCAAATAGTTATCTCCCCAAAGCGATTGCGTTGGTCTTGGAGTTAACGTGTTTAAATTTGCCAATGTGCTTGGCGAACTTGCAAAACTCATAATTTTTAAATTTAAGGGTTAATTAATTTTTAACTTATTTTGTTGGCTGGTCGGCCGATCTTTACTTTGAAGTCGTTAGATGAATCTCCACTAATAGCCCTAACTTTCATACCACCAGACTGAATAACATTTCCATGCGTTTGGTTTGGTGACATATCAACATTTTTTGCTTTAGCCATACTATCCTTGATAGCATCTGCCTTGCCTTGTTGATAGAAGTGATTAGCTACAAGATCTGGGTTCATTGCGGTGAATAATGATTTGTGATAACCTTTAGCATCTTCAATTGCAAAAGTTTTCTTATTAGTAAACTTGTTTACAAAATTTCCAATGTCTGATTGGCTTTCTTTAACTTTATCCGCCTCTTTGATATTAAGCCTAAATCTTTTTTCACCAACTTTGTATTCAAAACCTTTGAACTCATTAGTGAAAACGTCATCTGTCTTCTTTTGGAAGATTGACTTATTTTTCTCAGTAACCTTAGCGTCTTCATTGTATCGATTAAAGAAGTCTACAGCTTTCTGTTGTTCAGGCGCTAACCTGCTTCCAGCTTTGACTTCAGCATAATATTTAGACTTTAGCCCGTCTAAGTGGCTTTTGGCATTCGCAACTTGCTCTTTTAATGCCAATTTTTTTCTTTTAATATCTTTAGGGTCGTCTACTTCTTCGTCAAAAGAATATAAATCTTCCATGACAAAAACCCTTTCATCATCTGTTAGATGAGGTTTTGTTTGTTTAAAAAACTCGTGTAACAACTCGTGATCGTCTAACTTATCATATTCTTGATTTAGTTTAACATAATCGTTTAGTGTTCCACCTGTTTCGTTCATAAACTCAACTACCTTTTGTATATTCTCAGGTAGTGGTTCACCAGTCTCTTGAGCTTCAGCAACAGCGTCTTCAACTGCTTCTTTAACTTCTTCAACTTGTTCTTCAACCTCTATTTCAGTTATTTCTTCAACAACTGGGGTTTCTTCAACGACTTCTTCGTTTTTAACCTCTTCAGTAACCTCTTGTGCAGGTTCTTCTACAGGTTCTTTAGGTTCTTCTTTTTTACTTAAATCTACTTTTGCAACATCTTCTTTAGAAGTTTCTTGCTCTTTAGTATATTTAGATAAATCAACCTTAATAGTACCGTCATCTTTTACTTCGTTAACGGGTTTTTCTTCTTTTACTTCCTCTTGTTTTTCAACAACAGATTGTGTTTGTTCTTCGGTAACTTCTTCAACTACCTCAGCTTTCTTTTTGTTAGCCATAATATAATATTATAAAATTATTAAAAAATTATCTTGGATCAAATTGATTTAATCCAAATCCACCACCCATTATATCATTACCTGAAGATTCAAAGTTTTTAGGTGGTTTTTGATTATTTCTTTGATCTATTAATTCAGATTGTTGAGTCGCTTGGATTTTTGTTCTTTCGTCCTTACGATTTTCTTTATTATCTTCTCTAGACTTTAGCACATCGGCTTCCATCTTTTTTATTTGCATGTTTAACTGAAACTCATGATTCATAAGTTCTTTTTTCATCTGTGCTTCAGCTTGTAATTTTTGTAATCCTAGTTCAGCTTTACCTTGCTCTAACTGTAATTGATTTTGAGTTATAGCTTGATTTTTTTGAACTTCAGCTTGAGCTGCGGCTTGTTGTGTTTGTGCATTAGCTTGAGCTTGAGCTTGTATGTTTTGCTGCTGAATCATTTGATCTTGTTCAGCTTTCTTTTTTCTTTTAAGTTTTAACAGTTGATTAGCTAGCTTTGTATTTTTAATATCTCTAATATCAATTGCATCTTCAAGATTTATACCTTGTTGTTGTAAAGCTTGTTGTATGTTATTTTCTAACATCATTTTTTCTTCTTCATCAGGCGCTAGCTCTATAAATATACCAAAGTCATACAAATGTAAATTACCCATTTCAGTTAAAGTAGCAACATTATGTCTACCTAATTTTTGAATAAAGGCTTCTTTAGTTGGTGAGTACTCTATAATGTCAGATACTCTAAGCGATAAACACTCTGCCAGCTCTGATGTTAAAAATAAACCAGCTTGTAATATATGCCTTGTTGCTGTGTTACTATTTGCAGCTGCTAATTTTTGTACACCTACTAATGTTTTTGCATCAGGCATACTACCATCTCTTGCTTCATTTAAACCGGTCACATCTCTTATCATCTGTAAGTAGTAGTTATAAGTTTGTATCAAACTTTGTAATTTACCACCACCAGATCCTGACTGTATTTCTTGTATTGGTACTTTACCTGGATTCATATCACCATCACCAGTCATTGATCTACCTATAATACTACCAGTTTGGAAAAACATATTTAATGCTTCTTGCGGGTTGTAATTTGTACCATTACCTAAATCTATTTCAGCTAAACCATCAGCATCTAAATATATACCATCTGGAACCATCCTAGACATCACCTGTTGAATTTTAAGGTGTGTTATTTGAATCATATCAGCAAATGTGGTTATTCTACTGACTAAAGATTCTATCTTTCCCTTATACATCCTAGGCGCAACAATACTATAATTAAGTTTTACTTTAGTATAATCACTTTTAGGTCTCATCATGTTGCTAGCTAGTTCCCATTTTAACATTTTTTTAGTACCTAAAACCATAGCACCTTCAAATAATACTTCTATTTGTTTAGATAATTTACCAAACCTAGCTTCTACAGCATCAAGTTCACCTGGTAAAAAATCACCATCTTTAGCTATAACCTTACTAGCACCAGTTGCAGTTACTTTAGTTTTATAAACTTGGTTCATGTAAGTTTTATAATTAAAGTAAAGTATTTGTATTTGATTTTGATCTATGTTATTTGAATCATTAAAGCTTTTGTTATAAAAACCAGTTGATTGATAACCTTGTTTGTTCATTTCCTTTAACTCTTGTTCTGTAAGATTAGGAAACTCTTTTACTAATTCGTTTATTGGTATTGTTTTTATTTCACCAAAGTAATATATATCTTCAAAATAAGGATCATCTGTGTAAGAATAAACTATATTAGCTGGATCAACATATTCTACTTTAACACCTTGTGATTTGGAAAATGAATTCTTAACAGCACCAATACCTAAAACAGTTAAATCGTAATTTACTTTTTTACGAATTAATTCATATCTATTACCATCTAATAAAACATTTATAGCTTGTTCTTCTGCTATTTCAACAGCTTGTTTATAATTAAGCTGCATGTGTAACTGTAATTCTTCTTCGTTTTCAGGTAGAGCATCCATTTCACTACCCATTAAGTTAACACCAAAAGCTTCAGCAGCAAATTCTGTCAACTCTTTAGATTTCATATCAGCTAATACTTTATCCATATATGCTGTTCTTTTTTCAACACCATATGGATCTTGTGTGTAAGCTTTTATGTCAAATGTTCTTTCTGATATACCGTTAACAACTATATCTACAAATTTAGGTATAATAGGTACTGGCTTCCAGTCTAAATTAAGATATGACAAATCACCGTTAATAGATAATTCATCTTTATATTTTTGTATTGATTGTTCTCCTCTTGCGTAAAGCCTAAGTTTATGAAAGTTGTTTTGATTACTTGCAAATCTGTTTGTGCCAGAATCTCTTTTGAACCACTCGCTTTCAATAGCTTTACCTACTTTCAAACCGTAATCCATAGATAACTTTTCTCCGTCACTTACGACTTGACTAGGAAAATAACTGCTTGTATAAGACTCAGCCATATTATTGTTTTATTAATTTTGAATTATAGCCTTTATTTTTATATTTAGCTATACTTATATTTATTTTTTGTTTTTCTATATTTGGTCTTGGTGAATATAAATGTCTGTTGCAAGCCATAATAGCTAAACCGCTACTAATAGCTGCATCAAACTTTGTTCTTCTATTTATATCAAAACCAGCCCAATCATTTAATGTTTCGTTAAAAGGCATATTACCATGTGTACCATCTTCTTTAATACCAACGTGATCTTGTATATACATTTCAATAGCAGCAGCGTGAGCTTGTTTAATATCTTCACTTGAGTTAGGTATTCCACCTATTTCTCTTTCTGCAACAGAAAGTTTATTCCAAGTTCTATCAGGTCTGTTCATTGAATAACCTCTATAACCTCTTCTTTTTAAATAATATAATAATCTTGGTTTATTATTTTCTGCTAATAGTGGCATACCATAAAATACTAATGCCATTAATACATCTTCAAAAAACATTTCTGCAGTTTGTGGCCTAGCCACATATTCTAAAAAAAACAGATTAGGAGGTGCGTCTTCCATACTAAACTTTGTTAGACCGTGTAAAGCTCCTTTTGAACCCTTACCATCAACAGTACCAGATATATCATAAGAGTCACATCCAAATGCTCCTATATGATCGTTACCTGGCGTTTTATAACCATTTTTAATCTTTTGCTTATTTTGTAGATGTGCCGGAGGTACCCAAGATATATTAAACCTACCTTGTTGACTTGGATAAAACATTACTGTTGTATCTTTTATTCCACCCGCCCATTGAAAGTTACCTTTTGTATTTATTTGACCTTCGTTAACATCTATCTGCTCGTATATTTTTACTAAATTAAATATACTATTTTTAGTTTCATCTCTGAAAGCATGTTCTTCAGTTCTTGGAAACTGTCTGTAAAACTCATTTAAAGCATCTTGATCGTTTCTTAATCCATCTGCTTCATTTTGCCAGTGATCTATTACACCTATATCAATGTAGTCACCATAAGGTCCCTTAACTTCTTCTGTTGGTGTTTCAAATACAGGTATTCCATAAGAATCAATGAATCCTTCGTAGTTCCATTCCATAGGTATGAACAAACTATAGAGACCCGAGCTTGTTTGTCCATTGCGGTTTCTTTTTGTAACATCTGAATCATTGTAAAGTTTTTTAAAGTTATCTCCTCCTTTGTCTAAAGCGTTTGATGTTGATCCCATCATACACTTACCAATAATTCTACTACCTAATCTTAATGTAGTTTTTGTTACACGCCAATTATTTAATATATTGTTTGGCCTTTCCCACTTACCACTTTCATCGTGTACTAACAACTTTAATTTTTCACCATCATAACTGTTATCACCTGTGTTTTTCCAATCAATAGTAGTATCTAGACCAGTTAGCTCTTCTGCCTTACCTTCTGTTATTGTAATATTACGTCTAGTAAGTTTACTTGCTGGTACTCTATAAGCGAGTTCTGTTTTTGGTCGATCCATACCATCTTGTATCGGTTTGAAAAAGAACGGATAGTTAACGGATATTGGAACGACTTTGTCGGTAAACATTTTTTTAGCGTCAGGTCCTGACTTAGACAATATACCGAGTCTTGCGTCTGAACTAATTGTTGCAAGGTTAACAGTTTCGCCTGATGCCATGAATGAAAAACCAGACCGTCTGTTTTTGAGGTAGCACATTCCATAACATCTGGTATCTGCTTTACAAGCTTCCCAGAATATATAGAATAATCTGTTTGCTTCCCTAAAGTCTGGGTTCCCAACATCAATTTTACTCCACTGCAAGTACATGTAATGAGTGCCAGTGATATAAGTAGCAGCACCCTTGTTATAAAACCAAAAACCCTTTTCTCTTTTTTTAAACTCATCTTCAATGTAATCTATATATTTGTTTTTAAAATCATGAGGATACTCACGCCAATCAAAAATAGTTTTTATTCTTTTTAATTCTTTCGGATATTCTGTTACTTGCCAAGTGTCGTTTTCAAAAGTATGTATGTTCTTGGGTTTTTTCGGTAAAGCTATATTTAAATTTTGTATGCTATACACATCACCAATTTGGCCAGTCTTACTTATAACAACAACATCATGTTCTTTGTTATAACCATATTCCCATTTTTTTAATTTGTTTAACCTTTTAATTGTATTGTGTTTAATAGGTTCAACAACTTTATATAGACTTTGATTATACATTACTTAGATCTTCTTTCTGCAAAACCACTAAAGCTTTCTACTTTAACTTCTTCACTTACCTTACCATCTAACATATCTTGCTCTTGTTGTATTCTATTTAATATTTCAAAAGCATCAAATATAGCTAGCTTTTTAGTTGCAGCAGCATTTTTTAATCTGTCAGCTGATATATCGTCATCAGAATCAACAATAGCTTCTTTAGCAACTTTAACCAATTCCTCAACAGCTTTATACCCAGCTTGGATTATATTCTGTTTCTTTTCCTTGATATTCATATTTAATTGTAATTGCTTTTGTTAAAACTCTATATAATCGTTCATTTTCTATTATGAACTCATATTCACTTCTTGGGGTAAAACCAACTAAATCACCAACACTTAAACCAGTTAAGTAATCGTGATTGTTTGTGTATTTTAAAACACCAATAAGAGGTTGTTCTTTTTCTAAACTATAATCATCTAATGATTTTATAGGTTTTATAAAACAATAATCATCTACGGACTTCCATTCACCATCCGTTTTATATAAATATAATTGATCTTGTTGAACAAAGTATTGATCTTCTTTAAAATAACTTTTACTATCTTGTTCAACTCCTCTTACGTCTTTCCATCTTCTAAAAATATTGTGATGAACTAAAACTTCATCTCCAACTTTAATATCTGTTTTTATACCCTTAGGTGTAGATAATACTATAGCGTTTCTGTTTACGTTTTTATGTGTAAAATTCTCAGTATTAGTTATAAGCTCTTTTTTGCCTATTTTTTTTACATTATTGTATCTTGACTTTACTGGTTTAACTATAAAATAGTATAAACCGTTCATCAATACTCTAAATTAAACTCTACAGCTATAGCCATATTTTTATTAAACTCTTTCCAAGGTAAAACTTCATTACCTTTTTTAATAAATATAGTATACTTATCATCATCTTCAACGATACAGTCTATAGTATGACCACCATACACATCTTGTCCTACAGAATAATGCATGGCTTCATTTTTATAGTCTTTACCTATACTAATTTTTCTTATTAGATTCATTTTGATCAGGTTTAATTGTTCCGTCGTTTAAATTAACAGAAACTTTACCGTACTTTTTTTCAAGCTCTATTTGTAGCTCGTTAAGTTTTGCTTTAAAATGTATAACTGTTTGTACAGCTTCATTTTTTTGCAGCTCAAAAGCACCAACTTGCATTTGTGCTTTGTTTATGATACTAACAAGATCTTGTATAGATTTTAGTTCTTCTTCGTTAACTTTTTCAACCTTTGGCTTAAGGTCAACATATTTTTTCTTTTTATTTGCCATAATTATATTGTATTTAATTTTAATTCACTTCTTTATTATTACTCAATTGTCACACTTTTTACTTCTTTCTTTTAACGTCAGCTATATACCAGTTTTTATATTTCTCTCTTTTGTTACTTATATATTCTATATACTTATCTACTTTTTCTTTCCAGTTGTCATCAACCTCTGGGTTTATGATACCTGATTTGTAGCTAGAAAATGTTTTATTAACATATTCTTTTATTTTATCTTGATGATGATATAAAAAACTATTAATACAGTAGAACGAACCTCTTTGTATATTATTCCATACATCTACAGGTTCTATTGTTTTACCTAAAACACCAGCAAATAATGGACTTTCACTTATGTGTGTAGAATATATACCTTTTGCTTTTTGCATATAATAATACATGTCTACATTTTTAGGCAATATGTTTTCTTCACCAAAGAAATCTTTTAATTCACCTATTATTTGATGTGTAGTTATAGGGTGTGGTTTAAATAATACATTGTTACCGTGCTTATTTACTATATGTTTTAATCTGTTTAAACATACATTTTCTCTAAGCTTGTTTGATCCTGGCAGAACTATTAAATAATCTTTTGAAGGATATTTATCTATCTCTTCTGTTCTATCTTCATACTTATTAGCGTTGTTACCAACAACTTTTTTTACTAACCAAGATGAATAATCTTTCACTTTAACATCTTTATCATACCAAGCATCTATCATTTGCTCATTACGCATTTTGAAGTTTAAAGGTTGTAAATAAAAGTTACCAGCATACTCTGTATAACCCATTGTTTTAAAGTATGGCATTTCTTCTGCCATAACATCATAACTGTGTTCTATGCCTTTTTCTTGACACTTTCTAAGAACATAACCTTCGACTTGTTCTAAGTCGTATAGTTTGCTATTTTTTTTAAGAGGGCCTATTCTTTTCTTAAGTTCCTCTTTATTAAACATTTCCATATAATTAAATTTAATTTTTGATATTATTATAGTTACATACTTTACTCTTTTTCTACATTACCTATTGCCTCTATCATCATATGTTATATTCTCAGGGTTATTAGCATGTCTAAAATGAGTATTACCTGTAGGTGAGTACCAGTTTGTATTAGTTGTAAACGTTGTTGTATAAATTGTGTTTGTTGTATATACTGTAGTCGTACTCGTGTTAAATTCAGTTACAGTGCTCGTATTAAATACTGTGTCAAAGTTTGTTGAAACAACAGTGTCTTTATTTGTAGATACAACCGTATCTCTATTTGTAGATACCGTAGTGTCAGTAGATGTGTTATATGTTGTTAATGTACTAGTGTTATATGTTGTACTTCTTTGTGTCTGTACTACAGTGCTTGTTTGTGTGCTAGTATTAACAGTAGTATTTGTACTAGTATTAAAAACGGTTATAGTTGTTTTACTTGTTATAGTACTAGTATTATAAACTGTTGTATATACGGTTGTTGTATCTTTAGCTGTATCAATAGTTTCAACTCTATTAGTGTTAAAAGTTGTGGTTGTTGAGGTGCTAGTATTATACGTAGTAGTATAAACAGTTGTTGTTGATTTACTAGTGTTATAGCTAGTTGTATAAGCGGTTGACGTAGTAGTGCTTGTATTAAACGTTGTTACTGTACTAGTATTAAAATGAGTTATAGTTATAGTGTTAGTAGTTCTAGTCGTATTTCTATTTGTTTGAGCTGTACCAAAAGTTAACCTCATTGTTATTTGATACGTAGTATATACAGTGTTGGTACTAGTATTAAAAGTAGTTGTTGTAGCTGTCGACGTGTTGTAAACTGTTGTAGTGTTAAACGTTGTTAATGTACTAGTATTATAAGTCGTAGTAGTGTTAAACGTTGTTAATGTACTAGTGTTAAACGTGGTTGTTGTATTCTTATTTGTGCTAACAACAGTATTAGTACTTCTAGACGTAGACGTGTTCCTACTTTCAATAGTATTTTTGTTTGTACTTACTACCGTATTAGTAGATCTACTTGTTGACACAACTGTATTAAAAGTCGTTTCAGTTGTTATAGCTGTATTATATGTAGTAGTTGTACTTCTACTTGTAGACACAACCGTATGTCTAGCTGTTTGTGTAGTAGTACTTGTATTATAAGTTGTAGTTGTATCTCTATTGGTTGATACGGTAGTCGTTCTACTTGTTGTTGTGTTTCTAACTGTTGCTGTGCTTTTACTTGTATTATAAGTTGTGGTTGTACTAGTATTATATACGGTAGTGGTACTTTTACTAGTATTAAACGTTGTGCTAGTAGAATAAACTGTTGTATAAGTTGTAGTTGTATTAAACGTAGTTGTAGTACTAGTGTTGAAGGCTGTATTAGTAGTATAAGTTGTAGTTGTGTTTCTTGATTCAGTTGTATTTCTACTTGTATTAAAGTAACTAGTATACGTTGTTGTAAACGCAGTACTAGTATTTCTAGACGTTCCTGTGGACTTACTAGTTGATCTAGTAGTATTAGCAATGGTTTCTTGAGAAGTAACCCTTATTGTTTGTCTAGAAGTATTTGGCATGTCTAACTTATTACATCTCCAGATATTGGTATTATTATTTTACCACCTGTCTTTAGATTTATTTTATAATTATTTTCCAAAGCTGTTTTATGATCTTCAGATATATCATCTGGCTCAGCCCATAGATCAGCTATTACTATGTCATACTTTTTATTTGTATTGTATGACCACTCGTCATGATTAATCAAGTTAATATCACTATTAATATAATCAATTGTTTCTATTATTTCTTGATCCTCTTCAATAACGTCTATACTTGTTGGTGTTTTTACATTTTTTATATATTCAGGAACAACACCTAAACCAAGTCCTAAAACTAAAACATCTCCCCAAGTTACTCCATCAAAAGCTGAAGCATCGAAACCACAATCTGTACAATCACCTACTTTAACCTTAGCTGAATATTCAGAGTTGTAATATCTATGTAAAACATCTGATTTGTATTTTAAATGAGATATTGTATATTGAGTTTCACCATCTTCAATAGAGGTTTTAGTTTCTTTTATTATTTCAAAATTAGCGCCATCATAAGCACCTATTAAGTCTTCGTTTATATAATTCATGATTTAATTGTTTTAAATTCTACATCTAGCATACTATAATCAACCCACTTACTACCTCTGTGGTTAAATACAGCTCCATCAATATGCTCAACTTCATCAGCCATAACACCTTGCCAAACACCAGCATATTCATCAGCATATACGCCTGGTTTAAATTCAAAGCTATATATGTTTATACCTTTTTTAGATTTACCTATTAACTTAATATTTCTTTTTAATATTCTTTCTGAAGGTCCACCAAAACCACCACCACCTGAACAAACATCAAGTGATAATACTCCACCACCACCACCTTGAATTCTATATTTATGTGTTGGACTAAAACCTGAAGCGTTTGCTGCTCCGTACCAACCATCACTTAATGCTGATGTACCACCAGAGTTTGTGTATACAAAACTGTTTACTTGAGGTAAACCATTAGAAACGTTTGTTCCGTAATATGTAGCTCCACCCATAAACTCACTACAAACAAAAGCAAAGTTAGAACCACCTGTTGAACTAAATGAAGTAACAGATGCTGTTGTAGAAAAAGTAGTTGTATAAGCTGTGTCAAAACTAGTGTTATATACAGTTGCGTAAGTTGTATTAAACGTTGTTGTAGTATTGAATGATGTTGTTGTATTTCTACTAGTACCCCTTGATGTTACTATAGACGTTGTAAAAGTTGTAGCAGTAGTATACGTTGTTGTTGTGCTTCTACTTTCAGTGGTGTTTCTGCTTGTTCCATAAGTAGTTAATCTCGATGTAGATGTGCTTCTACTAGTAGTTCTGCTTTCGGTTGTGTTTCTACTTGTTGCAAAAGTAGTAGTAGTAGTTTTACTTGTTGATACAGTAGTTGTTCTACTTGTGTTATACGTTGTGGTTGTATTAAATGTAGTAGATGTGCTGAATGAAGTAACGGTGCTAGTATTGTAAACAGTGTTTGTCGTTGTACTAGTGTTATATGCTGTTGTAGTACCAAATATAGTTTGTGTACTTGTATTAAACGTAGTTGTTGTTGATGTGCTAGTGTTATACGTTGTTGTTGTGTTTTTACTAGTTTGAGTCGACGTATTGAACGTTGTTGTTGTAGCGGTAGACGTATTATAAACAGTATTGGTAGTATAAGCAGTACTAGTATTAAATGTTGTTGTTGTTGAAGTACTAGTATTGTAAACTGTGTTAGTAGATTTACTAGTTGATACTGTTGTTGTTCTACTTGTTGATGTACTCCTACTAGTTTCGTAATTTGTTGTTCTACTAGTAGATGTTGTTTTACTTGTTGAAACTACTGTATTAGTTGATCTACTAGTTGATATAGTTGTATTTTTATTAGTTATAGTACTAGTGTTGTATATAGTAGCTGTTGATTTTAGTGTGTTACCTAAAAACGTGTTATAAGTTGTTGTGTATACAGTTGTTGTATCTCTAGCTGTATCTATTGTTTTTGTGGTGCTAGTATTAAAGTTTGTAGTTGTATTTTTTGTAGTTACAGTACTAGTGTTGTACGTAGTTGTCGTAGACTTTTGAGTTATAGTACTAGTGTTGTACGCGGTTGTTGTACTTCTAGTAGTATTATATACGGTTGTAGTCTGCGTGTTATATACGGTTATAGTAATAGTGTTAGTTATAGTAGAGGTGTTGTAATGAGTTGAATATACAGTGGTTGTATCTTTAGCAGTATCTACAGTTGTTTGTGTAGTAGTATTAAAATTAGTTGTAGTAGCTGTACTAGTATTGTAAGTAGTGGTTCTACTTGTAGATACAGTTGTAGTTCTATTAGTTGAAAACTCAGTTACTGTGCTTGTATTATATACAGTGTTTGTTGAAGTGTTGAATACTGTGTTAGTACTAGTGTTGAAGACTGTATTAGTACTTGTGTTAAAGTTAGTTGTTTTACTTGTAGACACAGTTGTGCTTCTACTCTCAGAAGTGTTTTTATTTGTAGTTCTGCTAGTGCTTGTACTCCAATTATCTATCTTGTTCCATAACCACCACATATGTTAATTATTTTTAAGGTGCGTATGAATTATACGTATCGTATCCACTTACATAGTTTATAACTATTTGTGTGGCAGATGCAACAAAATAAGATATTAGCGCAATTGCATTAGCATCTGTTTTAAAAGATATTAAACCACCACCTGGTATTAATACTACACCACTGTTGTCAGTAGCAAAACTAGAAGCAAAAGCAAGTGAATTAACCGTGCCTGGGTTAGTACAAATTATAGTTCCTGACTTACCAACACGACTAGCATCTAAATTAGTAAAAGCAAGAGTGTTTGTTGCATTTTGAAACGATATAGTGTAGTTATTAGTTACTGCATCAAGATCTATAGTGTGTGTGTTACCACTATGCGTTATAGCTGTAAAACCGGAAGACTGGAAGTCTAACTGATCTACGGGTGCTAAAATTTTTAAACCCATAATTTGTTATTTTATTTTATTAAGAAGCTGCAGGGAATTTGCTTACAAGAACTAAATAATCTTCAGTTGATGAAGGAGCGGATGCGAAAGTTAAAACAACTTTGTTAGCATCAACACCTGCTTTAGTTTCAACAATAACTTCTTCATATGTAGCTCCAGTACCTCCATTACCATAATGTAAAACTTTAGTGCTTACTATATTACTACCAAGACCATGACTTATAACGTGTGCTGTAGTTGAACCATCACCCTCAAGTAATTTAGTTACTTTTTCATTAGCTACTAAATCACTCGTTAAAGCTACAGTACCAGTAGCATTAGGTAGAGTTATTGTTCTATCAGCAGTAGGATCTGTAACTGTAAGTTTTGTTTCATGATCGTCAGCAGTAGCACCTTCAAATAATATTGTATTGTTTTCTACAACTTGTACTGTTTCATTTTGTATTGTTTGAGTACCTGTTACAATTAAATTACCAGCTATTGTTGTTACTGTATTAGCGTCACCAATTGCAAGTGTGTTACTTGGCATTGCTGCACCTAATGCAGATTTTACATTTGCAGTATCCGTTACATCAGCGCTTGCTTCAATACCGTCTAATTTGTCATGATGAGTAGTACTCATTAAACCAGCAATACTGCCAGTTGCTTCAGCAACAACTATATTATCACCAGTTGATGATTCTATTGTAAGTTGAGCTGCAGCTGTTGTTTGTGAAAGGTTTGTAGCAACGTTTACTTGTGCACCATCAGCTACATTAAGTAGTGTTAATACATCTGATTTTGATAATTCTTGAATAGCTGAACCAGCACCATCATCATTACCAAGTAATACATTGTCTGCTGCTACATTTTGTATTTTAGCATAAGTAACATTAGAAGCAGCTATATGTTCTGTATCTATTGCTCCTGCAGCTATATGTTCTGAATTAACAACATCATCTGCAATATTATCACCATCAACTATATCAGCTCCTAAATGCGCGTGATCTATACTACCATCTACAAGATGTTCTGAATCTACCGCATCATCTGCTATCTTTGTACCGTCAATTGCATCTGCAGCAATTTTTGCTGTAGTAACGTTGGCATCTACTATACTAGCTGTTACTACTGCACTACTTGCTAGTTTAGCTGCAGTAACTGCATCATCCGCTAATTCAGCAGTAACAACACCACCGTCTTTTATTGTAACAGCACCTGAACTTACCGAAAAGTTATCTGAACTAAATGAAGCAACACCTTTGTTACTGGTTGAAGCATCTTCACCTGCAATTGTTGCAGTACCTGATGAATATGTAACATCAATACCTTCGCCAGCATCTACAATAATAATACCTTTGTTTGAAGCAGTTGAATCTTCACCTGTTATCGTTACTTTGTCTGTTGAACCAACTTCTACATCAATACCTTCACCAGCTTCAAATAGTAAAGTATTACCATCTGCTACTGTTTGTGTGTTAGAGCCATCACTCAAAGTAAAGCTGCTCATTGTTCCTGAAGCAGCACTTAATGATACCCACGCAGATCCATTGTAAAATTTAATGATTCCAGAGTCATATATTATCTGTCCGGTACCAGGACTTGAAACAGAGCCTGAT
>Ga0209503_10000280_pt1 | contig 34643 bp, 30 predicted proteins | sample SouAtlMetagenome_2_FD_187448 | JGI IMG/M metagenome (GOLD analysis project Ga0209503, IMG submission 187448) | Marine eukaryotic phytoplankton communities from Atlantic Ocean - South Atlantic ANT15 Metagenome (SPAdes) (version 2) | ecosystem: Environmental > Aquatic > Marine > Oceanic | place... | reverse complement strand
AGCCTACGGCCATAGTGATGCTTCCGCCCTGAACTTTCGGTTCACGGGCGAACGATGAACAGCGGCATTTCGGGAGACGCCCTCTTTCGACGGAAGAAGAAATGGCAATAATAAATTTTGGCTCTATTAATATCGATCATGTTTATCAGGTAGATCACTTCGTTCAACCTGGTGAAACTCTTGCGTCTACTCACTACCAACAATTACTTGGTGGTAAAGGTGCGAACCAGTCAATTGCCCTAGCGCAAGCCGGTGCAGATGTTCGTCACGTAGGCAGCATTCATGAAAATGACGCAACGTTCAAACAAACGCTAATTAAAAAAGGCGTAGATTGTCGTGGTGTTAAATGCTCTGAAACCCCTTCAGGTCATGCCATTATTCAAGTAACGCCCAGTGGCGAAAATGCTATTGTGTTATTTGGTGGCGCAAACCAAACCATTACTGCCGATACCGTAAACAAAGCGTTGTTAGATACGTCGTCTTCTGATTGGGTACTTACCCAAAACGAAACCAGCAGTATTGCTGACGTACTTCGCTTGGCAAAAGAAAGTCAGCTTAAAGTTGCCTTTAACCCTGCACCTATGAGTGAGTCGGTTAAAGCCCTTCCTTTAGATTGTATCGATTTACTGATTGTAAACGAGACGGAAGCAGCAGCATTAACGGATAAAGAAGAATTAGACGATATTCTTACGGTATTTAAAGAGCAGTGGTCTCATTGCGAAGTTATTATTACACTAGGTAAAGCGGGTGTAATGATGTTAAGAGGAAACGATACCATAGAAGTGGAAGCGTTTTCTGTTGATGCAGTAGATACCACCGCCGCTGGCGATACTTTTATAGGTTACTTTTTATCTGCTTACAGTACTCACACTGATGCGAAACGTGCATTAATTAGAGGTTGTGCAGCTTCTGCTATTGCGGTTACCCGAGAGGGCGCTGCGCAGAGTATTCCTACGCAGAAAGAAGTAGACCGTTTCTTGGCAAAGCACACTAAATAAAAAACGCACTAGAGTATTATTAATGGCACATAAGATAATTTTAGATACGGATCCTGGCATCGATGATGCAATGGCAATATTTTTTGCGTTTCAGTCTCCAGATATTGAAGTACTTGGTTTAACCACAGTTTACGGCAACGTACCTGTCACCATGGCGGCACAAAATGCCCTTACCCTTTGCGAAATTGCAGGTAAAGACATTCCAGTAACCAAAGGTGTTGGTATGCCTTGGGTGGGCCCTGAATCAACGTACGCGCATTTTGTACATGGTGATTATGGTTTTGGTCACATTAAACCAGAAGCGCCTAAAACCGAACTAGACCCTCGTAGTTCTGCTCAGTTTATTGTGGATATGGCCCGTAAATACCCTGGCGAAGTGACGCTTGTGGCTATTGGCCCATTAGGTAACTTAGCGCTAGCACTACGTTTAGAGCCAGAACTGCCCAAGTTAGTCAAGGGCGTTACCATTATGGGCGGCGCAGCCTTTGTACGTGGTAACGTAACACCACTTGCCGAAGCAAATATTTGGAACGATGCCTACGCTGCTGAAATTGTATTTGGTGCAGATTGGGACTTAACCATGTTCGGCTTAGACGTAACTAACGACACGCCGTTTTCTCCTTCTTTTGTTGAAACATTAGAAGAAAAGAATGCGAAGCTTGGTGGTTTTGTAAAAGACACTGCCCAGTTCTATATGGATTTCTATTCAGCCAATCGTGAGGATCGTGTTTGTTTCTTCCACGATGCATTCCCGCTTGCACATTTACGCCATCCTGAGTTATTCGAACTCACCGAAGGTCATGTGCGTGTTGGTACTGGCGAGCTAGATCGTGGTCAAACAGCAGTGGCCCCTAAGGGTACAACCCCTAGCCCACTGTGGAACAATGCGAACACCATTAAAGTGGCTACAAAAGTAGATCACGCTAAATTGGAACAATTGTTCATAGACACCTACGCTTTATAGATGTGAAAGGAGGCTCTTCTATGGTAGTCGGCCTCCTGTTTTCACATTTTAGTTGAGTTGAGGTAATGTGAAAGAATGATCCCTGCCAAGGTTCCAGCAAACGAAGAACAGCGTCTTAGAGAGCTATTAAGCTACGATGTACTTGATACGGACGCCGAACAACTCTTCGACGACTTAACTCAACTTGCTTCACAAATTTGTGACGCGCCCATTGCATTAATTAGCCTAGTTGACCCCGACAGACAATGGTTCAAATCTCGTGTAGGGATTGAAGCCACCGAAACCTCTCGTAATATCGCTTTTTGCTCACATGCTATTTTACAGCGTGAAGTGTTCGAAGTATCTAACGCAAAAGAAGATCCGCGCTTTCATGATAACCCGTTAGTGACGGGCGAGCCCAATATTCGATTCTACGCCGGCGCACCGCTATTAACGCCATCAGGACATGCCATTGGCACGTTATGCGCAATAGACGATAAACCCAAAACCCTAACTAGTCTTCAACGCAATGCACTTAAGACATTAAGTGAATCAGTGGTTGCGCATTTGGAATTGAAACGTAAGAACAGAGAACTTGAGCGAACCAGCCAGTTTAAATCTGACTTTCTTTCCTACATTAGCCATGAAATTAGAACGCCCCTAAATGCGATAAACACGTTCAGCAATTTGCTTGAAGGCGAAGCCAAGCAACTTTCACTGCCCACTAACTTTACAGACTCGCTTGGGCATATAAGCAAAAGCGGTGAGCGCTTGCTTGAAATAGTGAACTCTGTGTTGGATATGAAGCAAATAGAAGCGGGTAAAATGCGCGTCATGCCCCGCCCTGTAGGTACAGCTGACTTTTTCACTCATTTATTCTCGTTAACCCGAATTCGCGCTGAAGACGGGAATGTTATTTTTAATTCTGTTATTGATGACAATGTTCCCTACTCTCTTAATTTCGACGACACTAAGTTTGGACAAGTAGCCTTAAACCTATTATCGAATGCCATTAAGTACACTCATGCCAATAAGCACGTATCCATTCGAGTGAAGTACAAGCAAGGGAATTTGTTGCTGGCGATTAAAGACGAAGGCATCGGTATTAGTGAAGAGGAACAAAAAAAGCTCTTCGCACCATTCGAGCGAATGGAGAACGCGCATCAATTTGATGGTACAGGCTTAGGCCTAAATATTACCAAGAAGCTGGTTGAGTTGATGGGAGGGTCTATAAAACTTAGCAGTAAGCTAAACGAAGGTACTCACGTAAGCGTAGCCATTCCTGCAGAAAAAGTTAGCGCCGATACTATCGAGCACGATCCCGCGCTTTTACAGCCCCAAGAGCTAAATATTCCTACAGACTCTCACGTACTAGTAGTGGAAGATCATTATATTAATCAGATAGTGATTAAAACCATATTTGATAAACTTGGTTTGCCATTATCGGTTGTAGATAGCGGTGAAGAAGGCGTAGAGTATGTAAAATCGAACCCTGTAGATTTGGTGCTGATGGACATTAACTTACCGGGAATTGACGGAACAGAAGCCACTCGGCAAATTAAGAAAGTGCGCGCCACACTACCTGTTATAGCCTTAACCGCAGATGTTATCACGCAACGAGATTTGTTATTAAAAAATGGCTTAGACGACCTACTCACCAAGCCCGTTGAAAACGCAGAGCTTATTAGGGTACTTAATCACTATTTAGGAAAGTAAGACAACGTGGAGCCACTGGAAGCCTGCTGTATGAAACGGAACACGTCACAAATTATGTCCAAAAAAACATCACGAGTAACACTGCGAAAGGCATTAAGAGCATTGCGCAATGAATTACCTGAATCTGAGCAGCAGCACGCTGCTTTCGCAGTACGCGACAACCTCTTGTCATTACCCGATATTACCAACGCATCATCTATTGCTTGTTACCTGCCTAACGACGGTGAAGTAGACTTACGCCCCTTTATGCACGCATGCTGGAAGCTGAACAACGCATCTGCCCTTCATACTTCTTTGCCTGTGTTGCATCCAGTTTGCAAAGGCCACCTGCTTTTTCTTCGGTATACAGAAAAAACGCCAATGCGCGTGAACAAATACAACATTGAAGAGCCAATACTAGCCTGCTCAGATGTAATTCCGACCTTCCATCATCAGGTGATACTTATGCCATTGGTAGGGTTTGATGCGAGTGGAAATCGTTTGGGCATGGGCGGTGGCTATTACGACCGCACGTTAGCTAGCATTCAAGCACAAATCATAAAGCCAAAGCTCATAGGTATTGCCCACGATTGCCAGCAAGTAGACCAACTTCCGGTTCAGCATTGGGACATTCCTGTAAACGCTATTGTCACCCCAACACAGCAGTTGAGCTTTAATCGTACATAACGCACCGTAAATTCCCCTATCACGGTGGGTTAGCTAGCGGTTTTCCGGTAAACTGATGAAAATTTAGTTAGGAGAGTCACTATGGATCAGAATGCAAAGAAGCAAGCAGTCGCTAAAGCAGCCATCGAATATGTTGAAAACGGCAGTATTGTTGGTGTAGGTACTGGCTCCACGGTTAATTTTTTCATTGAAGAACTCGGCAAAATTAAAAATAACATTGAAGGGGCAGTATCCAGTTCTGATGCCTCTACCAAGTTGCTAGAAGCCCTAGGCATTGAAGTATTCGCACTAAACGATGTTAGCAATATTTCAGTGTATATCGACGGTGCTGATGAAGTTACCGAACACAAACACATGATTAAAGGCGGCGGTGCAGCCCTTACCCGGGAAAAAATTGTGGCGGGTGCATCAACTACATTCGTGTGTATTGTAGATGATAGCAAGCGCGTTCCCGTGCTTGGCAAATTCCCTCTTCCTGTTGAAGTTATTCCAATGGCGCGATCTTTTGTGGCTCGCGAGTTGGTAAAACTAGGCGGCGATCCTGAATACCGTCAAGGCGTAGTAACCGATAACGGCAACGTTATTTTAGACGTACATAACCTTGAAATCTTAAACCCAAGAGAGCTTGAACAGTCGATTAATAATATTCCTGGTGTGGTCACCAACGGCATATTCGCCCTACGTGGCGCAGACATCGTACTATCGGCCACCGAAACCGGTGTTGATACCTTTAAATAATAGCTTTCAAGTTAAACTGATTTCTGTTAGATTTCCGTTTAGACGTCTAGATGGCCTTTCGAGAGTTTGAGGTTAGTACTAGTCGGGGTAGGTAAGACTTCCGCAAACACGCTGTGAACCCATCCATGGGAGCTCCGCCGCCGCATCCATGCGGCGGAGGGTTTGCTCCAGTCTTACCTACCCCGCCTGCACCAGCCTCGAGCTCTGTAAATACTAATACTTTTTAAGAGATAGCAAATCCATGAGCAAAGTTTCACTAGAGAAGGATAAGATCCGGATATTGTTGTTAGAGGGTGTGCATCAAAGTGCACTAGAAACCTTTAAGAATAATGGATACACCAATATTGAGTATCTCAAAACGTCCCTTCCTGAAGAAGAGCTTGTTGAGAAAGTGAAAGATGCACATTTTATTGGCCTTCGTTCGCGCACTCAAATTACTGAGAAGGTGGTAGACGCCGCTCAAAAATTGGTGGCTATTGGTTGTTTCTGTATTGGTACTAACCAAGTTAATTTAGAAGCAACACAGCGCCGTGGTATTCCGGTATTTAATGCCCCATTTTCTAATACTCGTTCAGTAGCAGAGCTTGTGCTTGGTCAGCTTATTCTTTTGCTTCGCCAAGTGCCTAGCAAAAGTGCTAAAGCGCACCGCGGTGAGTGGGAAAAAACAGCAAATGGTTCATACGAAGCCCGTGGAAAAACACTGGGTATTATTGGTTATGGACACATTGGTACTCAACTAAGTATTCTTGCTGAACACCTTGGTATGCGTGTACAGTTTTTCGATATTGAAGATAAGTTGGTATTAGGTAACTCTACGCAGATAAAGTCGTTAGAGAAGCTATTAAACACTTCTGATGTGGTATCGCTTCACGTGCCTGAAACTCAGCAAACGCAAAACATGTTTGCAGCTGAGCAATTTGCGCAAATGAAAAAAGGCAGCATTTTTATTAATGCTTCTCGCGGAACGGTTGTAGATATTGACGCTCTTGCCGATGCGCTTGAAAGCGGGCAGTTAAATGGTGCTGCTATTGACGTATTCCCCGTTGAGCCTAAGTCGAATAACGAAGAATTCCAATCACCTCTACGTAAGTTTGATAACGTGATTCTTACGCCGCATGTAGGTGGTAGCACTCAAGAAGCCCAAGAAAACATTGGCATAGAAGTAGCCGGTAAATTGGCGAAGTACAGTGATAATGGTTCTACCTTATCTGCAGTTAACTTCCCTGAAGTATCATTACCAGAGCACATTAGCCGCTCTCGTCTACTTCACGTGCACAAAAACCAGCCGGGTATTCTTACTCAGATTAACCAAGCATTTGCAGAGAAAGGCATTAACATTGAAGCCCAGTACCTTCAAACCAACGCAGAAATTGGTTATGTAGTGGTAGATGTTCAGCAAGACAGAGCTTATGACGCGCTTGCACAACTACAACAGATTGACGGTACGATTAAGACCCGTATTCTTCACTAATGCTAGGGGTGGCGGTGGTTAGTTACCGTCATACTCTTTTAAAGACATAAAAAAACGCTGCCAATTGGCAGCGTTTTTTGTTTCTACAACCGTTAATACGATTTTAGAAGAAGTTGTAAACTAGCGTTACTGCAGTTTCAGTATCAAGCTTTTCAACGTCGTCAGATACGTTTGAGTTATGGTCTAACTTAAACGACACCTTCATAGAAAGGTTACCGCTAATAGTAGCCGTAAGCGCAGACTCAGCACGAGATTTCGTGTTGTCAGAACCCACTTCCGTACTCACTGTTTGAGTAAATTTAGCTGTGTCTGAAATTTTCCAAGAGTAAGCACTTGAAGCACGAACAATCATGCTGTTCTGCTCTTCGCCTTCTTGTGTTTCAGCAAACGAGTAACCAGGACCGATTGAGTACTCTAAAGTGTGACGTTTATTTTCAAGTACTTTTTGGTTCCAACCCACAGCAAGTGTTGATTGATAGTCGAAGTTACTTAAACGGTCATCTTCATACGATGCGAAACCAAACAAACGATAATCAGGGTTATCTAACTTGTAGTTACCCTGTGCAGAGCCGTAAAACTTTTGTGCCGATGTGTATTCTTCTTCGGTACCATCGTCGTTATCTACCGTTTCTTTCTTGTATAAACCTTCAAGAATGTAGTCGTTGCTCCACTGCTCTAATTCTTGGTGGGCAGTAATACCGGCACTAATTGACGATGTTTCAGTGTTACCTGTTGTTGCGATAATACCTAGCTCACCTTCCATAGTGAAAGGTTTAACGTCATCTTGAGCAAAAGTAACAGAAGAGAAAGTCAAGGCCAAAAGTGATGCGATAAGCTGTTTTTTCATTAGCAATCCTAGTAGTGTTTTATCCTTTTGCCATGCTGTGAATACCCAGCGTAAGCGCTAGCCAGCATAGCCTGAAAAATCTGCGCCAATAGTACCTACCTAATAGAGCGAGTCAATGAGGGTCGAATAAAAATTAGACTATAAGACGCAAAATTTACACTTCTTGATAAGCTTTGAGCATGATTATTAGAAGAATTGATAAACCAAAGCAACCGACGTCTCGGTACTTAACCCATCTACATCTTCGGTAGTATCGGTTTCATGATTTAAAATAAACGACAGCTTCATGGCTAAAGAGCCAAACACATTGGCTGACAAAGACGTCTCAGAACGAGATTTAGTATTTTCATCACCCGCTTCAGTGCTAACAAATTGTCGAAGGTTAGCACCCGATGCCCAATGGTATTTGTATTCAGCAGATGCCCTTACAATTACACCATTATTGATATCTTCATCTAACGGCTCTTCAAGCTCGACAAAAGAATAACCAGGCCCAACACTGTAACGAAACTCACTGACTTCGTCTCGCCACACACGCTGTGACCAACCCGCGGCCAATGAAGCACGATGATCATACCCGCTAAAAGAATCATCTTCATAATCGCCGTACATGAACAGGCGTCGACCAGGCTGGTTTAATTTGTAATCGAACTGAGCACTGCCATAGAGGCGTTTGGCCGATACCTCGCGACCTGTGCCATCGGTGTTACTTTCTTGATAAAGCATTTCTGCAAAGTACAGACTGCTCCAACTTTCAGTTTCATGATCGGCGTTAATACCCGCTTTAATGCTCGCTGCAGATGTATTTCCAGTATTTGACAGTATACCTAACTCACCGTTCAGCGAAAATCTAGGTACTTCGTCGTCGGTGTCTGGCGTAAAATCGGCGTGATAAAGCGTTTGAATTAAATCGCGATCTGCCGCGAAGACGGCAGTGCTTATACTGAATAGACAGCATACCGCACAAAATAATTTGGTTAGATTAAGCATAATTTCTAGTAATTTTTTATAGGTTCGGTGTTGTTATGGCATAGCCATTTAACACCCTATTATGCCCATCCGTGGGTATTACGTAAGCTATGTGTTTTTTACCGCTTAGCTTTTTACCGCTTAGTTTTTTACCGCTTAGTTATACAATCGAGCGCTTGCAGAACGGTTTCTAAATTCATATTTAACAACCGTCTAGCTGGTTTTCGCCACACAAAGCCCAAAGCTGCGTACCATTGTTTTACCTCACTGCCGGTAATCAATGTATAAGCATGGAAATCTTTGCTGTTTCTCTATCGGCGAACTCTATGGCATTTGCCACGTCATCTAGGTTCACACCACTATTATTGGCTATATCTTCTAAAAAAAGTTCAATGTCAGCATCAGTTTTTTTATTTTGCTGCATGAAAGTGATCCTTGACGCTAATGCCAGTAGCGCAATATCGCTATCTGTAGCCTGCCTAGACATATCATTAGCGTGCATAACCGGATAATAGAGCACAAGAGGAAGCTTCCAATTTTCTAATATGGTACCGCTACAGTTAGAAAAGGTAAAACCAAAATGGTGAATTTGTCTTGCCCCTAGCAACATATCGCTATCTTGCTCAATGTAGTTTTTGTAAAGCTCGGGCGAGCGTTTAGCAATCACCAACTCACTGAGGTTTTGCAATATACCCATCACGAAGAAACGCTCGCTACCACGTATATTACTAGCCTTGGCCAATTGCTTCGCCACCATTCCACAATACACCGAATCGAACCAATGTTTATCAAGATTAATAAGTTGGGTATCAAAGTATTTAAACGCGGTGTTGGCGGTTTCTGCCATTACCAAATTATACAATGCTTCACCACCAATAATGTTAATGGCTTTTGAAACAGACTCTACCTGTGAAGGAAATCGGAACAGTGAACTGTTTGCCAATCGCAGCACCTTGGCTGTTAATGACGCATCCAAACTAATTAAATCGCCAAGGTCGCTTGCACTTGAACGCGGGTTATCTAATACCGAGCGGATACGTATACATATATCTGGCAAGGTAAATGACTTTGTAGCAAACGACACATATTTATCTAAAGACATGCAAAGGTTCCACTTTTAACTATTGCATGAGGGTGTATAAAGATAAAAACTACACCACTTATGCTTTATCAATTTTCTCGGGAGGCGTATCAAACATAGAAATTTGACTAGGCTCTCGGACTTCTTTTGTTGCTTCGTTTTGACGACGGGCTCTGCTTAAGGCCGATTTTTTACGGCGCTGACATGCCACTATGACTTTTCGGCGAGTTCCGTCGTCAATCTTGAGCCAATACAATCGCTCTTCTCGGCTGCGGTAGCATCCTTTGCAATACCCTCGCGGTCCAGACTCGCAAACACCAATACAGGGGCTTGGAATTTCAAAGAACTCCAGTTGCTGTGCTGGTGGCTTTTGGTCTGTCATGTTTACCTGTATGCGTTTGCTAAAACGCGTTGCGTTAAATTAAAAACACCTTCTTAATGCCACTAATATAGTGTTACTGGCCACGTAAACTAAGATAGCTTTTACATTACTCCAGTATATTTTGAGCAAACTCACCAAAATAGCAACTCTGTAATAATACATGAGTATTAATCTACCAGTGTATAGTCAATAGTCGAAACTACCCGTACCTGCTTAATATGGGGGTGATGATGGTCTCTACTAGAGATAGAAAACCGTCCCTGATTAGCCCGTTTTATTTTCCCTAAAGTACTTTTTGAGTCTTGCGCGAATTTTTCAGCCACTTCTCTAGCGTTAACTGTGGCTTCCTCAATCATTGCCGGCTTCACTTCATTTAAGCGCGTAAATACATAATCGGGCTGTGCTTGGTAGTGTTGATTGGTTAGCACAACACCAGACTTCAATAGGCTACCTATCTGGCTCATGACCAAGCGTACCTTTTCAACCTCGTTTGAAAACACGGTAATGGTTTGCACTGCGGTGTAACGAAATGGCGCTTTTTCTGTTCCTCCATACTGCTGGGCTAGCTTGTCGGTAATATCTGGCTTACCAATGGTAATTCCATCTTGGGCAATGCCGTTACTCTGTAAGAATTCAGTCACTTTCATGCTGTTGGCTTCAATGTGATTGTATAGCGCGGGTAAATCATTGCCCGCATCAACAAATTGAATAGGCCAAACCACGCGATCAGCTAAGTATTCTCGTTCTGATAAACCTTTAACGGTAACTACCCTGTCCCACGTTTGCATGTCGTTTAAGGCTGATGATACCTGTAGCCCTAATATGCCAAGCGCACTCACCATTCCTATTGCCACTACCACTGCTGCACCTATTTTCATTGCTCTTGTTTCCATTTTTATTGTTGGTAGTACTAGCGTAAGTTCTATAAGGGGCGATATTAGGTACTGAAATGGCTGAAAAGATTGAGACTTAACGATACATAATGACCAATTGTGGCCGAAAAGAGGTGGAAGAAATGATAGAAATTAGCGTTTATTCCCCTCTATTATCATTTTGCGAGCTCTTGCATCCGAATTTCGAATCATGTCGTCAATTAATGCTGTTTCAGGCATGTTCTTCCAGTATTTTTTGGGCATCGAGCTTAACATCGCATTCTTTTTGATACGGGCGGGATTAAATATATTAGCGTAGTAAGTGAGCCAATATTTTTCGATACGGTCTTCATTAGGAAACACTCTCGGATCGGGATTATCTTCTAAAACTAGCTTTTCAGTATCCCAATGAGCAGCCCGATAAGGCGTTAATATAGACCACCGCATATTCTTAAAGCGAGTTTGGAAGAAGTCGAGTTTAATCTCTAAGCTAAAGTGTTCCGGTTCATACCAAGCGATAAAGTGCTCTTGTCCGTCAAGCGTAACTTCTCGAAATCTCAAAAAAGCACTTATTTTATATGCATCGCGCTTTACCGCTTTGGCTAACGTAGTAAGTTGCATGATATCTTCATCAGTTTTTAACTGAATAAGGTTTTTGTTTTCGAAAATAACCCGCCATAACACCCGATAACACAATGCGAATCGGCTCGCATCTTGATGACACAGCGCATATTTAAGAATCATTAAGACTGACTTTGGAATAGTGTGTTTCGTATTTGGCCTGCTGGTTACTACGGCTGGTTCCCCACCGCCAAACAGGTCGTCTTGTATAGACTCTGAAGTTTGCCAGATAATATTTTCAGGGGGGATAGCTTGCGCCAAACATTCTCTTGCTGCTATGCGCCACTCATCGTACCCAGGCACTGAAGTGATTGTGATTGTTTTCATCTTACTGCTAATCCTACTTCAGTTAGGCACCGAATAACTCAAACTGCTTCGGCGGTTTGAACTGCAACTCAAAATTATTACTATCGAGTAAGTGAATAGCAGGTGAGTAATCACTCACACTAATGAAAGGTTTCAGCTTTTGTAGTGGCAGACGCATTTTAGTGAGATCCATCCAGCTAAGCTTTGTATAACGACGAATCGCTAGAATTTTTTGTACGGTGCGTGCACCAAGACCTGGCACTCTTAACAACATGAGTTTGTCGGCTTTGTTTAAATCAATGGGAAACACATGACGATTGCGCAATGCCCACGCAAGTTTAGGGTCGTGGTCCATATCAAGCATGTCATCGTGCACGATTTCGTCAAGCGTGAACCCGTAGAAACGCAGTAGCCAATCAGCTTGATAAAGACGATGCTCTCGCACTAAAGGCGCAGGCTTCAGCGGCAAGACTTCTGATGCATCGGGTATTGGCGAGAACGCAGAATAATAAACTCGGCGCAGCTTTTGTTGGCTATAAAGTTGAACACTCGCTCCCAAGATGGTTTTATCATTTGAGCCATCGGCTCCTATAATCATTTGAGTGGACTGCCCGCCAGGGGCAAAACGAGGAGGACGTTTGCCTGTATGCGTTTTATCTACTTTATGCTCAGTAATTTTGTCTTTCAGGGTATTCATCGCGCTATGAATAGCGCCGAGATCTTTTTCGGGCGCGTATTGATTTAATGAAGGCTGGGTAGGCATTTCTACATTAATACTAAGCCTGTCAGCGTATAAACCTGCTTCGGCCTGAAGTTCAGGCGATGCATTGGGAATGGTTTTAAGATGAATATACCCCTTAAATCCGTGATCGATACGTAAGGATTTGGCAATACGCACCATGCTTTCCATTGTAAGGTCTGGCGAACCGACAATGCCTGAACTAAGAAATAAACCTTCGATATAGTTACGCTTATAAAAATTCAGTGTTAGCTCAACCGTTTCCTTGACCGTGAAACGGGCACGTTGAACACTACTCGATACTCTATTGATGCAATAGTGACAATCGTAAATACAGTAGTTTGTCATGAGTATCTTCAGTAAAGAAACACACCGTCCATCAGGAGTAAAACTGTGGCATATACCCATTCCGCCAGTAAGAGAACCAATACCAGTTTTATCAGTTTTACCTGCCTTTCGTTTACCTGCCGAACCGCTTGCACAGGAAGCGTCATACTTGGCTGCATCTGAGAGAATTTCGAGTTTTTGAATCAGTTTGTCATGCATTGCAAATTGTCACTTTCTCTAAGCAAATACACAAAATCAGCGGGTTCGGTAATAAAATACGAAAATAGAAGTGTGTATTTATAGGTGGTTTTTAGATTACAAAGCCGTTATATCATGTATAAATATACAGTACAAATGCATTCTGCTATCACAAAATAAAGGGGTGTAGCGTTGAGCCATTGTGGCCCATCCCCTATGCCTACCATAAAAAAAGGCCACTTAAATTAAGTGGCCTGTAGTGCCTCCAAAGTACGAGGAGGAGGCAACGCTTGGGTAAACGGGAGAGTTAACCGTTACGTTTCAACAAATAGTAAAATACAGGGGTAAGAATTAAGCCGAACACGGTAACCCCTATCATGCCTGAGAATACCGCTACGCCCATGGCTTGACGCATTTCTGCACCCGCACCAGTGGAAAGCACCATAGGTAACACACCCATAATGAAAGCAATCGATGTCATCAGGATGGGGCGAAGACGCAACTTGCTGGCCTCTTTAATGGCTGATAGTGCGTCCATACCCTTGTCTTGTAGTTCTTTGGCAAATTCCACAATCAGAATGGCATTTTTAGTAGCAAGCCCCACCAACACAATTAAGCCAATTTGGGTAAATATGTTGTTGTCGCCGCCATAAATCACCACACCAATTAATGCGCTTAGCAAGGTCATGGGAACAATTAATATAATAGCCAGTGGTAACCGTAAGCTTTCATACTGTGCCGCCAACACTAAGAACACCAACAGTACGACTAACGGGAAAATAAAGGCCGACGCATTACCTGCCAATATTTGCTGATAGGTTAGCTCGGTCCACTCGTAGGTCATGCCTAGCGGAAGCGTTTCATCAAGAATTTGCTCAATCGCGGCTTTGGCTTGATCTGAACTGTAGCCCGGCGCTGGTGAGCCATTTACTTCAGCGGTGACATAGCCGTTGTAATGCATCACCCTGTCTGGCCCTGCACTGTGCTGAATATCTAGGAATGAACCTAGCGGGATCATATCCCCTTTATCGTTTCGCACCTTAAATTGAGTGATGTTTTCAACGTCTTGGCGGTACTGTGCATCGGCCTGAACATTCACCTGATAGGTTCTACCGAACAAGTTGAAATCGTTCACATACACCGAGCCTAAATACGCCTGCATGGTGTCAAACAAGGTGCCAATATTTACCCCTTGGCTAACGGCTTTCTCGCGATCTACATCCACATTTAACTGAGGTACATTAACCGTAAAGCTAGTGAAGTTACCGGTTAATGCAGGGTGCGCCCACGCTTTGCCAATCACCTCTTGAGTTACTTTTTCAAGTTCAGCAAAACCCAAATTTCCTCTGTCTTGAACTTGCAGCCTAAACCCACCAATGGTGCCAAGCCCCATTACCGGTGGTGGCGGGAATATAGCCACATACGCCCCTTTAATAGAACCAAATTGCTGGTTTAATTGCATCGCAATTGCACCGGCTGAAAGCTCTGGACTTTGGCGCTCACTAAAAGGCTTTAGCGGCGTAAACAGCACACCGGAACTTGGGCTATTGGTGAAGCCATTAATATTCAAACCTGGAAACGCTACTGCATCAGAAACCCCAGGGTGCTCCATCGCAATTCGTGACATTTCACGTACCACTTCCTCGGTTCTATCTAGCGACGATGCATTAGGAAGTTGAGCAAATGCAATAAGGTACTGCTTATCTTGCGGTGGTACATAGCCAGTAGGCGTGTTAGCAAACTGGAAATAGGTTAGGCCTAATAAACCGGCATAAAGCACCACTACCACACCGCTTTTGCGAATAAGCCCACCTACAGCGCCTGTGTATTTTTTGGCTCCGCGATCGAACATTTTATTAAATGGCGTAAATACAAAACGGCCAAATAGTTTATCCATACCACGGCTTAACCAATCTTTTGATTGCCCATGGGGCTTTAATAATAACGCCGACAGCGCTGGGCTTAAGGTTAATGAGTTTATCGCTGAGATAAACGTAGAAATGGTAATGGTTAACGCAAACTGCTTATAGAACTGCCCCGTTAAGCCGCTCATAAACGCGGTAGGAATAAACACCGCTGCCAATACCAAGGTGGTCGCAATAATAGGGCCTGTTACTTCTTTCATAGCTTGCACAGTGGCATCGAATGGCGCTTTGCCATCGGCAATATTCCGCTCTACGTTTTCCACCACCACAATGGCATCATCAACTACAATGCCGATAGCGAGTACTAGTCCAAACAACGATAGCGCGTTTAACGAAAAGCCCATCAATTGCATAAACGCAAAAGTACCAACCAATGAAATGGGAACGGCCACTAAAGGAATAATAGACGCGCGCCAGGTTTGTAAAAACAGCACTACAACCAAAACAACCAGTAGCACAGCTTCAAATAACGTATTTACCACCGCTTCAATGGAACCACGTACGAAGACGGTAGGGTCGTAAACAATGTCGTATTCCAACCCTTCTGGAAACATTTTTTCAAGCTCGGCCATGCGAGCACGCACATCGTCAGAAATTTGTATGGCGTTAGAACCTGGTGCCTGAAATATAGGTAGTGCAGCTGCTGGGTTGTTGTTTAACAATGAACGCAAGGTGTAGTAATCGGCACCTAGCTCAATGCGAGCGACGTCTTTTAAGCGGGTAATTTGGCCGTTGTCTCCCACCTTAACAATAATGTTTTCAAATTCACTTTCATCTTCTAGGCGACCGCGTACATTGATAAGCAGTTGAAACTCACTGGTACCCGTGGGCTGTGCGCCTAAACTCCCTGCCGCAGCTTGTTGGTTTTGCTCGGAAATAGCAGCAACTACATCACCAGGGTTCATTTGCAGCGAGGCTAATTTATTGGGGTCTAGCCATACGCGCATGCTGTATTCACCAGCTCCAAATAAACGGACTTGGCCTACCCCTTCAACTCGCGCGAGTTCGTCTTTTACAAATTGGTCGGCATAGTTAGACAAATAAAGCATGTCGTAACGTTTATCAGGTGAGGTTAAGTGCACCACCATGGTTAAATTAGGTGACGATTTTTCGGTAACAATACCTAGGCGTTGCACTTCTTGTGGCAATCGCGGTGTGGCGCGGTTAACCCGGTTTTGTACTAGCGTGGTGGCATCATCAGGATCGGTGCCAATAGCAAACGTAATGGTAAGGGTCATGCGCCCATCAGATGTGGCCTGCGAAGACATGTAAATCATATCTTCTACGCCATTAATCTCTTGCTCTAGGGGCGTAGCCACAGTTTCAGCTATCACCTTAGGATTTGCGCCAGGATAGTTAGCCGTTACCACAACCGTAGGTGGCACTACTTCTGGATATTCTGTTATAGGTAGCTGCCAAACAGCAATGGCGCCGCCAATGAAAATGAGCAGGCTTAGTACACCTGCAAAAATAGGGCGACGAATGAAAAATTGCGAAAAATTCATTAGTTAATTCCAGTACCCGCTGCGCTACCAGTAAGAGCATCAACGTTAGCCAAATTGGTTACATTGTCTACACGAGACTGCCAGTTTTGTAAGCTTGCTAGCGCTTCTTTATCACCCATATCAACCTGATTTGGCGAAACAACTGCTCCTGGGCGTACGCGCTGAAGGCCATCAACTACAATAGTGTCGCCAGCTACTAAGCCGCTTCGAATAATGCGCATGCTACCTACTTTGTCACCCAAGGTAACGGCACGGTATTCCACTTTATTTTCGCTGTTTACCACCAACACAAATTTGTTATTAAGGTCGGTGCCAATGGCTTTTTCTTTAATCAGAATACCTTGCTCGTTGGTATCTCCGGCCAGCTTTAAATGCGTAAAAAGCCCCGGCATTAAACGGCCATTCTCATTATTGAAAACCGCGCGAACACGAAGGGTGCCGGTATTGCCATTCACTTGATTATCGACGAAATCGATTTGCCCCCAGTGTCCATAGTCTTGCTCATTGGCAAGACGCATAGCCACGGCTTGGTCGTTTACCGCAGAATCTGCTTTATCATCGCTACTTACGTAATTTAGGTAGGTTTGCTCATCAATATCGAAGTAAGCATAAAGCTGATGGGTAGACACTATACTAGTAAGTTCAGACTGCCCTGCCGTTACATAGTTACCTTCTGTAATATTTGCGCGAGACACACGGCCAGAAATAGGCGCTTCAACACGGGCAAAACCACGGTTCAAACGAGCGACATCTAGCGCCGCTTTTGTTTGGTTTATGCTAGCAAAAGCTTGATTCTTGCCGGCCAAACGCTCATCTAGCACCTCTTGCGAAACCGCTTGGGTTTTACGAAGCTTTACGACTCTGTCGTAACTTTGCACAGATAAGTCGTAACGGCTTTTTGCTTCTTCAAGTTGCGCAGTTAATCGCTCAACTTCTGCTTTAAAAGCTCGGTTATCAATAAGGAATAAGGTTTCGCCCTGCTCTACATATTCGCCTTCTTCAAAGGCAACAAATTCAATGTAGCCTGAAACACGTGGGCGAAGCGATACTGTTTGTGGCGCTTCTAAACGGCCAGTAAAGCTGTCCCATTCAGTTAAACGCTGCGAGACCACTGGCGCAACATCTACAGGAATGCCTGCATTCGCATGCATTTGGTTGCTAGGGTCCGCATCGTCGCTACCACACGCGGCGACAAGCGCAGTTAGGCTTAATATTGCCAAAAATCGAGTTAAAGTCGTCATTGCAAGCGTCTCTAAAAGTGTGAAGGCGTGCATTATGCACATCGCAATACAATAAAAATAATTATATTTTCATATGCAACACATCATAAAATGATATATATTGAGAAGTATGAAATTTAGGCTATTTTGCTCAAGGTGTTACATGAAAGTTGGCACCACAGCATTAAGCGAAAAAGTGTTGTGATAATAGTTAGACACGCCGTTTAGAGAAGAGCCGAAGCGATAAAAAGCGATGGGTTCGCCGCGTGTTTACGGAGTATTTCCTTACCTCGGCTTTACCTCAGCATTGAACTAGAACCCAGATACAGAACTATTTTACGAATAACCGGAGAGACTGGTGCGTCCACATGATTTAAATTTATTGATGATATTTGATGCCATCATGACGGAAGGCGCGATTACCCGTGCTGCTGATAGATTGTCGATGACACAGCCAGCAGTCTCAAACGCCCTTTCTCGCATGCGTACCGCATGGAAAGACGAGTTATTCGTAAAGGATGGTCGGGGTATTCAGCCTACCTCTTATGCCAAAAACCTGTGGAGCCAAATTCAAGGCCCGCTAGGGCAACTTGAAGTTGCCGTCAGCCCCGCGGAATTTGACCCTGCTACGGCCAAGCGCACCTTTCGTATATCAGCCACTGACAGCATTGTTGCTATGGTATGGGGGCCGCTTCGTAAGGTTATTGAAAATGAAGCGCCAGGCATTAATATTCATGCGATCCCCAGTTACGATTTGGGTACTGATAAGGTATTAAAAGACGCTGAGGCTGAACTAACTTTTTCTAAATACCATCAACCTGATGCGGTAATACGTACCGAGCACGTGTTAGATCCTAGTTGGGTAGTCGTGATGCGCCCCGATCACCCGTTAGCGAAAGCGCAGCTCACGCTAGAAGACTTTATTGCTGCAGATCACCTGTTGGTGTCGGTAACAGGTGATGTTACCGGCCCTACCGATCAGGTCTTGGCTAACATGGGATTAAAACGCCGTATTGCCATGTCGGTCAATCAGTTCTACAACGCTACGCCGCTGCTAAAAGAAAGCAACTTAATATGCGTAGCACCGTCACTGGTTGTCGAGAAGGAAATCTTCTCTGGTGAGCTCGCAGTATTTGAAACACCCGTTGAAATTAAAGGCCTGCCAATGTCTGTTATGTGGCACAAACGCCAAGACTTAGATGCTGGGTTACAGTGGTTACGTAAATTAGTGGTGAAGTTCATTCGCGAGCGTGTAGAGCGCCACGAAATGCTGCTATCTCAGTGCTGCCGCAAAGCATACTGCGCCGAAACTGTTAAGCGCTTCTTGGCTCAGCGCAACATGGACAGCAGCGACTTTACGCCATCGCATATTAAGCATGGTGATGAGGTAGACGTATCCGAGGCCGCCGAGATTTCAAATTTAGATAACGCTGTGAACGACCCGAAGGGGAAAGTAATTGCGTAGTTTTTTAAATAAACCTTGTTGGTGACAGGTTGCAATAAACCTTAAAGATAAGCTGCTATTAATCCCCTCTGATAGACAGCTTTTCACCTGTTTAGGCTTACTTGTACTTGCACTCTTTACTGGCAAGCCACGCTAAACCCTCTTTTTCATCAGCACAAAAGAAATAATCGATATCTGCTGCCAAGTACACCCGCTCGAACTGACTTTGGACCAGCGCTGGAATATCAGCGTTGGCAACCACTAAAGCACAGGCTGACATACCGTATATTTTACGAAGTTTGATTGAGTCTATTAAGGTAGATTCTGCTGCCGGCGTTAAAATCCCAGTACCCTGAACAAATCCTAAAAAGCCCCATTTTTGGCCTTTAAGGCTAATGACAATATCTTTAACGTCCTCGTGGTATTGCTTCAAAATCTCTTCATTCACCACGCCACGTCCGTCTACTCGCAGCACATTACCTATTAGCTCAATATCATATTCGGCGTGCTTAGTTTCTGCATGGGAGGTGTTTTTTCCAATAGTATGAATGTTGCTCGGGACCATTTTGTCTCGTTTAAAATTAACTGCTAACTACCTGCTCTAATAGTAGGCGCTATATGTAGATTACGCCACGTTAGCTGCGCTAAAAATAAAAAAACCCGCCATTTGGCGGGTTTCTGCGTTAACTAATTAGCTAACTTACTTCTTTTTCTTTGCCTTAGCGTTAGGCAAATCGGTAATACTACCTTCGAATATTTCAGACGCTAGGCCAATTGACTCGTTTAGCGTTGGGTGAGCGTGAATTGTTAAAGCAACATCTTCCGCGTCTGCGCCCATTTCAACAGCAAGACCAATTTCGCCAAGCATTTCGCCCGCGTTAGTACCTACCATTGCGCCACCAAGTACACGACCGGTGTCTTTTTCGAAAATCATTTTAGTCATACCGTTTGTTGCGTCAGACGCAATGGCTCGACCTGAAGCAGCCCATGGGAATACGGCTGTTTCGTAGCTTAAACCTTGCTCTTTCGCTTCTTTCTCGGTAACACCAACCCAAGCAACTTCCGGCTCAGTGTACGCTACTGAAGGAATACCACGTGGGTCGAAGTAATGTTTCTGACCAGCAATAACCTCAGCTGCAACATGACCTTCGTGAACCGCTTTATGCGCAAGCATAGGTTGGCCAACCAAGTCGCCAATAGCGAAGATATGTTCAACGTTAGTACGCATTTGCTTATCAACGTTAATAAAGCCACGGTCGTCAACGTTAACACCAGCAGTGTCTGCGCCAACCATTTTACCGTTTGGACGACGTCCAACAGCCACTAATACTTTGTCGTAGCGTACTTGTTCTGAAGGTGCATTTTTACCTTCAAACGTTACATACAAACCGTCTTCTTTTGCTTCAACCGCAGTCACTTTGGTTTCAAGCATGATGTTGAATTTTTCTTTATAATCTTTCATAAAGACTTTCATGATGTCTTTATCAGCAGCTGGAATAAGCTGATCTAAAAATTCAACAACATCAATTTTTGAACCTAATGCTTCGTACACTGTACCCATTTCTAGGCCAATGATACCGCCACCAAGTACAAGCATCTTCTCTGGAATATCTTTCATTTCCAAAGCGCCAGTTGAGTCGATAATACGGTCGTCTTCTGGAATAAACGGAAGACTTACTGGCTCAGAGCCTGCAGCAATAATTGCTTTTTCAAAAGTAATAGTAGTAACGTCGTCACCGTTTTTTACTTCAAGGGTATTAGCACCGGTAAATTTACCGTAACCTTTAACGTGCTTGGTTTTACGCATTTTTGACATGCCGCCAAGACCGTTAGTCAGCTGTTTTACAACGCTGTCTTTATATTCGCGAATTTTGTCTAGATCGATTTTTGGTTCGCCAAAAGTTACACCATGGCTAGCTAAGTGTTTCGCTTCTTTCATTACTTTCGCTACGTGAAGCAATGCTTTTGAAGGAATACATCCAACGTTAAGACACACACCACCAAGGGATTCCCTTGAATCAACAATAACGGTCTCGATGCCTAAGTCGGCAGCACGGAATGCTGCAGAGTAACCGCCAGGGCCGCCGCCCAGTACCACTAATTGCGTTTTAATTTCGCTCATTGTGAACCTCAATCCTATTTTTTGTTATCTATCACTTTGTGCGTAATAGCATAACCTAAATACTGCCCCAAGGGCTTATAAAATCACCGAGAATGTTAATGATATAACAAACATTCTCGTATTTTGATTTAAAGTATAATTCTGCGCAAGTCGGTTAAGTTTGCTGCCACTTCAGTAGAGAACCTTGCACCTACCGCACCATCAATAACACGATGGTCGTACGACAAGCTTAACGGAACCATTAGGCGAGGTTCAAACTCGCTACCGTTCCACTTCGGTTTCATATCAGACTTAGATACACCTAAAATAGCAACTTCAGGGGCATTAACAATTGGCGTGAACGCTGTTCCGCCAATACCGCCTAAGCTTGAAATGGTAAACGTACCGCCTTGCATATCTGAAGACTTCAGCTTGCCATCACGGGCTTTCTTCGACGTTTCAATAAGCTCTTGAGATAACTGCTCAATACCTTTCTTGTTCACGTCTTTGATTACCGGCACTACCAAGCCACCCGGAGTTTCTACCGCAATACCAATGTTGATGAACTTCTTGATAATCAAGCTTTCACCATCATCAGAAAGCGAAGAGTTAAATACTTCGTATTTCTCTAGTGCTTTTGCGACCGCTTTCATGATGAAAACAAGTGGCGTGATCTTCAAGCCAGACTTGGTTTTTGCATGATACGCATTTTGTTCTTTACGGAACGCTTCTACGTCGGTGATATCAGCCTCATCAAACTGTGTTACATGAGGGATAGTCGCCCAGTTACGGTGTAAGAACGGGCCAGAAATCTTCTGAATGCGTGAAAGCTTAACTTCTTCAACTTCACCAAACTTGCTGTGATCGACAGGTTTAACCGGCACAATTTGAAGCACATTATCGCCTGCTGGTGCAGATGCACTTGCAGCGCTGCCTTTCGGCTTAGCAAGCTCAGCTTTCACGTAAGCCTGAACGTCTTCTTTAAGAATACGATTCTTAGGCCCTGTTCCGTTAACAAGGGTGAGGTCTACACCAAACTCTCTTGCTACGCGGCGCACAGAAGGAGAAGCATGTGCTTTACCATTGCCCTTAGGCTCTGGCGCTTCTTGCGCTGGCACAGGTGACTTATTTTGCGCTGCTGGTTTTTCAGCCGCTTTTGGCTTCTCAGGCGCAGATTCTGCTTTCTTCGGTGCAGGTGCTTCGCTACTAGTTGAACCGCCACTTCCGGCAGTTTCTAGCTTAATAACTAACGTACCTTGCTTAACTTTGTCACCGGCTTTAATAAAGACTTCTTTTACTGTACCTGCATGGGTAGAAGGCACATCCATTGTCGCTTTGTCAGTTTCAAGGGTAATAAGACCATCTTCTTTCTCAATGGTGTCGCCCACAGAAACTAATACATCGATAACGTCTACTTCACCGTCTTCACCAATATCAGGAACTTCAACTTCTACTACGCCGCCGGCAGATTCTGATGACGGGGCAGATGAAGCCGCGTCGTCAGAAGATGATTCAGCCGAAGGTGCCGCTTTTTCAGAACTTGACTGAGCAGGCGCATCGCTGCTAGCTGCTTCACCACTTCCAGCGGTTTCTAGTTTAATAACTAGCGTACCTTCTTTTACTTTATCGCCAGTACTGATGAATACTTCTTTCACCGTACCTGCGTGAGTAGAAGGCACATCCATAGTCGCTTTATCGGTTTCTAGCGTAATAAGCCCATCTTCTTTCTCGATGGTATCGCCTACAGAAACCAGTACATCAATAACATCTACTTCGCCGTCGTCACCAATATCAGGAACCGCAACTTCTATCACTTCACCACCACCTGATGCTGCTGGCGCCGCTCCTGATTTGCTTTCTTCTTTTGGTGCTTCTTTAGGCTCTTCTTTTGCAGGTGCTGCTTCAGCTGGCTCTTCTTTCTCTTCAGAAGAGGCTTCTTCGCCACCTGCTTTTTTCATTTCGCCGATAACATCGCCTTCTTTAATCTTGTCGCCAACGGCAACAGATAAGCTAACGATTTCACCTTCAAATGGTGCAGGAATATCCATAGAGGCTTTGTCACTTTCTACAGTAACAACGCCTTCATCTGCATCAATGGTGTCGCCTACGGCAACACATAGCTCGATAACTTCAACTTCGTCACCGCCTACATCGGGTACGATAATCTTTTGAATATCTGACATATGTAAAATACCTTATCTGCCTGCGGCTACGCGTAAAGTGGGTTTAGTTTTTCAACGTTAATATCAAAACGTTTAATCGCTTCGGCAACATCTTTCTTATCAAACTCACCGCGTTGCGCTAGTTCGTACAATGAAGCCACTACAATGTATGCAGCGTTAACTTCAAAGTGAGTACGCAAGTTTTCACGGCTATCACTTCGACCAAAGCCATCAGTACCTAGACAGCGGTAATCAGTGTCGATAAATGCACGAACCTGATCAGAATAGTTTTTCACGTAGTCGGTAGCAGAAATAGCAGGACCTGCATCTTTCGTAATGACCTGACCAACGTAAGCTGTTTTCTGATCTGCTTCTGGATTCAACATGTTCCAGCGCGCCACTTCTTGACCTTCGCGAGCCAATTCGTTGAACGAGGTTACCGAGTAAACGTCTGAAGAAACGTTGTAATCGTCACAAAGAATTTGTGCCGCTTTACGTACTTCATTCAAGATAGTACCCGAACCCATTAACTGTACATTGGTCTTGGTCTTCTTGTTTTCAACTCGTTCAAGCTTATAAATACCTTTAATGATTTGATCAGCTACGTCATCACCTTCAGGCATAGCTGGGTGTTGGTAGTTCTCGTTCATCAATGTTAGGTAATAGAATACGTTTTCGTTGTTGCCATACATGCGACGTAAACCGTCTTGTACAATAACAGCCACTTCGTATCCGTAAGTTGGATCGTAAGTTACACAGTTCGGGATAAGGTTCGCTTGAACATGTGAATGTCCATCTTGGTGCTGTAGACCTTCACCGTTCAATGTGGTTCTACCTGCGGTAGCACCTAACAAGAAACCTCTTGCTTGGCTATCGCCAGCTGCCCACGTCAAGTCGCCAACACGTTGGAAACCAAACATTGAGTAGTAAATGTAGAACGGAATAGTCGTAGCGTTACAGGTTGAGTAAGACGTACCTGCCGCAACCCACGATGCCATTGCACCTAATTCGTTAATACCTTCCTGCAATACCTGGCCTTTCTTATCTTCACGATAGTAAGCCACTTGATCGGCATCTTGTGGAACGTACTTTTGGCCTTCGTTAGCGTAAATGCCCACTTGGCGGAACAGCCCTTCCATACCGAATGTACGTGCTTCATCAGGAATAATTGGCACAATACGCTTACCAATCTTCTTGTCTTTCAATAATGCGTTAAGTACACGTACGAAAGTCATAGTAGACGAAACTGAACGATCGCCAGAGCCTTTTAAAATTGCATCAAATGCTTTTAGCTCAGGTACTTCAAGTTGCTCGTCAGCTTGTTCTCTACGAGAAGGTAAGTAACCGCCTAAAGACTCACGACGCTCGCGCAAGTACTTCATTTCTTCACTGTCTTCAGGGAACTTGAAGTAAGGAAGTTCTTCAATTTTTTCGTCAGCAATTGGAATATTGAAACGATCGCGGAATACTTTAAGTGAATCTACGTCCATCTTCTTCACGTTATGCGCAATGTTCAAGGCTTCACCAGAAGCACCTAAACCAAAGCCTTTAACGGTTTTAGCAAGAATAACCGTTGGACGACCTTTGGTCTCTTTCGCTTTTTGATAAGCAGCAAAGACTTTTACTGGATCGTGTCCACCACGGTTCAAGCGCCAGATGTCATCGTCAGACATGTTCGCTACAAGTGCAGCCGTTTCTGGGTACTTGTTGAAGAAGTTTTCGCGAGTGTATTTACCACCCTTCGCTTTACAGTTCTGGTACTCACCGTCTACGGTTTCGCCCATTAACTGAATAAGTTTGCCTGATTTATCACGGGCAAGAAGCTCATCCCAGTAACTGCCCCAAATAACTTTAACCACTTCCCAGCCTGCGCCGCGGAATGTGCCTTCAAGTTCTTGGATAATTTTGCCGTTACCACGAACCGGGCCATCTAGGCGCTGTAGGTTACAGTTGATAACGAAAGTTAGGTTATCTAGGCCTTCACGTGAAGCAAGACCAATAGCACCCAATGATTCTGGCTCATCACACTCGCCGTCTCCCATGTAGCAATATACGCGCTGTTCAGAACAGTCTTTAATACCACGGTTAGTGAGGTACTTAAGGAAACGTGCAGTATAAATAGCTTGAAGTGGACCTAAGCCCATCGATACTGTTGGGAACTGCCAGTAATCTTTCATCAAATGAGGATGCGGGTATGAAGATAGACCTTCACCAGCGCATTCTTGACGGAAGTTATTTAGCTGTTCTTCAGAAAGGTTACCTTCAATGAAAGAACGGGCATAAATACCTGGAGAGATATGGCCTTGGGCAAAAATAAAGTCGCCACCAGCGTTTTCTGTCGGCGCTTTAAAGAAGTGGTTAAAACCAACATCATATAGCATGGCAGATGACGCAAAACTACCAATGTGACCACCAAGCTCTAAGTCTTTTTTAGAAGCACGTAATACAATCATCAATGCATTCCAACGAATGGCGGCACGAATGCGTGCTTCAATCGTTAGGTCGCCAGGCATTTTTGGCTCTTGCGCTGAAGGAATTGTATTGATGTACGCTGTGGTGGCGTCGTACGGTAAGTGCGCTCCGCTACGACGAGCCTTATCAATAAGTTTCTCGAGTAGATAATGGGCGCGTTCTACACCTTCCTCTTCCAAAACAGATTCAAGAGCATCAATCCACTCTTTAGTTTCTTGAGGATCCACATCTTGGTGCATCATATCAGTCATGGTGCCATCCTATTTTTGCTTTATATATAGAGAATTCTTCCTTCGACCTAATTATCGAAAGAAGAATGACCAAATTACGTTGTACTCGCTGTGAACCTTAATGGCTCACCTGTGCTTTTTGCATATCACAGTAGCTAAAATTCTCTTTAAGCCTCTGCTTATATAATCACGCCTTATAAAACTGGGTAAACAAGAAGGCATGTTAAATTTCTAATCGTCGTAACGCGCGTTGTACACGGGTGTCACGCTGATTAATGGTTAATAATGTCTTTTCAATGAACGCAAGGTGCGTATTACACGCCTGACGTGCCGCTTCTGGATCCCGTGCAGCGATAGCTTCAACAATTTCTTGTCTTTGACGAGCAATATCTGCCACTGCATCAGGGTGAGTCGCTAACATATCAAAGTTACGTTCTATGTTTTCCACCAGCATACTTTGCATGGTGCTCATTACATGTAAAAGCACCATGTTATGGGATGCTCTTGCCATAATGATGTAGAACTTACCTAGCGCTTCAGCTTGTTCCCGCTTACTTTCTTCGGGTGCTGGCGTGGGCAGTTCATTAAGCGCATTTTTTAGTGCTTCATAATCTTCAGGTTGCCCACGAAGCGCTGCATAATACGCTGCCATTCCTTCTAAGGCATGACGAAACTCAAGTAAATCGAACTGAGTTTCAGGCCGTTTACTGACAAGTGCCATCAATGGGTCTTTCATGGCAGAGTTAAGGTTGCGGTTTACAAACGTGCCGCCGCCCTGCTTGCGCTCAACCAATCCACGTGCCTGGAGATTACCTATGGCTTCTCGTAAGGAAGGCCGTGATACCTCAAACTGAATCGCAAGTTCACGCTCTGGTGGCAATTTCTGACCTGCCAATAAGCTCCCATCCAAAATCATGGACTCAAGCTGCTCGGTGATAACATCGGCAAGTTTTTTTCGCTGCTGACGCATGCGTGACTATATTCCTTCGTTTACTTGAGTATGCGACTATTTTGTAAACAAGTAAGGTCTACAGTCACAATTGGTAATACCATTTTACCTATATAGTTTAAGATAGATCGAAAGTGAGGTAAATACTCTCAAGCATAGCAAACTTGTAAGGAGTTGCTTATTGTTAAGCTTTATTGTTGAATTTGTTGCAAAAATTTAGCAAACACTCACTGGTCTGATGAGGTGGGGTGGCGAGGGTATGAGACGTGAAATACCTGATCTATAAATGAAAAATTCATAGACCAGGATAGAATGGTAATACGTTTGTTAACTGAAATAGTTAAGCAAGGGTGCCAACAACGGTTAGCGCAGAGGTAATAACAAGCAGAAAAATAACATTACGTTTTGCTAACTTGACCAGCACTTTAGGCTCTACCGCTGCATTTTCTGTCTGAGCTTGACGTTCTTCAGCCGTTAACATCTCGGCTTTTGACGATACTCGGGTAAGCAAATCGTACGCGGGAACATTAAGTGAAAGTCCGTCTTTCAACCATTGAGGAAGTGCACGGGAAAAATGCCCCATCATCAACATGCCAAACGCCGTAATGCGTACCGGTATAAAATCAAGTGCGTACATTAACTTGCCCGCCGCCATAGCTAATGGATGTTGAGATGCACAGAAACGCTCAGTGGCACTTCTACTGAAACAGTAGAACACGGCACCCGGTGCACCAAATGCTATAAACCACAACATGACCGCAGCGTAGTGCTGATAGTTCAGCCAAGTAAGGTGTTGGCCGAAGCTTTTTCCCTCAGCCATGGCAGTACCGTCGCTATCACGCTTGCTACCGCAATGCCCTAGTTGGTCGGTGTACATACTGCAAGCTTGTAAATCGCCACGGTCTGCGGCGTTCAAAAATTGCTTATATGTGGCACGCAATACCGGGCAGCCTATACAAATAAATAAAATGATACTTTGTTCAATAAAGGTAAGAAAAGCGCCGAACAGCCAATGCTCAATTAGCCCAATGATTAGTGCTGGCAGCAACATATATAAATAAAAAGCAATCGATGACGTGCCTTCTTCTAGCCATTTTCGCTCGTAAAGCCAATTTTGATAGGCAACTGCATAACGTTCTATGTGCCATACCGGCGTTTTAGTAATGAGCCTTTCAAGACTTAATACCAGCAGTAAACTCATTAGTATCATGTTTATTTCCTACCGTAGAATTATAGGTAATAGGCAGACGCATAATCGCCTTGCTTACCGATTTAAATAATCGTGTTGCTTGATATGTTAGTTGCATCAAGTGACTGTCTGTAGCGTGGCCAATCGAACGCTACACCTGGGTCGGTCTTTCGCCCTGGCGCAATATCATTATGACCCACAATTCGACCCAACGTAATTCGCGGGTACTGTTGCAATATAAACTTACTCAATATCGATAGTTGCTCATATTGAGCATCCGTGTAAGGCAGAGTATCCGTGCCTTCTAATTCAATACCAATGGTAAAGTCGTTACAACGAGAGCGACCTTGAAATGTCGATAACCCTGCATGCCACGCCCGCTTGTTAAAGGGAACAAACTGCTCTATTTCACCGTTGCGGTAAATTACACAATGGGCAGATACCCTAATTCCTGCTATTTCTTTGTAAAACGGGTGCTCATCAGGATTTAACGTACCGGTAAACAACTCACGGATACCTGATGTACCAAATTGCGACGGTGGCAGCGATATATTATGAATAACCAACACGCTCACATCGCTTTCGTCGGGCCGTTCATCATAATGGGGGCAATCAATTTGCTTCGCGGGCTTGTATAACACCATATAATTTGAAGATTCGTTACGTGGTTTTCATTAATAACAGTGTGACACCAGCTGCCCAAGGGCACAAGCTAAACGCCGTTTCTGGTGAAAGGTGAGTTTGAGGGTAAAGCACGCCGTGAATCCATCCATGGAGGCTCGGCTGCAGCATCCATGCTGCAGACGGCTTTACCCTCAAAATCACCTTGCACTTAAATAGGCAAGTTACATATTTGAAAAAAGAGAAGAATGCAGCTCCCTGCTGCATAAAGTTTTAAATGGATGCTGCCTTACTGCTTTGACGAATGACCACTTGATTTGAACGTTAATAATGTTTCAAGAAAAATTGCGCAGATGGCTTTACTCTCAAATTCACCTTGCACTTAAATAGGCAAGTTACATATTAAAAAAGAGAAGAATTCAGCTCCTTGCTGCATAAGGTTTTAAATGGATGCTGCCTTACTGCTTTGACGAATGACCACTTGAATTGAGCGTGAATAATGTTTCAAGAGATATTGCGCAGACGGCTTTACCCTCAAACTCACCTTGCACTTAATAATCGCGAGCGTTTTTTGAAAAAGAAAAAAGTGCTACCCCTTACTCCATAAAGTTTCACTGGGTACGAACTCCTTTTGTTAGGCCGATACATTTATATATACGTAGAAAGGCGGTATAAATAGAACGTATAAAAAGAAGTGAGATGTTTTATATGAGTGAAGATGATTCTGTGGGCGAGAATTCTGCGGCAAAGTATATGGTGGTGCTGGCGTGGATTTGTGGGTTTGGCCTGCTGGTCTATGTCTTTTCTGGCTTGCTCGATAAGCAAGTTAACCCTAATAGCGAACCCCAATCACAGCGTATTGGGTCACAAACCGAAGTGCGTTTGAAGCAAAACCGTGCTGGGCATTACGTGACCTCAGGCTTTATTAATGGCGAAGAAGTGGTGTTTTTGGTAGATACCGGCGCTACCGATGTGTCTATTCCCGCCCATCTAGCCCAGAGACTTCAATTACAAGCGGGTCGTAAAGGCTTAGCCAATACAGCGAATGGAACCGTTACCGTTGCTGAATCACGTATTGATACTCTTCGAATTGGCGACATTGTGCTAAACAATGTTAGCGCAAACCTAAACCCCGGTATGCAAAGTGAGCATATCTTGCTTGGAATGAGCGTTTTACGGCAATTAGAGTTTACTCAGCGCGGAGATTCGTTAATATTGCGTACCCTTTAATTCTAAACAGCAGCCATCATGATTTCACCCGACATTAACGCCATCCGCGAACAAGTTTCTCTCGCACTTATCGAAGATTTAGGGGGCGAGCTTAACGCGCATAACGACATTACTGCGAACTTAATAGACGAAAGCGAAAACGCGACTGCTACTATTATTACCCGTGAGCAATGCGTTATTTGCGGCGTAGCTTGGGTTGAACAAGCGTTTGCGTTAATTGATGAGCGCTTGGAATTAGTATGGCAAGTAAAAGACGGCGATACCGTTGCAGCAGATACTACCCTACTGACTTTAACAGGCTCGGCTCGCGCTATTCTTACTGCCGAGCGGGTAGCACTTAATTTTCTGCAAACCCTTTCAGCAACGGCAACCGTCACAGCCAGCTACGCGAAGTTGCTTGCCGGAAGCCACACCAAAATTCTTGATACACGCAAAACCCTACCAGGCCTTCGTATGGCACAGAAGTACGCTGTGCATTGTGGCGGCGGACAAAATCATCGTATTGGTTTGTTTGATGCGTTCTTAATTAAAGAAAACCACATTTTTTCCTGCGGCTCTATAGAGAAAGCAATAAGCCGTGCTAAAGAAATGAAACCTGGGAAGCCTGTTGAAGTAGAAGTAGAAAGCTTAGAAGAATTACAACAAGCACTTCTTGCAGGGGCTGACATCGTTATGTTGGATAACTTTACCAACGAACAGATCCAAAAGGCAGTAGCGCTAACCCAAGGGCAATGTAAACTGGAAGTGTCAGGTAACATTACCGATGAACGGTTATCGTCGCTAGCAACACTGGGTGTTGACTATATTTCATCTGGTGCATTAACCAAAAATGTGAAGGCAATTGATTTGTCGCTAAGGGTTAACTTAGCGTAAAAAGATTGCGAATAGCGTGCGTTAATTTCATATGTAACAGTTCAAATGACGTGCTTAGGTATAAAGCTACTTTACTACTTTGTAAGCACGTTTCATCGGTTTCGTTCTCGCTAGTATAGTTATCTATACGTACAAAATTTGTAAATTTATACCAAAGTTCAACAACATAGGGCTGCAAAGCCCTAATTGAACGTGTCATACTTGAAAAGTCAGACATAGGTATTTTTCTGCATACTTGTCACTGACCAATTAATTTATATACTTAGATTCAAGTACCAGGGGCGTTTAAGGACGACTCGGGTATAAACGTCAATTTGAATTACATTTAAACTTAACGTGCTATACACGTCCCGGAGAAAACCATGATGAACATGAAAACTAAAAACCAAAAGGGTTTCACCCTAATCGAACTAATGATCGTTGTTGCCATTATCGGTATTTTGGCTGCAATCGCTTTACCTGCTTATCAGGGATACACCCAGAAAGCTAAATTTACTGAAGTAACGAATGCTACTGCCGCAGCAAAAACTGCAGTTGAGATTTGCGCTCAAACGACAGGAACTGTCACTGGTTGTACTTCAGAGTCTAACGGAATTCCAAAAGATGTTACTGCTGCCGCTGGAGTAATTGGACTTTCAACCTTAAATGGTGTGGTTAAAGCTACAGCAGCTACCGACTCAGATATTAAAACTTCCACATATACATTAACCCCTACTTTTGCTTCAGGAAAGGTAACTTGGTCAGCAGCATGTAACCCTGGCACACTTTGCTAAACAGACTCTTTTAGTAAGGAGCCCAGTTTCGACTGGGCTTTTTTGTTATTACATGCAAACATTTTAAAAAACCTATACGCAGGCGTTCTCATGGCTAAAGTAGCAACTACTTTTATATGGCAAGGTAAAGATCGGAAAGGGAATAAGCTTAAGGGAGAAATATCAGCTACATCTCTATCTGAAGCAAAAAACTTATTACGACGCCAAGGCATCTCGGCCAATAGAGTTAAAAAGTTTGCTAAACCATTATTTGGCTCTAGAGAGAAAAAGATCACCGCTGCAGACATCTCTGTTTTTTCTCGACAAATAGCGACGATGCTCTCTGCTGGTGTAACACTGATTCAATCATTGGATATGGTGGCGCAAGGGCATGCTAAAGCATCTATGCGAAAACTACTCAACGAAATTGCCAATGAAGTTCGCTCTGGTAACCCGCTTTCAAACGCGTTACGTAAACATCCAGAATATTTCGATGATCTCTATTGCGACCTAGTGTTTACAGGAGAGCAATCGGGTGCACTTGAAACCATTTACGACCGAATAGCCACCTATAAAGAAAAGTCTGAAGCGCTAAAATCGAAAATTAAAAAAGCCATGTTTTACCCCATCGCGGTTGTCGTGGTGGCATTCATTGTAACGACCATCTTGTTGGTGTTTGTGGTACCTCAATTTGAAGAAATCTTCAGCGGCTTCGGTGCAGAGCTTCCTGCTTTTACGCTATTCGTACTCGCCATCTCGAATTTTGTGCAAAGTTACGGGATATTTATAGGCATCGGAATTGGTATAGCTGGCTACATGTTTATGCGCGCTCATAAGAAAAGCCAAAGCTTTCGCGATAGAGTTGATAGAGCGGTTCTTAAAATTCCCGTTATTGGGGAAATACTCAAAAAAGCCAGTATCGCACGGTTTACTCGCACTCTCGCAACCACCTTTGCTGCCGGTGTACCTTTAATTGGCGCACTTGAATCGGCTGCTGGCGCGTCGGGTAATGCGGTCTTTAGAGACGCCATCATGTTTATGCGAAAAGAAGTGGCAGGCGGCATGCCAATGCATACATCAATGCGCGCTACCAATGTATTTCCTGATATGGTGACGCAGATGGTGGCCATCGGTGAAGAGTCTGGCTCAGTTGACTCTATGTTAAGCAAAATTGCTACCATCTATGAAGCCGAAGTGGATGATATGGTCGATGGCTTAACCAGCTTATTAGAGCCAATGATTATGGCTGTGCTAGGCGTAGTGATTGGCGGCCTTATCGTCGCGATGTACCTTCCCATATTTGAAATGGGTAATGTGGTATAACCTTTTCGCCATACGGTACCTGCTGTGTTTGTACACTACACATGATTAGGCTTGCCCAGCGCAGGCCTTTTTTGCATTATTAACTAAAATAAAAAAGAGAACGCTATTTTATGGAAGCGATATTGCTTACCAGCCAATTATACCCGTGGTTATTCTACCTCTTTGTTTTCGTAGTTAGCTTAATGGTAGGAAGCTTTTTAAATGTGGTTATTCATCGCTTGCCCATTATGATGGAAAACAGTTGGAAGCAGGAATACGCCAGTTACTTTAGTGAAACAGATAGCGAAAATGAAGATGTTCAAGCTGCTGGTGAGCAAACTCTTCCTGAAACGTTTAATTTAGCCAAGCCAGATAGCACCTGCCCTAGTTGCGGTCATAAAATTCGGGCTTGGGAAAATATTCCTATTGTTAGCTATCTATTCCTGCGCGGAAAATGCGCCAACTGTAAAACTCCTATTTCTATTCGCTATCCATTAGTAGAGTTATTTACAGCGCTAACTTGTATGTTCGCCGCCTATTATTTTGGCCCTACACCTCAAGCAATATGGGCGGTGATATTTACTTATATTCTTATCGCCTTAATTTTTATCGATTTAGATAAAATGCTGCTTCCAGACCAACTTACTCTACCCTTACTTTGGCTTGGTTTAATACTTAGCACCCAATCCATTTTTGTTGGGCCAGTTGACGCCATTATTGGTGCCGCCGCCGGATATTTGAGTTTATGGTCTGTATTCTGGTTGTTTAAAATAGTCACCGGAAAGGAAGGCATGGGATATGGCGACTTTAAAATATTAGCAGCTCTTGGTGCCTTTACTGGCTGGCAAGGTTTACCCATCATTATTTTATTGTCTTCAATAGTCGGTGCAATCGCCGGCATTGCCATTATGATGTTCCAAAACAAAGGAAAATCACTGGCTATCCCCTTCGGGCCCTATTTGGCCGTTGCTGGTTGGATAACCTTATTTTATAAAGACTCGATTATTACCCACTATTTAAAATGGGCACTGCAGTAATGGTAGCAACGAAAACAGCACAAGCAGAACCAAAGAGGCCTTCGAATAAAAGCGATAAAGTCGTGATTGGCCTTACCGGCGGAATTGGTAGTGGAAAGTCTGCCGCTACGAATAAATTCGCAGCGTTAGGCATTGATATTATCGACGCCGATGAAGTGGCTAGAGACGTTGTTACCTTAGGAAGTGAAGGCCTGGTTAAAATAACCGAGCACTTCGGACGCGACATTTTATTAGAGGATGGCACCCTAAATAGAGCAGCGTTACGAGAGTGTGTTTTTAATAATAGCGAAGAAAAGCAATGGCTCAATCAATTGTTACATCCGCTTATTCGCAAAGCTATGCTGCAACAAATAGCTGACTCGACTAGCCATTATTGTATTTTATCGGTTCCCTTACTGGTTGAGGGCAACCTTAGTGAATTATGCGATCGGGTCATCGTAGTAGATTGCCCCGAATCAATGCAGCTTGAACGAGCCATGCAACGCGATGGCAGTACCAAGCAACTAATTGAAAATATTATGGCATCGCAAGCGACCAGAAAAGAACGATTAGCCGCTGCAGACGATGTCATCGATAATAGTAAAACTATTGAGTTTCTCAATGAGCAAGTTATCGCGCTACATAACGAATACACCCGTAAATACAGTGCAAATAACGAAAATTCTTCGTAAATTCGGTTTTACTGCAACTTTTTTCCTTAAAACTCGTCAAATACTTAATTGATTATGAAAGTAGGCTTGGCTTAGGGCAGTTCATG
>Ga0209503_10000278_pt1 | contig 35049 bp, 39 predicted proteins | sample SouAtlMetagenome_2_FD_187448 | JGI IMG/M metagenome (GOLD analysis project Ga0209503, IMG submission 187448) | Marine eukaryotic phytoplankton communities from Atlantic Ocean - South Atlantic ANT15 Metagenome (SPAdes) (version 2) | ecosystem: Environmental > Aquatic > Marine > Oceanic | place... | reverse complement strand
AATTAAATTTACCTGGCTCACCTATTGGTATAGGTTGACCAAATAATGTTTGATCGAGTGGCAAATACATCAAGCCACCAAAGCCACCAAAGCCACCAAAGCCATCAAAACACCCCATGGCATATCAAACTGAACTATGAACACGCTTCATCATATTTATGAATATGCTTTAATTCGTGACTAGTATGGCAAGGGGAGTACAGATATAAGCAGCGCTGCTCAAAATAGCTGCTCCAATTTTTCGTCTACCCCACGTCTTAATAACCCCAGTTGTAATTTCTTTAACAATATCAATAACACCAGCCCCTATAGGTCAAGCTGCTATACCACTAACTTTCACTTTTTTTGCACATTGATGTTGTTTAGCGTATGTATTATAATAATTAAGGGAAACGCTTTTGAAAATAAATTTACCTTTTGTTGGCTGAATAAAATCCATTTTTTTTTATATGTAGTTAGTGATAGTAATTATTATTTATGACTATATAAATTACTGCGTCTTGATAAAATCTACTTTAGGAGAAACTATAAAGTAGTATAAAACACTGTAGCTAAAGTTTGCATCGTCTTAATTTAGTCGAATTCAGGCACTGCCATGAGAAGGCATAAGACAATGGGCCTAAAACTTTTTAGATAAAGATAAGCCAATAATACCATAATAAATAAAGTTGACTATACATCCTATAATTAAGCGTTTCATCTATTTTAAATAATTTAAGTGATTAATCCCCAACGTAATTGGAGATATATCAAGGTATTGTTTTTTTATCTCTGGTTTTCGTATTTTTTGTGCCATAGCAAAATAATATTTTTTTCGCTCAAGGGTTTGAGACTTTGCCATCTAAGTCCAAGTATTGGCACTGGGCAGGCGTCTTAAAATTAATCTTAAATTAATATTAATATTAATTTTTAAATTAAAGCATCAACCAATACAAGATTGAAATGTCTCTTATGTCTATGTATGACCAATGTGACAGTTTTGCTCCAAATTATAATTCATCAGTTATTTATGAAGCAAGATTAACAATCTTCATAGATTTCCGAGACAATATGTATACCTGAACCAATAGTTAAAGGATTGGGATTTATCACTGAAGCATCTACTAATGATCCAACAGCGATGCAATGAATTCCCAGTTGCAGTGGAGAGAAAGAGCAACAGTCAACCACAATCATAGTAACGTTTTTCGCTAGTACTAAAGGATTCGATGAATTAGTAAGATTTATACTATCCATCACTAGCTTCACAGTTCTACCCGCGGGAAACAGGTAAGAAATACCTCTTCCAATTAAAGTGAAATCTAACATCTCAATCCCCTGTAATAGCGATCAAAAATTTTACTAGATAAGAATTTCTTAAAGGTCACAAAGCGAGAGCTGCACCCTAGTATTTAAAATTTCTCCGTTTACTTTAACTTTCTGTTTTAATTGACAAGTCCGAGCAAAGGATAATAATCGTTATAGTTCTATAAAAAAAGAGTTTGTACTGATTATCACTTATCATTAATTTTTCATCCATATAACGTGAAATTAAACTGCCCCCGGGTTTATAAGTGCACCCAATTATACCAATAAATTACAAGGCGATTAATTAATATTTATATATATATATGTATATTAGTGTTTGTAAACTATTTTTTAATGTTATCAAATATAAATAATAGATAATTAATAAAATAACACAATTATAAATGAAATTATATTATTTTATTAAACGTAAAAATTCTAATTCAAAATCAAACGTTGCTCTTGTTGTATTTCCACCAATGAAAAGTTCTTTTTTGTCTTGAACAATCCACAGTTGAGAATAAGTAATATAACTAATTAATGTACTAATCATTAAAAATAAAAATCCTAAGTAGATTAATAAAATCCCTGGGTCAGATTTAACTTGTAAGCCAGTCGAGCTTAAAATATCTATCAACGTAATTGAATTTTTAATTTTTAAACTTTCATTCAATTCTAAGTTTCCAATAAAGTTACCAATTTGATTATAAACTGAACAATATCCTTGTAAATTGTCAATTAAAAGTGTTAATCCTTCATTTAATTGCGAATTAGTTGAAATCCACGTCAACCAAAGTTTTTCCTTATTCCCCGGTAAATTAATAAATGGATATTGAAAAATAGAAGAATCTTTATTTTTGATTCTTAAACCAATTAAATTCCAATCTGTTTGATAATAATCGATTCCATTGTATTTTACTGGAGAATTTACAAAAATTGTTTTTCGCTTAATTTCATTTCCATCAAGATTCAAAATTGAAAGATCAGAATAAAATTGTGTAATTGTTGTTTGTTTTGTATATGTAATCCAAAAATCATTTATTCTTATTGCAACTTTTGGAATTAAAGTACATTGACCATTATTCAGAATGTTTTGAATATGAAAAGTTTCTGTTTTAGGTATAATTTCTTGAGCTTTAAATCCACTTATTGAACCAACAATTGTACCAAATAAGATTATAATCATACTGAAATGAACAATAATAGGTGCTAATCGTCCAATTAAACCTTTATAACAATAAATAATATTTTTTTGTTGAAATATAGAATAGTTCTTTTCTTTTATTTTGAACAATATTTGTGGAAGAGAAAGATATTGTAAATTAGTTGAAATATTTAAGCGATAAAATTGTTGCGTTGTTCTGAAAAATTGACATCTACGAGCAATTTTTAAAGATGGAAGTTGCTGTAATGAGGTACAAGTTAATAAACTTAATCCAAATAATAAAATAAGAGTAATAAACCACCATGTTGTATAAATATGATCAAAGCCAAATTTAAGAATAATATCCCATGATAAAAACCCAAAAACTCGATTTGTTAAAGGATAATTTAATTTATAAGTTTCAATTGATTGATCTTGTTCAATAACAGTACCAATTATACTTAAATTGGCAATTACTAATAAAATAAAAATAGCAAATCTTAAATCCGCTATTGTTTTAAAAAAACTTCGTTTCATAAAAATTTTAATTGATAGAAATGGATTTTGAAGAGGCAAGTCTAATTTGTCCAGATACCGCCCAATTTTTTAGTTTTAATGTTTGCTTATTTTCAAATTGTGAAAGGGGAATTAACTGCGTTAATGCTAAGCAAATATCTTCTGTTGTAAATTCTCGTTTTTCATAAAATCCATGATACATTGCTTCAATAATACTTTGACGAATTTCGGCGCCTGAAAATGCTTCAGAAAGTTGGGCTAATTTTGAATAATCAAAAGATTCCCAACGATTAGGGCGAAACTCTTGAATATGAATTTTAAAAATTTGCTCGCGTTCTTGTTTTTGGGGTAAATCTAAGAAAAAAATTTCATCAAATCGACCTTTTCGAATAATTTCTAATGGTAAAAGATCTACATTATTTGCTGTTGCAACTACAAAAACTGGTTTTGTTTTCTCTGATAGCCAACTTATAAATGTAGCTAATACACGATTACTAGTACCACTATCACCTGTACTATTATTATTACTAAAAGCTTTATCAATTTCGTCAATCCATAAAATACACGGTGAAATTGTTTCGGCTACTTCAATCATTTGTCTAAGACGAGATTCTGATTCTCCAACAATTCCTCCAAATAATTTACCAACATCTAATTTTAATAATGGTAATTGCCACTCAGTAGCAATTGCCTTAGCTGTTAATGATTTTCCAGTTCCTTGAATACCTACAAGTAATAACCCACGTGGAGTTGGTAATCCGTAATTAGAGGCTTGAAGACCAAACGAGGTTTTTCGTTTGTTTAACCAATTTTTTAAATTATCCACCCCTCCAATTTTAGAAATTGTTTCATTTACTGACCAATATTCTAAAATTTCCGTTTGACTTATTATTTGTTTTTTTTCATGTAATAAAAGTTTTATACTATTTTCATCAATTGTTTTATAAGTTGCAATAATCTTTGATAAAACACGTCTAATACGTTCAAGAGATAAACCTTGACACGCTCTTGTTAAATTTTCTAACACTTGTTGATCAATTTCAATATTTAGTGATTCAATTAATCTCTTTAATTCATAATTAATTTCATTCTCAACTGGTAATTGAAATTGCAAAATGGTAATTAGATCAGATAATTCTGTTGGAATATTTAATTCTGATCCAACAATAATTATTGTCTTTGGTTGAAGTTTTAGAATTCTATTGATATTTTTTAATTTTCTCGAAATTGAGACATCTGTCAAAAATCTATTAAAATCTTTTAATAGAAACAAAGCAGGGGTTTGGGCGGTTAATCGTTCGACAAGTTCAAGTGCTTGGACTGGATTTCTTTTTGCAAACCCTTCATTATTTGGATTATTTGTGTATCCATCAATAAAATCCCAACTATAAATACTTCTATTCAAACTTGTTTTGATATATTTTCGAATAATATACTCTACACGGTCTTCTTCAATTGTATTAATATAAATTATAGGATACCGAGCTTTTAATAAAAGTGTTAATTCATCAGTAAATTTCATAAAATCAGTTCATCAAAGTTCTATTTACTAAATTACTATTATATTAATTTTAGATAAAAAATTGTTTATTATTAGAGCAAACAAAATTTATTAACTCTAATAATTTAGTTAATTAACTAGGAATTGCTAAATTTTTTCGGCCTTTTTTTCTTCGATTTTTTATTATTTTTTTTCCTTGAGCTTTTGACATTCGAGCACGAAAACCCGACACTTTTAGAACGGATAAACGGCCTTTATTAGAGAGAGTACGTTTTGTCATAAATATATATATGTTTTTTTTACTAAAAAAATTTAATTATTATAAAATAAAAGAACCTAAAAAATCACGTATTAATAGATGTCTTATTGCTACATTTCGATTCTCGAACAAAGTATAAGCCTCTTCTGTAAATTCAAACAATGGGTTACGTTGTCCATAACTTCTCCACCCCACAGCCTCACGTAATAATGTAATTTTTTGTAAATGCTCTTTCCAAACACTATCTGTGTAGTAAAGTAATACTGTACGTTCAAAAGATTTGATTAAACCACTTTGGCATATCTCAAATTCTACAATTTTAGCTTCATACGATAGCCAAAATTCTTGAAATAAATAAGTTTTTAATTCCATTCGATCTAAACTACCTAAGAGAGTTTTTAAATCTCCAATTTTTACTTTAAATAATTCGTTAAGAGTACAATTATTTTCTGTAAGTTTGGGGTCTTTTAATAAGTCTATAATATCGTTGATCACTTGTTCGCCATAAGCTAAAAGTGCTTCACGAACAGACCGACTTTCTAGAAGTTTTCTTCGTTCATAATAAACGATGCTACGTTGTTTATTTAATATATCATCATAATCAAACAAATATTTTCTTCCATCATATTCTTTTTCTTCGAGGCGTTTTTGAGCACCATCTAAACTGGCAGTTAAAAAACTTGCTTCAAGTGGTAGATCATCTAAAAGTCCACTCTGCATAAATTTTTGCAACTGCGAACTTCCAAAATTTTTAAACAATGAATCTTCTAAACTTAAAAAAAACCTAGAACGACCTGGATCACCTTGACGTCCACATCTACCACGTAATTGATTATCTATTCGGCGTGAATTATTTCGTTCCGTACCAATTACATAAAGTCCACCTAAACTTTTGACAATCTCATTGTTTATATTTTGAGTCTTTCTTTCAAATTTCAATAGTTCACTTAGTAAAAATTTAATCAACAATTGATATGGAATTTTTGGAATTGAAATTTGATCAATTTTATTTAAAAATTTTAAAATTCCAATTGAAGATAACTCTGAGAATTGAGAATTATTAAATAATAAACTTAAACCACTTAAAAATTTTTGTGAAGTAAAATTAATATTTTCTGCTATAGGAAAAATATTATTCAATGTTGCTGAAATGTTTCGTTTTTTATAATAAACTAAAATAGTATAAAGTTGTTTTCGAACCTTAAATATAATATTTCCACCTAAAATAATATCTGTTCCTCTACCAGCCATATTCGTTGCTATGGTGATGCTACCCATTTGTCCTGCTTGTGCAACAATCTCGGATTCTCGTTTGACATTTTCTGGTTTTGCATTTAATAAACGATATGATAATTGATATTCATTCAAGAGATCTGCTAATATTTCTGAATTTTCAACGGTTGTTGTTCCAATTAAAATCGGTTGTTTTGTCTTTGAAATAGCTTCACATTCTCGAGCGACTGCAGTCCATTTTGTTAAACTATCTTTATAAACAAAATCTGATAAATCTTTACGAAGGTTTGGTCGGGCTGTTGGTATTTGTTCTACAGATAAATTATAAATTTTTTCAAACTCTATTTCCGATGTTTTAGCTGTACCTGTCATACCTGACAATTTAGGATACAATAAAAAGAAGTTTTGATAAGTAATAGATGCAGCTGTCTCCGTATTTTGTCGAATTGGGACACCTTCTTTTGCTTCAACAGCTTGATGTAAACCTTCATTCCATCTTCTATCTGGCATAATTCTACCAGTAAATTCATCAACAATAATAATTTGATTGTTTTGAACAATATAATGGACATTTTGAAAAAATAGTGAAGTCGCTTTAATAGCGCTTAAAATATAAGGAATCCAAGGATCGTTTGGATTATATAAATCCTCAACTTGCAAAATTTTTTCAATTTGTATTGTTCCTTGTTCAGTTAAAATAATATTTCTATTTTTTTCATCTACTTTAAAATGAATATTAACTTCTAAATACTCAGTAACTTCTGCTGCAACAATGTATTTATCAATACAAGTTTCTACAGGTTGAGAAATTATTAATGGAACTTGTGCTTCATCAATAAATATTGAATCAACTTCATCTACAATACAATAATTAAAAGGTGGTAAAACAATTTGATCCAAGTTTGATGTCATATTATCTCGCAAATAATCAAAAGCTACTTCATTATTTGTTACATAAGTTATATCTGCAGTATAATTTTGTTGTCGTTCTAAAAAGGTCATATCTTCCTGAATTAAACCTGTATCTAAACCTAAAAATCTATAGATTTGACCCATTGAAATTTGATCACGACTTGCTAAATAATCATTTACTGTAACAATATGAACTCCTTTATTTGTTAAAGCGTTTAAATAAGCAGGTAAAGTTGCAACTAACGTTTTTCCTTCACCAGTACACATTTCACTAATTTTTCCACTATTTAAAACTAAACCACCAATCAATTGAACATCAAAATGTCGAAGACCTAAAGTTCGTAAACTTGTTTCCCTTGTTATTGCAAAAGATTCAGCAATTAAAGAATTTAAGTCTTGTTCTTTTTTATATCTCTTTTTTAAGCGGAATGTTTGATCTCTTAATTCTGTGTCTGTTAACCCTTTTAAATTTTTTTCAAGAGCATTAATTTGATTAACTAACAATTTATATTGGTTTATGCCTGAATTTCTCTTAAATAGATTTTTTAACATTTTAAAAAATTTTTAAAGTTCTACTAAGTAATAATATTTACTCGTTTATGTTGAGCGTCTTTATAATCAAATTTCACTGTGCCATTAACTAAAGCGAATAACGTAAAATCTTTTCCATATCCAACATTAAAACCTGGTTTAAATTTCATTCCTCTTTGACGAATTAAAATGTTTCCGGCTTTTACTTTTTCACCGCCAAATTTTTTAACGCCTAAACGTTTAGCGTTTGAATCGCGTCCATTTTTTGTACTTCCCGCACCTTTTTTATGTGCCATCTTTCTATTCCTTAAATATTAATGAATGTTTATTTCTTGTATAAGAACTCGAGTTAAATCTTGTCGATGTCCTTGTTTTTTACGAGTTTTTTTCTTAGGGCGCATTTTATAAACAATAGTTTTACGACTACGTAAATGTTCTAAAATTTTACCTTTAACTGTTACACTTTTTAAATAAGGTTTACCAATTAAAAGCTCACCATTATTATTAATAAGTAAAACTCTATTCAATGTGATTTCTTTTCCTAGTTCGGTTGGAATACGATTCAAATCGTAGTATTTTCCTGGTTCAATCCAAAATTGTCTTCCACTAATTTCTACAATTGCATATTTCATAATTTAAAAGATTTTCTCTTTTTATAAACTGATATTACAAAATAAAATTTTGTTAAGTCAACTTTAATTATAACTAGATAAATTTATAAATTTTTAAGAAGACATAATTGACTATAAAAAAGATTAAAAGCTTTAGATTTATATGAATCTATTTTTGTAATAATTGATAATGTTCTAGATAGTTTAATATTTTCGATATCAATAATTTCAATTGTTTTTAGTTCTATTTCTTTCTCTATTGCTAAAGATGATACAAAAGCAGCTCCTAAACCAAGACTAACAGCAGTTTTGATAGCTTCAATAGAATTCAGTTCCATGATTACATTAAATTGTTTAGTTTGAATATGATTTTGAATTAAAATATTATTAATAAAATTATAATTTGCAGAATTTGCATTTAGTGTTATAAATTTTAAACGATATAAATCTTCTTTACTAGCTTTCTTTTTTTTCTTTCGTACAAATGAATGTGATTTAGAAATTATTAAAACTACTTCGTCTTCAATAAAATTTTCAACCTGTAAATTTTTTTTTAGAGCAGCTGGAATATAACCTCCTACAATAGCAATATCGACAATTTGGTCTGTAACTTTTTTCGCAATAACATCAGTTGAATCTATAGCAATATTTAAATTAATTTGCGGATAGTTTTGAGTAAATAACATTAAAACACGAGGCATTAAGTATGAACCGATTGTTTGACTTGCACCAATTTTTAGATTTCCGCGTTCGCCATCTCTTAAATTATTTAAAGCACGACAACTCTCTTCGCATAAAGTAAGTATCCGATCAGAATATTGAAGAAAAATATTCCCTGCTTCAGTTAAAGATATTTTATTTCCATTACGGTTGAATAATAACGTTCCTAAACGAGTTTCTAAAATTTTAATCTGTTTACTTACTGAGGGTTGAGAAATAAATAAAATTTCTGCGGCTTGAGTAAAACTTTTTTCGCAAGCAATAGCTTTAAAAATACGTAATTGTTGTAGAGTAAATGGAAGAACCATATAGTAAAAATTCCTTAATAATTTTTTGAATACGGATGGAGAGACTCGAACTCTCAAAACAAAAGTTACTAGAACCTAAACCTAGCGCGTTTACCAATTTCGCCACATCCGCTAATAATATTTTATTAACATGATTAAATCTCAAATGAAAAATTAAAATTAAATTTATTTATTGTTAGAATTAGGTAGATTTAAGATTTTCTTAATGTAAATGGGTATTAAGAAAATCTTAAATTTAATCATCAAGATAAAGACGATATACAAAACTCGTTGTTTTACCACGCAAAATAGATTTTGCTAAGGATAAAGATTTTTGTGCGGATTTTGTAGCTTTTCTTTTCCAATTAGCTTTACGACTATTTTTTTTTGACTTTGATGTTCTTTTTTTAGGTACAGCCATAATTTTATTATTATTATATCAATTATCTAAATAAAAAGTCTATATTTATTAATATTAGTATTTTGTCTTAAGTATTTTTACTTAAATTATATCTTATAAACAGAGATTAATATAATCTAATTAATAAATTTTATTTATAAGATAGGATAATTTAATTGATATAAACTACCAAAGTTTTTAAATATGATTAAAAATTTTTTTTATTAATTTACTAATTTTAATCTTTTTATTACATATCAAATAAAAATTTGCCTACATCTTTTTTTTATCATTTAATTAAAATTTAAAAAATTATACAATTAAATATACCTTACTTTAGACTATTATTCGTAAAATAATAATTGTAACGTATTTTTTATATACTTAGTAATATAACTGGAATTTTTAATAAAATGTAACTTTTTACGAAACCTTCTGGTTTTTATATAAGTTAGTAGCGTAATAAAAGTAATAATTTGAATTATTCTTATGTAAATGTTTACTTTAATAATTAATTTGATATTTATTAATAAAAAAAACATTTTATAAATTTATCTATGAATTTTACATGATTATTAATTTTGTTAAACTATTTAAAAATATGTTTTTCTATAGTACTCTTTTTCACATGGTACAATACCTTATTGTACCGTATTTGTCTACGATTAATTAAAATAATTCCAAATATTATAAGTAAGTCCCAATAAAATTAGAACTACGTAATTTTTAATTATTAAATAGTATTGTTTAAATCAAATAGACTATTTTAAATGTCTATACAAAAAATGAATAAAATCAACCCTCAAATAACTTAAATATATACTTTTTTCTTGTCATTCAACTCTACTCTTAAAAAAAATTAGAAATTTTTAACTATCTATTCTTTAAATTATTAAAAATATTTTATATTTTTATATATAATGTTAAGTATTATCTTAGTCGTTGACATTATTTTCTGTACTTAAAATTTTAACATCTATAGAGGAATATTAATTATGGATACTCGTTTACTAGTAATTGCTGCACCAGTTTTAGTAGCAGCATCATGGGCTTTATTTAATATTGGTCGTTTAGCAATTCAACAAATTCAACGTTTATCGCGTTAAAAAATAATTACAAGACTATAAAAATCACAAATAGTCTTATAATTAACTATTTAATTAGTTACTTATTATGGAGATTAATTTAATGCAATTTTGCTTCACGATAGACACAATTTTAATAATAATAACAAAATTTAAAATATACAACAAATTGTTCTTTCTATACTGTAGAAAAGCATATGTATACTGTAAATTATTTTACGTAATATGTAGATCTGTGACTAGTCCCATACCTATACATTTAGATCGATACAATTATTACACTACTCCATTACAAAGGTATATAGAAAGATCAATATTTTCAGAGTTCTACTTTAAAGAATTGCCTTTATAGCCAAGTGTGGGAAGTTTTTGAGTTATAATTAAAGAAATAAGGAAAACTGCAATTGATATTTTAGTTGACGAATTCTAAGATTCTGACTTACTTGAGCACTTTGTAGATAGTGCTGATGACGTTTTTACGAACATATCGATCATTAAGCATCTTAGTAGTAAGGTTGTTGATATATACATTGTTAATAACAACCTTTGTTACGAAGTTGATTCTGGCGATGTTATTATCTGTCCTGAAGTTGATACCAATATCAGCGAATCGGATGAGTGGCTATTGGATAAGATACAACCGCCTAATTTTGATACCCTTCAAGCAGGTAATATACGTAAAGCCGAAGAAGCTGAAGCGTTATACTCATGCATTCTGATATCATCCATACTTGATGACAAACTGTTTTCTTCGGAATTAGAAGCTGTTGCGATCAAATATAATTTTGCAAGCGTGACTGAAGGCAAAGGACAAATGTCTTTTGCCAATTTAATGAAATAGTGGCAGAATATTAATTCGGTTATAATTAATGTAATCATATCTGCTTGCCGACATAAAATTATAAATCAAAAAAAACAAGTTCCATTCAGTTAAACTTTGTATATTTCTAAATATTCAATATTTTTATACTTTCTTGATACAAGAATTCTTATAAACATAATAAATGACCCTACTACTATTCTGTAAAAAATGTAGTTATTTTAAAACATTTTATACAATAACGTTTATTTATGAATTTATAAAACTAAAAATGAAATCTATATAGTGAAAAAAAGAAATTCATTTTTACGAGACTTTCAAAATGATTAAATTTTTTATCTTCTACTTTTAACATTCAAACCTGTCTATTCTCATATAAAGTTTACATTCCTTTATTTAAGGTATGGAATTCTAACGTAACTTTATAAATGAATTTAAAACATCCAGAATTACTTTGATATAGAATAAGTGAAAAATATTTGAGATTAAGAATTAAAAAGTATTTTCTTCTACAACTGGAAAAATATTACAATAAATTTTAGATTTCTCGCAATATTCCTTTGCGAACCAAAATTATTTTATTTTTCACTCTTCATCAGAAAACAAATATTAGCTGAAACTAAAATTTTTTTATTCCATAGCATTTGATAAACCTCTTAGAAAACATTTTACTTACTTAGTAAATATGTAGACATTATTTATTCAATACTACCTTTCGCGATCAAATAAATTAGTAAATTAAGTTGAAATAGTATTTTAATTTTTGGTGCCTAATCAATTGTTTGACAAACTTAATATCTTTAAAATTTCTTCATAACTGAGTCATATATCCAATTCGAAAGATGTGACTAATAATCTTTGATTACCTAGAAAGTTGTTTGAAAAATAATCAAATAATTTTGCTAATGTCGTTAGTAATTACTTCCAATATAAGTTTTAGTAATAAGTAACTTCAAATATAAAAACATAAGCGTTTAGTTCTTTAAGAAAAAAATAAAAACTAATTGAAAATCTTTTCTTCAATTTTAAATAATTCTCTTCTTTGAGAAAAAATAAAATATAATTGCTAGATTCGTGTTTAATTTGATCAATGGTAATCCAAAATTTTTGAGTTCGTGTTTTTAGATGATATATATATTGATTTTAAGAATATGTTTACAAGTAAACTAATAAGAGATAACTTATATCATCAATTTCAACCTCACATATAAATAAGCGGATGCTTTAGCCTCTTTAATTATTTTTTAAGTTTTAAAAAATTTTATAAAGTGTTAATTATAAAAATTATAAAAAAAAATAATAATTTAAAGAAAATTATATTTGAAACATTATATAGTACAATTCATTTTGAATTGTACTATATAATGAAAATGTTTAAAAAATCTTTTAAGTTATTAACTTAACAATAGAATCAATATCTAGAATACCTAATGTAGACGAATTTAAGTGTAAATCAGATGGTGTTAATTGTACTACTGGTCGAAAATTTACCCCAAGTTGACTATAGTTTTTTTCCATAAATTCTAAAATATCAGGTCGTTCTGAAAACCAAAAATTTCGAAGATATGCTGGAATTGGATACTCATACCATAAATACGGTAAATAATGATATTGTATAACATTTTTTAATTCACCGTCAACAATCATCTTAACTTCATTACCTTCACTAGGTAAAAATGGCATTGTGAAAACCAGATGATTTGCTGAATCGGCAATTTTACCTACTATTACTGATAAAAGGGTCGGAGCTAAATCTACTCCGACAAAACATGGTAGTATACCGGCTAACACATCATAAATCCAATCTACAAAATCAACAATTAATAACCAAGGATAAGTGTATGGGTTAATCATAATCATCCAAAATAATGTTGTTCGTAAGCTAACAATAGTCCCGTAAAGTAATACAATGTAAAAAAAGACATCACGACACAATTCTAAATCGGCATGATCCACTGTTATATTAAGATTAATTTGAATATAAGCTGATAGCCAATCAGGAAGGAAATATATATTCTTATAATTTTCGATATAAAAATTATAATAACCTTCTGCTTCATGTTCATAAAAATGCTTTTCAACAGGCATTGTATAAGGAAAAGTTCCAAATAATGCTTCAGTCAAAGTTTCAGGATGCTGTTGTTGTTCAGGAGGTACTTGTGTAATATGTTTTTTTAAAAAATCTTTGCGTGTTAATTCGTCAAATATTTTTTCATCTAATGGATAAATTGGCATACCAGGAGTATCTGGATAACCTAAAAATTTCGCGATGGAATATAAAAATTTTTCAAACAGCCTATAAACTACTTTTTGTATTTCTTCTATACGATTGTCAAAAACCATTTTTTTAATTTATTAATAAAAGTTAAAAGTAACTTATTTATAAAATATTAAATAAATAAAGTATCAAGTTAAATATAAGATATAAAACTTTTTCTCGTTTCCCATTTTTTAATTTATAGTCTACAATAAATCTATATTAAAAATCTATAGTTTAGGAAAAAAAATGTTTTATTAATTTTAAAAACTATTTGCGATATCTAATTTTTGATTAAATTTAGCCATTTAACGTATCAATTATGTTAAACAGTATTTCATTAATGTTTTAATTACTTAACATAATTAAAAATATATGATATTGTTGGTGTCATTAATTGTATTAATGACGGGATATAGCTCAGTTTGGTAGAGTACCTGCTTTGGGAGCAGGGTGTCGTAGGTTCAAATCCTACTATCCCGAATTAAAAAAATACATTTTTTATAATTTTATAGAGTTAAAAACAAATTTACTAATTGGTAGAGCCAATAGAGTAAATTTACCTACTTTGCTTTTTCGATATTATTAAGATCGTTTAAATTTGGGACAGTGAAAATAAATCATTTAGTACTTTTATTTTTTAAGAATAGATCAATCATTAATGTAAATCATTACACTTTACTTATTCTTATATATTGAAGAGTGCTATAAATATTAAATATTATGTCAACTGTATATTTTACTATATAAATATATTTCTCTTTTTATTAAGAATAATAAAATAATAATGTGAAATTAAAGTTTTAATTCGTTGTATTTTGTAAATTTTCAGATTAATGATCTTTACCTTTCTTATAGCCTAATTTCACTTTTAATTAAACTATAAATTTTTAAAATATTTATTCCAATAATAGTAATTTTTTTATTTGTTCAATCATTTAGGCACTTTTTTATTAAAACTAATGTATAATATTTTGATGAAAACTCGTATGTAACAAGTAAACAACTATATTAACTATTTGTTATTTTTTATGAGAGTTTCATAGATTTCTATCTCCCGAAAGGAGAAAATCAATGGCAATAAGCTCAACAGAGCGTCGTTCAAAAAATGTACAAGTTTTTGTAGAAAAAGACGCTGTCGAAACTAGTTTCGCCAAATGGGCTCAACCAGGACATTTTTCAAGAACGTTAGCTAAAGGCCCAAAAACGACAACCTGGATTTGGAATCTACATGCTGACGCTCATGATTTTGATAGTCAAACGAGTTCATTAGAAGAAGTTTCTCGTAAAATATTTAGTGCACATTTTGGTCAATTAGCAATTATCTTTTTATGGATCAGTGGAATGCACTTTCATGGTGCATACTTTTCTAATTATTCAGCTTGGTTAACAGACCCTATTGGTATTAAACAAAGTTCACAAGTAGTTTGGCCAATTGTAGGTCAAGAAATTTTAAATGCAGATGTTGGTGGAAATTTTCAAGGGGTTCGAACAACATCAGGTTGGTTTCAGATGTGGCGCGCAGAAGGAATTACTAGTGAAGTAGAATTATATTGGATAGCAATCGGTGGATTAGCTATGTCTGCAATTATGTTATTTGCTGGTTGGTTTCATTACCATAAAGCAGCACCAAAATTAGAATGGTTTCAAAATGCAGAATCAATGATGAATCATCATTTAGCCGGTTTATTAGGATTAGGTTGTTTATCATGGTCTGGTCATCAAATTCATATTGCATTACCAATTAATAAATTATTAGATGCAGGGGTTTCACCACAAGAGATTCCTTTACCACATGAATTTCTAATTAACCGCGATTTAATGGCACAGTTGTATCCAAGTTTTAGTAAAGGTTTAGCACCATTTTTTGGTGGAAACTGGGGTGAATATTCTGATTTCTTAACCTTTAAAGGTGGTTTAAACCCTGTAACTGGTGGGTTATGGTTAAGTGATATTGCACATCATCATTTAGCATTATCAGTTTTATTTATTATTGCTGGTCATATGTACCGTACAAATTGGGGTATTGGTCACAATATGAAAGAAATCTTAGAAGCCCATAAAGGTCCATTTACTGGCGAAGGACATAAAGGATTATATGAAATTTTAACAACGTCATGGCACGCTCAATTAGCGATTAATTTAGCAATGATGGGATCTTTAAGTATTATTGTAGCTCATCATATGTATGCAATGCCGCCATATCCTTATATTGCTACAGATTACGCTACACAACTATCTTTATTTACACATCATATGTGGATTGGTGGTTTTTGTGTAGTGGGAGGTGCAGCTCATGGTGCTATCTTTATGGTACGCGATTATACACCGGCCAATAATTACAATAACTTATTGGATCGTGTATTACGACACCGAGATGCTATTATTTCTCATTTAAATTGGGTTTGTATTTTCTTAGGTTGTCATGCATTTGGATTCTATATTCATAATGATACAATGCGAGCATTAGGTCGACCTCAAGATATGTTTTCGGATAAAGCAATTCAATTGCAACCAATTTTTGCACAGTGGATCCAAAATATTCATTTATTAGCACCAGGAACAACTGCGCCAAATGCTTTAGCGACAACAAGTTATGCGTTTGGCGGGGATGTTATCGAAGTTGGTGGAAAAATTGCAATGATGCCGATTAAATTAGGTACAGCAGATTTTATGGTACACCATATTCATGCATTTACGATTCATGTAACAGTTTTAATTTTGCTGAAAGGTGTTTTATATGCACGTAGTTCAAAATTAATTCCGGATAAATCAAATCTAGGTTTCCGTTTTCCTTGTGATGGTCCAGGTCGTGGTGGTACGTGTCAAAGTTCAAGCTGGGATCATGTATTCTTAGGTTTATTCTGGATGTATAATTCAATTTCAGTAGTACTTTTCCATTTCAGTTGGAAGATGCAATCAGATGTCTGGGGAACAATTACACCCGATGGAAGTATTTCCCATATTACAGGCGGGAACTTTTCACAAAGTTCGATCGCAATTAATGGTTGGTTACGTGATTTTTTATGGTCACAAGCTTCTCAGGTAATTCAATCATACGGTTCAGCCTCTTCAGCATATGGGTTAATTTTCTTAGGAGCACATTTTATTTGGGCATTTAGTTTAATGTTCCTATTTAGTGGTCGTGGATATTGGCAAGAATTAATTGAATCGATTGTGTGGGCGCATAATAAATTAAACTTTGCTCCTACAATTCAACCGAGAGCATTAAGTATTACTCAAGGTCGAGCAGTTGGATTAGCACATTATTTACTAGGTGGTATTGGAACAACTTGGGCATTTTTCTTAGCTCGTTCTATTTCAATTACTTAAAACATTAAAAATAGTTTAGAATTATCAATGTAAAATAAAGTAAGTTTTTATACATAACTTTTTAAACTAAACTTTTAACGTTCACTTTTATTTACAACTATAAATTATATAAAACGATATCTAACGATTATGGCAACTAAATTTCCAAAGTTTAGCCAAGCCCTTGCGCAAGATCCAGCCACTAGAAGAATTTGGTATGGTATTGCGACGGCCCATGATTTGGAAGCTCATGATGGAATGACTGAAGAAAATCTATACCAGAAAATATTTGCATCACACTTTGGACATCTTGCAATTATTTTCCTTTGGACTTCCGGAAATTTATTTCATGTAGCATGGCAAGGTAATTTTGAAAAATGGGTTTCAGAACCATTAAAAGTACGTCCTATTGCACATGCTATTTGGGACCCACATTTTGGTGAAGCAGCATTAAAAGCATTTAGTAAAAAGAATACATACCCTGTAAATATCACATTTGCCGGCTTATACCAATGGTGGTATACAATTGGTTTTAGAACAAATCAAGAATTGTATAGAAGTTCTATTGGTTTATTGCTGTTTGCAAGTGTGTTATTAATTGCTGGCTGGTTACATTTACAGCCAAAATTTCGTCCAAGTTTATCGTGGTTTAAAAATAATGAATCACGTTTGAATCATCATTTATCTGGCTTATTAGGATTTAGTTCATTAGCATGGACTGGTCATCTTGTTCACGTAGCAATTCCTGCATCTCGTGGTACTTATGTTGGATGGGACAATTTTTTAACAACTCCTCCACATCCTGCGGGATTGGCACCATTTTTTAGTGGGAATTGGACGGTATATGCCGAAAATCCTGATAGTGCAACACATGCGTTTGATACGAGTAATGGTGCGGGCACAGCAATTTTGACATTTTTAGGTGGTTTTCATCCACAAACACAATCTTTATGGTTAACTGATATTGCTCATCATCATCTAGCAATTGCCGTAGTTTTTATTGTTGCAGGTCATATGTACCGAACAAACTTTGGGATTGGACATAACATGAAAGAAATTTTGGATGCGCATCGTCCTCCAGGTGGACGTTTAGGGGCAGGTCATGTTGGATTATTTGAGACTATTACAAATTCATTACATATGCAATTGGGTTTAGCTTTAGCTTGTTTAGGGGTCGCTACATCATTAACGGCTCAACATATGTATGCTTTAACACCGTATGCTTATTTATCAAAAGATTTTACAACTGAAGCTGCTTTGTATACACACCATCAATATATTGCTGGATTCTTAATGGTAGGTGCGTTTGCCCATGGAGCAATTTTCTTTGTTCGGGACTATGATCCGGAATTAAATAAAAATAATGTGTTAGCCCGTATGTTAGAACATAAAGAAGCTATAATTTCACATCTTAGTTGGGCTTCATTATTTTTAGGATTTCACACATTAGGTTTATATATTCACAATGATACAGTTGTTGCATTTGGACAACCAGAAAAGCAAATTTTATTTGAACCTTTATTTGCTGAATATATTCAAGCTGCTTCTGGAAAAGCAGTTTATCAATTTAATGTTTTGTTAGCTTCATCAACTAGTCCAGCAACAGAGGCAGGAAATCAAGTTTGGTTACCAGGTTGGTTAGAGGCAATTAATAACTCTAAAAATGATTTATTCTTAAAAATTGGTCCTGGTGATTTCTTAGTTCATCATGCTATTGCATTAGGTTTACATGTAACATCATTAATACTTGTAAAAGGAGCTTTAGATGCTCGTGGGTCAAAACTAATGCCAGATAAAAAAGATTTTGGCTATAGTTTTCCATGTGATGGTCCAGGTCGTGGAGGTACTTGCGATATTTCAGCTTGGGATGCTTTTTATTTAGCAATGTTTTGGATGTTAAATACAATAGGGTGGGTAACATTCTATTGGCATTGGAAACATATGACAATTTGGGCTGGAAACCCAGGTCAATTTGATGAATCTTCTAATTATATTATGGGATGGTTACGTGATTATCTATGGTTAAATTCATCACCATTAATTAATGGTTACAATCCATTTGGTATGAACAATTTATCAGTATGGGCTTGGATGTTCTTATTTGGTCATCTAATTTGGGCAACTGGTTTTATGTTTTTAATTTCGTGGCGTGGTTACTGGCAAGAATTAATCGAAACATTAGTTTGGGCACATGAACGTACACCATTGGCTAATCTAATTCGTTGGAGAGATAAGCCAGTAGCGTTATCTATTGTTCAAGCTCGTTTAGTTGGATTAGTTCATTTTTCAGTTGGCTATATATTAACATATGCCGCATTTGTTATAGCATCTACATCAGGTAAATATGCTTAATAATTTATTTAGTAAAGTAAGGTGAAAATATTCCATATTAAATTAACGGTTTTATACTATTAATAAATAAAATCATAATTTTAATATTATTGAGTATTATATGTATACTCTATTCAAATCCGTAATTCAATTAATCGAAATATATATTAAGATAAAATTAAAAAGAAACAATTATGAACTGAGAAATTCTCAGTTCATAATTGTAAAGGAATTTAAAGTTTATCACTTATAACTAAGACATCTCTAAAGAACATAAATACATTTTTAAAAACTTAATAATTCAACTTTTTTATAATTTTTTATAAATTTTTCTTTAAATAAGAAAAGGGTCTAACCCTACTTTCGTTACGTGCAATCACTTTAGCTATTTGCTCTATTTGATGAGGTAAATATTCGCCAGTAATTTATTAACCAACATTATCAGTATAATATTGCAATAGGTAATATCTAAAACTAATTAGGTAGTAAGTGTAAAACGATTATAAACATTATACGATTTTTTTAAATATCTGCTAATATTTGGATAGTCAAATAAACTTTCTTTCAAAGTTCTATAAAAATAAGTTTAAACGTTTATTTTATCTAAAGCTTTTATAATCACAAATGTATTATTTTGAGGTAGTAGAAAAAAAAACACATACCTCTACACCAAGTATTAATTGAACATGCTCGTTTATGTCTTTGAACTTTTTAAATAAATTCTTAATTTTGTGAATCATAAAAAGATAATTTATTTATAGGATTCTCTATTAAAAATAGAGAATAAATCTGTGGGGATAATATTTTTTTATTATTGTTACTTAATCTTATATCCAAAATTACTAAATAGCAGTAAATTTCTACATTAAATTTGACAGTCAAGAAACATAAATATTTAATTCTAGTAATTTTTGAATAAACTAAATATCAAATTATAACTAAACACATAATAAATATAGAGTAACTTTTTTCAGTTAATTTTTGATTATTAATTAAAAAAGTTTTATTCACTATACAAATTTATCTAATAAACTAGACATAATATATTATTGTTTAGTAATATATACGTATTAAATAGTTTGGCGGGTGTGGCCAAGTGGTTAAGGCAGTGGGTTGTGATTCCACCATTCGCCGGTTCAAGTCCGGTCACTCGCCCTCTGTAAACTATTTAAAAATAATAATAAAAAAAGTTAAATTTATATATAGTAAAGATATACTAATTTTATGTCACGTTATCGAGGACCGAAATTACGGATTACAAGAAGATTAGGTAAATTACCGGGACTAACACAAAAAAGTTCAAAGAAAACTGCTAAACCTGGTCAACATAGAAAAAGTACAGGGGAAAATAAAACTAAAACAACTGAGTATGGTATACGATTAGAAGAAAAACAAAAATTAAAATTTAATTATGGTATAAGTGAAAAGCAATTGTACTATTATGTTAAAGAAGCTCGTCGTCGAAACGGTGTAACTGGTGTGATATTATTACAATTACTAGAAATGAGATTAGATACTATTTGTTTTTCATATGCATTAGCTCCAACAATGGCTGGGGCTCGACAATTGGTAAACCATGGTCATATTACAGTAAATGACAAAGTCATTAATATTCCAAGTTTTCAATGTCGAATTGGAGATATTATTGGGATTAGACAAAAATCAACGTCAATAAATTTAGTCAACCGTCAATATTCAAATCGAAGTGGAAAGTGGGTTACTCCTTCTAATTTGGAATGGAATGAGCAAACAGGAAAAGGAACTGTTAAAAATTATTTTAATAGAAGACAACTTTTACTAAACTTAAATGAATTATTAGTAATTGAGTATTACTCTCGAAGATAATTTTAATATCAAAAATTTAATTGATACATTACTTTATGTTAAAAATGAGATTAAAACGAAATGGAAGAAAACGACAACCTTCTTATCGGATAGTTGTAATGGAAAATAGAACTCGACGAGAAGGGATACCAGTGGATCAAATCGGCTATTATAATTCAATAACAAAAAAATTATATTTTAATGAAAAAAAAATTCTAAAATGGTTAAGGTGTGGAGTCCAACCTACAAATACTGTTTTTCGTCTATTAATACTACGATATAAAGAAGAATATACTTCCAATTCGGCTCTCTTCGATCCTGACACTAGATTCATTGGTACTTGGCTTCGTAAATTTAATAAAAACCAGAATAGAAGAAAATGCAAGCCAATAACGTAGGCCCCGCGATAGAAATTGGGTTCCAAGTAAGGCTAAGCAAAAAAAATTACTCAAGAGGCTGGACAACATAAAAAGATTTACGAATTCGTAAGTTGATTTATTTGATTCTAATTTAAATACCTACGGACAATTATCAAAAATTGAGTGTAATGAAACAGAATAAATACAAAGCTTAACTATAACTTTTGTTTTAGATGCGTTAGTTTCAAAATCACGTTCTAAAACAATTGATTGAGTTTTAAATGGTAGGATTTTATTAAAATTTTTACGAGTTCGATTGGATAATTATCAATATAATAATAAATCTTCTTCTTTCTTTGAAATTGTAACTATATAAGGTATATAAACTTTCAAAAATAAACTATAAAACAAATAAAAGAAAAAAAAAGAATGTCATCCTTGATCATTTGTATATCAATATACGTAAAGGTGTAACTTCAAAAATTATTTACATAATGAGATGTAACATTTTTAAACTAGTATTAATATCTGTGCTAAAGTGTTAACTAGTGAAATTGAATTTAGTACTGTGAATTTAAGTCATAGAAACGTTACTAGAATAAATCATATATTTAAACATTCTACTCCAAAATATATTAATCAATACTAAAGAAATATTTTTTATAAATCACTTATAATATAAATAGTAAAGTAACAAATTTATTAACTACTTAAGCTAATATTTAATATATTAATATGAATGATTTTCAAAAATATCTGTCAACAGCTCCTGTTCTTTTAACAGTATGGATGACATTTACCGCAGGTTTTATTATTGAAATAAACCGTTTTTTCCCTGATATGTTAGGATTATACTTTTAAGGCTCGCGAGGTATTATGCTCCGTGTAATACCTTGGGCAATGGGCTGTATTTACGATGCAGTGCATGGTTGGTTAAAATACCCAGCGAGTATCTAACTGAATATTAACAAAAACTTATTTAATTTTATGATTAAATATATTATTTTACCTTTTTTACTGTTCATCTAGGGTATACCCTATTTTTAGGGTACGGGTTTGTAATTTTCTTTATAGTATTTTATAATTATAATTATAAAATATTATAAAGGAGTACTATAGACCATGAGTTCAAGGTTAATAATTGCGTCTGGTGACATCTCAAGTTCTCCCGTCCTAGGGCGTAAATTTAGAGGCAAGGTAGCAAAAGAAATTTATCGTTGTGGTAAAGGTATGGTCTTAACTGGTTCTGTATCTAAACCAATAGGATTTGCTGTTTCGACTATTCCTGTAGAATTATCTAAAGGAATTGTTTACTCAGCAGTAGGACAAATTGGTGAAGCTGCCATAGGTTATATTTCTGGGATCGGGTTTGTACGGTTTATTTATAAGATTGCAAAACCAGAGAAGCTTAAAGCAAGCGCTAGGGTTGTTTATAATGTAGCCTGTCTTCCTATGACACTATATTCAAAAGGAATTGGTGGAGCGTTTGACTTAATTGGTATTTCGAAATTAGAAAAACTTTGGTTTGGTGAACCTGTTTATATTTTTGATAATAACCGTTTGTGGGTTGAAAAGAATTTCACATTGACTGATTTGCTTGCAACAGCTACAGATGAGTAAGTTTTTTAGCATCAAAATGTTTTAATTCAAACGTTAAAAAATGATCTCTTTTTTCCTAATATTTCAAAAAATAAATAACTATCTTTAACTTATATTACTTGTAGTTTATTTTGTGGTATCGCAGGACTTGAAAAAAGTTTACTTTCCTAAACCAAGTAAATTTTTAAAAAAAGCTCGAAAAATTATTATCAATATTGGCGAGTTTATATACACATTAAAGATAGGTAGATTAGACCCTCGTTTAAAAACATTTAACTAAGCTATCATTAATTCAATACTAGTCAATCATAATACTACTTTTTTTAATAAAAAAACAGTATTATGATTGACTAGTATTGTACTTTTTTCGTGTAGTATTTGTTTTATTTAAAATTAAAAATCTTAGAACATTTGAGTCAAGTTTTAAACTACTTGAAAAGTTTTCTACATGTTTTGGAATACTTGAGAAATTTATTTGAATAAAATTTCCACATTTCTGATCAAGAATATTATATGATAACTCACGTTTACCACGTGAAATTACGGAAATTTCGAATGCGTTTAATTTTCTCAATATTTTTGCATAGTTAAAAGCCCAAGTTTTTAAATCATTATCGTTAAATTTTTCTGTTACCAGAATCATCATTTCATATTTTATTATTTTTGACATAAAATGTAAAAGTGTAAAAATAATAATATACTATTATTATTAAGATATACTGTCAAATAAATTTTGACATTTTATATTTTTATATTCATTTGTTTAATAGTTAACTAGTAATAATGTATTTTTAATATAAAACTAAGAATCTTTTACAGCATTATTTAGAGCTATTTTTTATTTTCGTTTGGCATAGTTGATCAGTTAATTAGTTTTATATACGTTCTCTGTTAGATCTGTTTTTAGGTATTGTGGACTAAAATAATAATTTAATAGATTGATTTGTATTCTTTTTACTTACTATATATATTTTTTTTTCAGTTGGTCAATCAATTTTTACAATCTTTGATTGTTTATATTAAAGCGTAATAAGCTTTTCATAATTAAATTATAAGTTACAAATTTAAAATGTAAATTTTTTATTTCATTTGTATTGAATTAGGAATAAAAATATGTTATCGTATACATAATAGACATTTCCTCAGTAGCTCAGTCGTTTTATTTTTTATTAGAAATAATAGATTTTATTATAAGTGTTAAATTATAAAAGTATATAATGATCAGAATTCTATACAAATATTCTAATCATTTTTTACTTTTATAAGGTATTTGTTTCTACATGTCTTTCCATTCGGTTCTGTAATTGTTTGAAAGCTTCTTCAATTACTTCATAAGATTCATTATCATTGGATGCTTTTTGACGAAGAGTATTACTTAGTGATTTTATTTCATTTTTGTCGTCTTCGGTAAGATTCGAATCAGAAATTTTATCATTTTCTAACATTAGACCAATCTGGTCACAATAATTTATCGATTTTACTCTTAGTTCTCGATCTTCTTTTTGTTGTTTATCATTCTCAGCATATTTCTCAGCTTCTTTTAACATATTATCAATTTCATTTTCGTCCAAATTAGAACTACCTTTAATTGTTACACTTTGTTCCTGACCTGATTCATTCTCTTTGGCCGTTACAGATAATAACCCATCAACATTAATATCAAATGTTACTTCTATTTGTGGTCTTCCTTTTGGAGCCTCTGGAATTCCATCTAATTTAAAATTGCCCAAACTTTTATTTCCATTCGCAACTTCTCTTTCTCCTTGTAAAACATGAATTTCTACATTTGTTTGATTATCAGCTGCTGTTGAAAATAACTCGGACTTCTTGACAGGAATTGTGGTATTTCGAGCGATTAATTTTGTCATAATACCACCCATAGTTTCAACACCAAGTGAAAGAGGAGTAACATCCAATAATAAAATATCTGTTATTTCACCAGCTAAAATTCCTGCTTGAATTGCTGCACCGATCGCAACGACTTCGTCCGGATTTACTGATCTATTAGGCTTTTTTCCAGTTAACGATTGGACCAATTCTTGAATTGCTGGAATTCGTGTTGAACCTCCCACTAAGACAACTTCATTGATTCCTGATTTATCTAATTTGGCATCTTTTAAAGCTTTCTCAACTGGAATACGGCAACGATCAATTAATCCTTGACATAAAGATTCAAATTTTTCACGTGTTAAATTCTGTTGAATATGTTTTGGGCCGGTTTTATCTGCTGTAATAAAAGGAAGATTAATTGTTGTTGTTTCACTATTTGATAATTCTGTTTTTGCCTTTTCAGCCGCTTCAGTTAAACGTTGCAAAGCTTGAATATCTTTGGTTAAGTCCGTTCCTTCTTGATTTTCAAAATCATTTACGAGCCATCTAACTAAAGCTTTATCAAAGTCATCACCACCTAAATTTGTATCACCAGCAGTCGATAATACTTCAAAAATACCATCCCCGACTTCTAAAACTGAAACATCAAATGTACCACCGCCTAAATCAAAAACTAAAATAGTTTCGTTCTGTTTTTTGTCCAAACCATAAGCTAAAGAAGCTGCAGTAGGCTCGTTAATAATTCTTAAGACTTCAATACCAGCAATTTTTCCTGCATCAACTGTTGCTTGTCTTTGAGAATCATTAAAATATGCTGGTACCGTAATTACAGCTTTTGTAACTTCTTGACTTAAATATTCTTTAGCGTCTGTAATTAATTTTCTTATAATTTGTGCGGAAACTTCTTCTGGACTAAAATCTTTATTTAAAGAAGAACATTTAATTTTAATATTTCCATTATCATCTCTAATAACTTTATATGGTAATTCTTTAGATTCTTCAGAAACCTCATCGGCTTTACACCCTATAAATCGTTTCACAGAAAAAAATGTATTTTCTGCATTAACTACTGATTGTCGTTTAGCTAATTGACCAACTAGTAATTCTTCTTTCTTTGTATACGCTATAATTGATGGTGTTGTTCGAAATCCTTCTGCATTTGTAATTACTGTAGGTTGACCACTTTCAATCGCAGCAACTACAGAATTCGTTGTTCCTAAATCAATTCCTACTACTTTATTCATATTTAAAATATTTCGCCTTGTATAAATATATAGTTATATAGATTATATAAAATCTATTTAAATATAACATAGATTTTATATAATCTATATAACTATATATTTATTGAATGTTAAATATATTATAGCATTGTTATATTTTGTTACGTGGACAGAAGATTTCGCGTTTCCTAGAATTGCGAACTAATTTCATATTTTTAATTATTAAAATTGTTATGTTTAGATTGAAATATGATTAGTATATATCTATATATAAACATTATTTGGAGAAAAATATTGTGTCTTTAGGTCTATTAGGAAACAAAATTGGAATGACCCAAATATTTGATAAATCGGGAAATATTATTCCGGTTACAATTTTAAAAGTTGGACCGTGTGTAATTACCCAAGTTAAGACTGTATTAAATGATGGTTATAATGCAATTCAAGTTGGCTATGGAAACGTTCCGAAAAAATCATTAACACAACCAAAATTAGGTCATTTACAAAAATCAAATATTCCCCCTTTAAAATATTTAAGAGAATTTCGTATAAATAATCCCGTTGACTTTACTGTTGGTCAAATTTTAAATGTTGAATCCTTTGTTGCAGGACAATTAATAAATGTTACAGGGAAAAATACAGGGAAAGGGTTTTCCGGTCTTCAAAAACGTCATAAATTTGCCCGTGGTCCTATGACTCATGGATCTAAGAATCATAGACGTCCTGGGTCAATAGGTATGGGTACTTCACCTGGACGTGTCTTGCCTGGAAAAAAAATGGCAGGACAACTTGGAAATAAAATTACAACTGTTAAAAAATTAAAAATCATTCAAGTAAATAATAGTGAAAATATATTAGTGGTTCAAGGATCCGTTCCTGGAAAACCAGGTAATTTACTTATGATTGCTATGTCAAAATAATGTATAAAAAATTTCATTAACTAAATGAACATTAGGAAAAATACTCTATGGCTGTTCAAAAGATTGTAAACTTTTTTTGGTTACGTAAGTATCGTCGCCGAATGAATGGAAATCCTATTAAAATTGGGGTTAAATTTAATGTTTTAGAAAATTCTGCTAATTATTTAATTCATCGAGATATTTTAAGACATCAACGTTCTCAAAAACAAGGAACAGTTTCAACAAAAACTAGAAGTGAAGTTAGAGGTGGTGGCAAAAAACCTTGGCAACAAAAAGGTACTGGTAGAGCTCGAGCAGGATCAAATCGTTCTCCACTATGGAGAGGAGGAGGTGTTATTTTTGGTCCAAAACCAAAAACAACGACTTTAAAATTAAATAAGAAAGAGCGTAATCTAGCACTTCAAACTGTACTTTACAATAAACGAGAAAATATTTCTATAATTGATGAGTTAGAGCTTCTAATGGATAAACCGAAAACAAAGGAGTTTTCTGATATTTGTAAAGATTATAATATAAATATGGGTCAAAAAATTTTATTAATTGTACATGAAAAAACAATTGGCTTAAAATTATCGACACAAAACTTCAACAATATTGAATTAATTTCTGTATCTAATTTAAATACTTTAAGTTTATTAAAAGCTAAACAAATTTTAATAACAATATTAGCAATAAAAGATATAAAGGAGATTTATTGTAATTATGAATAACTCTTTAGATTTGAATGAGATAAGATTGGATATTATAAAGTATCCAATTATTACAGATAAAGCGACAAGATTATTATCTAATAATCAATACAGTTTTGTTGTAAGTGCTAAATCTGATAAACCAGCTATTAAATCTGCAATTGAATATTTATTTAATGTTAAAGTTGTAAAAGTCAATACGGCTCATTTACCTAAAAAGAAAAAAAGAATTGGTCAATATATAGGTTGGAAGTCACATTATAAAAAAGCAATTGTAACGTTGTCAAAAGGCGATACAATAAATTTGTTCGCAGAAGATAATTAATAATTATAAAAATTTATGACTATTCGTCTTTATAAATCATATACATCAGCGACTCGTAATAGAGCCCTTTCTTCGTTTACAGAAATAACAACTGATAGACCAGAAAAAGGTTTAATTAAAAAACACCATAGAAAAAAAGGTAGAAATAATCGAGGAATTATTACTATAAGACATCGAGGTGGTGGTCATAAAAAACAATATCGAATGATCGATTTTAAACGAAGTAAACGTAATATAGTTGGTCTTGTTAATTCGATTGAATATGACCCAAATAGAAATGCTAGAATTGCTTTAATTCACTATATAGATGGAGAAAAACGTTATATTTTACATCCAAATAATTTAAATGTTGGTGATACTATCTTATCAGGAAAAGGAATTGCACTAGATATTGGAAATGCTTTACCCTTAAATGAAATCCCTTTAGGAACTTCGGTCCATAATATTGAATTAATTCCTAACCGAGGAGGACAAATTGTTCGTTCTGCTGGTACATCTGCAAAAATTATAGCTAAGCAGGAAGACTTTGTGACTCTCAGATTACCCTCTAAGGAAATTAGGTTAATTCATAAAGGATGTTTTGCCACAATTGGAGAATTAAGTAACAATGATGCATTTTTAATTAAAAGTGGTAAAGCTGGTCGTACTCGTTGGTTAGGGAAACGTCCAACTGTTAGAGGTTCCGTAATGAATCCATGTGATCATCCCCATGGGGGTGGAGAAGGTCGCGCTCCTATCGGTCGTAGTAAACCTTTAACACCATGGGGAAAACCAGCCTTAGGTAAAAAAACACGAAAAACGAAAAAATTAAGTAATAATTATATTCTTCGTCGACCTTAATCATTCATTTATAAAAAATTTAGCAATATAATTTTAAACATGTCAAGATCACTAAAAAAAGGACCTTTTGTAGCTTATCATTTGTTAAAAAAAATTAATAAAATGAAGACAGAAGGAAAAAAAGAAGTAATTACCACTTGGTCACGAAGTTCCACTATCTTACCAAATATGGTAGGTTTTACAATAGCAGTTTATAATGGTAAACAGCATGTTCCAATTTTTATTTCTGATCAGTTAATTGGCCATAAATTAGGTGAATTTATTTCTACTCGAACATTTAAATCACACGTTAAAGCAGATAAAAAGGTACAACGTTAATGTTCAAAAAAAAAATGAAAGAAAAAAGTAGATAATGGGTAAACGCAAAACCGAATTAACATTAAGATTTCCAAAAAACTTTCAACGTGTAACTTTTAATATTAAATCTGAAAATAAATTATCTCCTCTTGCAAAATTAATTTTACAAGGTATGCAATTTAAACATTTTTATTACGCGCGTGATGATATATTTTATTTATTAAATTCTAATCCAATTGAACAAGAGTTTCTTTTACAAGCTTTGTATTCAATGAGTATTTCTTTACAAAATAATCTATCTGTAGATTTTTTTGACATCTGGATTTCTGAAGTTTATATAAATAAAGTTCCACTTAAAAATAAATTTATAATTAAACCATACCAAAAGTTAGAATCAAAAGAATATATAACAATTACATTAGCTTATGTAATAAAGAAAGTTTCAACAAAAAAGAAGTTTGTATATTAAAATATAAAATAAAAATTCTTTAACAACATAAGAAAATCTGTGAAAAATAATAAGGAAATGTTCTTATGTCAAACGAGCAGTCAGTAAAAGCAGTAGCAAAATATGTACGTATGTCTACACATAAAGTAAGAAAAGTTTTAGATCAAATTCGGGGTCGTACTTATCAAGAAGCATTAATGATATTAGAATTTTTACCTTATGATGCAAGTTCCCCTATTTGGCAATTAATTCATTCTGCAGCGGCAAATGCAAAAAATAATTATAATTTGGATAAAAAAAAATTAGTTATTTCGAAAATATTTGCAGATGAAGGTCCGAAACTAAAACGTATTCGACCACGTGCTCAAGGACGTGCTTTTAAAATTTTAAAACCGACTTGTCATATTACAGTTATTGTAAAATCAATTAGTTAATAAAATAAGAATTAAGTATTTTTCTATGGGACAAAAAACACATCCGTTGGGATTTCGTTTAGGCATTACACAAAAACATCGGTCGGCTTGGTATGCAGATTTTAAACATTATTCAACATTATTAAATGAAGATGATAAAATTAGAACATATATTAATCAAATATCAAAGTTTGCTAGTATTGCAAATATTTATATTAATCGAAATGGATTAGGAGATCAAATTGAATTAAATATTGAAACAGGTCGTCCAGGAATATTAGTTGGAGAAAAAGGATCCAAAATTAAAACTTTAGTAACTAATCTCAAAAAATGTATACCGTCTAGTCGAAAAATTACAATTAATATTGTAGAAATTAAAAATGTTAATTCAAATGCTTCTCTTATTGCTGATCTTGTAGTTCAACAACTTGAAGATCGTGTTGCATTTCGACGTGCAATTCGCGAAGCATTAAAATGTGCACAAGATAGTGAAGTAAATGGTATCAAAATTGAAGTATCAGGCCGATTAAATGGTGCTGAAATAGCTCGAAGTGAATGGATTAGAGAAGGTAGAGTTCCATTACAAACTTTAAGAGCAGATATTGATTATGCTACAAAAGAAGCAAATACAATTTATGGTATTTTAGGAGTAAAGGTTTGGCTGTTTAAAAATGAAATATTGAAAAAAGAATAAAAACGTAAAAAGAATTATCAAGATATATTTATTAATTATTTTTAGTTTAGTATGTTAAGTCCAAAAAAAACAAAATATAGAAAATATCATCGTGGAAGAATGAGAGGTCAAGCAACTCGTGGAAACGAAATTTCATTTGGGAAATATGGTTTACAAGCTTTAGAACCCTCATGGATTACTTCACGTCAAATTGAAGCAACACGAAGAACAATTACACGTTATACGAAACGTGGTGCATCACTATGGATCCGTATTTTTCCTGATAAAACAGTCACTGCACGTGCTGCTGAATCACGTATGGGATCAGGGAAAGGTGCGGTTGACTTTTGGGTTGCAACAGTAAAACCAGGGACAATTTTATTTGAAATTAGTTCTGTTTCAGAAGAAGTTGCTCGTGCTGCTTTTAATCTCGCCGCATATAAATTACCAATTAAAACAAAATTTATTATTAAAAACAATAATTAGTATTAATAAGTGATGAAACGACCTAGCCCTACCAGTAAATATAATACATCAGTATCAACTCAAGAACTAATTAAAGAGCTGAACCACGCAGAAAAGTTGTTATTCGATTTGCGATTTAAAAAAGCTACGCGCCAACCATTTAAATCCCATGAGATCAAAATTAATAAGAAAAAAATAGCAACGTTAAAAAATATTTTAAGAGATAAAGTTTAAATTTAATTATTAAGATATAGTATAATTTATCGTTTTTTTAATTTGCATATGTAAAACATATTACATTTGTCTCTCGCATAATAATATTATTACTCAATGATATACAAATGAAACTATATTAGTTAGTATTATAAAAAAACTAAATAAATATTTTAAGGAGTTTTAAAATGCCTGTAAAAGAAAAAATTGGAATTATTGTAAGTAATAAAATGGATAAAACGGTAGTTATAAAAGTCGAAAGTCGCTATTCACATCCTATTTATTCAAAAACAATGATCAAAACACGTAAATATTTAGCTCATGATGAAGGGAGTCAATGCAATATTGGTGATCAAGTTTTAGTTCAAGAATGTCGACCACGTAGCAAAAAAAAACGTTGGTTAGTAACTAAAATTCTTTCAAAATCATCTTTAATTACTTAATATTTTACTTTTATGATTTATCCACAAACAATGTTAACTGTAGCAGATAATACAGGTGCAAAAAAAATTATGTGTATTCGTATTTTAGGTGGAAACAGAAAATATGGAAAAATTGGTGATATTATTATTGGTGTTATTAAAGAAGCTATTCCAAATATGCCAATTAAAAAATCCGATGTCGTACGAGCAATTATAGTACGAACATCTAAAACCATTAATAGAACTGATGGTATGTATATTCGATTTGATGACAACGCAGCGGTAATCGTCAATTTAGAAAATAATCCACGTGGAACACGTGTCTTTGGTCCTGTTGCTCGCGAAATTCGAGATAAGAATTTTTCCAAAATTGTTTCATTAGCGCCGGAGGTTCTATAAATGGCAAATAGTAAAAAGTTAACTATTAAAATTGGTGATAATGTAAGAATTATTTCCGGCTTTGATAAAAATAAAATCGGTGAAGTTATGAAAATTTATCGTACTACAAGTAAAATTTTAGTTAAAGGTATTAATTTCAAGTTTAAACATATTAAGCCAAACAGTGACAGTGAAATTGGAGAAATAAAACAATTTGAGGCTCCAATTCATTATTCTAATGTTAAATTAATTTATAAATAAAAAATATGCGTAGTCAACATTCATTAGAAGAAATTGCAGAATTATATGGTCTATTAGAAAATATAAAAAAAGAATATGAAAATGGTATTCATTCTGTATTAAAAAAAAGTAATCCCGAATTATTCGCAAATCCTCATACTATTCCAAGGCTTAAAAAAATTAATATTAATCGAGGATTAGGGTTATCCGCTCAAAATACCAATATTTTAAAAAAGAGTATTAATGAATTTACTCGAATTACAGGTCAAAAGCCATTAATTACAAGAGCAAAGAAAGCTGTAGCAGGTTTTAAAATTCGAGAAGATATGGAACTAGGATTATCGAGTACATTAAGGGGTGATAAAATGTATAGTTTTCTTACAAAATTAATTTTTTTTACGTTTTCACAAATTCGTGACTTTCGAGGATTATCAGTTCGAAGTTTTGATAAAGCTGGGAATTATACTTTTTCCTTAAAAGAGCAATTAATTTTTCCAGAAATTGAGTATGATGACGTAGAACAAATACAAGGCTTAACTATAACTCTCGTTTTAGATTCGTCAGTTCCAAAGTCACGTTCCAAAACAATTGATCGAGTTTTAAATGGGATGATTCTATTAAAATTTTTACGGTTCCCGTTAAATGATTGTGGGTATTATGACAAATATTCTTCTTTCGCCGAAATTAATCAAGTATGGGATAAAAAGAAACACTTACGTCGTAAACGTTGGTCACAACAATAAATAAAATGAGATTAAGGAGTTATCAGTGGTCACAGATAATATTGCAGATATGTTAACTCGTATAAGAAATGCAAATATGGTTAAGCATCAAATTGTTGAAATACCAGCAACAAAAATGTCAAAAGCAATAGCTACGATTCTTAAAGAAGAAGGATTTATTGAAAATTTTGAAACGTATAGTAAAAATTTATATGACTACTTACTTCTTTCATTAAAATATAAAGGGCAATCAAGAGAAAGAGTTATTAATAAAATTAAACGAATTAGTAAACCGGGTTTACGAATTTATGTTAATTCACAAAAATTACCGAATGTCTTAAATGGTTTAGGAATTGCTATTCTTTCAACTTCGAAAGGAATTATGACAAATACGAAAGCAAAAGAACTCGGAATTGGTGGTGAAGTTTTATGTTATATTTGGTAATTGGAGTAAAATTATAATATGTCAAGAATCGGAAAATTACCAATTAATATACCAACAACTGTAACTGTTACAAATAATGGTACAAATTTAATAGTTAAAGGAAAATTTGGAACATTAGAACGAACAATTCCAGAAACGATTGAGGTTGAAAACACAGAGGGTAAATTAATTGTAAGTTTAAAAAATAAAACACGAAAAAATAAATCTTTTCATGGATTATATCGCACATTAATAAATAATATGTTTATTGGTGTATCTGAACAATTTGTTATAACTATGATGTTGCAAGGTGTCGGCTATAGAGCCAGTATTGAAAAAAAGTCACTTATCTTAAATTTAGGGTTTAGTCACTTAGTAAACATAATAATTCCAGATGGAATAACTGTTGAAGTAATTCAAAACACAACTATTATTCTAAAATCATGTGATAAAGAACACTTAGGGTTATTTGCAGCAAAAATAAGATCATGGCGTCCACCCGAACCTTATAAAGGAAAAGGAATACTTTACAAAGGCGAACAAATATTACGTAAAGCTGGTAAGTCAGGCAAAAAATAAAATTAGTAAGTTCTAAAAAGTATATTATGAAATTTTCAAAAAGAGTTTTATTAAAACTGAAAAATAAAAATAAAAAACTAAAACCTTATAAATATAAAAAATTAAAACACGAAACTGTAAGAGGATTAATAAAAGGAACAATAGAACGACCAAGACTATCAGTTTTTCGTTCTAATGATCATATTTATGCACAAATTATTGATGATACAACTTCTAAAATACTTGTTGCTTGTTCAACTTTAGATCGAGATGTAAAACTTAATAGTGAAAATGGTCGCACATGTACCGCTTCAAGACTTACAGGACAAAAATTAGCAGAATTAAGTAAAAAGAAAAATATAACGAAAATCGTTTTTGATCGAGGTCCATATTTATACCATGGTCGAATAAAAGCTTTAGCAGAAGGTGCTCGCGCAGGTGGATTACAGTTCTAGTGAATAATTAAGAAATAAAATAAATTTTATGACTACCGATTTAAAAGAGGTTAATAGATTAGAAAAAAGAACGGCTGATATTAAAGAAAGGTTAAGAACTATACATGATCCTAAATTTATTGAACGATTAATTAAAATTAGTCGAGTAACAAAAGTAACAAAGGGTGGTAAAAAAATGAGTTTTCGTGCTGTTGTTGTAATCGGTAATGAAAGTGGTCAAGTTGGGGTAGGTATTGGTAAAGCCGAAGATGTTGTTAACGCTTTTAAAAAAGCAAAAGCAGATGGAAGAAAAAATTTAATAAAAATTCCAATTACAAAATCTTTAAGTATCCCACACAGTGTTGTAAGTAATACAGGAGCATGTAAAATTATTATGAGACCTTCTATTGAAGGTTCTGGAGTTATCGCTGGTGGTGCAGTTCGAACTGTTCTAGAAGTTGCTGGTATTAAAAATGTAATTGCAAAACAATTAGGGTCTAATAATTTATTAAATAACGCACGTGCTACAATAATAGCACTAAAAAGT
>Ga0209503_10000276_pt1 | contig 35105 bp, 29 predicted proteins | sample SouAtlMetagenome_2_FD_187448 | JGI IMG/M metagenome (GOLD analysis project Ga0209503, IMG submission 187448) | Marine eukaryotic phytoplankton communities from Atlantic Ocean - South Atlantic ANT15 Metagenome (SPAdes) (version 2) | ecosystem: Environmental > Aquatic > Marine > Oceanic | place... | reverse complement strand
GTTAATTCTGAAATATGATTTATATCAATTTTTTGATTTTAAATCATATAACCCTAAGGTGGTTATTGCAATGGGGCTCACCTCTTACCATCCCGAACAGAGAAGTTAAGCCCATTAGCGCCGATGGTACTACACTTGTGGAAGAGTAGGTCACCGCCTTTTTTAAACCCTCACAGTAATGTGAGGGTTTTTTTGTGCTCAGTTTTTTCTGCCTTCGATTAATATTAAAGATTACTTTCAAAAGATTAAAAAAGACATTATAAAGAATTTATCTAAACAAAAGGTTATTTAAAAATACTGTCCATAATGATTTTAATTCCTTTAAAACCTAAATAAATTGCAGCTCCACAAACTAATAGACCTATAATTACTAGCGGTAAGGATAAAGGTTTATCGGGATTAGATAGACCCGCATGTAATAAAAATGGTCCTAAAAATAACGTAAGTAATGTGAGCCCCATGATTTTAAGACCTCTTACAAGTACTGCTTTGTTAGTGCGTTTAGTATTCATTTTTGTAAGAATTAATAGCGTCGCGAACGCTTTGATATTTCATAAGCAATGCTTTTGCTTCAACCTCTTTAATCTTTAGTTCATTCACTAGTATTTTTACGCCACGGATTATAAGTTTATTATTGCTAAGTTGCATATCTACCATTTTATTACCCTTTACATATCCCAGTTGAATCATAGTAGTGGTAGTTATCATGTTTAAAATAAGTTTTTGAGCAGTTCCTGATTTCATCCGTGAACTTCCTGTTACAACCTCTGGACCTACCACAACTTCGATCGGATAATCTGCAACCTTTTTTAGTGGACTTTCACTATTACAGGTTATACATCCTGTTGTAATTTGTCTCATTTGACAATTTTTTAAGGCGCCAATTACATATGGAGTTGTACCAGAGGCAGCAATACCTATCACAATATCTTTTGTGTTGATTTGATAATTTTCAAGGTCTTTCCATCCTTGTTTTGGATCATCTTCAGCAAACTCTACTGCATTACGAATTGCAATGTCACCACCTGCAATCAACCCAATAACCAAACCTTTGGAAACCCCAAATGTTGGGGGACACTCTGATGCATCCAAAATACCCATGCGACCACTAGTACCTGCGCCTATGTAGAAAAGCCGACCTCCAGATTTTAATTGAGTAACTACCTTAGTAATCAAGTTTTCTAATTCAGGAAGTATTTTTTTTACAGCTTTTGGTACCATTTCGTCTTCGTTGTTAATTGCTGTTAAGAGATTTGAAATGGATTTTTTCTCTAAATGATTGTAATGGGAATCTTGTTCTGTTGTTTTAGTAAAGGCCATGTATAAAAATACTATTTTTTTAAAAATACTTTAAATTCTTAAACTATTCGATCAACAAGCTAGCATGATAAATTTCTGAAATACTAAAATACCCCATAGGATAATGGCTTGAATCTGAGGTGTTATAGATATTACCACGTATTGAGGTTGGTATGGTCTTAAAAGGGTCTCCTCCTTCTTCAGTTTGTTCAATAACAGTACTCATAAAATTAAAATAAGTTTCATCTGCTCCATAAAGTGTTACAAATGCGGTGTCTCCAGTTTCTAGTTCATCATAGAAAAATGAGAAAGTAAAGGGATTACCTTGGTAGAATTCGTCTTTCGTTGCTAAAAAATTATTATATCCAAAATCAAGGACATAAAAATCATCTCGGCTTCCATTATCTGTAAAAGTTACAATGACTTCAATTTCATCTCCTTCAAATAAAGTTTCATCTCCCTGTAATAAATTGTCTATAGGAGTGGCTGGGTTCAATTGTTCTACAGATGATTCATAAGTTTCACCGTTATAAAAAATCATAAGCTTGTAATTTACATCGAAATTTGGAGTAAAATCTAAAATATAGTGTCCGGGATTCATAGGATCATGTAAAAATGTATGAGTTACACTATTTTCAACTTCTAAAATTTCGACTTCTGCATCCGTAACCCATTGAATATTTTCATCATAAAAACTACCTGTTAAGCTCAATACTATGATTTGGGTATCTGTGTTTTCAGGGTTCATTTTTATGCGTGCATCAATACTTAATCTTTCCTCTGCAGTGTTTAAATCCAATACGATTACTTCTTCACACGATGTTCCTGAAAAATAAATACTTAATAATATTAAAAATCGTTTCATGATTTAGAATTTAAAGTTATATGTTATCGAGCCAATCGCTCCAAAAATGGAGAGTTTGAGAGCTTCATTTTGACCCGTATCTGTGTTTTGTCTAAAATTCAATGATTGGGCATTTTTTCGGTTATATATATTATAGACACTAAAAACCCATTCGCCACGCCATGCTTTGGTCTTATTTGGCTTTGGAATATATTTTGCAGATAAGTCAAATCTATGATAAGAAGGTAATCGACTTGAATTTCGAGCTTCATACGTAGGTATAACCAACCCATTGTATATATACTGTCCATTGGGATAAGTCGTAGGTTGTCCTGTTTGGTAAAGGAAATTAGCATTTAATGTCCATTTTTTATTAAGATCATAACTTGAGGTTACTGAAATGTCGTGTGTTTTATCGAATGGAGTATTGTACCAATTTCCATTATTAATTCCAATTTCCGATGGGTTGCGACCTTCAGTTTGCTGTTCAGATTTTGATAGTGTATAGGCTAACCAACCTTTAAGTCTACCGTCATTTTTGCGAAGTAAAACTTCCAAACCATAGGCTCTAGAACGCCCATTAAGTATAACTTGTTCAATAGCTTTATTAGCTATTAGATTAGCTCCATCAATGTAGTCTATACGATTTTTAGTTTTCTTGTAATAGGCTTCAATCTCGAAACTGTAATCATTGTAATTCTTAAAATAACCTAGGGCAATTTGATCTAAAAGTTGTGGTTGAATATATTTTCCACTAGGAGCCCAAACATCTAGCGGAGTTGGTGCTGTAGTATTTGACAGCAAATGTAAGTATTGTGCCATTCGGTTGTAGCTAGCTTTTACGGAGCTATTTTCGTTAAGTAAATGAGATAAAGATAATCTTGGTTCTATATTAATAAATGAAGCTTCCACACTACCACTTGATCTATTAATTGTCCCTGTAGGAACTACAGCTTGATAAATTTGTAATTCAGGATTAAAAATTAAAGGGATATCATCATCATAGCGGTTTAACTCATCCTGACCAAGCCTAAGAAAACTGCTAAGTCTTGCCCCGTATCTCAACGATATTTTTTCTGAAACTTGTTGCTTTATATCCAGATAAACTGCGTTTTCAAAAGCATTTTTTTTTGTTAGCTCTTCTCTATTAATCCCTGATGTTGGTCCATTGGGTTGAATGATACCTGGGTTAAAACCATAGTAGGTGCTGTGTAAGCCGTATTCTAAGCTGAGGCGGTCATTAAGGTATTGTTTCAGATCAAACTTTACATTCATATTTTGTATGCCTGAGTTCCATTTAAATCCTACAAAATTTAAATCTAATCCGTAATAATAATCGGAATATATTAAGGATAAATTTGAAAATAATTTATCAGAAAATAAATGATTCCAACGAAAATTAACTACCGTATTTCCATATGTATTTTCAAAACTATTGGACACATTAAATACATCTCGACCAAAATAACCTGATAAATAAATTTTGTTTTCTTCGTCTAATCGATAGCTTAATTTGGTGTTAATGTCATAGAAATAGGCAATATTATCAATATCAAATAGCGGTAAAAACAAATGAGCGTAGGTAGATCGACCTCCAAATAAAAAAGATCCTTTTTCTTTTTTTAAGGGTCCTTCAAACATAACACGGCTAGATACTAAACCAATCCCTCCATTAGCGCGAAATTCGTTTTTATTTCCTTCTTTTTGATATATATCTAATACAGAAGCCACACGTCCTCCGTATTTTGCAGGAATGCCACCTTTGTAGAGTTTTAAATTCTTAATTGCATCAGGATTAAAAACTGAGAAAAAACCAAATAGGTGGGAGGAGTTAAATAAAGTTGCTTCGTCTAATAGAATTAAATTTTGATCATTAGATCCCCCGCGAACATTGAAACCTGCGGTACCTTCGCCGCCACTAGAAATACCTGGAAGTAAGGTTATGGTTTTAACTAAATCAGCTTCTCCAAAAACTACTGGAATTTGTTTGATGGTATTCGAATTTAAAGTGTTGATACTCATTTGAGCTGTTTTGATGTTTACACTTTCATCATCTGTTTTTAATACAATTTCATCAAGAGTGTCTGTATTAGCCTCCAAACTAAAATTTTGAGTTAAATTTTTATTTAAAATGATGGTTTTAGAAATTGAAGAATAACCCAGGTAACTTACCTTTACATAATAAGTTCCTTCTGGTAATGTAATTGAGTAAAAGCCATATTCATTAGTAGTAGCTCCAGTACTCACTTTTGGAAAAATTACATTAGCACCAATTAGTGTTTCTTGTCCTTCACTCTCATATACAGAACCACTAAGAGTAAATTGGTTTTGAGAAAATCCAAAGACGGAGTAAAAATATATTAAGTAAATATACCGAGTAGTCATAGTCAATTTTGCCAAGTAAAACTAAACAAAAATGAAGTTCTCTATGAACTCTTTAACATAACTTTGATGTTTAATTATTGATCTAAAATTGAATTGAAAGTCTTACTTGGACGCATAACTTTATTCGCTTTATTATTGTCAGGGAAGTAATAACCACCTATATCAACTTTCTTTCCTTGTATGGAATCTAGTTCTTTTAAAATTATGGCTTCATTATTTTTAAGTTGTTCAGCAATTAAACTAAATGTAATTTTTAGCTCTTCGTCTTTATCTTGATTAGATAAAGCTTCAGCCCAAAATAAAGATAAATAAAAGTGACTTCCTCTGTTATCAAGTTCATTTACTTTTCGTGAAGGTGATTTTTGTTGTAATAATAGTTGTTCAGTGGCATCATCTAAAGCAGCACCAATTATAGAAGCTTTTGAGTCATTGTGTGTCTGACTATAATGCTCTAAAGAAACGGCTAGGGCTAAAAACTCTCCCAGAGAATCCCATCTTAAATGATTCTCTGCTAGTAATTGTTCAACATGTTTTGGAGCAGACCCACCAGCTCCAGTCTCAAATAAACCACCTCCATTCATCAATGGAACTATAGATAGCATTTTTGCACTTGTCCCAACCTCTAAAATAGGAAACAAGTCTGTTAAGTAATCTCTCAATACATTTCCAGTAACAGATATAGTATCTAAACCAATTTTAATTCTTTCCAAAGTATATTTTGTAGCATCAATAGGTGATAAAATTTTAAAGTCTATGTCACTTGTTTCGTAATTAATTAAATGTTTTTTTACTTTTTTTATCAATTCAAAATCATGTGATCTATTTTTATCTAACCAAAAAACAGCAGGTGTTTTAGAAGTACGAGAACGCGAAACAGCGAGCTTAATCCAATCTTTGATGGGTTCGTCTTTTACTTGACACATTCGCCATATATCGCCTTTTTTAACCTCATGCTCTGTAAGTTTTATTCCATTTTCGTCGACAATTTGAACAACTCCATCTTCTTTAATTTCAAAAGTTTTATCGTGAGATCCATATTCTTCTGCTTTTTGTGCCATTAGACCTACATTTGGTACAGTACCCATTGTAGATGGATTGAAAGCTCCATTTTCTTTACAGAAATCAATTGTAGCTTTATAAATCCCTGAATAACTGCTGTCTGGTATTATGGCTTTTGTATCTTGAAGCTTACCATCAGAGTTGTACATCTTCCCTGAATTTCTAATCATTGCTGGCATTGAAGCATCAATAATAACATCGCTTGGAACATGTAGATTTGTTTTTCCTTTTGATGAATTCACCATTGCTAAATCTGGACCAATTAAAAGAGCTTTTTCAAAGGCTAATTTAATTTCATCACGCTTAGTGGAATCAAGTTTATTTAATTTTTCAAAAATATTTTCCAATCCATTATTTGGATTTACGCCAATTTTAGTAAATTCAAACTTATATTTATTAAATATATCCTCAAAAAATAGACGAATAACATGTCCAAAAATTATTGGATCACTAACTTTCATCATTGTTGCTTTCATATGTAATGAAAGTAAAATATTTGATTTTTTAGCATCAACTATTTGTTCTTTTATAAAGCTTGACAAAGACTCAATACTCATTACTGAAGCGTCGATAATCTCATCTTTTAAAAGATTGATATTTTTCTTTAAAATTGTTTTTTTACCTATTTTATTTAAGTGTTCAATATTTATAAGTGTAGCGTATTTAAGAGTGATAGATTGTTCATTATTAGCAAAATCGCCAGATGACATACTAGCTACATGGGTCTTAGAATTTTTTTCCCATTCACCCATAGGGTGTGGATTTTTCTTAGCGTGGTTTTTTACAGCCTTTGGAGCTCGTCTATCTGAATTACCTTCTCTTAGAACCGGATTTACTGCACTACCTTTAATTTTATCATATCTAAATTTAATTTCAACTTCTTTTTCATTATTTGGTTGCTCGGGATATTTAGGTAAATTAAATCCTTTAGATTCAAGTTCAGAAATAGCTTCTTTAAGTTGAGGAATTGAAGCGCTGATATTTGGTAATTTTATCACGTTTGCATGAGGTTCTTTAACAAGATTACCAAGGCTTTTTAGTGAGTTTTCAACGCATTGATTTTCTGATAAATAATCTGAAAATGAAGATAAGATTCGCGATGCTAAAGAAATATCTTTTGTTTCAATTGAAATTCCAAAAGGTTCAACAAATGAACGAACAATTGGTAAAAACGATCTTGTTGCTAGAGCTGGGGCTTCATCTGTAATTGTGTAAATAATTTGAGCCATAAATAAGCTTTATTTTGGTTGATGTATATTTTGGAGTACTAAAAAAAAGCATTCAAATATATTAAAAAGCTTACTATTATTTATTTCCAAAATGGCAGGATTTTTAACATTTTGATAACATTGTTATTTAGTAGTTCAAAATTTGAATAAATGATAATATTTTAACAAAAAAGAGCGCTGTATTACAGCGCTCTTTAGATTTTATTTAAAAGTTAGGTTAACGATTACTTTCTTTAATTCTAGCTTTTTTTCCAGTTAATTCTCTGAAGTAGAATATACGTGCTCTTCTGACTTTACCACGTTTATTAATTTCAATTTTCTGTAAGGCAGGCATATTTACAGGGAAAATACGTTCAACACCAACTGTTCCTGACATTTTCCTGATAGTGAAAGTTTCAGATGAGCCAGATCCTCTTTTTTGAAGTACTACACCTCTAAAAAACTGAGTTCTTACTTTTTGACCCTCACGAATTTCGTAATAAACAGTAATGGTGTCTCCTGCAGAAAAATCTGGAAAGTCTTTTTTTGTTACAAATTCGTCTTGAACGAATTTAATTAATGATTCCATAATAGCTATTTAATCAGTTTATTCGGATTAACATGTACGTCCATCGCTAGAGGTTAAGCCGAAAGAGAGTGCAAATATAATCAATAATTAAATTTGTACAATTTTAATAAGGGTTTTTATTCATCTAGTAAATCAGGGCGCCTGATTTTAGTATTTCTTAGTGCTTCTTTTTCTCGCCATTTTTCTATTTTTGGAAAATTACCACTAAATAGTACCTCTGGAACATCCCAACCCTTGTAAGATCTTGGGCGTGTATAAATTGGAGGAGCTAACATGTTATCTTGAAATGAATCTGTTAATGCTGACGTTTCATTGCCAAGAACTCCAGGGATTAATCTTATTATTGAATCACAAAGTACAGCTGCTGCTAACTCACCACCTGAGAGTACAAAATCTCCAATGGAAATTTCGTGAGTAATTAAATGATCACGAACTCTTTGGTCAACTCCTTTGTAGTGTCCACATAAAATAATTATGTTATTGAATAGTGAAAATTTGTTTGCTATTGATTGATTCAATTTCTCACCATCAGGGGTCATGTAAATTACATGATCGTAATCACGTTCAGATTTTAATCTTGAAATACATTTATCGATTGGTTCAACAGTCATCACCATTCCTGCACCACCACCATATTGATAATCATCAACTGATTTATAATTGTCCGAGGTGAATTCTCTGAGATTATGAATGTGAATATCTACAATTCCATCTGAAATTGCACGCTTTAGAATTGAAGCCTCAAAGGGACTTTTAAGAAGCTCTGGTACAACACTAATAATATCAATACGCATACAAGTTGGTTTGCCACAAATATAAATTAATTATGCTCTGAATGTTGGAGTACAGTAAACTTTTCGCAGATAATTAAAAAATTGTTCAAATTAAATTGAACAATTTTTTTTAAAATTTATTAACGAAAACGATAAACCATTTTTTCACCGTTATTTTTAATTATTGAAATTCGACTAACTTTTTCATAGTTTTTGCTTAAAGCTTTCTTAACATCTGAGACTGTGTTAACTTTCATGTCATTAATCGCAATAACTAAACTACCTTTATCAACACCATCAGAAATCCACTCCTGTTTGTAGTAATCTGATAGTTCTTCTATTTTAAGGCCATAATCATTCCCTTTGTTTTTTAATTCTTCACTATCGACCTCTTTGAGAGTTCCAATTATGGGTACATATATTGTTGTTAGTTTTTCAAGCTTAACACTAATATTTTTTATCTCATTATTTCTTAAAATATTAACTTCTACAACATCGTTTGGACTTTTAGTATTCAAAAATCCTTTTAAATCAGAGAATTTTGTAATTTTTATGCCATCAATACTTTTTATAATATCACCTTTTTTTATTCCTGAAGTCTTTGCTCCACTATTTTCTTGTACTTCACTAATATAAAATCCTTCAGTTTCATTAATGCCGTATTCTTTAGAAGACTTACTGTTAAGTTCTGTACCTACTACTCCTAAAATACCGTTTTGAACATTTCCAAATTCCATTATATCCTCCACAACTTTTCTTGCAATATTGCTAGGAACAGCAAAGGAATAGCCAATGTATGAACCTGTTTGCGATGAAATTGCAGTATTAATTCCTATAAGATCTCCGTAAACATTTACAAGAGCACCTCCAGAATTTCCTGGGTTAACAGCTGCATCGGTTTGGATAAATGATTGGGTATTATTTCCTGATAAATCCCTTGATTTGGCACTAATTATTCCAGCAGTTACCGTAGAAGTTAAATTAAATGGATTTCCAACAGCTAAAACCCATTCCCCAACTTTAGTTGTATTACTATCGCCAAATGTTGTAAAGTTTAGTTTTTCATTAGTATCAATCTTAAGTAGAGCAATATCTGTTGTTGGATCTGAACCAATAATTTCGGCAATATAATTCTTATTGTTGTTAGTAGTTATTTCAATAGATTCAGCTCCTTCAATAACATGATTATTCGTAATTACGTAACCATCTGGTGAAATAATTACCCCAGATCCTGTCCCAACTTGAAATCTGTTCTGAGGGCGACCCATAAACAAATCTTCAAAACTCGTATAACCTTTACTCACAGTTGTGTTTTTTACATGAACTACAGCATTAAGAGTTTTTTCAGCAGCAATAGTGAAGTCAATATTTGATCCTCCACTTGGGTTGGTAATGTAACTTACAGGGAGAGTGGTGTTTTTTTCTAATGTTAAGTTACTTTTTTTATTTAGATCAGGATTTATTAATTGTGTGTAAGCAATTAATGTAATTGAAGCACTAAAAGCTGATATTGTAAATATTGAAATAATTTTTTTCATTTTTTCATTTTTAGGGTCAAATTTATAACTTCAAAAATAAATTTTTATTGAATTATAAATTTAAAATTAACAAATATTTCATAATAATTTGTGGAGTTAAATATTTATATATTTGTAAAATATGTCATTTAATTTTTATAAATATCAAGCTACCGGAAATGATTTCATAATTATTGATAATCGTTTAAAAGTATTTGACAAAAATGATACCAAACTGGTGGCGAAGCTTTGTGATAGAAGACACGGAATTGGAGCAGACGGCTTAATATTACTTGAATTAGACAATGATTTTGATTTTCGAATGGTTTATTTTAATTCTGATGGAAATCAAAGTACTATGTGTGGAAACGGTGGAAGATGTATTGTTTCATTTGCAAAAAAATTAAATATCATATATAATTCTACTATCTTTTCAGCAATAGATGGATCACACGAAGCAAAAATAAATAATAATGTCGTTGAACTAAAGATGAATGACATAAGCACAATTAAAAAAATTGAAAATGATTATTTTTTAGACTCAGGATCACCTCATTATGTTAGTTTAAGATCACATATTTCTCAAATTGACGTTCAAAAAGAAGGTTCATTTATTCGAAATAATGATATTTTTAAAAAAGAAGGTGTTAATGTAAATTTTGTTGAAATTTGTGATGAAAACCACTTTTCTGTTCGAACTTATGAACGAGGCGTTGAGGCAGAGACATTATCATGTGGTACAGGTGCCACAGCTGTGGCTATTGCTATGCATGCATGTAAAAAAACATTTTCAAATAACTTAATAATTAAAACGCGAGGGGGAAATCTAAAAGTTAATTTTTCTGAAAATACTTCTAATTACAGTGACATATGGCTCAGCGGCCCCTCCAAATTTATTTTTCAAGGAATATATTAATAAACAGTTTAATTAGTTACTATGAGTTTACGGAAATTATTTTTAGTTATTGTAGTTCTAGGTCTGGTAGGACTGGGATATTTTTCTTATTTTATTTATGATGTTATGTTAGTTCCAAATACTTCTTTTAGTTCTAGAGAAGCTTATTTGTATGTAAGCACAAACTCAAAATATGAACAAGTAAGGGAAGATTTAATACCTATGCTAGATAATATTGAGACTTTTGATATTCTTGCTAGACAAAAAAAATATATCTACAATGTAAAAGCTGGACGTTATGTTATTAAAAAGGGGATGACAAATAATGATATTATTAATGCTATTAGAAGTAAAAATGCCCCAATTACTTTATCTTTTAATAATCAGCACTCAATTGAAAAATTAGCAAAAAGAGTTTCAAATCAAATTGAAGCTGATAGCCTTAGTTTAATTAAAGTATTTACTGATTCTTTATTTTTAAATTCGAATGATTTTAATGTAGAAAATATTTTAGCAATGTATTTACCAAACAGTTATGAGTTTTTTTGGAATACATCAGCTCAACAATTTAGATATAAATTGCACAAGGCATATAACAAGTTTTGGAATTTTGAAAGAAAGAGCAAAGCTTTTGAAATTGGAATGACTCCAGTTGAAGTTTCAATTTTAGCAGCAATCGTTCAAGAGGAGTCAAAAAAAATTAGTGAGCAGCCAAGGATTGCAGGTGTTTACATTAATCGATTAAAAAATAATTGGGCTTTACAGGCGGATCCCACTCTAAAATACGCAGCTTATAAATCTAAGGACTATAATGGAGTAACAATCAAACGTGTTTTGAACATTCATAAAAAAATTGAATCTCCATACAACACTTATTTATACAAAGGGCTACCTCCAGGTTTAATAGCTATGCCGGATTTAAGTACAATCGACGCGGTATTGAATTATGAAAAACACTCATATTTTTATTTTGCAGCTAATTCTGAAAAGCCAGGATTCCATAATTTTGCAAGATCGCTTAAAGATCATAATATAAATGCTATTAACTATCAAAATTATCTCAACAAAAAAGGAATAAAAAAATAAGTTAAATTATTGATTAATAGATGCTTATAATTTGTTGTATATTTGCACGGATTTTATAAAAGTCCCAAAATTAATTAAATGAATACAACATTTTTAAAAAATCCTTTTTTAGCATTAATCTTAATGTGTCTATTATTTTCATTCTCATCATACAATGAGGATATAAATTCTATAAATAATTCTGTTGTTCATGAAAACCCTTCCTTATTTGGTTTATCCAGTTCAAATGATTTTCATTATGTAAATTATGTTATTCTTGGTAAATCATATATTGGATTTAAAGAAGCTTTAGCTTTTAAAGAATCCCGTGGAAGATATAGTGTTATTAATAAATTAGGTTATTTAGGGAAATACCAATTTGGCTTATCAACTTTATCTCTTCTTGGGGTTAATGATTCTGATTATTTCTTGTCAAGCCCTGAGCTTCAAGAGAAGGTGTTTTTAGCTAATTTAAAAAGGAATAAATGGGTTTTAAGACGAGAAATATTAAGGTTTTCAGGAAAAATAATTAATGGTATTTTTATTACTGAGTCTGGTATACTTGCAGCTGCACATTTAGCTGGCCCTGGTAGTGTAAAAAAATATCTTAGAAGTAGAGGAGCTATTAATTTTCAAGACGCTTTTGGGACCACTATTGAGTCGTATCTAAATAAATTTTCTAAATATGACTTAACAAATATTGTGGCTTTGAGAAGCCCTACAATAAAATCTTATTGAACCGCCTCAATAATAAAAATTGTTGGACGTTTATTAAATCTCATTTTATTGCATTTCCAATCTCCAACTTTTTTTGTCATTATATACTCTGTTGATAAGTTTATATCACAAGCTACACAAACCTTGGTGGTGATTTTTAGGAATTTACATAGATCTTTTAAAACAGAATCATTCCTATATGGAGTTTCAATAAATATTTGAGCTTGTTTCTCGTCTTTTGACCTTTTTTCGAGATGTTTTATTTTATACTTTCTTTCGTTTTTTTCGATTGGTAAATAACCATTAAATGCGAAATTTTGACCATTCATTCCAGAACTCATCATCGCAAGTAATATTGATGATGGGCCAGCAATTGGAATTGTTTTTATATTTATTTCATGTGCTAATTTAACTATTTCAGATCCAGGATCTGCTATTGCTGGACATCCAGCGTCAGATAATAAACCAACTGATGAACCTTCAAAACATGGTTGTAGGTACTTTGAAAAATCAGAGCTGCTAGTAAATTTATTTAGTGTGAACAGTTTTAAAGATGATTGTGATTTACTAGGACAAATTAATTTAATAAATCTTCTCGCTGATTTTTCACTTTCTACAATATAGATATCAATTTTCTCAATTAATATTTTTACTGAAATTGGTAATACCTCTAGCGGAGCAACATCTCCAAGTGTTGTAGGAATTAGGTATAAATTTCCAATCATAAACTATTTATTAATTGTTTTGAGTGGTAATTGCAAGCATTATTAATTAGTGTAAAAATATTTTCAAAACCTTTGTTACCTCCGTAGTATGGGTCTGGAACTTCAATCAGATTTGAACCAGGATAATCCATAATTAGTTTGACCTTTTTTTGATGGTTTTTATTTTTAGCAAGTTTAATCACATCAAAATAATTTACTTTGTCCATAACAAATATTAAATCAAATAATTCAAAATCATACAAATTAAAAACTCGAGATTTTTGATTAGATATATCGAGGTTATATTTTTCTGAAATTTCAATGACCCTTGGATCTGGATTATTACCGGAATGAAAACTACTAGTACCAGCAGAATCAACAAAAAACTTATCTTTAGGTAGTTTAGAACTAAGTATACCTTCAGCTAAAGGAGATCGACATATATTCCCAAGACAAACCATCAGGACTTTAATCATCAGGCCAAATTAAACTGATAGTTTTTTTGTTAAGTCCTCAACATATTTTCTAAACTGCTTATCAGTTGAAGATAAATTATCAACTGTTTTGCAAGCATGAAGTACAGTTGCGTGATCACGTTGGCCAATTTGTGAACCTATACTTGCTAAAGAAGCCTTGGTAAATTTTTTTGCAAAAAACATAGCCAATTGACGAGCTTGAACAATATGGCGTTTTCTAGTTTTTGATTGCAATGTATCAACATCCATTTGAAAATAATCTGAGACTACTTTTTGGATATAATCAATAGAAACTTCACGTTTGGTATTTTTAACAAATTTCTCAACGATTTCTTTGGCTAAGCCAAGAGTAATTTCTTTTTTGTTGAATGATGATTGGGCTATAAGTGATATCACTGCTCCTTCTAATTCTCTGACATTAGTCTTAATATTTTTTGCTATATACTCAACAACATCATCAGACATTTCAACTCCATCTCTATAAAGTTTGTTTTTAACAATTGAGACTCTTGTTTCAAAATCTGGTTTTTGTAGTTCCGCAGATAAACCCCATTTAAATCTAGATAGCAAGCGTTGTTCAATATCTTGCATATCAACAGGTGCTTTATCGCTAGTTAATATAACTTGTTTTCCATTTTGGTGCAAATGATTGAAGATGTGAAAGAAAACATCTTGAGTTCCGGACTTTCCAGACAAGAATTGAACATCATCAATTATCAGGACATCAATTATTTGATAAAAATGTATAAAATCATTTCTGTTGTTCTTTTTTACAGATTCAATATATTGTTGAGTAAACTTCTCTGCTGAGATATATAAAACAGTTTTTTCAGGATATTTATCTTTGATATCAACTCCAATGGCATGGGCTAAATGAGTTTTTCCAAGTCCAACTCCACCAAATATTAAAAGGGGGTTGAATGATGTTCCTCCAGGCTTATTTGCAACGGCAATTCCCGCGTTTCTTGCTAGTCTATTAGAGTCACCTTCCAGAAAATTATTAAAAGTATATGTAGGATTTAGCTGAGACTCAATCCTGACGTTTCTTATCCCTGGAATTATAAATGGATTTTTTAGTTCAGGATTTTTATTTTTAAGAGGAATATCAGCTTGTTGTGATTTTATAGCTGTGCGATTAGTACTTGGTATTTTTTCTGTAAAAGGCTGCTTATTACCATAGGTATTCTCCATTTTTATTATGTAAACTAGCTTAGCTTGGTTACCGAGTTCTTTGGTAAGGGCAACTTTTAAGATTTTTACATAATGTTCTTCAAGCCATTCATAGAAAAATTTACTTGGAACTTGTATGCTTAATGAATTTTCGGAGAGCTTAACTGCAGTTATTGGTTCGAACCATGTTTTGTAAGCTTGGTGCTGAATGTTATCGTTTATAAAAGACAAACAATTCCTCCAAACTGATTCCGCAGTATTATTCATTGTAATTATAAAATTTTAGTTAGTTGGTGGTTAAAACTAATCACATTTAATGATTATAAATAATTTTTAACATCACAAATATGTGAACAAAATTTCAAAAAAAAAAATTAAAATTGTGTGATTTTTATTTTTTTTTATTTTACATTTTGATCCTCATAAATATATGCTTTTTTTTTATGTTTTCTAACACATCTCAAGTCAAAGTTCGTTATGGTGAAACCGATCAAATGGGCGTAGTGTACCATGGAAATTACCCACAATATTTTGAAATCGGACGAATCGAATGGCTTAGGGCTTTGGGGATTTCATATAAAGAAATGGAGGGTCAGGGAATCATGCTTCCAGTTGTTATTTTAAACATAACCTACTGTAAACCAGCATTCTATGACGACTTATTGTTTGTCAAAACAAGCTTAGTAAAATTACCCAAGGCCTCAATTGAGTTTGATTATGAGGTGCATAATATTGAAAATAAATTGATTTCTAAAGCATATTCAAAGTTGGTTTTTGTTGATACTAAAACACGATTACCAATAAGATGTCCACAAAAATTTTTAGATAAACTGCAGAATTAATCGTTCAAATTTTATACGCTTAATAGTAGTTGTGATATACTGTAATTAATTATTGATTTGAGTTATTGCGAATTAGTAAAAGTTTATCTTTTCCAATGGACTTTATTTTTGAATCTTTAAGATCAAATTTTGGAGATTTAATTCCATTATTGAATTCTTTTTCTCCGACAAAAATTCTAGCTTCATCCCATAAATTTTCGTCGATAAAGTATTGTAGTGTTCTTGGTCCGCCTTCAATTATTATTGAATTAATATTTTTTTTGAAAAGTTCATCACATATTTGTTTTGCTGTATCACTGTCTTTGTCAAAATTATTAATATTAATTATATGTGTTTCAGTGTCATTATTAAACACATTAGACTTAGCAGGTATTTTTCTGTTATCAGATATTACTACTCTAATAGGGTTACTACCTTTGACGTGCCTGGTTGTGAGATTAGGATTATCTTGAATTATTGTATTTGCTCCAACCATAATTGCTTGTTCTTCAGATCTCCATTTATGAACAATTTTCCGGGAATACATGCTAGTTATCCATTCTGGTGAATTATTTATTTTTATTTTAGGAGCTACGAAACCATTTTTAGTTTGTGCCCATTTTAATATAATATAAGGACGATTTTTTGTGTGGTAGGTTAAAAAACGTTTATGATGCTCAGTACACATCTTACTTTCAAATTCTGTAACTACTTCACATCCACTATCTCTTAATTTAGCAATTCCTCTACCATTGACTTTAACGTTTGGGTCTAAACAACCTATAACTACTCTTGGGATTTTGTAATGAATTATTAAATCACTGCATGGTGGAGTCTTTCCATGATGACTGCATGGTTCTAAGGTAACATATAAAGTAGCTTTTTTAAGAGCCTCTTTGTTTTTTACAGAATTTATTGCATTTACTTCAGCATGAGAACCACCAAATGGACTTGTATAACCTTCACCAATAATTTTTTTATTTAAAACAATTACACAGCCAACCATAGGATTAGGTGCGGTATTTCCTAATCCATTTTTGGCAATTTCTACACAACGATTCATATATTTAGGATGCAGATCGATATTTTAGTTTAATTTGATTATAATATATACGTATATTTATTTGTAACAAAAATAATATTTATTCCCATCATGACAGGAGCACTAATTAGAAAAATAGAGCCAAAAGATAATCAAATATTGAAAAATATTATAAAATCTGTTTTTCACGAGATTAGTATACCATTAAAGGGAACAGCATATGAAGATCCTGAAACATCTAATATGTACGAAGCATACTTTGGGCCACGTTCGGTTTATTATGTTGTTGAAATGGATGGTAAAGTTTTAGGAGGTGCTGGTATTAAACCATTAAAAGGTAGTTTTACTCATATTTGCGAACTTCAAAAAATGTATAGTTTACCAAAAATGAGAGGTAAGGGCTTGGGATATAAATTGTTGAGTAATTGTTTTAAATCTGTCATACATTATAATTTCAGTAAATGCTACATTGAAACTCTATCTATGTTAAAAGATGCTGTAAAATTATATAAGAGAAATGGATTTATTTCAATTCCTTCTCCCATGGGTAATACGGGTCATCACAATTGTAACTTATGGATGTTAAAAGACTTGTGATGAAATTAAGTGACTTAAAACAGTATTTTTTTAATCAATTAGTTAATTTTTCAAAGAGTGAAAAAAAAATATTCTTTAATCTGTTGTGTGAACACTTTTTGAAAATACTTCCTCACCAAGTTTCGTTGAATTATGAAATTGAAGTATCAAATTCAAATTTTAATTTTTTCAAAAGTTCAATAAAACGTTTAAAATCCAATGAACCAATTCAATATGTTTTGGGATACACTCATTTTTTTGGTCATAGATTTAAAGTCTCACCTTCTGTGCTTATTCCTCGACCTGAAACAGAAGAGCTTATGTCTTGGATTTTTGAATGTTATAATAAAAATGACTCTATTAAAATTTTAGATTTAGGTACAGGTTCAGGCTGTATTGCTATTACATTAGCAAAATATTTTTCAAATTCAAAGGTTTTTGCGTTGGATATCAGCAGTGATGCATTAAAAATTGCAAGGATTAACGCTAAAAAACATAATGTAGAAATTAGTTTCAATAAAGCAGATATCTTGAATTTAAATAGTGTAAATGAAAATTATGATTTAATTGTTTCAAACCCCCCATATGTAAGTAAAAATGAAATAACTAAAATGGCACCGAATGTGTTAGAGCATGAGCCACATTTAGCATTATTCGTTGAGGATTCAACTCCTCTGATTTTTTATGAAGCTATCAAACAAATTGCCTTATCAAATCTGTCTTCAAAAGGTTTTTGTTTTTTGGAAATTAATGAATCTTTTGGAAATGAAGTAAAAAATCTTTTTGAAGATATAAATTTCAAAAATGTTGTTTTAAAGAAAGATACCTTCAATAGGAATAGGATGATAATGCTTCAGAAATATTAAACATATTTACATTTAATTCAGATAATTTATTGACTGAATTTAGTATTTTAGTAGAGTTAAATTTTTTGACAAATGTCTGATAGAGAACTAATTATTCAACTACAAAATGAATTAAGACAACATAACTATAATTATTATGTTCTTGACACCCCTACTATATCAGATTTTGATTTTGACACTAAACTTAAACAACTTCAAATTTTAGAATTGCAATATCCTGAATTACAAACTTCTAGTTCCCCAACTCAAAGAGTCGGTGGAGAAGTAACAAAAAATTTTAATACAATTAAACATGTCCAAAGGATGTATTCATTAGACAATTCATACTCAAAAGAAGATTTATTTGATTGGGAAAAACGCTTAAAAAGATTAGTTGAAGGTCGTTTAGAATACACATGTGAATTGAAATATGATGGCGCATCAATTAGTATAACTTATAAAAATGGATCTATTTTTAGAGCTCTAACTAGAGGAGATGGAACACAAGGAGACGATGTTACAGCCAACATAAAAACTATAAAATCTGTTCCTTTAAAATTGATTGGGAATTATCCAGATTTTTTTGAAATACGTGGTGAAATTATTCTTCCATATGAAGGATTTAAAGAACTAAACAAACAGCGTATTTTAAACGGAGAGGAACCATTTAAAAATACAAGAAATACTGCTTCAGGAAGTTTAAAATTACAAGATAGCGGTGAAGTAGCAAAAAGACCTTTGGAATGTTTTCTGTATTCAGTGGTTGGAAATAATACAGGTATAATTTCGCAATTTGATAGTTTAGATAAAGCGCGATCATGGGGTTTTAAAGTTCCAAAACAGGCTAGGTGTTTCGAGTCAATGGATTCAGTAATTGAGTATGTAGATTATTGGGATAAAGCTCGGCATGATTTGGCTTATGAAATTGATGGTATTGTTATAAAGGTAAATGATTTAAATCAACAATCTGAACTAGGATTTACATCTAAAGCACCTCGCTGGGCAATAGCTTATAAATTTAAAGCTGATCAGGTTTGTTCAACTCTAAATTATATTTCTTACCAGGTTGGTAGAACAGGAGCAATAACTCCAGTTGCAAACCTTGATCCAGTAGAGCTTGCAGGAACAATTGTAAAAAGAGCATCGTTACATAATGCTGATTATATAGCTAAATTAGATATTCGTCAAGGAGATACTGTTTTTGTGGAAAAAGGAGGTGAAATAATTCCTAAGATCGTTGGTGTAGATTTCAAAAAGAGATCTGAAGGGCTGGAACAAACATCCTACATATCTAGTTGTCCTATATGTAACACTACTTTAGTTAGAAAAACAGGTGAAGCTCAGCACTATTGTCCTAACTCAGATGGTTGTTCAACACAAATAATTGGAAGAATACAACATTTTATATCAAGGAAAGCTTTAGATATTGATGGTTTAGGGAATGAAACTGTTGCTTTACTGGTAAATGCAGGTTTAATTCATAATGCTGCAGATCTTTACAATTTAAGTATTGAAGAAGTTATTCCTTTGGAGCGAATGGCAGAAAAAAGTGCTGAAAATTTAATCAAGGGAATTGAGGCATCAAAACAGATACAGTTTAACAGAGTATTATTTGGATTAGGAATAAGATATGTTGGAGAAACTGTAGCAAGAACTTTGGCCAAGCATTACAAGAATATTGAAGCTCTATCTGAAGCTAGTACTGAGGAACTGGAATCAATTGACGAGATTGGCATTAAAATAGCTAAGAGTGTTTATTCTTACTTTAGGAAAAATGAAAATATAAGATTAGTATCTAGATTATATAGTTATGGATTAAATTTTAAAATTTCAAATGAAGATAATTCTAAACAATCCTCAGTTTTAAATGGAAATCGGGTAGTTATAAGTGGTGTTTTTAAAAAAGTTTCTAGATCTGAACTTAAAAATTTAATTGAATTAAATGGAGGAAAAGTAGTTAGTTCTATTTCAGCTAAAACTTCTTATTTGGTTGCTGGAGAAAATATGGGTCCAACTAAGCTTCAAAAAGCAGAATCATTAGGGATTTCAATTATATCAGAGCAAGAATTTCTTGACAAAATTTAAATTCTTAGAATTTGACTGGAATAATATTTAGAATTTTGTTCAATGTGAAAATCAATTTTTCCTAAATGGGTACCAAAACATCCAACTTGATTAATAAGTACACTTTCACCAGAAACATTAAATAATTTTGTTGGATTTTTTAACAACGTATGAGTGTGGCCTCCAATTATTAAATCAATATCTCTAGTTGATCTAGCTAATATTATATCAGATATTTTTTTTGGATCATTATAGTCATATCCAAGGTGTGAAAGGCAAACAATCAAATCACATTTTTTGTCATTCTTTAGAATTCTGCTCATGTCTTGTGCAATTTCTACAGGATCAAGATATTTAGTCTCTTTGTAGGCATTTGAATTTACTAAACCTTTCAATTCAACTCCCAAACCAAAGACTCCAATTTTCACTCCATTTCTTATATAGGTGTTGTATTTTCTAACATGTGCATCCATCACAGTGTTAGTGAAATCGTAATTTGAAGAAATAAAGTCAAATTCAGCATTTGGTAATTGCTTATGTAGTCCATCAATTCCGTTATCAAAATCATGATTTCCAATTGTTGAAGCATCGTATTTTAGTAAACTCATCAACTTAAATTCAAGCTCACCTCCAAAATAATTAAAATATGGAGTACCTTGGAAAATATCTCCAGCATCAAATAAAAGAGTGTTAGGATTTTCCTTTCTAATCTTATTTATTATCGCTGATCTTCTAGCAACCCCGCCCAAATTAGCTCTTTTTTTGTCATTATTACTGAAAGGAAAAATATGACTATGAACATCATTTGTGTGCAGAATAGTTATTTTTTTTTCTTTTTCTTTACAAGACAAGTTAATTAAACCTGAAGATAAAAAGGTTACAGTAGCAGCTGTATTTTTTAAAAAATTTCTTCTTTTCATTCTTAATTATAGTAAATAAAACGGTTATCTGATTTTATTTTCAAGGAATCACTTTTTTTAAAATAATCTATAAGCATATCCCTAACTTTATAATTTACTTCGTACATAAAGTCACTATTTTTAAAAAAATTCATTTTATCTCCTCCATTAAAAAGATAATCACTTGTAGCAATAAAATAACTCCTATTTGGATTTGGTGGTTGGTCTTGAATTTTAAATTTTTTTAGATCACCATTTTTAGAAATTCCAATTTCCATACCTGATATTGGATGAGCTTTTTGCTCAGATATTAAATATTTTATCATTTTTTGTACAACTTCGAATTTCATTTTTGCAACAACTACTTTATTTTCAAAAGGCATAATTTCATAAGCATTTTCCATTTTGATATTTCCTTTTGGTAAAGAAGCGCGAATCCCTCCATAATTTAAAAGAACTATATCAATATCAATATTATGAGTATTTTTATAAATTGGAGACGCTATTTCAAATACAGCATCTGCCATCATATTTCCAATTGCAGAATTAAGTACACCTTCTGATTTAGAGTGTGATTTTAATGAGTAACATAATATTTGACTTAGTGAATCTTGTACAAGTTTTTTATATGGCTTTAAAAATGACTGAATACCAGGTTCAGATTCTATAAGTTTATTAACTTCAATTTGTTTTCCGTTATTTTTTTCTGTCGTTTTCCCACTAGTACAAGATATTATCACTAAAATTAGAATAAATATTTTAATGAAATTATGGCTCATTTGTATTAACTTTGTATAACACTAAAGGTACATGTTTTTTAAACGATTCAAAACGAATTCATCTCAAAAGTTTTTGACTACAGTTTTAGATTCCAGGTTAAAAGAATTTAAGCCAGGAAAGATTGGGTCTGTGGGAATTATATTTGATTACAACAATTTCCAAGATTATGATTTTTTTAAACTTATGTTTACTGATCTAGGTATTGGTTTAAACCAAATTAAATTTATTGCTATGATTGATAATTTGGAAAGTCCTCCAAACAGCTGGGATGCTTTTTACAGTAAAAAGAATTTCGACTGGTTAGGCCATTGTAAGAATTTTGAGGTAAATGAATTTGTAAATATTCCTTTTGATTTATTAATCAGTTATTACAAACCAAATTCTTATGAGTTAAATATAGTAACTGCTATGTCAAATGCAAATTTTAAAATAGGTCTATCATCTGAAGATGAGCGATTACATGATTTTATATTAGAAATAGATCCTGATAATATAGATACATTTAAAATTGAAGCTATAAAATATTTAAAAACCTTAAAAAAAATATAAATGAGGGAATTAATTGGAATGGGTGTGGCATTAGTCACACCATTCAATAATGACGGAACAGTTGATTACAAGTCATTAGCTAGTATTGTAGAATACAATATCCAAAATGGAACTGATTATCTTGTAATTAGTGGTACAACAGGAGAAAGTGTAACAATCACAAATGAAGAAAAGAAAAATATTGTAAATACTGTTATTGAAACAAATAAGGGTAGAATCCCTTTAGTTATTGGGATTGGAGGAAATAACACTGCCTCTGTTATCAATGAATTAACATCTACTGACTTGTCTCCATTTTTGGCAGTTCTGTCTGTGGCACCATACTATAATAAGCCCACTCAAGAAGGTTTTTATCAACATTTTAAAGCTGTTGCTGCTGCCTGTTCAATTCCACTCATTCTTTATAATGTTCCAGGGCGTACTTCAAAAAATATGGAATATACAACAACATTGCGTTTAGCAAGAGATATTAAAAATATTGTGGCAATTAAAGAGGCAGGTGGTGATCTAGATCAGTATGAGCAATTACTTAAGAATAAACCTAAAGATTTTTTAATTATTTCTGGTGATGACGATCTAGTTTTAGATGTCGTTTTACAAGGGGGAGCAGGAGTTATTTCAGTAATTGGTCAAGCTTTAGTCAAAGATTTTTCGGATATGATTCATCAGGGATTAAATGGTGATCTGAAGCGGTCCAAAGAAATTGAAAAAAGAGTTATGCCTTTGATAAAACTTATATTTGAAGAAAATAACCCAGCAGGGATTAAAGCAGTTCTTCAACAAATGGGTTTTTGTAAGGATATTGTGAGATTACCCTTGGTAAGTGCGTCCGAGAAATTAAATATTAAAATTAAAAAGTCTATTTTGACTTTGAGTAACATCAGATAAGCTGTGATTTAGAAGTTTTTATTATCCGTTTAAAAAATGTATTTTTGTCCCCTTTCTTTTTATAATTTATGAGAAATTTATTATATATAATAACATTAACATTGGTATTTGCATCATGCAGTGAGTATCAAGATGTTTTAAAAAATGATGATATTTCTGCTAAATTTAAATTAGGGGCAGAATTATTTGAATCTGGTAAATTTGATAAGGCAAATAGATTATTTTTACAGATTGTCCCAAGATATCGTGGTAAACCTCAAGCTGAAAAATTGATGTATATGCACTCAAAGGCTTATTATGAAACTAACGATTTTTACACAGCAAATTACAAAATGGAGCAATTTGTTGAATCTTATCCTCAAAGTGAGCGTGTGGATGAAATAGCTTTCTTAGCTGCCGAGAGTTATTATTTTTTATCTCCGATTTATTCTAAAGACCAAACTGAAACAATTGAAGCACTAACGAAATTACAAGATTTTATAAACCGTTATCCTAATTCCAAATATTTTGATCAAGCCAATAGCTTAGCTCAAGAGCTAGATATAAAGCTTGAGAAAAAAGCTTACGAAATAGCACTTCAATATAATACTACTGGGCCCTTTCACAGAGATTATAATTCAGCCATTACTGCATTTAATAATTTTTTAGATAATTATCCAGGGTCAATATATAGAGAAGATGCTCTTTTTTACAAATTTGATTCTGCTTATAAGCTTGCTGTTAACAGCGTTGAATGGAAACAACAAGACAGAACTGAAAAAGCATTAAGATTTTATAAAAGTTTGTTGCGCAATTTTCCTGATACTAAATATTTGTCTCAGGCCAATTTAATGCATGAAAAATTAAAAAATATCAAAAATAACATTATTCAAAAAAGTTAGAAACTATGGATTTAAAAAAAGTCAAAGCACCATTAACGTCAATTACTTATAATCGTAATGAAATTGATGCACCTACAGAAAATATCTATGAGGCTATTTCTGCAATTTCTAGACGGGCAGAACAGATTAATACAGATATTCGTAAAGAACTTATTGATAAATTGGAAGAATTTGCTACCTATAATGACAGTTTAGAAGAAGTTTTTGAAAATAAAGAACAAATTGAAGTTTCAAAGTTCTATGAGCGTTTACCAAAACCACATGCTCTAGCAGTTCAAGAATGGTTAGAAGGTAAAATCCACCACAGAAAAACTTCTGAAGAATCTTAATTTCCTTAAATGTCAATCCTGCGCGGTAAAAATATCATTCTTGGTGTAACAGCTGGTATTGCCGCCTATAAATCTCCACTTTTACTTAGGCTTTTAATAAAGTCTGGTGCTGAGGTTCGTGTTATAATGACCCCTTCTGCAAAGGACTTTGTAACTCCTCTAACGCTTTCTACTTTATCTGGTAATCCGGTTTTAAGTGATTTCACCTCTAAAGATGATGAAAATGCACTTTGGAATAACCATGTTGAGTTAGGTGTTTGGGCTGATTTGTTAATAATTGCCCCCGTCACCGCTAATACACTTTCAAAAATGGTAAATGGTACAAGTGATAATTTTTTAATTGCTACATATTTATCTGCAAAATGTAAAGTCTATTTCGCCCCCGCAATGGATTTAGATATGTACAAACACCCGACAACTCAGAAAGCATTTGATGTACTTCAATCTTATGGTAATATTCTTATTCCTTCAACTTATGGGGAGTTGGCAAGTGGGCTGACCGGGAAAGGAAGGATGGCTGAGCCTGAAGATATTTTACAAACTATTGAATTGAGTATTATGAAAGGTCTTCCCTTTTATGGAAAAAAAATACTAATAACCGCAGGTCCAACTTACGAACAAATTGATCCAGTAAGATTTATTGGGAATTTTTCAACTGGTAAAATGGGTGTAGAATTAGCAAACAGTGCCTCAAGAAAAGGGGCTATTGTAACACTTATTTGTGGTCCAACAAAATTTACACCAACCGAAAGTGGTGTTGTAACAATACCAGTATCGACCGCTGAAGAAATGTTTAATAAAGTGCACGAATATTTTAATTCTACAGATGTAGCTATATTATCCGCAGCTGTTGCAGATTATAAGCCTGTAAATACATCCTTGTCAAAAATTAAAAAAACATCTGACCATTTAAATATAGAATTAGAAGAAACTAAAGATATTTTAGCCTCACTGGGTCAATTGAAAAACAAGCAGATTTTAATTGGATTTGCGCTTGAAACTGATAATGAAATTGAAAATGCAAAAATGAAAATAAAATCAAAGAATTTAGATTTTATCGTTTTAAATTCTTTGAATGATAAAGGAGCTGGATTTGGAGAAACCACAAATAAAATTACTATTATTGATAATGATTTTAATGAAAAAACGTTTCCTTTGAAAACTAAAGAAGAAGTTGCAAATGATATTATTGATGAACTTTTAACAAAAATAGATGCTTAAAAATATATTCTTCACGCTGATACTTTTTTGTTTTTACAATTTACAAGCTCAGGAATTAAATTGTAATCTGGTTGTTAATGCTCAGCAAACTGGAAATGAAAATGTCCAGGTTTTTAAGACACTTGAAAAACAACTTTCAGATTTTGTTAACAATACCCAATGGACGTCTAAAGAATTTGGACCAAATGAAAGAATCGATTGTAGTATGGTAATTACTATCCAAAATTACAATTCAGACTCTTTTCAAGCTTCAATTCAAGTTCAATCCGCCAGGCCTGTATATAATTCAAATTATTCTACTCCAGTTTATAATTTTAACGATAAAGATTTTAATTTTCAGTATTTAGAATATCAAAATTTAAACTTTAATAAAAGTCAATTTGAATCAAATCTTATTTCTGTAATAGCATTTCATGTTTATATTATTATAGGTATGGATGCTGACACGTTTGAGCTTAATGGAGGTCAAAATTATTTTGATATTGCTAGAGATATAGCTAATTATTCCCAAATTGGAAGTATTCAAGGATGGGAGCCTGCAAGAGGCGGGGATCAGTCGCGAAGAGCATTAATTGATCAAATTATGTCTAATACTTACAAAGAATTTAGAACCGCATTATATGATTATCATATGAATGGTATGGATTTAATGTCAAGCGATATTAAACAAGCCAAAAATTCAATATCAAATACCATCATAAATTTTAACAGCCTTTACAAAAGAAGACCCAACGCATTTGTTACAAGAGTTTTTTTTGATGCAAAAGCTGAAGAAATAACAGATATTTTTAGTGCTGGTCCAAGCGTTAAAATTACTGAACTAACCCCAGTTTTATTAAAAGTTGCGCCTATTCATTCCAGTAAATGGAAGCAAATCAAATTTTAATTTAATATGCTTTGTAAATTGCACATAAGAAATTATGCTATCATAGAAAATCTTAATGTAGATTTCATGAACGGGCTTACAACTATAACTGGAGAAACTGGAGCCGGTAAATCTATTTTGCTAGGGGGATTATCATTGGTTTTGGGCAAACGTGTAGATCTTTCAAATATTAAGGACCCCACAAAAAAAAGTATCATAGAATGCGTTTTTAAAATTGATGTTTATAATTTAAAGTCTTTTTTTGAAAAAAATGATCTTGAGTATGATAATGAAACAATAATAAGGCGAGAGATCCTACCTTTTGGAAAGTCAAGAGCTTTTGTAAATGATTCACCAGTCCCACTCTCCATCCTTTCAGATTTGGGTGTGAGACTCATAGATATTCACTCTCAGCACGCTAATCTCTCACTAACAACTGATGATTTTCAATTTGATATTATTGATGCTTTAGCTAAGACCAAACCTTTAGTTAGTGACTATAAGATTAATTTAAAAAAGTTTTTGAAAATTGAGAACGAAATTAAATATTTAGAAACAGAAAAACAGAGCTCAATTAATGAATTCGACTATAATAGTTTTCTTTTGAAGGAGCTTGAAGATTCAAAAGTTTTTGAATTAGATATTAGTGCTGTAGAATCTGAATATGATAAACTTAGCAACATAGACCAAATTAAAGTTGAACTTTCTACTATAAAAAATTTAAATGAAAATGAACAAGCAGGAATTGACGGTCAACTTTCTTTAATTAAGCAAAGTGTAAGTAGATTGAGTCAATTTTCTTCTCAATATAAATCTGTTAATGAAAGATTTGAAAGTGTTTTAATAGAATTAAAAGATATTTTAAATGAAATCGATTCTAGTCATGGAAATTTGGATTCAGATCCGCTAAGATTATCATATCTTGAATCAAAATTGAAACTAATTCAAAATCTGTTAACAAAACACAATGTCAGTTCAATCGATGGGCTTAATAAGGTTTTTAATGATCTTCAGGCTAAAGTAGTTAAGCTAAATAATTTTGACCAAAAACTATCAGATTTACGTGATGAGAGGAAAGAAACCTTAAATTATCTAAGCGATATTTCATCAAAATTATCTTCGAAGCGAAAAAATGTTACCTCAAAATTAGTTAATGATCTTGAGAGTCTTTTATTGTCTCTCGGAATGCCAAATGCTAAATTCAAAATTGATATCAATTCATCAGATTCATTTTTATCAAATGGTAAGGATATAATTTCATTTTTACTAAAGGCTAATAAAGGGGGAGAATTTTTAGTCTTAAAGAAAGGTGCATCAGGTGGAGAACTCTCAAGAATAATGTTAGCAGTTAAATATATCTTGTCAAAACATCATCAGTTACCAACAATTATTTTTGATGAAATTGATTCTGGTGTTTCAGGTGAAATATCAAACAAAATTGCTTCAATAATGAAAGAGATGAGTAATTATATGCAAGTTCTTACTATAACACATCAACCACAAATTGCTGCTAAAGGCTTGCACCATTTTAAAGTCTTTAAACTTGACACAGATATTTCAACTAACACTCAATTGAAACTCTTAAGTTCTGCTGATCGGCTAGAAGAAATTGCACAAATGTTAGCTGGTGATCAAGTAACAAAATCAGCAAGAGCACACGCAGAACAGTTATTGAATTAGTGGTATATTTACAATTAAATTAAAATCAACTAAAATAAATTACAAATGTCAAATCAATTACTTAAAGGAAAAAGAGGAATTATTTTTGGTGCTTTGGACCCAAATTCAATTGCATGGATTACTGCTGAAAGAGTTCATGAAGAGGGTGGTAAGTTTGTTCTAACCAACGCCCCAATAGCAATGAGAATGGGAGCAATCGATAAGTTAGCAGAAAAAACTGGTTCTGAAATCATTCCTGCAGATGCAACTTCAATAGAAGATTTACAACATTTAGTTGATAAATCAGTTGAGGTTTTGGGGGGGAAATTAGATTTTGTTCTTCATTCAATTGGTATGTCAGTTAATGTTAGAAAAGGTAGACCCTATACGGATCAGAAATACGATTGGACACAGAAAGGAACTGATGTTTCCGCTATGTCTTTTCATAAAGTTATGCAGACCTTATTTAAATCTGATGCTATGAACGAATGGGGTAGTATTGTTGCTCTATCATACATGGCAGCACAGCGAGTGTTTCCAGATTATAATGACATGGCTGATAATAAGGCATATTTAGAAAGTATTGCGAGAAGTTTTGGTTATTTTTTTGGGCGTGATAAAAATGTTCGTGTTAATACAATTTCTCAATCTCCTACTCCTACAACTGCAGGTAAGGGAGTCAAAGGTTTTGATGGTTTCATTGCTTATGCTGAAAAAATGTCTCCACTTGGAAATGCTACTGCCTTAGATTGTGCTAATTACACAATTACTTTGTTTAGTGATCTTACAAAAAGAGTAACATTACAAAATCTTTATAATGACGGAGGGTTTAGCAACATGGGTGTTAGTGATGAGATAATGGAAAAATTTATTGAAGATTAAAATCTTTTATTTATTGGCCAAAAAACCACACATATGCGTATTGTGTGGTTTTTTTTTGACTACAAATGGATTTACAATAAGACATTTTTTTAATTAATTATTCATTGTTTAAGATGATGAAAACGCTTGATCGAAAAAAATAAACATTTAATCGAATAATTTTAACAAACTTTTAATTTTAACAGAAAAAACGACAATAATTTCATTTATTTAGAACTTGTATATATCTCATTGAGATTATCATTTTTAAATTAAATATTAAACGAATTATATTTCGAAAACCTTTTAGTAATATTCTACATTTTAGATATCCAACCAAAGATCTTCGAGATTAATTCTAAACTTAATTATTAACCAATTTTTTAACAAATTATGAAAAAATTCTACTTTATTTTTGCATTGTTTTTTGGACTTACACTGAATTTGTCTGCTCAAGAAACGGTAATTGCTGTATGGGATTTTGCTGATAATTCACTTGCCGGCGAAATTCATCCAGATTTTTCAAGTGCAGTTAATCCTGATATGACTTATATGTCAGGTGGTCACAGTAGTAGTGCTACAAATGCATTTACTAATGACGATGTCACTGGAGGAGATTTTGATATGAGTTACACTATGACTAATTCCAGTGCAAACACTGGTTTATGGTCAAACTACATATTAAATCAATTAGATCTTGGTCCAACTACTGGATCTCCTACTGCTGGTTCAGGCCTTGTAAATAATAAAATACATTTTTCACTTTCTTTTAAATCAATTACTATTGAACCTGGAAGTGGAGATAAAATTACTTTTATTTTAAAAGACGCTAATAATGGAAATGGCGCTGTAGGTGGGACTAATGAAGGCAATGGTACAAATCATAGACTTACAGGACTTCAGCTAGTACAAAACGGTACTAATCAAAATATTAGAGCTAATGTCTTTGTTTACAATAATGGTAACTCAAATGGAACAAGTAAAATGTGCGGTCATTTTGGAAATACTCAAGGAATGACATTAACTGATATCACAATTGGAGTTACTGTTGATTATACTGCTGGTTCAGTGAGGTTCTGGATTGATTCTCCTGATACTTATATGAACGATTCAGGTGGTATGGTCGCTAACAGTGCTTGGGGCTTTAAAATGTATAACAGTGATGGCTATGTAAATACTAGTGGCTTTCCTATGCTAACAGGAACTCCAACTGGTGCCGGTGCTACTGCTTTAGCAAATTCAGTTGTTCAAATGTTACAATTTTCTCCAGTTCTTTCTGGAAATAGTGAATTTGTATTTGATCAAATCAAAATTTCAACTGGTGAATATGAAAATACAGTTGCCGCAGGAAACACAAGTACTGAGGATGGTATAACTGAACTTTATTTCAGTAAATATGGAGAGGGATCTTCTAATAATAAATTCCTTGAAATTTACAATGGTACAGATTCAGATATTGATCTTTCAAATTATGCCTTTCCAAGTGTGTCTAATGCACCAACAACTGTAGGTGTACACGAATTTTGGAATACGTTTGATGAAGGTGCAGTGGTTGCAGCAGGTGACGTTTACGTTATCGCTCATCCTTCAGCTGACGCTCAAATTTTAGCCGCAGCTGATCAAACCCACCAATACCTCTCAAACGGAGATGATGGTTACGCTTTAGTTAGTGGTACAGAAGATAATTATGTTGTTCTTGATTGGTTAGGAGATTTTAACGGAGATCCTGGTTCAGGATGGGATGTTGCTGGTGTCTCTAACGGAACAAAAGAACATACTTTAACAAGAAAATGGACTGTTTGTGGACCAAACAACGACTGGGCAGCCTCTGCTGGAACAAATGCAGATGATTCAGAATGGATTGTTGGTGATCAAGACTCTGGATGGGATACATTAGGTGGTTTCACTGGATGTACTGACACTCAACCATTTGTAGCACCTTCTTGGGCTGGTGATTGGGTATTAGATCCTGTCGCAGGAGCATTAGCAGTTGGTCCATCAGCTACTGATTTAGGTTGGTGGCAAAGTTCTGCTGGTGATGTTGATACTCGTGCATGTTTATTTGATGATATTTACAGATTTAATACCGATGGAACTTTTGAGCAAGTTATGCAAGGTTCAACATGGTTAGAAACATGGCAAGCAGGTGTTGATACTGAAGGTTGTGGAACACCAGTTGCTCCTCATGACGGTTCAAACGCTGCTACATATTCTTATACTGGTGATACGGTAACAGTCGTTGGAGACGGTGCTTTCTTAGGATTGTCAAAAGTTCACAACGGAGGTGAGGATGGTAATCCAGTTGACGACACAATAACTTACAATGTTGTCTCTGTTGATGACAATTATATGGTTGTTAATATTGCTTTTGGTACTACTGGTTACTGGCAATTTAAATTCAGAGATGCTAGTTACACACCACCACCACCAGCTGAATACGATGTTACATTTAATGTTGACATGAACAATTCTATTGTTTCTGATGCTGGCGTTTTTGCAGGTGGAGGAATTCTTGGAGATGCTCAAGCTCACCAAATGTCAGACCCTGACGGCGATGGTGTTTACACTGTTACAATTACTATGGTTGAGGGAACTACTGGAGACTATATTTTCCTAAATGGACCTGGTGACGGTGGCGATTGGGGAAGAAAAGAGCAACTTGCTGGTTTAGATTGTGGTCAAGGAGACAATAATGATAGATTATTACCTCCAGTAACTTCGGATGCAACTTACTCTTTCTGTTTTGGAAGTTGTGATGCTGATTGTGGTGCAGTTACAAGATATGATGTTACATTTAATGTAGACACTTCTGATATTGAAGTTGGTGCTAATGGAATGACAATCGGAGGTGGAATTATGGGAGGTGCTAATGCATTTGCTATGACAGATACTGACGGTGATGGAATTTACACTCGAACAATTTCAGTGCCTGCAGGTACAACTGGAAATTATGTTTTCTTAAATAGTACATCGAATCATTACTCTTACGATGGAAAAGAAGACTTATCTGGACAAGATTGTGCAGATGGTCAATATAACGACAGATTATTAGCTGCAGTAACAGAAGATACAACAGTGCAATATTGTTTTGCAACTTGTGAGGTAAGTTGTACACCTCCAACACCTGGAGAAACTTGTGACCATACATTTGTAATGGTTGATTCATACGGTGACGGATGGAATGGTGCATCTGCTAATATCTTAGTTGGTGGTGAAGTTGTTTATCAAAATGCTACTATTGAGAGTGGAGCTGAAGGTACTGTTACATTTAGTGCCGAAAGTGGTCAAGACGTTACCATAAGCTGGAATTCACAAGGTTCTTATGCCAGTGAAATATCTTGGTCTGTTTTAGATAACGAAGGAACAACAATTGGTTCAGGATCTGTACCAACAACTGGTGCTACAGATGTAGCAGGAACAGCTTATTGCCCACCGCCGCCTTCATGTTCTCATTCATTTGTTATGACTGACTCATACGGAGACGGTTGGAATGGAGCATCAGCTAACATTCTTGTTGGTGGAGCTGAAGTTGTAACTGGAGCTACTATCTCAAGTGGTAGTACTGGAACTGAAACGTTTGATGCAACAGAAGGTGATGCTATAACAGTAGTTTGGACTTCAAATGGTTCTTATGCCAGTGAAATTTCATGGGAAATACTTGATGGAAATGGTCTTTCAATAGCATCTGGTGCTGTACCTGTTGCAGGTGTAGATGAAGATGGAGGAGTAGCCAATTGTACTCCACCAAGTTGTCCAGCTCCTACTGATTTAAGTGTTTCTGGAGTAACTCCAACTGGAGCTACATTAAGTTGGGTTTCTGACGGAACTGCTTTTATGGTTGAACTTCAACCTGCTGGTTCTCCTCAAGGAACTGCTGGTGGATATGTTATTGGTGATGTAGTAAATCTTACTACTACCAGTGTAACAATCCCTGACGGAAGTTTAATGCCATATACAGCTTATGATTTTTACGTCATTAATCTTTGTGCTGATTCTCAAAGTGATTATGCTGGTCCAGGTACTTTTACGACATTAATTCAAGGGCCTGGTTGTGGAGAAACATTCTCTTATGATTATCCAACTGGATCAGGTGGAGGATACCAATATGATGTAAACTTTACCGAGCCAAATGCTGACGAACTTGTATTTACTTCAACAGTCGATACTGCTGGAGATTGGTTAACTCTTACCATTACTGGTACCACAGAGAGTGGCTATGACTGGGTTTATGTAACTAATGGTGCAGGCACTGTAATTCAAACTCCAGTTTCTGGTGCTATGGATTACGAAGTTGTTTCTGAGGATGGAACAGTAAATGTTTACTTGGGATCAGACAGTTCTGTTACAAGTGGACCAGTTGTTTTCACTGTTGCATGTAATCCAGAACCATCTTGTTATGAACCAAGTGACTTAGTTGTATCAAGTATTACAGATACTACTGCAAGTTTATCATGGACAGCTGGAGGTACTGAAACTCAATGGGAATATCAAATTGTAGAATCTGGAGCAGCTCCTGCTGAGACAGGAACAACTACTACTGAAGGAACTGTTGATTTTACTGACTTAACAGGAAACACGTCATACGATGTTTACTTAAGAGCAAATTGTGATTCAGGTGATAGTGAGTGGGCTTCAGTGACTTTCACTACTATTCCATCGCCACTTGTTCCTGATTACTTAAATGATTTCACAGTTTATCCAGGAGAATTCTGGACTGAGGGAGATGGTGCTTATGCTGATGGACCTGATTCAAGTGGAATCTCTAGTTGGATGGCAGATGGATTTGCTAATGATGGCTTTTCTGGCGCTGCTAGAATGAATATTTATTCTACATTCCCTCAAGAGTGGTTAATTTCACCTAATTTCGATTTAAGTGGAGGAACTTACGAACTGACTGTAGACGCAGCTGCAACTGAATATGCTTCAACCACTGATGCAATATGGGGTGAAGATGATTTTGCTGCTCTTATGGTGACAGTTGATGGAGGTACAACATGGACAGAATTGTATCGATGGGATGCTACAAATAACCCTGGTGCTGCAGGTGCTTCAATGCCAGCTATAGAGCTATCAGGATATGATAGTATCACACAATTTGCATTTTACGCTGAGAGTACAGTTAGTAATGAAGATATTGATTTCTTCATTGATAACTTCTCAATTGCTACGCCATCATTTGATCCACCAACGTGGGTTGGAGATTGGGTATTAGACCCTGTTGCAGGCGCATTAGCAGTTGGACCAACAGCTACTGATTTAAGTTGGTGGTCAAACAGTTCTGGAGATGTTGAAACTCGTGCATGTCAATTTGATGATATTTTCAGTTTCAATGAAGACGGTACTTTTGCTATCGAAATGCAAGGATCTACATGGGTAGAGCCATGGCAAGGAGTTGATGAAGGTTGTGGAACTCCGATTGCTCCACATGATGGAAGTAACCCAGCAACCTATTCATATGATGACGCTGCTCAGACTATTACTGTTGTTGGAGACGGTGCCTTCTTAGGACTACCAAAAGTTCATAACAATGGTGAAGATGGTAATCCAGTAGATGACACAATTACATACAACATCGTTACGGTTGATGAAAATTACTTAGTAGTAAATATTCAATTCGGTGCTGGATGGTGGCAGTTTAGATTCAGAGATGCTAACTACACGCCTCCTGCAGATCCTCAACCTGAGGTTTGTGCTCCGGTACCAACTCATGATGAAGCAGATGTTATTTCTGTCTACAGTGATGAATACGCATCAATTGCAACTAACCTTGATCCAGACTGGGGTCAAGCTACTGATGCTACTGAAATCCAAATTGGACCTGATAGTGATTGTAACACTCTTCAATACGCAGGACTAAATTATCAAGGATTGGAGTATACAACTACTGATGTAACAGGAATGGATTTTGTTCATCTTGATTATTTCACTTTTGACTCAACTGATATCAGATTCTCATTAATCAGTCCTGGTGCTGAAAATGCTTATGATATTGGTGTTGAATTAGGAATAACTACTGGAGAGTGGGTAAGTGTTGATATTCCATTATCATTCTTTACTGTTCCTGATCAAACTGGTGTTTTCCAGTTCAAAACAGAAGGAAATGGAAGTGTATTCCTAGATAATT
>Ga0209503_10000275_pt1 | contig 35129 bp, 18 predicted proteins | sample SouAtlMetagenome_2_FD_187448 | JGI IMG/M metagenome (GOLD analysis project Ga0209503, IMG submission 187448) | Marine eukaryotic phytoplankton communities from Atlantic Ocean - South Atlantic ANT15 Metagenome (SPAdes) (version 2) | ecosystem: Environmental > Aquatic > Marine > Oceanic | place... | reverse complement strand
GTGCGCACGCCCGGTGAGGTGTAAGCCCACGCAGGGCTGCAACGAGCGACCTTACGTTGCATGGGTTACCCGGGCCGCTAATATGATACATCCGACTCGGGCACTTCAAGTTCGACCCCCCCCCCCTTACCATCCTGGCCTACCGAGGAGAAAAGGCCGAATATGTGCAGAAGCTACGGTCATCGTGGCGTATCGTAGTGGCCGTCTTAGCGTCGCGAGAAACCGATTCGAGGTTCTCGGCGTACGCGGCGACATAAATAAATCGACGACTTTTGGGACTGAGTACAAGTGCAACCCTTTAGAAGCCACAGTCGGAGCTGCGCTACGATACCAAACCCTGCGGAGCGTCGCGGCAACCGAAATCGGGGCGGGCCCGGGAACCGTAAATGTGGCCAAGATGGTAAGGGGGTCGTCGTTGTGGAGTCCGAGTACGCCACTGAGTCAGCCTTCAAGTTCGAACACGCAGAAGCGTCAAACTCAAGCGGGCTATGCTGCCGTGAGTTGTGTGCGCCTACGTAAGGTTGGGCCTAACAGATCCCTACCTAGGTACCAATCTACAATACATAACGTTGCCTACAAACTCATGGAGCGGACGAATCGTTCGCGGAATCACTTGGAAAACGTCTTGTATCTCCAAGAAATTTGTCATCTGAATGACCGCAAGGTGTCTCTAAAGGAAGACAATTTCAAATACTTAATCGGGCAGATGGACTTGCGCAGCATCGTGGGAGATTTTACGGCCGCTATTCTCCTCGAAAAACCAACAAGGATATTCTCTTTTGCATCTGAGCATTTTGCAGCGCTGAGAACCTCGACGACGCCAAGTCCGCCAATGCTAAATGAAGGAGCGCCCGCTCTTGTTGTTACTGGTGCCAGACAACTGCAGGTCTTGGATGTGTTGAACCAACAATTCCCAGGGAAATTCCTATCTCCAGTCATGACAACAACCAGACCGCCACATCGTAGTGAGCGACCGGGGATTACAATGAACTTTGTCACTCGTGAGATGATCAATGCAGACATTAGAGGCGGAAAATACCTAGAATCTGGTGCCTCAGCAGAGGTCGGCTGCAAAGGTGAGCTGATTGGAACTACGCTGGAGGCGGTTGCACGTATTCGAGCCACAGGGGCTGTCCCATTACTCCATGTTTCATACGAACGTGCTGTCTCAGCTCGCATGTGCGGCAACATCAAGCCCACCCCCTATGCAATATTAGTGTGCGGTGAGAACGAGCCGCCCCAACAGGAACACAGGTCTAGTTTTGATAAGCTTATCTATGCGAGGAGCCTAGATCAAGTAATTGCGGAACTAGTCGCTGTGATCAAGGCAAAGTTCCCCACTGTAGTCCGGGCTTCTTAATATATGAAGGTATCTTGCGGGGTTTGTCTTGCACTGTGGGTAATTTGGCGCGGCATCTGCGCCGAAAATGATTCACGACGAGTAGAGTCGGCCGTCGCGGTGACAACTTGAATTGCGCGGTCGTGAATATTGCCGCGAAGCATTTTCTCACTCCGGGAGACGCAACGGCACTACCGCGGCTCTCATTTCGCACCGTGACGAAGCCAGTCTTCTTTCGAAGTCCGGCTTCTACTTTACTTACTGAGTACGGCTTGTTAAAGTCACAAGAAGCAGACCAGCTCCGAACACAGCCCATACTCACATTAGGCCCCCTTTCGCAACTACCGCAGCATCCCGAGCATACCACAGCTAGCGAAAGGTCCTTGCGTCGGGCCAATGCTATGTCCATCCTTTTGTCTGAGTCTAGTCGGCTCAGGGTGGAATTTGGATGCCGTCGAGACCCGAAAATCCTTGTCCCCCTTGGGATGCCTGCCAAGCGGCGCGATGTAAGCCTTTGCGTCCCCCGGTCCTCGCCATGGTCTAGGGCCCGGTGTACTTATGCAACGCTCGCTGCTATTGAGCTGCCTTTTTTTTGCCGCGGCTGCCCCCCTCTCCCGCTAAGGACAAGCGGCTGCTCTCGCAAGCACACCATCCCAAACTCTCACTCCCAAGACGAGGCCAAGCACTTCTAGGACCTACTCTACTGGATCTTTAAAGGTCCAGTAGCGTGAGGTGGGGCTCGCTCTGCCTCCTCCATCATTCGATTTCTAATTTATTTGTTACGAGAATATTAGCATCCGCATTTTGACGCTTGGGAAATTTGCGCTGCATTTTGATTCGCTGTGAGTTTTATGTCAATCAAGCCAGGTGCGTGAGAAACAGCGCCCTCGATGCCAGGAAGTGCGGAGGCAAGGCGTCGAAATAGCTGCTTTATGTTGAATCCTGCTTTCGCAGACGTCTCAATGAACATGACCTTCTCTTCCGAGGCTTTTGCAAGACCTTCCTCAACGGACACCTGGCGTTGGTCTGCCAGATCAGTTTTATTGCCGACCAACATAATAACAACATCATCACCGCGTTCTGATCGAATGTCGTCCACCCATTTCGACGAGCTCAGAAAAGATGCTCGCGAAGTTGTGTCATAAACTACAACTGCGACCGATGAATCACGAATGTAACTCGGGATAAGAGACCGAAAACGTTCCTGCCCAGCAGTGTCCCAGAGTTGCAGTCTAACGGTACGATCCTCTAAGTACATGGTCTTGCTTAGGAAATCAATACCAATGGTTGCTTGGTAGTTCCTGTCAAACGAGTCATACACGAACCGATTGATAATGCAGGTCTTTCCAACTCCCTGTTCACCAAGAAAGACGAGCTTGTACCTCACGTGGTTTATAATGACTCTCGCAAATTTGGAAAATATGGACTCCGGAGCTCACTTGGCCAGTGGCGTGATTTGGACTGTCTTAGACGCAGTTTCATTGCAAGTTCCATCCGTCATCTCTCAGGAATACAGATCGCAGCTAAATACCGCGTATTGGCTGCAGGCTGCCTGCTAATCTGCCAGTCCTGCTAATCTGCCAGCCCGGGGGGGGGACTCCTCGAGCCCAGCCGGTAAAGCTCGGTACCGGCACTCCTTTCGCGAGTTTCTCCACCGCGGGGGGCGACGAGCTCGCACGACTCGGACCGGGGGGGAGCGAGAGCGACAGGGTAGGGGCTCGGAAGTCGCTGGGGGCCCGTCGTGCTCGACTCCGACTAGTAGAAGGCCGACCCGTTGCCCATCGCTTGGACCTCCGCCGCCGGAGATTGATTTTGGCAGGCCGTCCGGCGCCGCGCCTCGGGGGACGCGGCGCGCTCGGCCCCAGTCAAATGTACTAAGTACTAGTGGGAGTCGATCTCGGCTGGGTCGACATAAACATCGAGTAAACCTATCAACTTGAAACGAGTAATGGCCTGGCACTCAAGCGCGGACACATGCACTCAGCTTTGCCCGGTCGTACCTGGGCAGTAGCGCCACAGGCGTACAACTTTTAGCAACGTCGCGACGAGATTTTGTGCTTACGAGAGCGGTTAACGGCTTGGAAGCCGAACCGCAGACCACGCTCGCCGCAGAAGCAACACACTGGCCACCTGGGTGCCGATATGTGCTCCCAAGGCCCACGCGGCTGCGTCTGGGGCTGCTTAGGGCAGCGAAACGACTTATTTTAAAGGCATGAATTACTATATTTAGCTACAAATCCCGCCTCCGTTCTAGTGAGTTAGGTTCGTTGTGACAACTACGTTGTGAAGGTCTCAGGCTGAGCTTCACTATTCTGGTTTTCAAAAACCTCCTGGGTTTTCAAAAGATGCCCGAAATCCGTACTGGGTTTCCAAAGCATCTCATAATTTCTTCAAAAGTTTACTATACCAGAATAGTCAAATCCCCCTTAATCTCCGCTCTGTTGGCCCACCGGGTGCGTCGCAAGCTTTATGAGATTGTGGGTGCCGAGTCTACTTCAGGAGATTTCTGATCAAAGAGCTTTGTGCCATATTTAGGGGCAGTTTGCCTTCCTTGTTCACGATTCGCTTGTTGCATACACTTAAGAGAAATTGGACTGCATTTTCAAATCCCATTTGGGCAGCGAGATGGAGTGCTGTGTTGCCATCTGTGTCCTGGGCATTTATATCTGCGCCGTGCTCGGCAAGCGTTTTCAGAGACGATACATGCCCGAAGAGCGCGCCATAGTGCAGGGGGCGCATGCCAGCTGCGTTTTGTGCATTGACATCCGCATGTGATTCAATTAGGCGCGCAACAATGTTGATCGCACCACGTGCAGCAGCAACGTGGAGGGCTCTGGTACCAGTTTCATCCGAAGCGTTCGGATTTGCGTCGTGACGCAACAAAAGTGTGACCATAGTCTCGCAAGAGCAGCTGACCGCATGCTGCAGCGCTGACCAACCGCCGAAGCCTGTCGCGTTAACATCAGCCTTGATGCTAGATAGATACTTCACCGTTTCGTCGTGTCCGTTGCGTGCTCCCCAAACTAAGGGCGTCGTTTGAAATAGGTCATGGGCATCGACTTCCTGGCCATCTGTGGAATTCATGTACCTCACTACCTCCTTCGTCTCACCGAGCCTAAAGCCATACATTTAAAAAGAATCCCACTCGCACATGACCTCGATAAGGCATGAATTGTATTCTTTTTGGTCGTGGAGGTCATATGCTCGTTAGGTGCTTATAAACCTACCGCAGTACAGTAAAGATATGTAGTTTATTAGCACGAGCTGCGGACTGGAGTCGCCGCGGCGGCCGTAGCACAGCTCCGACTGCCAGTGCGCACCGGCGAGATTCCGTGCGTACACTGGCGAAGGTGGTATCCACCTGTCGCCGGATGATAGCCCATGAGGGGGTCGAACTTGAAGTTTGAAGGTGGGACTGGCTTCCCTAGCCGGACATCGGTTAGTTCGTTGGAGTAACATTCTGCCTTCGCCTGCGACGCTTAGAACTCTGTGGAGACCTCGACATTTCTAAGGCCCGGCGGGGGGGTCACCGTGACTCGGACCGGGTCAAGCGCTAAGCCTATTAGCGTGACGTTGATTCTATTTTTTGGCGCAATGAGCGTAGAGCCACGCGCCGGCCGGGTGGCGGCAAATTTTTGCTGAGGCGCAGGTTCTGTATGATAAAATAATTGGCTGTGCAGAGTTTTGTGCAGTGCGGGCAGCCTCGCGTCGAAAGACCGGCTGTGCCGCGGTAGGATAAAAACCCCGTCCGATAGCGCTGTCGACCTCGAAAACGCGCGAGCTCTGGAGGCTCGGGGCTCAGCGTCACGGTCAAGTGATTTTTTAAAGATCGTGCTGGGAGGAAAGCAGAGAATCCCCGCGTTTTTAGACGCTTCGAATAGACGATGCGGCCGAAGAGTGCTCGTCAGTCAGGTACCGTTTTTTCTTCCCTTTGCATACCACAGTAACCCCCGTGACTGGCCCCCGGCAGCTCAGGAGCTGCGCAATTGCCCGAGGTTCCCGACCGGGTTGGCTTGCATTGAATCTATGAAGCGTGCTCGCCCTAATTTGTTCAGCTTGAATCCGAATTCGTCGGACGATGACTCTGGCGAGAACTTGATGGAAGATTTGGAGAGTGACTACGTCGCTATACCAGAACTAGATCATTACGACGAAAACATACTGGACCACAGAGAATATGGAGCAATTGATCCTAAAGCTCGGCGCGCTGCAGAGGTACGTTATATGCAGCTTGCAAGATTTGATATTAATTTTACTACATAGACGGAAATAGATGCACGACTTAACAATAATCAAACTCGTGTTGCTGATCAGCTGGATGATTTCGGGCACGAAGGTTCGTTGAACTTGCCTAGCATCTTTGAGCGAAATCGTAGACGATCACGGACGCACAACCCGTCGTCGCAACATTAGCAGTAATGAATTCACAGAAGCAACTACTGGTCCAATGGGAAGCATTAATCTCGAAACTATGGACATGCCATTGCGTGAGTGGATAGCTCAGGACAGAACTAGACGTGAAATAAAACACCGGTCATGATCTCTGTATCTGAGTTGATTGCCCAGCTAGACATATATCACCCGCCCAGGTTTCGGACTTTCTTGGAATCTGATGAACACCATAAGCAAGCTATTCAATTTATGTGTGCAAACAACCTCGTGAGTGTCCAGTCCAAACAAACTTGGTGTAGCTTTTAAGCCAAAGGCAAGTTTTGAAGTCTCATATCAAAGCCTCAGCTCACACGTGCCAATTCTTGCCATTTGGGTAGCAGATGCACCTCGCGACATTATCGAGTTAGTTATTTTCTCTAGTTGCCTTGTTGATTAGCGCATGTAGGATTTTCGATGAAGTTGCAAATGAGCTAGTAACGTCTGCGGAGTATTTCCCAGATTATGGTACACACCCAAACAGCGATGTAACAGTATTCTAAATATTCTTGTTTCAATAGGCAAAATCAAAGACGAGATTCATGTACGCATCCGCGAATTGCCGATTGTTGATACGCTGCGCGATCTCCGTCAAAACCACCTCAACCAGCACGAACACGTTGCCAGTATCTCATCAATTTATGATATTATTGTTACATTCTTAACACATAGGCTTGTGCGTGTTCATGGCGTATTGTGGTCAGTGTGGAGATTGCATTTTTTTTCCAACCCTCTGCCACTGTACCAGGTCGTGACACGACGATCCGTCGTGTTCCCACAGCTTAAGGTGGTGCATTTTAGATGCCTAAGTTGTGACGTAAATCTCGGACCATTTAGACAAAATAATACTACAGAGGTACCATCAATTTAATGCTAGTTTTCTAAGTGATTGTGCGTGTTAAGGTCCGGCCTGACTTGTGTCCATGTTGTCAGAGGCATGGACCTTTTAAGGTAAACCAGGAACAGACCGTTTATGGAAACTATCAAAAGCTAGCGATTCAAGAAACTCCTGGTGACTTCGTGCGCAGTACATTATCGTTGTTGAGACGACCATCCTAGGTTCGGTGCCACCTGGGCGAGTCCCCCGTCATAAAGATGTCGTACTACTTGCTGATCTCATAGACGTCGCCAGACCTGGCGAAGAAGTTGATGTCACTGGTGTCTACGTTCATTCGTCAATATCACTGCACTACTTGTTCCCTGCCATTCATCGGGTTTGTCTTAGGTACGACGCGGGAATCTCGGGTGTGCCTTGTTCATTGAGTCATTCAGATACAGAAACTACACAGGTCGGGCAGGATTCCCAATCTTCTCAACAACCATAGAAGCAAATCATGTATTTTCTGTATTCGAACAAAATAGTCGGCCTTCAATATGCATCGATCTATAGGTTGCTAAAAGGACACTAGCAACAGAGCATGGCTGTTTCCAGATGGACAGCGAAGAGAAAAGGCATGCCTTGCGATTTGCGCGAGACCCAAAGGCAGTTAATAAAATCGTATGTTATGGAAAGAAATCATCCTACAAAGATATAGTATGTTGTCTAGGCCATGTCGCTGGCTCCTTCAATTCACGGCCATAAGCACGTCAAATCTGCTTTGGCATTGGCCTTGTTTGGTGGCTGTTCAAAAAATGTTGACGGTAAACATCGCATTCGCGGTGATGTGTCTACCTGAGTCGATAGAATTATTGTGTTTGTAATAATATGGATCTGTGATCACATACCGTCGCTTTGTGTAGGTTAACGTAATGCTTCTTGGCGATCCAGGTTGTGCAAAGCACCCAGGCTGTGCAATATATATATTACAGTAGCAAAGTGATGTTGGACTGCAGGTCACAACTTCTCAAATACTGTTGTTCCCTGATTTCACGCGCAATTTACACCACTGGCAAGGGTGCATCTGCAGTGGGACTAACTGCGGGTGTGCACAAGGATCCAATCACCAGAGAATGGACACTTGAGGGTGGGGCACTAGTACTCGCAGACAATGGGCTGTGTTTTACGGCGAAGGGGCATTCCTGGATTTAAGAAAAAATGAAGAAAGTTTGCTAGGTGTTGTATTGACGAGTTTGACAAAATGAACGAACAGGATCGTACATCGATCCATGAAGCCATGGAGCAGCAATCCATATCGGTTTCTAAGGTGAAAATAGCTGATTTGAATAGGAATTTCTGCGTTTAAGGCGCCTTGTGCCTATAGGCAGGCATTGTGACGTCACTTCACGCTCGATGTTCGGTCGTAGCAGCTGCTAATCCAATAGGAGGACAGTAATATTCCTTCGTTGAGTGCTCTGCTGCGGACATGATAGTTGCACGTCTGTCGTGTATCTTAGGTATGATTCAGGTGCAACGTTTGCAGACAACGTTGAACTCACTGTAAAATCTGTGTCGAATGTAGCTTTCTTCTACTGTGGTGTTATCCTCTCAACTCAGGATCCGATTCTTCAACGTTTCGATGTTCTCTGTGTGCTTCAAGACATAGTTGACCCGTGACATAGCTTGTGTTTGATGCGTCCTTCTTCTGCATTATCATTCCTAGGCTCATGGATGAACAATTGGCTTCCCATGTTATTGGCTCTCATCGTCATGCTGAATGCCTTCTAGACAAAATAAATAGTGTGAGCCTGCAAAATCAGATGCGTTTGGAAAAGTCAGTGCTTCAGACATCTGTGGCTGGCCAGTCACTTGCACAAGATTTTTTACGCAAATACTTGACTCACGCACGGGGCTCTTGTGAGCCTCGCTTGCACTCGATTGACCAGGATAAGATATCGCACCTCTACGCCGATCTGCGCCGTGAATCTGCCACTTGTGGTGGCGTGCCCATTGCAGTTCGGCATCTTGAGTCTCTCATGCGCATGGCGGAGGCACATGTGCGTGTGTGGGGTCTCTAGTCACTCATCTCGAATGGCGCGCAGGCAAAGATGTCTCTTCGAGAACATGTTCGAGATGATGACGTTGATGCCGCAATATCAGTCCTCCTCACTTCGTTTATAAATGCACAGAAATTCTCAGTCCGCAAATCCCTGGAACGTGGATTTCGCAAATATCTCACTCGTGCTGGTGATTTATTCCATTTGCTTCTCCATGCTCTCCGCTCTCTTTTGCGAGAAGCTCAAACTTATGCCGCATTGAAGGCCCAGCAACGCGGGACACCTTCTAGTCACATGGTGTTAAAAGTGCTGATTGAAGATTTCGAAGCAAAAGCACGCGAACTAAACTATGCCGGAAATCTGGACGAGTGTCTGGCAGAGTTCAGCTTGTAGTTCTTAAGAAGATCGCACTACTTACATTGATATAGGTTCTATGGCTCTGATATTTTCACTAAGCAGGGCTTTCGGTTTGATGAAAAGCATCTCCACATACTGTGGTTTCCCTCGGGCTAACGATTTCGTTTTGGGTAGTGGCCTTTTACACCATTTTCGAGCATCCAGAGGTCATCACGACCTGTATTCGCTACGCTCACAGGTCATCACGACTTCTAAGCTCGAAACAGGCGCAAAAAAAGTCCAACCGAAAAAAATTCAGCATTGACCTCTAATTGACCTCTAAATTAATTAATTAATCAATTAATTAGTAATCATGCCAGTGATTTCAAAAAAAAATTTATAACCTGAACGAGCAAAGCGGCGAAACCCATACCGTCTCGGCAAAATGAACCATCGATAAAAAAACCGATAGCCTAGTAGTAGTTTTTGTGGTTTCATGAAACAACTCTTAAGTACGGGCGCATTGTGACGAGGCAGGATACTAGTAGTCACACTGGCATCCCCGCTCGCAATGAAGTACGAACTTGTGAACTTCGACTCCGAGCCTGAGTCAGTGCCCTGAAGTTTTCTGATTTGAGGTGGTCCCGATTGCTCACCCGGTTGCTCTAGCACAGAAATCTAATACTCGGGACCTCGCCGCATCAGAAATATGTTCCATCCTCACCCCCATGATCCGGCGGCACCTTGCGATGGAATGCTCGTATTTCATTGTAAAGCATTTTCTGTAGGCAAGCCTTGTTGAGCTTTGTTGCCTCGATATCATCAACCTTAACATGAAAACCGGCATCTTGCTCGAGCTCATACTCACGAAAGTCTTCGACGTACTTATGTTTGAGTGCCCCGCGAAGAGAGATGCGACCTTTTGGGTTGAACACAAGCATGCGCGCAAGAAGATTCAGAGCATCATCATCTTCAACTTTGGGAAATTTTATTTGGAAGTTTTGGGACTTATAATCAGGGAGCTGCAGCATAAAATTCATTGCGTTTTGATTGGAGACAAACCAGAGATCTGCTTTACGTGGGCGGCCCAGTAATTTGACAATGAGCTTCAGTTGGTGAATGTAATCATTTCCAGGAAATATAGGCTGTAAAAGAAGCATTTCACCAAAGATACATCCAATCGACCACATGTCGATTGCCTGGTCGTACGCATGGAAGCCAAGCATGATTTCAGGTGCCCGATACCATCTAGTGACTACATATTCGGTATATTCTTGTGACAAGACTCCATCTACTTCATTATCACTTTTTGTTATCGTATTATCATCGATCGCCCCCTGTTGACCAGTGGTGCCTCGCGCCAAACCAAAATCACATATCTGTAGGTTGCATGTTTGAATATCAATCAGTAAATTTGATGGCTTAAGATCCCGATGGAGTACAGATGAGGAATTTATGTAGTTCATACCAGCAAGTAACTGATAAACAAGATACTGCATTTGCTCGCCGGTGAGTTTTGTCTTGGAATACAAAATTTTCTGTAGGTCAGTTGACATCAGCTCCGTAACAATATATAAATCTTCGAATCCTTCGATATATGGTGGTTCCATGATATCATAAAGTTTAACGACGTTCGGATGATTAAATTGACGCATTAGTCGCACCTCACGCAGCATGCGCTTTGCATCTACCATGTCCTCGAATGCGTTTGCCACCTTTTTTATTGCAACTTTTTTGCCGGTCAAGACCTATGGGCGTTTACGTGAATAGGAATCAGACATGAACTTTTACATCATCTGCGGCAACAACGAATCCATACGCCCCCGACCCGACTTTGTTTAACAGTTTATACCTGGAGAAGAGATTATACGGATGTAAATGGTAATCCAATTAGAAGGCACTGACTGCACTTTGGGTCAACAAACCAATCAGTGCCAGAAAACTGAGGGTGTTGTGGTAAATACGATAGGTGGATTAAAATACACACGTGTACCATTGTTTGGCTAACAACTATCGATATGCAATCACGAAGGCATTTTATCCACCTGTCACGGTTTTCCTGCGTCTCCGAGGCCACTTTAAGCGCGCGGCCTACCATACATTGTAACGTCACATTGTGTTCATACTACCTTTCAAGATTACTTGGAATGCATGCGGCCTGCCAAGGAGCAAGTCGACTTTTGTATCCGAAGTTAGCACAAGTGTTGCTCTGGCGGTGTCACTAAGATGGGTCTTTTCGTCCTTGAAGTATGTCAGTTGCGCTGGTTTTGTTCCGCTCTGACACAAAATAAAATAGCGCTTTTGCCATCTCATCCCACCCTTTTTTTGCAACATCCCCTCGCACTTGATATCTTGTTCAGAGCACAGAGCCATTTCAAGGGCTCGGACAGGATATAAGATTATTACACGCAAAAATACCGTCAAAGCCATATCTTCCCATCCAGCCCCACTAGCCACACTGCCCCACTTTCTAATATCGGAGTCTATACTGTTGTTCCAACACTCACGCCGACACGGGCAGCACCACTGGCAGTAGCCTGAGTGTCTCAGGCTCCGAGTCAGGCTCAGGCCCCCGTCGCAGCCTACCGTGACTAGTAGCCCGGCCTCCTGAGGCCGGGACCGTGACCAGGCAGAATGCATTGCTCGACACCCCGGGCTTGCCCGGGTTCAAGTTATGGCCCGGGCCGGCCCGGGGCCCACAAGGTTCCGCCTACTGACGAAGAGGTTTAAAAGTTAGTAATGATGGTTAAAAGCAACAGAAAGAAAGGAACTTGAAGTCGCGAAGCAATTTGAAATCGTCACCGAGACTCGGATCAAACAATGGAACAAGCCTGAGATCCCATGAACGGTTTAGTACAATCCGGAGTCCTTGCTCTCTAATGAATGACACGGACTCGGAGAACTTGGCCGTTGAAAATGACATCATCCGGGACTTCGTAGTCAAAGTTTCATTACACGAGTCGCTCGGCCGTCAGACCGGGTCCCGTTCGGGGACGCCACCCCCAAAATTGGTCGCGGCAAGATTATTTGACAATAAGTTTTATTAACGAGCTTAGCCCGGGCGAAAACACCTCCGTCGAGGAGCGTGTTATCGTCGAGTTCTGGTTCGATCCAGATATTGATGCAACCGGAGCCTGGATGGCCAGAGACACGGCTATTGGGAGCCGACTTCGGACGGTACACTGGTTCCCTACGGCGCTTGTTCCCTATTTTAGGTCTTCCTTGGTATTCTCATGTAGAATTCTCATGCGCGAGCAGCCAACGGCGCGTGCGGAGTGTTGCGGAAAGCGGAGTGGCGAGAGGCAGAGCTTGCACTCGTTCATGATGCCTACCGCCAGGATCATGCGCCCCGTGCGGAAGAGGTAGCCGAAAAGAAGCGCGATGCGCCGCCCCAGGGTTTTTGGAGCCTTCAGGTTGCCCAAAACTAACTCTCCGCTGGCAAAGTTGGCCCGGCGGTGGGCGTCCCACGAACATGAAGAGGGAAGAGACTTGAAGGTCACCTAGGTGCTGTGACCGTGACGACTTCTAGTACTATAGAACCCTACATCCCAACTCATCCAGACGATCATCAAACTGCCACGGTGCCTCATGGTGTGACCACTAGTGCTGGAAAAATCCGGTTGAAATTGCTAGTGAATTGGAAAATAAATCGGTTGTGGCTAAAGTGCACTACCAGGCCCGGTCTGTAGGGACCGTAGTGCACTTGAGCGTGCAATGAAGGCCAATAGTAGCTGCTAATTCCTCAAGTCCTGATTGTCCCAGCAGTCGCTGAATACATCATATTCGTCAGTGATGAGACAAGAGACGCCTTTAGCCCTGGATTGAAGCGATGAGTGCGTTGCACGTACATCAAAAAAGTATTGCAAATATCAAAAGTAGACTGTCGCAACTCCATCTCGATGGTCAGCAGCGCGAATAGTCTTAGCTGATTAAAACACATGAGAATATCATTAATGACTCTAATGAGGTCTTGTCTAATGCGAATCAACGCAATTGCGTTCGTTGCCTGGGAATAATTTTTTGACAACTCAAATGAGAGATAGCATTGTCTTCTTGACTCCCGCGATTTAGTCAGTATGCAATGCAGCAACATCGAAGAAAATAAGGCACCGATGCGATTCAAGGAAGCACTGCACCAAAAGCAGGTCTCTGACCCAGGGCGCAAATTTATCGAATGGTCCCGAAACAACCTTGAAATTTGAACTCTCAGGGTCATGAGTGTGTGTCGGTACAACCACGAGACCAGCAATACGCTTGCCCCATACTGGAGGGGGAAATTTGATGTTGGTGGTCTAACTTCATTCCTGCGGGAACTGCAGAATGCTGCATGAAAGAGAGTACTCCTTTCAATCCAAAATAGTTTATTCCTCTCGCTGGTACAGGTCCAAATTGAAGGTGCTGATTCTGGGCAAATATTCACATGCTGATGGGGCCGAAAGAATGCCTCGTGCTGTAAAAAGTGCTGATCAGCAACACTTGCATTTCTTTGATTGTTGTAGACTGAATCGAATTTATTCAGTTTGGACAGGTATTCAATGGAGACTGAGAGGTGAAAATGTTCGTTTAATGATTTCACAGCCGTCGCTCGCATTACTAGAGCAGATTCAACAATCCCTGATGTCACATCGGCCACCAGCCAATTGAAACGCTTTGAGTGTATATGATGCTCGAGCACTTGGGATACTTTTATGAGTGGAACGACATCTTTCCGTTGCCGCACGGCGCACTGGTTGAATAGGTACTTGGCCTCCAGCAAATTTAGGAGATCATAATTTCTTGCCTCCGTGCGTCTGATTCGATTCAGGTCGGCGTGAGTCAGCGAGGCGACCGGCGTTAATTCACTGACAATACTTAGTAGTTTAGTGCATATGTGAGATAAGTTCAGCGATAAGGGACAGAGAGTTTCCGAGATTGTCTTGGTTTGGCTTGTGCGCGAGCTTGTTCTCAGATCTAAAAATGACGCCCGTTTGATTTCTTTGTTTGCGGCATTTAACTGATTGCTTATTTTTGCTGCTTTTGGTGGGTGTTTCGAACGATCCCATTGTGGAGCGAATGAAAAAACGACCACGATCTCGCCGCGCTTCAACGCCTCCAGCCAAAGCGCAACGCCCGCGGAGCAGCGTCCCCTGAGTTTCCCACAGGTGTGAGGGGGGGTTGTGTCCTTAGTAGGGGCACTTTGGGGCCCTGGAGGACGGCTTGCCGCGTTTTTCGCGCGTATTTTTGTACAGAGCCCTGCACCGGGTCGATTACGACCCCGCAGAGGTGGTTTGGGGCTGGGAGCGACCGCCTCTGATTTAAGGGAATTTATTTCGTGACGAAAAATGGCCTCGGGATGGGCAACGGTACACTAAATCGACCCGAGGTGAGCCCTTAGCCCGCGGGATAGCTCCGATGACACCTGGCGACAGCTGGTGCAACTCATACCCGCCGAGGTGGGGATGGTGTGCGTGCGGCCCGGCTGTCGGCTTATCGGCTCGGGGGTTCGTACGGGAACAAGAACTTGCACCATACAGCTCCACAGCTCAACAGAAGCACCCTCGAGGAACACATAGCTTCCCCGCTCCTCGGCGGCGTCGTAGGAGACCATTTCAAGAAATGTGAATTTTGGCCGCTTGTTCGATGGCTTTTGCGGCTCAAGCGCGGAGTCAAAACGCGAGAGGCCCGATCCGGGCACGATTCCGCCGGCTAGAGGGACACATTCGCTCGAACGGGATGGCGGTCACCGACGGTGGGGAGCTCGTAACGGCGGATAACGGGGGCGACAATATTTTGGCTTTCCACGCCATCGCCGCGATTCCCATCAGGAAAGCCTCAACCAACTCGAAAGGTCACCACGCGGTGGTATGAATAGTATCGATGCCTCGGGTACCGCGGTTTCGACCAGGGTGCTGCTACGTGGCTTTCAAGCCTCGACAGAAGCGCCGCACAATCGGCTCCGCTCCGAGCCAGTCTGAACTCCCCATCGTCGGTCGTGTCAATTTTCCTATAGCGCAGGTGTTGGCGTCATCGCTGAAGCATCCCCTGAACACCCCATATCGCGCTTCGAGATCGTAATGATGATAAAACAAGCTGCATGGTTTTGGCGTGCTGGTGGTCCGTGAGCGCTGCGGTTGGTTCTCTCTTTCTCGGCAGGGCTGCAGCGATGCAGGGTGAGCACTGCTATGCACTCACATCTCTCCTAATCGTCTACGCTGGCCAGCACGCAGCGTTTAAAGTCGAAATCGACGAGAGCCCGTCCGAGACCCCTCGAGCCCTAGTGGGGCTTTGGCGGCCTTTTAGCTAAATATTGCTAAACGGGTTCGTCTTAAAGTGCCCCTATCCCTAGTCCTTAGCATAAGCTTCCCCCCTGTGGGGTCCCTAGCATAAGCCTATTCTTTTTTTGTTCCAAGAAGGGGGCAACTTATTCCTCTTAATTCACCCGGAGTTTGGGACAAAATCACGAGGTTCGTCAGTCAAGTTCCGAAACTGGCAGCTGTTCGGGACAAATTGCACACTAGAAACAAAAATCGGGGGCCTCTATGCTGGGCGTGTGTGGCATTAGATGCCACATTCGACTGTTGTTTCACACGCTGCATGGTTGAAGTGAGCCAGCGTTAAAACAATTACTACTAGTACCATTGGGCAGTCGTACTTCTAAGATTCATGATGGCAATCTTAAAAAGACCTGTGGCTATTGGATAGCTAAAACATTTCTTGAAACGGCGTATCAGCTCATGAACGACGAGCTTGTAATCGCCATGGCACGCAAAACTATCATCCTTCTTATAGGAGGAGGCATATTTTGCAGACCAATCCAACTCAACGACGCGAGCATTAGATGCATGCGTGCATGTTTTTTTAGGGAATCTACTGAGCCTGGCGGTCCTTATTTCATGAATGCTGTCTCCGGGACTCTGAGGCTTGGGGTCAACTACAATGTCTTGTATATTGCCGATCAGACTCTCGCGAACCTGCCCTTGCCAAGACCCAAGGCCGTTTGGAGCATCAACCGTGAGAATGCGAGAGTAACCCCCCCAGCCAAGGATGGAACCGGCCTTTACTCTATACTGGGTAATCGTTGCTTGCGCGTCTAAAGTTGCCTCGTCTCCTGCAGAGAGTTGCGGTCCTAAATAAATTCGACGCCATTTCCCCCAGGTCCCAGGCAAAGCGCCTGCTCGGCGAGCTTGCAAAAGGTAACGATTGATCGGCGCACCATGACAGTGGGGTTTATCCCAGGAAACGCGAAGGAATGGTGCCCGATGACCAATCGTGGACACAAAATGAGAAACCACGCCAAGAGGTACCATGGGTGCATCAGGCACTTTTGGTTTTGTTTCAACTTCCACAGGAACAGAAGTTGCAACACCAGAGACAGTTTGCAGTCGGAGACGGAAGAAATACCGTAGACCTGGTGAGAGAATTTGCGTGAGGCAAAAGGCTCCCCTGCTATGTGCGATGGTCTGAAATGTGCAAGCCATTGGATGGGTTTTGGAATCAGGCTGTGTGCCGGATAGTCCCTGGTTTTGGTCTGACGAGCACCCTCTTTGTTCAATAAAACGGAGAGCTCTCGATGATGCTACCTCGAGCGTGAATTCAACAGGGAGAAGCGACATAGCGGGATGAACATTTGAAATATCGAAAGCACCATCCCAAGATATGCGTGCACGATCGAGGACTGAGCATGATCTTGCAACGAGGGATACGGTAGGCGGAAGCGGTGATAATAGAACGAGAGCGGCTTTTCCGATGTGCGCTAGAAGTCTGCACGGCACTGAAGCAGATGGTACACGTAGAAGCCGAACAGTTCTACAAGTCCCTGGGAGTGTGCAATAGGAAACACCACTTTCAAGGCCAACGGCACAAAGGTCTAGCGCTGGGGCAAATGTAGTGAATGTAGTCAGGTATGTGTCTGTTTGGCAAGAGTAAATTTGGATTTGGTAAGCAGGAGGTTTCTGTTGCTTGATACCCAGAGCGCATGACCAAGATAGTTTTAGACATGATGGCTGCGACACGCGATTACTGGCCATGCCACGGATTATGGGAGGATTTGGCAAAGTTGCTACTTCAAGGACGTTTGACGTGTCCCAGTAAAAATGACTGGCGCCAAGCGCACGAAGGTCGATGCTACAGTGCATCCTTATACCGCACCTTGTATCTGCCGGAATTCCAAGCACTGCAACAGTATCACCAATGGGTAGAGTTTGCTCACTGGCCCGTCGTTGTAATCTTTGAAATGATGCCACTCCTTCACAACGTCCTTCTACATACTTTCGAGACTTGAGCTTTAGTGATGCAAGCACACTGCATGCATCCGTCTCATTGGGAAGGCTGAGAGTCACTTCATTGCTTCCCGCTATGCACGAAAGCAGAGTTGGTGGTTCTAAACCAGTAAACCAACGCACAGGTGACGATTTGGCTGATTTGACAGTCTCATTTCCAGAGAGACCTTCGCCTGCACCAAAGGATTCTGTCTGAAGTGTGATCAGGTATTCTGTGTTCATCAAGAATTGTGGGAATGCCGCCAGGAGTGCTCGTGTGCCGTTTTCACTTGTGAAATTGCACCGCTTCAGAGTGGTCCTGCTTTCCGGCTCAGTTTCTACGTTGCCAGTTCGCGATATACGTTGCCAGCTCGCGATATACCGGATGCCTAATTGCTGATCTGGTGCTGTCACATTAGTTGAGACACTTGGGAAAGCTTCGCAATCCCAGAGTATGCAAACATTTCGACCCATGCCCAGAACCGATGGAGCTGGCGGTGGCGTTAATATTCTAATTGATGTTTTGGCATAAGGTACTTGCCCCAACTTATCGGCCAATCGAAACATATACTGAGCCCCTCGCACGGGTAAGCATACCTCCCAGCCTGCTTTCAAGGAGTGCACATTCTCCCATTGCGCCTCGCCGGGCAGCCGCGTCTGCAGCATGGGCTCCTCCGGAGAATCTTGAGCCTGAAAAAACACGGTGCCGGCCGCTAATCGTTCCACAATCAATCGCATGATTGAATAGGCGCTGTGGATACGATACACGCGCGGTCATATCCGTCGCAAGTTGTACTATGTCCAGCGAAGGGTCCAACTAATGCAACTTATCCCCGCCACTGGTGTGTATAAGTGCCAGTGTATATAGGAAGCCTCAGTTAAGGGGGGGGGGTAATTTTATCCTTTCGAAGTTCAAGTTAACTTGAAATTGAATCGCATCGTCACGGTCACCGTGACCGTGACCGTTACCGTTACCGGCGTCCGAGTCACGGTGTCAGTGACTCTCGGCGGGCCCAATCGCACCATTGGCCGTCACCGGCGGGCCCCGCCGGGTGCTTGAAGTTTCAAGTTTTCAAAGTTATGAGCCTGATCATGATAGAAACATTGGAGGTAGAGACTAGTCGCCCATCTTAATCCTTCGAGTGATTCAAGTTCAAGTTGGATCATGATGTATGAAGTTTCAAGTTCAAGTTCAGGCTGCAGTCACGGTCACGGTGGCCGCTGCGGGCCCGATCCCACTGCGGGATGTGGCGGCCGCGGCGCGCTCGAAACCTCGGGTGTCCGGAGCCCGAATAGTCTCCCAGAACTTGTAGCCTGCAACCCCCGCAGCCCATCCCTATGCTTGGTTTTACAACTACAACTACCCCACATTTAATCTATCTTACAAACCGGCAGCATTCCCGCGGTAGCTTTGAACGTGATGACAGACAATCGTCACGCGTACTTCATCCGCTGCATATCCGCAATCTCAGGAATAGGTCCTAATCCCGTATTTGACAGCCTTGATCCACTTGCAGCTTTTTTGGATGATCCCTCATGTACTGTACTTCGAGCCTGGGTGCGCGAAAATGGAACGGTCCTTTTGTCGACGATCTTAACAACAGAGGAAGCAGTAGCATCAACGACGGCTTATCTACTAAACGTTTTATATTGTTCAGTGAATTTTTAATATGCAAAGATCCCTAATAAGAAAGCATGCCTAGGTTGCATTCGTTAAGCGTCTAGCTGTGTCTCTAAACGCGGACAACTTGACTTCAGCCGTATTGCCGTGCGTGTCGGTGTTTGAGTAGCTAAAAAAACATTTTTAAATTTCAAAGCCTCGTTTCAGACTCTCACTTGGACGTTTTGGGGCAGCAGTCTCATTGCATGAGGTACTAAAAGAACTGTATTGCCCGATTCTCTTGTGCGCCGAGGACCCGGAATGCATTCCTCAAAGCGCAAAAGGCCTACTTTTTAGACTTGAGCACTCTTTGGGCTCCTTCACTGGCCTTCAGAATGACAACCCAGAGGCGCCGAACTGTGTGTGAATGTCGTTTTTTGAAAAAACGTCAACATTCTACTAACTAGGTGTCTCCCTCCCTTGAGTCCTTCGTCAACATCAAGTCGGTGATTGACGAAATTGACCTTTGGAACAATACGCGACCATCAATGGGCTTTGATGGTGATCTTATTCATAGCGTTGCTAGTGCGCTTGAGCCATTGCGGAAGTGGTTCGACACTTTGGAAATGCCCCCGTGGTCGCAAGCAGGTGAGTTTATAGACCAGGTTATGGACAGCCTAGATCGCATCTGGAAAGCGGAGGGTCGTGGATCACAAGTGTAATGCCCCAGTCCGTAATCATGAGTTTACCATATGCACCAACAGGTACCCCGAAAGCCGCATGCGCCATCTCCTGGATATCATGAGCAGTACCGTGGGTCAAAGTGTGCAGCGTGAGCTTAGGGCCATCGGCATCTGGGAAGAAGGATTTGCAAAGGTCCGGCCAGAACTAATTTCAGGTCTTCGTCTGTGCGAGAGCTGGTGCAAGGCATGCGAAGAGTTGATATACCTCTGGAAGGACAATACTCAAGGGCGCTCTTGGGTTGGCTTTGACTATAAAGATGAATTTGTGTTGCTATTAGGACGCCGGCTACAAGAAATACTCACACTCCGTCAAACGCGCGAAGAGTTAAGTCGTCTACTTAGTGGAGATTTTGACACGGAGAATGATCAGAAGCAGATGCAAAATGCTCGCAGTGCAACTTTGGTAGGCTCGCTGGGCAAGTATTTTGCTGGGATAGACCCTCTGCTGTGTAGTCACTACACCGACTCTGCCTGGTCTTCATTTCAGAGCGACGATGCAGTCAAAGAACTTTTGAAGTTCAAGTATGATGTACTTAGGCATAGAGCTGTGGAGAAATATGAGAAATCGCTAGCTCCATTGGATTTCCAGATTGCAGCTAATTTTAGGCAGATGATCTCGCCATTGCATGAGACCCCACTCCCTCTCCTGCACGAACTTCGGCAATTTAAACATTTGCTTTCGAGATGCAACATTCGTAGAGCACTTGTCAGTGAACGGGAAGCCCTGCTTCACCAGCTGGTCGATATGATCGAAAATATGGGAGAAAACTTTCATGTATTAATTCATGACGCAATTTGGCTGTGCGTTTTACATGTCCAGATCTAATGTTGTTACATTAGGCGACCAGTGGACTGGAAAAATATTCTTGCCTATTGGGCAAGCATGTCAGTGGGATTTTACGTGCCAGGCAAATTTCCTTCCACATTCAAGATCTCGCTGAGGGGAATACGGAACTCTTTGGAGACCTTGAGCATGCCAAAGTGCTACTGAGTCTAGGTAGCGAGTTGCAATCTAGATGTCGGAAGACAGAGCATGAACTCTTGGGCGAATGGATTGCAGAGGTCAAGAATGAATTGACAAGTAGCGAGGCTGGCATGTGCACGAAGGGCAAGCTGATGGAAATTTCTCAGGAGGGCTTACTTATTGTCAACTACTCTTCACGTCTCGTCCAACTACTCCGAGAAGTCAGGCAGTTGACTGAACTAGGTGTGACTGTCCCAGATAGCATTAAACAAGCCGCCAAAGATGGTGAGCAATACTATCGATTTGGAGTCGTGCTAAAAAAAGTGGCTTCCTTTTTTAATAGTATGGATACACAGATACTTAAGACTCAACGCCCAATGCTGTTGAATGCCCTCATGGCATTTGAGGAAATTGTCGAGAAACGCAACGCTCATGGAGGGGCCATCGAGTGGAGGACACCAACAGAGTATGAACGCTACGTTGAGCGGCTCCAGCAAGCAGCAACTAAGCTCGCACATGAAAACCGCCAGCTTCGGCACATTCATCATGAGCTTTCTACCAGTGTGGTGCTGCTCATGGACATTGACATGCTTAAGCACCGGAGCAAATGGAAGCAGCATTGGCTAGAGATTGTGGGCAGGATAAATGTTCTTTCAGACCGATACCCTCAGGATCGAATGCGCAAGTGGGTGATACACTGGGACCATCAGGTCTACAAAGTGCTGGAGGCTGCATATTGTACTGGCTTGGAAACCCTCAATGAATCCCTTCAGCTCCCAGAGAGTTTAAAAGTTGAGCTTGGCTTCTTCTCTAGTTCAGAGCAGATGCCCCTTCAACTTAAGCCTAGTGTTGAGGAGATCCGCTCAATCTATTACCATGAGCTAAAGAAGTTTGTATCAGCTCCCAGTGCATTTAAAGGGCTTAATGGTAGCAACGAAGTCCCTATACGGTGCCTTGATATCGAATTCCTGCCCCCAGATTACAAAATAAAAAAATAGGTTTACACCAAAATGGCAGGATCGAATACTCAATCACTAGTTCGCGTCTACATCAAGGCGGAGTTGTTGTTTGTTGAACTATGTAATCTGCTGGAGCAATATGAGTCTTGGAGTAGTCTATGTGCCACGACGGACCTCGATGCTGTGGTTGAGCTATGTTGCAGCTCACCAACTTTGTTCGAAACAAACTTCAGAGCGCTCCGGGACAAGCGCCGAGCAGCAGAGAGACTACCTGACTTCATAAAGGTTGATTGTATATGTGTGAGCCTGGGACCTCTGAAACTAAGTCTTGAAGACAATTTTCAACGTGCCTACGAGACCTTGCTGCTGGTCCTTAAGAGAACCATGACCAATGATATGAACGAGGTAACACATTTGATTACTGATTTCGCTCCATTGTATATTACCAATAGGTCAAAGCATACCTAACAGAGTCCACAGAAATGCTTTCCTCACGGCCCCAGTCTGTTGAAGACATCACCATCGCTCAAAAGAACTGGCAAGAGATTGATGGTCGTCGAGATAACATGCAAGCAAAGAGCAAGGGGCTCTTAGACCTTGGATCAATTCTCGGTCTGCATGCAACTGGGACTCACACTGACACTGCCAGCCTTTCTGGTAAAGCAAGCAGTCTTTCAGCTCGCTGGACCGCATTCACTGATCAAATGGAAGCCTTCAATGAGATGATTGAGATCCAAAAGGGCACACTCAAAGCTCGACTAGAGGAAAACGTGATCGAACAAAATCAAGCCATAGATAAATTCGCGGAGCGGTGGCGAGCACTTAAACCTTCAGGTCTTGAACTTTGGGATCTTGATAATGTCCGTAAAACCTTTGATGACCTTAACGAGCCAACTTGCAGCGTCCTCAAAAGACAGATTGATTACTTTTGATAACTTTTTGTTTGGTACTAGGTGGAAAGCCCAATTGCAAGATTTCAAAGATCGAGCTGATGAGCTAGTAGAGCATTTTGTCAGCTTCAATATGCCGGTGCCGCCACGATTTGATGGGCTTTCGGTGATTGAATTAGAGATCACGATGTCATCAACTTCTTGGTCCCTGCTAAGGGATTACCTCAGTGAACTTGATTTGCTTGAAAAACAGGACTGGATCAGTTTCCGGGGCAATATGCATCTGCTACATGACTTGGCAATGAGTTGGAGCGACAAGGTCAAAGAGAGAATTGTTGCTGGGCAGGCTGATGCTGTCATGATGCACCTCTCATCACAATTAGAACGCATTAAGGCTGCAGCAACCACTCTAAAGTACTGTCATGGGAAAGATTTTAAGGATGAGCACTGGAGTGCCTTGCTTCAGGGTAAGCTTGGTCTCGGGAAGGAAATTAGACTGGAGTCACTGACTGTTGGCCACTTTGTGGCTGCCTTGGACAAAGTTTTAGAACCAGCTCTTCTTGTATTTGTCAAGGAGCTTCAGGCTCAGGCACAAGGTGAAGTCCTGGTCCGTGACGCACTCCAAGAGCTCTCCGTGTGGTCGCAGACCGCTGAATTAAGTCTTGTGGAGTACAAGGAGCAGGGCAGGAAGACTATGCTCGTCAAAGACTGGGGAAGAATGTTCTTGGATTTGGGCGACAAGCAATCTCTACTCTCTTCTCTGAAAGAGTCCCAATTCTATCGTGCTTTTGAAAGCATCGGTAAGTGGAGCAACATAGCATATGCCATACCCCACACTATTGCTAATTCAGGCGCAAGTTACGAGACTAAAATGTCCAATCTTGACTTTGTTCTCCATGCGCTTAACACGGTACAGAGGAAATGGGTTTACCTTGAGCCTATATTTGCCCGAGGAGGCCTTCCAAATGAGAGTAAACGTTTTCGGGGCGTGGATGAGGACTTCCGAGAGATAATGTGCCTTGTAGAAGTAGATCAAAAATTGTTTTCAACTGCGTTTCTTGAATGGGCTTTGTGGTTTCATGCGTCCATCATTCGTGCCTCTCAGGTTCAATCTGGTTGACCCACACGTGCATCATGACATCAAAAGAACATTGCAGACAATGCTGGAACAGCTTGAATGGTGTCAAAAAGCACTGTGCAATTTCTTGGAAGAAAAAAGGGCTAAATTCCCACGATTTTACTTTATCGGGGATGATGATCTCCTGGAGATTCTGGGACAGGCCCAGAATCCTGCAGTGATTCAAGCGCATTTAAAAAAATTGTTCCAGGGTACAACTACAGTACGGTTCAATAAAACAATGACAAAAATCCAGAGCATGGTCTCGGCAGCCGGTGAGGTAGTTGACCTGGATCATGCTGTGGCAACCTCTGATCGGGTCGAGGACTGGCTCTCGGCCTTTGCCGACGAGATGAAATCTACTCTTGCTTCGCTACTGGCTTCCTACTTACTATCATTGACGAAGACAGGCGAAGTAAACTTTGAAATGTACCCTTCGCAAGTCATGTGCATCGGAGAATTGGTGCAGTTTACCGACAGTGTTGAGGCATCTATTGGGAATGGTTTCACTGATTTGCTTATCAAGGTCAAGTCTCAACTTGCAGCTCTTACAAATCAGGACTTATCGGCAATGCCAGTGGTGCAGATTAAAGTCAAAGCCCTTGTTATGGATCTAGTACATAACCTGGGTATTTTAGAACATCTGGATTCCGCCAGATGCTGTCACGTGCACGACTGGGCTTGGCACAAGCAGCTGCGATATTACGTGAGAAATATGAAATATATTGCAGCAAATGTCTGTATGTCAGATGGCGCCTTTTTGTACACCTATGAATATCAAGGAAATGCAGCGAAACTTGTTCACACACCATTGACAGATAGATGCTACCTAACATTAGTACAGGGAATGCACATGGGTTTTGGCGGCAACCCGTACGGTCCAGCTGGCACCGGAAAAACCGAATCTGTTAAGGCTCTTGGTAATGCCTTTGGTAGGCAGGTCTTGGTGTTCAATTGTTTCGATGAGTCACACCAACTTCTGACAAATAGAGGCTTTATGTTTCTCAATGAGATTGAGGCACTTCATAGCTCGGGCTTGCTCTTTGCAACCTACGAATGGTCATCCAAGAAGCTGCTATATGCGGGTTTGACCCACCTCGTAAAGACAAGGGACACAAATAGGGAGATGGTTGAGTTCATATGTCCCAACGAGGCCAGTACCTCCTCTGGCGAGGAATGGTGGGGAAATGGCATATCTCTTGTGGTTACCCCGGATCACAACATGGTAGTGCAAGATAGTTTGCTGGAGAGGGAGACTCTTCGTGCAGAGCCCTTTGCTTCAAGAATGCAGCAGCCAGAATGGTACGTGAAGAAAAGTGCTGTTGAATTGTCCAGAAGTCACACTCGCCTTCAATTTCTGACTTGCGCGCGGGAGGGCATCGATGTGCCAAAGAACTCATCATTGGCACAGTATATTGATGCAAAACTTAAGTCACTTCGCATCGACCCTAGAAAGGAAAACCGGGTGGTGGCATTCCTGGAGTTCTATGGCTTCTGGCACGATAATAGTTTCGTCATTTTCCGTGAGAACAAAAAGGCATGTGCTCTCTGTAGCTACGCATGTAAGCAGACCGAAATGGAATTCCTAAAAAAACGGTTAACGCTTCTGGAGGTAGCATTTCATATCATTGTGATTGGCAGAGGATGGCACATATATATTGATGACTTGCACTATTTGTCCTGCTTTGTCGTCAAGCTTGGGCGATGTTGCCAGCAAAACCAAATTGTTGGGCACTGTCAAGTGACCGACTCGGGCGAACTTTCCCAGGTCGAGCAAAATAAGACATTAAGAACTTCTAGCAAATACACTGATATGAAAGCCTGCGCATGCAGAACCTCTGATGGAGATGACGCGCGATGTATTGGTGTATACTTTAGCCTTTTTGTTGGTGATGTCCACTGCAGTCAAGTGCGTCTGATATTCTCCCGATGCCAACTGCCAAGCGACCTGGAAGGCCAGATGTTGGACCTGGTAGGACAGTCACTACAAGATCTAATGCCTAAATACATTTCAATGCCTTTGGTATGCTACCCTTTTGCTATTCGAACTCGGGGGTGGAATAACTTCTCTAGGATGGCCTCATTTTTATCAAACGAGGATGCGGGGCCGTCACAACGGCTATTAATCAATGTGAACAATACCCAGACCTGTGCTTATAACAGAGAAAGATTTGTAGAAAAAAAAACCAATAAGCCTGGCGAAATTCGCCCTGGACTGTTGTTAAGGCAGCTGCCCTGCTGGGTCTTTCACCTCACAAGATCAAAAGCAAGAGCAGTCCTGACCGGCATCTGCGTCGCCTACGGCCATCATTGTGGGACTCAAAGTAGTATCCAAGTCGTCGGAGACAGGATTCGTGATCAACTCGTGTGTCTTGCCTTGCATGCCGGGTGGTCAGCGCATTTCACTTATGATGGCTGCCACAGCCGTGAGTCCCACCCACCAAGTTCAGATACCTGGTGTGTCATTTATCTCACAGATATGTGTTGTTTGGATGCAACAATTCACACCAGAAGTAGTGAACACTCACTTACAACAACTGATCACGCACGCAGGAACGGATTGGCAATTCCATCAAAGGTACGAACCATCAAATATACAGGGCAAACGTGGTGTGTTAATGTTCCAAAATATCATTTTGTAGTTGTGCGTCGAGCACGAAGAGATGCCCAAGGACGAGTAGTTCTGGCGTCAGTGCCAACGATTCAAGGAAACTGCGATGAAGGCATCGACTTTCATAGCATGGGGCGCATCTTCATAGGCTTGGTGAAATGTGGTGCCTGGGGATGCTTTGATGAATTCAACCGGCTGAAGGAAGATCAACTCAGCGCAATTTCACAGCAGATCCAAGTAATCCAGGACGCAATTAAGGCACGCGCGCCCGTTGTGAGTCTGGTGGGCAGAGAAATAAATGTCGATTTCAATGCTGGCATATTTGTGACTTTGAATCCTGCTGGTAAGGACTATGGGGGACGATCCCAGATTCCTGATAACCTTAAGGCCCTTTTTCGTCCCGTTGCCATGGGTCGACCGGACAATGAACTGATCGCCGAAGTTTATTTACAGACAGAGGGATTCACTCAGGCACGTGGCCTTTCAAAAAAAATAGTGTCCCTATTTATGCTAAGCAAGCAATTATTGAGCCGGCAGCGCCATTATGACTGGGGCCTGAGAGCATTAAAAGCTGTTTTGAATACTGGAGGCAAACTTCTGGTACAAGCACGAGGAGAAGCGCAGGTGAGTGTCGGGATGGAAGCAGAGCTGCTCATCAAAGCAGTGCGCATAAATACACTTTCGAAGCTTACATTCAGCGACACATCTTGCTTTCTATCACTAATTGGGGACATATTTCCTGGTGCGGAATCAAGCGATGTGGCTGGTGGGGAGTTGGAAGTAGCAATCCGGAAGGTTATGCAGAGCAAGCCTTTTTCCTTGACTCTAGACGAAACACAGATTTGCAAGATGCTGCAGCTCAAGGAGGCCCTGGACCAGCGAATGGGTTGTGTTGTGGTTGGTCCTTCTGGATGCGGCAAGTCAACAGTCTGGCGTGTCCTCAAGGCGGCCTTGATTGAAGGTGGTCAGGCTGTTCAAGTACATGTGATGAATCCTAAAAGTATGCCAAGACAGCAACTTCTTGGCGAGATGGACATGGACACCCGTGAGTGGACTGATGGCGTACTGACAGACGCAGCGCGCAATGTAGTCAAGGCACCAGCTGAGGTGCGTTCCTGGATTGTCTGCGACGGAGATGTTGACCCAGAATGGATCGAGTCTCTAAACTCGGTTCTTGATGACAACCACTTGCTGACACTGCCCAGTGGCGAAAGAATTTCCTTCGGTGGCAATGTAAATTTCCTCTTCGAGACACATGACCTTCGTTTTGCGTCTCCTGCGACAATAAGTAGGATGGGAATGATATTCCTCGCCGATGAAGACACCAATAAAAAACGACTCGTTTCAAAGTGGCTGTTGAGTCAAGATAATGCCAACCGTAGTCATCTTGCAGGTTGGCTTGAAGACATCTTTTACAAAGCGCTGGACTATCTTGTACGCATGCGCTCTTTTGTTGTAGAAACAACACTTGTAGGCACAATTTTGAATGGGCTGTCGTCCATCTCAGGAGTATCCACCAAGCTTTCATTTGTAGTCGGACTCATCCGGGGTCTCGGCGGCAATCTCTCAGCCTCAGATCGATCTTGTTTTGCAAAAGAAGTGTTTGCCTGGGCCAGAGAACGCCCACCTGACCACAGCGCTCCACTAGACTGTGATGTTGACATTTCAGGTGAGAAGTTATTTAGTTACAGTTCACAATTTGGAGGTGTTTCCGAGGATGCGGGTAAGGAGCCGAATTCGAAGGAGCGGACTCTGAAAAGTGTAATTGAGACGCCTTTAACCCAACGAACCATGGCTCAACTGAAGCCATGGATCGAGGCTGCTGAGCCATTTATCATAGTGGGGAATGAAGGCTGCGGCAAGGAACTTATGATTCGACACGCTTTTGCGCAGCGGCGCAAATTTGTTGTCACAATAATCAATTGCTCTGCTCAGACCAAGGTCGCGCATGTAATTGCTAAGATTCAGCAGTGCTGTAGCTTGTTCTCTGCCTCAGATGGGCGTGTGTACCGTCCACGTGATTGCGAACGACTCATTCTTTATCTGAAAAATCTCAATCTACCCAAACCGGATATATACGGTACCTGTATGCTGGTTGCTTTCCTTCAACAACTTGTAACCTTCGGGGGGTTTTACGATGCAAACCTGGAATTTCTCCGCATAGAGGGGGTCCAAATTGTTGCATCAATAAACCCAGCAACGACAATTGGCAGACACCCGCTCAGCACGAGATTCACGGCAATAGTTCGGATATACTACCTTGACTACCCTGAGACACACGAACTTTCGACTATCTATGAGAAGTTATTAGTGATAGCATTCAGGCGAGTCATTGCTGAGGGAGGAGCAGAAGTTGCTTCAAATTTGGCAAAGTTTATGAAGCTGGAGGAACGCACTAAGCTAGCGACGACTCTTGTTGAGATATATGAAAAGATCAAGGCAACATTTCTGGTCGACGATGCAAGGCATTACCTATTTACGCCACGGGATTTGTCTGCGTGGGTAAAGAATCTCTCCCAGTACGACCTTGGCGGTGAGGACCTCCTTGATGTAATTTCGTATGAGGGATCCAGGATCTTCAGAGACCGCATGGTTGACGAGGAGAGTGAAACAAAACTGGATAGTATTGTACGCACTATCCTTCGGTCTAAATTTCATTTTGTTCCCTCGCTGACCGATATACATTTTACAACAATGGGCTTGGCAGCCATTGGTGGTCACACTAAATACTCCAAGCAGCAGCGGTCTGAATCTAGTGGCACTGATAGTCTGAACACGCCATTGCTTGTGCGCACCACTCGAACGGAATTTCAGTCCTATGTGCAAAAAGGAATTGAACACTACGAGCGCGAGACTGCTGAGCTTAACATGCTTTTGTTTCCCCAGATTCTCGAGCATATATCTCGAGTAGATCGCGTCATCTCTAGTCCTGGCGGTAACCTGCTGCTCATCGGACGAAGCGGAGTTGGGCGTCGAACGGCAGTCAAGATCGTATCACATATGCATGGTTTTGGTTTCTACAACCCATCGCTGACCCGCTCCGCTGGTGAGGATGCTACAAGGCATTTCCGATCTGAGCTGAAACCAGTGTTTCATAGCGTTGCAACAGAAAGGGGTCACTCTATTCTATATTTAGAAGACCACCACTTTACCTGTGAGGCTGTTCTCGAAATTGTCAATTCTATGCTCTCATCTGGCGAAGTCCCAGGACTATTCAGCAATGAGGAGCTCGAGACCCTTTATGCTTCCATGCGCGAAGCAATGATGGACGAGGGGACAGAAGTAAATCCTTACGACTATTTCATTCAACAAATACGCCGATCTATCCATCTTTGCGTGGCAATGGACCCGACTAGCAAAAATTTTGACATTCGCTGTGAATCTAATCCCGCCCTTTTCACGAGATGTACAATTCTCTGGATGGGCAAATGGAGCAGATCTAGTATGCGATCCGTGCCAGCTATGATTGATGGAGTTAATTCACTCCTCTTGGCGGGCAGTTCACCTGATGCTACAGCAGTCCAAAGACTCGACTCAAAAATGAGCATGCAAGGTGGTAAAACAGCAAGCAAGGATGACGACGAGGATGTGGCCATGGAAGAACGGCCTGGCGCAAAAAATGACAGAGATGAGAATCTTCTGGAGGCATTGATAAGAATCCACGAATCTGCGGATTTAGCATCTCCACGTGAATTTATGGTTTTCCTCGAGAACTGGAAAGTACTTTACAGCCAAATGCAAGTCGGCATTCAGACCAAGTTGAAGCACCTGCAGGCAGGATTGAAAAAACTTGGCGAAGCATCTATGACCGTGGACTCACTCTCGAATGATGCAGAACTGGAACAGGAAAAGCTCCAAGATGCCCAAAGAGGTGCGGATGAGGCCATGGAGATGATAACAAAAACGCTTTCTGAAGCAACAAGCCGTCGTGCTGAGGTGCATGAGCTGCAAAGGGAAGTCAAGGAGAAAGAGGAACATACTATGAATCGTCAGGGAGAAATAAAAAATGAATTAAGCTCAATTCAACCTGTGTTAGAAACAGCCAAGGCGGCAGTTGGACAGATAAAGGCTGAGCATCTAAATGAGATACGATCACTAAAAATGCCGCCAGAACCGATTGCAGATGTACTTGGCGCGGTACTGAAACTCTTGGGTATATCAGATGTTTCTTGGACTTCAATGAAAAAGTTTCTTGGAAATCGTGGCGTCAAAGATGAAATATTAAACTACGACGCACGTCGCATAGGAGGTGAGATGCGGAAAGATGTAGCTCGCCTGCTGAAGCAAAAGGCATCATCCTTCGATCAGGCAGCTATTACTCGTGTGAGTGTGGCAGCAGCTCCGCTAGCAGCATGGGTTAAGGCAAATATTCGTTACAGTGTAGTGCTAGAAAAAATCCGGCCGCTTGAGAGTGAGTTGTCACAAGCCGAAGATTCTCTGGCAAAGTGCAATCATCGTCTACAGAGATGTGAGGAGGAAATTTTGTCGATAGATAATCGAGTGACAGCTTTGAAATCCAAGTTTGGAGAACACACCCGCGAAGCTGAGAAACTCCGGGCACGATTAATGATGGCAGAGGGGACACTGGCCAAAGCGCAAAATCTCTTAGCCAAGCTTTCCGATGAACAAGCACGATGGCAGGACCAGGTCAAAGAATTGAGGCTAGAGTTGGCGGCTCTTCCTCGTCAGCTGCTTTTGGCTGCAGGTTTTCTTACATATCTGCCACGTTGCCCCGAGGACGCGCGCGAGGCGGCGACAGATGCCTGGAAATTGCATGTTGAAGTTGCAAACTTTTCATTCAAGCATCTTCTATCAACAGAGTCGCAACTCCTTGCCTGGAAGCAGCTAGGGCTTCCAGATGACCCTCTTTCTCAAGAGAATGCACTTGTCATTGCGCATAATCCCCACAGCCGCGTGCCTTTTGTGATTGACCCAGCTGATGCGGCCAGAGGTTGGCTTCAGGCACACTATGGTACGGATCCAGCTAGACCATTAGAATCCATCCAATCAGCCGACACACGATTCACAAATCAGGTGGAACTGGCGGTACGTTTTGGCAAAACCCTCCTTGTCTTTGATGTTGACACGCTGGAACCCATGCTCTACCCCATTGTACGGAAAGACATTTTGATGCAAGGTCCTCGCTCTGTTATTTGTCTTGGTGGTAAAATGCTCGACTACAACAAGAATTTTCGTCTCGTCTTAGCAACGCGCAACCCACAACCAGATCTTCCCCCTGACGCTACTGCTCTTTGTACTCTTATCAACTTCACAGTAACTCGGTCTGGCCTTAGAGGGCAGCTCCTCGGCATGTCTATCCACCACGAACAGCCCGAACTGGAGATCAAGAAATCGCAGATGCTCAAACAGGAGGAAGATTACAAGATCAGACTCGCGGCACTCGAAAAGACTCTGCTTGAAGCTCTTGCTACTGCGGAGGGTGATCTTCTCGAAAATTCACTGTTGATTGAATCTCTATCGCAGACAAAGGAAGCGTCATGGGAAATTAAAAATGCGCTCTCCGCATCTGCACAGGCGTCGGTAGAACTGGACAAGCAACGCGAAGCATATAAAGGTCTGAGCAGTGACTGCTGTCAGCTCTTCTTCCTAGTGCGCAGCCTAGCTGCAATCAATAGCATGTATCATTTTTCTCTTGCATCATTCCTGAGACTCTTTAGGAAAGGGCTCCTCCAGGGTAAATCCATCGACACAGACGCAACACTCGCGGAGCGCCTGCAGCAACTTACACCTCTCATTGAGCGGCTTGTTTTCTTTTATGTGAGTCGTGGCCTTTTCAAAGCTGACAGATGTATGTTTGCACTTCATGTTGTTCACGGAATGCACAAGAAACATTTTCAGGCAGGAGAATGGGAGCTGTTTGCCGGTCTCACTCCCACAAAAGAGGGAGTATGTGACGGTCGTCCACTTGATCTTCCTTGTTGGGCAGGGCACGATCGAATGGCAGCTTTCTCCAACATGAGTACGCAACTTGGCGCGCTTGTCAGCGAGCTGGACCTTAAAAACACTACAAGGTGGAGCCACTGGGCAAAATCCCCAGAGTGTGAGAGGGAATTTCCAGCTGAAATAATGCGCAAATGCACGCCGTTCCAGCGAGTTTTAATTACACAATGCTTCCGTCCGGATAGGCTCACAACTGTTTTGCATGCTTTTGCTTGTGAAATCCTGCAGATCTCCGCACTTGCGCCTCCATCATTGAATTTTGACCAGCTCCACAAGCAGGAAACCGAGGCCAATCTGCCAATTCTTCTCATCACAACAGCCGGTGCCGATCCGAGCAAAGAACTGGCTGATTTTTCAGCCACTGTCGTTGGCAGGAATCGATTCAAATCCTTAGCAATGGGTGGAGGTACGCATGATTTGGCAATGTCACTTTTGAGAGAGACGAGCTCTGAAGGGGATTGGCTTTGCCTGCAGAACTTGCACCTAGTTGTTGCTTGGCTTCCTTCACTGGAAAAGGCACTTGCCGTAATCAGTGCGCATGAAGACTTTCGACTGTGGCTCACAACAGAACCCCATACAGCCTTTCCGCACGTATTACTTCAAAAATCGCTCAAAGTGACTTTTGAGTCTCCTCCAGGAACCAAGAGAAATATGCAGAGGACACTGTCAATCTGGGGTCGTGACTTTTTTGATACTGGTGAATGTCGACACCGCCCTCAGCTTTTATTTTGCCTTGCATGGTTACATGCCATCCTACAAGAGCGACGCACATACGTCCCTCAGGGTTGGAGTAAGTTCTACGAGTTCTCAGTAGGAGATCTTCGAGCTGGAGCCTTCGTTATGGATGCTGCTGCGGCAGCTGGTACCAAATCCGGTGAACTCGACCTTGATGTCGTCCATGGTCTCATAGAAGACGCGATATACGGTGGACGTATTGACAACCTGCATGATGCACGTGTCCTAAAAGCATACCTTCGCAGAATATTCACTCGAGATGTTATTGAGGGCCGGCTACCCCTTACCCCAGACTTGTTGGTTCCTATTCCCTGCACATACTCGGCCGCTGTTTCCGCGGTGTCTACTTTAAGCCCTCAGGACACCCCAGCATTATTTGGGCTTCCAAACAACATCGAAAAATCGTTACAGCGCACAGCATCTTCACGCGTGAGTGACCAGCTTCGTCAGCTTTATGTGGTTGGTAGTGAGTCCTTGCTGTTTGACCGTGAGATTTGGCGCTCAAAGCTGGGGCCACTACTAGAACACTGGCAGCACTTGACAGCCAAGTATCCAGCACTCAATGCGAAAGCTTCTCTCGGGGCCTTGAACACTGTCGAACTGAAAAATCCAATTGCTGGCTTTGTTGCCACGGAGATTCTAGCTGCAGAAAGCATTCTCTTGCATGTTTCATCTCAGATGGCTACTCTGAAAAAGGTAATTTACGGCACAGCTCTCCTAACTCCATTCATCAAGACCGCAGCGACATGTCTGTTGATGGGAAATATCCCAAGTACCTGGAGCAACCTGTGGGATGGTCCAGATAAGCCCACCACTTGGCTTGCGCTGCTCGTTCACAAGGCATTCGGCATCAAATCCTGGTCACCAAAGGTACGCCTTAAGATTCCTCTGTGCGGATACTAATAGATTGCATCTAGGTTCGTGATGGCTCCCTGTTGAAGGACGAGCTAGACCTGAATGACCTGTTTAGACCACTAACGTTCCTGAATTCTTTGTGCCAACTGACTGCTCGCCAAGCACACTGTCCTATGGATGTTCTCAATTTGGTGTCCGCTTGGTCAAAGAGCTCCATTGTTTCACCCACTTTGGTGATCATAAAAAGTCTCATTATGCAAGGTGCAGAAATGAACGGCACGCAGCTTAAAGAGACTTCTAGAGATGCTCCTGAGATTGTTCCGTTGCCTCCTCTTGTCATTGGGTATTCTAAAGTGGCATTGTCTGACAAAATGAATAGTCTCCAGGTGCCGGTCTACCATGATGCCACTCGCAGGCAATTTCTTTTTGAAATCCAGCTACCGATCAAGGAAGATGCCGACACATGGATCCTTTCTGGTGTTGCGATTTTCCTCTCACAAGTTTGACGCCGACCATACCTAAATTCGCAGAACTCGGAGACCCACATCTGGAGGCGCACAGCTCGTCCGATGTTCGTTGCATCAAAGCAATTCGGACATGGTCGTGAACCGCTGGGGCTGAGCTCCCTTGTGCATGGGAAGTGAGCGAGACTTGGAGCGTGTAAAAAGTACTTCTAGCCTGAGTGCCTCATGAATAAATAGGCGTTCGGTCAAAACGGACCCGGCTTTGGAGCGGTAGCTTACCTTAGCTAGACGACCTTGCTCCAAGCAAAGGCAGAAGATTACTAGAAGTAATCATTAATCGAGGACGGGGGATGCGATGGATCGGATGCCATTTGCAAACTCAAGGGATATAAGTCTGGGCCCGGGAGCAACGGCAGTTTCAACCCGGGCCCGCCAGTTCCCTCCCTTGATATACGAAGTTGTTTGGGATTCTGTTCAAGTTACTGGTACGGGAATCATGATATTTGTCACCACGGTTACGCCGGCGGAATAAGGGAAGGTAAGGAGACAGTGACTGCCACTGGCACTGATTTTCAAGTTCAAGTTAATAATAAGATAATACTAACTAGGAACATTAACCACAACTTCAATCTCAAGCTTCAAGTTAGCTTAGCCTCAGCCTCAGCCTTAATCAAAACCTGAACTATGCCAGTGCAATGAAAAAAATACACGTCTAGCGCCGTCACGGTGCGATTAACAGGGCGAAATACCCCCCTTTACCCTATACCCTTCCTTATACACTTACCGCAGTAGACACATCACACACGCAACGCGTAATTAAACACCCGGGCCGCCGCAAAAAATAACTAGTTAGTGTATGTTGTTAAGGTAGCTCTCCGGCTTACTATCTCAGCCGCTGCACTCCCAAAGGCGCGGCGTAGGTACCACGGACCCCTTTGGTCTTGCGTTATTCGCAGGTTATGGGCCCCGGGCCACGGTCCTATAGTAAACTTCGCCCTGCGCTTGGTGATATAGTC
>Ga0209503_10000272_pt1 | contig 35310 bp, 4 predicted proteins | sample SouAtlMetagenome_2_FD_187448 | JGI IMG/M metagenome (GOLD analysis project Ga0209503, IMG submission 187448) | Marine eukaryotic phytoplankton communities from Atlantic Ocean - South Atlantic ANT15 Metagenome (SPAdes) (version 2) | ecosystem: Environmental > Aquatic > Marine > Oceanic | place... | reverse complement strand
GGGGTAGCACCTGCGTATTCAAGTTGTGGAGATTCGGTAAGTTTGTCGATTGTAAATAGAACAACGACGTCACGGTCCACCATCATAGTGGGGTCGCCGATACTCTTTTGGATAATTTATTTGCCCGGCGTTATAAGTTGCCCCACTGTACAGTGCCAGTGCATTCCGGGCCCGGGAGCCGCGCGGATATGTTCTTCGGCCGCTACGTTTAAACAGTAGGTCTCGGCGACCAACTATGATGAATCATGAATTTTGGGGATCATTTATCATTTATTTATACACCTTTTCCTTTAAGACACCTCCCCCATGCCGAGCACGTGGTGGGGTCCGGGCGCGGGAACGTGGAATAAATTTAATTATTTAATATTTGCATATTAGACTTGCTAGCGAGGGCGAAGCCTCCGATGCTAGTGGTCCGGGAGGCGAACGCAGCCCCAGTGCTGCCATTCCGAGATGCATCTGAAAGTAGATCCAGCAAAAAACGCACACAGCCGAACGGCTGCAAACAGGGCGCCCGATGACCCACTGGGGATGTGACTTCGAGGAGAGACGACTAATATGGATCATCGGAAGCAGTGAAGCAGCCCCAGCGCCGCCATACCAGCACGCACGTTGTACTGGAACCCAGCGCAAATCCAGTACAAGCAAGAGGCAGTCCCTTGACATCCCTGGGGTGTGACAACAACGATCAGATACTGATGAGAAAAGTTTGGCAGTCGCCTGGCCAGTCCGCGGCGCTGGCAACTGCAGCTAGCGACTGCACAAAACAGCCAGTGGATCCTCAATAATGCGGACGTGCCGTCAAGTAGCACACACCGGATCCACGCCCATCCAATATTAACCGAGGGCCCAGCTGGCCCAGTAGCGTTGCGCTGCACTAGCGGCGTTTCCGGCGCCGCACCAGTGAACCTCAAACCGCTGGTGTAATACCCAAGAACGACGGGCACGACGTCGTAGCATAGTCAGACCACGCGCTCACCGCGAAGAAGTAATAATACGGCCGTATAATCCAGGTTCCGCATAAATCAGTATGGAGGGGCCTTACACCAAATCTTTCAATATGGAGTGAGCGCGCGCCTAACTACCTTACTTATGTAAGCACTCTTACACAATCTCCATATTGACATTAATTCTCTAAGCCCTCTCTATATTGAATAAAGAGGTCTAAGGACACTCTATATTGCTATAAGCCCTAAGGTTTAAGGGTAGGATCCGGGATATCACTTTTTATACCATGGCGACGCGTTCCACTGGGCTACTTCTTGTGCTCAGCTATGCCTTACCACTGGTGACGTGGGCAGAGTGCGAATCCTTGGACTTGGATGGCGTATCTGGGCTAGAAGCGAGTTGTCCTAAAGAGCCTGCCTGCGATGATTATTTGGATTGTGGAAGTTGCGTAGCCGCTGAGGCATGTGCCTGGTGTGCATCCGACCAGCGATGTTTGGAAGTAAGCGCCATTTTTACGCGCGAATGTCACGGAACAACTTTTGATGCCCCGTGTCCAACTACTTGGGTTCCCGAAACGCGAGTTGTGGGTGACTTCATCTTGGAACCAGATGGCCTTTTTGGTGGTGGTCAGCTACACTCTTCGGGGACGGCGTTTGAACTCGTTGTATCCGACGAGATCATTAAGCTGGGCTCCGCCAGTGATGTTTCCGTAGCTGCTGGTGAGGTAGAAGGCGTGAACGCTGCTGGTGGCGCACTCATCCTCGAAGCAGGTAGCGGCGACGAGCTCCAAGGCGGAGGTGGTGACATGAGTTTCTCCGCGGGCAGTGGCGCAGGGTATAGATTTGTTGAAAAGAACGGTGTTGCTGGCACAGTGCAAGTTGCTGGCGGAGCTGCGCGCGAAGGCACTGGGGGTGGGCTTACATTTCTTGGGGGTGCTTCATCTACTGGCACAGGCGGAGCCGTCGCACTAATAACAGGCTACAGTCAACAGGGAGTGAGCGGTAGTGCACGTCTTGACGCTGCTGGCGGCGGCACCCTTAGTTTTGTCACTGGAGTTAGCTCACGTGCGACTGGTGATGTGCAATTTGCAACTTGTGGGGCGAGTTCTGGCGCGGCCGGCACGGCATCTCTAGCCGTCGGGGCATCTGGATCCGGGGCTGGGGGGCAGGTGATACTAGAAGCCGGTCGTAGCGGGACCTCACCCGGCGAGATTACATTTAGTACCGGCCACTCTGGCGATCTCTCAGTTACCACGGCAGATACCAGCAGAACTGATGGCTATTCTGGCAGCGTCTTCATTAAAAGTGGAGACTCTGCGAGCAGTGGCGAAATATCAATGGAGACAGGCAGCACACCGCAGACTTCTGGGTCCATTGCTTTGGACACAGGGGCTACCTATCACCGTGCTGGAGCTGACGTAGCGATTGAGTCGGGAACTGGTCACCCCGGTGGTGACATCAAGCTGGAGGCGGGAAATGCCTCGTCTTCGCTTGTGGGACGGGGCGGTGCTGTTGTTGTGCAAGGTGCCACAGCGGAAGAGATGGGCGCTGGCGGCTTTGTTCGCTTACAGGGTGGCTACACAGAAGACATGATCTCTTCAACTACTACAATACTCACTGGAACTGGGGGAAATCAGTCTGGTCACGTGTTTCTTGAGACAAAAAATTCAGGTCCCAGCGGACTGAGTGGCTCTCTGGTGGTGGGCACTGGTAGTTCAACACGAGATAAGTCTGGTGCAATCAGCCTGTCCGCCGGTCGTAGCCTGACAAAGAAGGGGGGGTCTGTCAGCCTCGCGGGTGGCTCAGGACAAATTACCGCAGCAGGTATACACATAGAGGCCGGAATGACGTGCCTTGCTAGTGGAGATGGAGCGGATGTTGTACTGGGAACCGGAACGTCAGCGGGAAAGGCCACAGGTAGTTGCATTATTGACACGCCGTGCTCACATCGTGACGGACCCAGGATTACCGCGCAGACCGGTTCCGGTGTCTCGCAGACGGGAAGTCTTGCCGCAACCACGGGCAATGCTGTCGCAGATGCCGGCCCTGTCTGTGTAACTGGAAGTGCTGCTGAACTAGCTGGGCGCATTGCCCTAAGCGCAGGCCGAGGTACGTCCGTGGGGGGGGCAGTTGATTTTTCCATCGCAAATGGTTGTGGCGGACAAATAAACTGCGCGGCTGGCGGTGGTGCATCGTCGCCAAGCTGCTCTATTTTTACCGCAGCGGGTAGCGCCCTTACCTCAAGCGGCGGATGCATACATGCTATTGGGGGGCACGGTACCGCTGCGGGTGGCCGTGTGGCGGTCAGGAGCAGCGCTTCTGCAACCGATATGGATAGTACCTGTCGCTTGATGACAACAAACACAGCATTGAATAGTCACAGTGGCAAAATTCACCTCGCCACCGGGAAGAATACCGAAGGCAATATCGCGCTACGGTCCGGTGATGGAGTATTTGGCGCAAATGCGGGTGATGCTCTAGCCCTTGCTGGCACGAGTGCAATCGAGGATGGGACGACAGTCGGCATTGCATCGGGCGCAGGGCGAGCAACTGGCGGTGACATCAGCGTGATCGGTGGAGCCGGTTGCTCTTCGGATGCAGCATCTGGCGGCGATGGTGGATCCATCAAGGTTCTTGGAGGTTCGGCCTTTGGCGAAGCGTCTGGTGATCGCGGAGGCCCCATTTGCATTTCCGGTGGAAGTTCAACTGAAGGCGGCGGCGGCACAGTTAGAGTCGACGCTGGAGCGGCTAATCACGGCAGCGGCACAGGCGATTCCATTATTGCCACGAACTCTGCAATCGCAGCAAGCGGCGGATTCTTGCTGACTACAGGCCGCGGCTGCGGGGCGTCAAGTGGGATTGTTGGTGTTGGGACGGGATCAGTGGTGGGCGGCATCAGTGGCGCAATTATTGTCTCAACGGGAACTTCTTCTCGTGCAGATGGTGGTACGATTGATCTCGCTGGGGGAAGAACGACGGCTTGGGCACACAGCGGTGGGGCCGTACGAGTCCTTGCCGGTGATGGCACTGGCTCACAGAGCAATGATGGTGGTGATGGCGGCGAAGTAGATGTTATTGGTGGCGAAGCCTGTGGAACTTGCGCTGCAGACTTCGGCGGTGGCGTTATTGCGCAAGGTGGGCGCGCGCACGCAGGCCACGGAGGGGCAGTTCATTTAGGAACAACGGCGGCTTGTGCTGCATCGTCGGGGCCTTTGTTAGTGAGCTCAGGTAACGTGGCCGACGAGGGTGTCTCCGGACTTATCACCCTCTCAACGGGATCAAGTGCCTTAGGATGCAGCGGATATCTATTTTTGGCCTCTGGATCAGCTACCTCCGGCACTGGTGGCATTATTTTCGTACATGTTGGTCTAGGGGACTCAAGTGAAGGTGGAGCTGGACAAATAGCAGCTGGTCAAACCTCGGCCGAATCTACTGGTGGTTACCTGGGGCTTGTTGCCGGATCGTCTACGGTCACGACTTCGGGGCGGCTGGATGTGGCGACTCCGGATGGCGGGGCGAGAGGGACTTCAGGTAGAATCAATGTAGAAACGGGCACGGCAAGTGATGGTGCTTCTGGCTGTGTTTCCCTATATTCAGGCGAAGCCAGTTGCAATAGTGGAAGTGACTCATCCTCCGGCAGTGCCGCCGGAAATATCTGGCTGCGAGTTGGTATAGGCGATTCGGGTGATGGTGGTGGTGTCATTGTAATTGCAGGTGAGACCACCGCAGATGCCATGGTGGGCGGCGCCATATCTATCTCTGCCGGTGCAGGAAGTTCCGACAACGAGATAAGCGGTGGAGGCTGTGGTGGTGCTATTTGTGTTCTGGGGGGAGGTGCAGAAGGCGGTGCATTCGTCGACGATGGTGGCACTGTTTCTTGTGTTGGTGGATTTGCACGAACGGGCTGTGGTGGCTCCTTGCTAACGCGCAGTGGTTATGGTGAAGGAGGGTCTTCGGGTGTTATTGATCTCGCAACTGCAAACGCCGGCGAGGCTGGCGTGTCTGGCGCCATTGATCTCTCGACCGGTGCAACGGGACTTGACGAGGAAGCTGCTGGTGGCGCAACTGGGTCGTGCCGGGTAGTCACATCAACTGCCACCCGGGGACGTGCAGGGTACGTCCACCTTGCAGTCGGAAGTGGGACTTCAGGTACTGCGGGAGATGTTGTGATAATTTCAAGTACGAGCGCCTCTGCGGCCAGTGGTGGTGGAGCTGCAGATAAGACGGGGGGGGGCGTGCGAGTGGTATCTGGGCAATCGGCGATGACAACATCAGGAACGTTTTCCTTGGATACCATAAATGCCGGTATGTCGGGAGTTTCAGGATCGATCCACTTTGCTACAGGCACAACTTCTGATGGAGCGTCAGGCCGATTTATCACTTCATCGGGACCGGCTACGCAAGGTATGGGTGGATCAGTGGAAATGTTTGTTGGCGTGGGCAACTCGGGTGACGGTGGTGATGTCCTCGCTCTTGCTGGCGAAAGCTCCGCTGACGAAGCTATCGGCGGTGCAGTCTGCATCGTAGCTGGTCACGGTAGCAGTACGTACGGCTATGGCGGTGGTAGCGGTGGTGGTCTTTACGTCTGTGGGGGTCAAGCGTCCGGACTTTGCAAGGAGGATGATGTTGGCGGAAACGTACGTGCGTATGGCGGGACAGCTGCATACTCTTCGGGCGGCACATTCAATTTTGTTTCTGGATACGGTACATTAACATCCTCGGGCATCTTCCGTGTTGCGACCGCTTCTTCTGGTAGTGACGGTACATCTGGAAGTACCATCGCGAGGACAGGCTCGGCTTCCTTTGGGAACTCGGGTCACTCATTGGTCAGTTCCGGAGTTGCGACTGTAGGTATTGGTGGTGATATTGACCTTGCTGTTGGGTCCGGCGACTCGGCAGCAGGCGGTGCTTTGTCAATCCGTGGGGGCGAGACAGAAGACGCTGCTGCTTGCGGTGGTGACGTCGGTCTTCGCGGTGGGCCTGGCACTGCAGTCGACGCAGAAGGCGGCTCGGGCGGTGCTATTTATGTCTCCGCAGGAACAGCGGGGGGATGCGGCGCCACTGATGTCGGTGGCAGTGCTCGCCTTTACGGAGGATTTTCGCAGGAAGGGGTGGGAGGCGACATAGATTTACGATCTGGCTGGGGGAGCGAGAGTTCTAGTGGCAGTATTCTGCTCTACACTGCAAATGCCGGCAAGTCAGGTGTATCTGGTGCCATGTGGTTCGCTACAGGCACGACTTCAGCCCGCTCTGCGCGCGGCGGAAATTCGGGCATGCTGTCTCTGTTGTCTGGTGACGCCCTGGAAAGTACCGCAGGGTTCATAGATTTTCGTGTGGGGGGCGGTACGAGCGGTGCCGGTGGCAATGCAACACTAAGATCAGGCGGCGGCTGCCAGGGGGATGACGGCGCCAACGGCGGGGCTATCTATATATCTTCTGGAAAGTCGTTGTCAACAACCTCTGGCGATATTTACGTCACGACGTGTCCAGCCAGCATGGTATCGGGTCGTATTCTTTGTCGTACTGGAAGTTCTGCTTCTAGTAGATCTGGGTCTCTAGAACTTTCAACGGGCACTGCGACCGGTGTTGCTGGTTCCTTAATGCTCTTGATTGGAACTGGTTCGGCGAGCGCTGGTGACTTATCTTGTTCTGGAGGGACAGCATCGGGTGAATTTGCCGACGGTGGTTTCGTACGTGCAGCAGGTGGTGACAATATCAAACCTTTCACAGGGGCCGGTGGTCGCGCTATTGCGGTGGCCGGTTGGTCAAACGGCGCATCTGGAGGTTCTGCTGAATTGATTGCAGGCAGCAGCGAGGCTCCTACCTCGTCTGGTGGTGCTGTCATAATCGCCACAGGTGCCTCGACGACTACCACCAGCGGCGCCGTTAATCTCAACACCAAGAATGCTGGGACCTGTGGAACTTCGGGCACAATCTTTTGCGACACAAAGACTGCTACTGCTGGTGAGTCCGGCAAGGCAGTACTAACCACTGGCTGCGCCGCAGGCGGGCGTAGTGGCAATATCGCTCTGGCCATCGGTGCGGGTAGCATTGGTTCCGGTGGTGCCCTTAATTTAACAGCAGGCGCTTCGGTTGGCGAAGCAGGTTCCGGAAGTTTCGGTGGGAGTGCGACAGCCGTGTCTGGTGGAGCTATACGTCAGTCGTCAGGCAACTTGGGCGTCGAAACCGACGGACCCACTCGCGCGTCTGGAAGTGTTCTCGTTGCGAGCGGTGCAGCGTTAGGAACGGACTCTGGGATGATACGCTTTTCAACTGGCGATGCCAGCTCAAGTAGCGCCGATAGTGACCTCCTCATTCATGCAGGCGGGGCAGAAGACACGAACGCCGTCGGTGGCTTCATTGCCGCAGTAGCAGGTAGATCTTCCAACGCGATCGGTGGTCCAGTTGAAGCCCGGAGCGGCTTCGGTTCAACAAGCGGCAATATTACTCTACTCACTGCCAACAAATGCGTACCCTCTACCTCGAGTGGAAAACTCTTATTCGCCACCGGAATTGCCACCGTAAGAAGTACTGGAGAGGTCCTGGCACGTGTAGGTGAAGCTCAAGCGACATCTGCCGGTGTAAACTGCCGCGCCGGCCACGCCGTTGCAGGGTCTGATATGGTCACTAGTGGGAGCGTCATTCTGGCCACGGGCCCAACCGCGGCATCGTTTACTGCTGGTGCCATTAACTTGACTGCTGGTAACGGTGGTGCGAGGGGAGGCGATCTTTCAATCGCCGCAGCATTATCAACCATGCAAGATGTTGAGGGGGGGAACGTGGTAGCCACGGGCGGCGGTGCGGATAGCGGCGGTACCGTGGCCCTCGCAACTGGCCTCGGTCTTCTTGGTACATCTGGGCTCGCTTGTCTTAGAACAGCTGACGTCGTGGAGGGGGGCACCGATGCGACAGGGAAACTCGCCTTTGTCACGGGAAACGCAGCGTCAGGCATTGTAGGAACTGTGGAATTTATCACGGGAAACTCAAAACCAACCGAATCAAGTTTGGCTCGGGGTATCACGCTTTCTGCGGGTAGCGCAAAGCATGGGCAGGCAACAAATGCTATAGTTGCGGACGGTGGAAGTTCGGACAATTCAGCAAGTGGCGTCTGCTTACAGGGTGGCACGGCCAAGGACAGCGGAATGATTAAGGTCATGTCCAACACTGCAGTCAACTCTGGAAACGTCACATGGCTGTCTGGACACTCGACTTCCGGGGAATTGAGTGGTGCGGTTCGGCTCGTGACCGGCACTTCAGACTCGTCAGGCGGCGGTGCGGTGGGCCTTGCTGCTGGAGATGCAAAAGTTGGTGGAAGCGTGTCTGCTATGGCCGGTATCGGAGACCAGGGTGGTCGGGTAATGGGCTCCGCTGGTGGTGCCGGGGTTTTTGGCGGAAAAATGATAATAAGCGGCGGCAGTGCCACGAATGGGAATGGTGGTGGTGTCCAGGTGCGCTTGGGCTCTGCAAATTTGGGAAATGGCGGCTCGGCTACCATTTTGGGCGGGAGCGGAAATCTACTTTCTGGCAACCTAAACGCATCAACAGGTTCTGGTCATGCCACGGGCACATATGTCATTGCAACTGGAGCAGCCGAGACTAGTAGCGGCCCAGTCGTTCTCGAGACCGGCAATTCAAGCGAGCTGGTTGGAAATTTGGCGGTATTGGCCGGTGCCACCCTAGCAAAGGATAATTCGGGCGGCGAGGTTCTGTTAGGCGCCGGTGGTGGAAGCAGTCCTCAAGGTGGGGGCATAAACCTTGAGTCAGGGGGGTCAACAACTCGGAGCGGGGTCGTGAGTTGCCTATCCAGCACTGGCGCCTGCACAGGGCAACTAAGTATCTGCACGGGGAATGCCACGAGCGACTCTGGGCCAGTAGTTGTCGCAACAGGTGCAGGTAAGCAACCGGGCAAAATATGCGTTACCTGTGGTTGTGCACACAGTGGCGCCGGTGCAGCTGCAACACTTACCGGTGGAATGAGCGGAACATGCACGGGAGGTTCTGTGATTCTGCGCTCTGGCGAAAGTGCACACTGTAGCGGAGCAGTGCTTGTGGCATCAGCTAATTCGGGAGGCGAGGCGGGTTCGAGTGGAAGCCTGGAATTTCAGAGTGGCACCGCTACGTCAGAAACCTCTGGATCAATCGTAATTAAATCAGGGAACGCAACGACGGGCACCGCTGGCGCTATCAACATGAGTGCTTGCGGTGAGACTGCAACTTTTATCGCGGTGGCTGGTTATGCCCACCAATCTGGGGGCGCGGTTTCACTTCGAACGGTTCGGGAGTCGGCGGCAGAAGGTGGAGAGTTCGTGATCACGGGCGGGTCTTCGACACTTCAGGGTGGTGATGTCAAGTGCATCAGCGGTGACGGGCGGTCCTCTCAGACGGGAGCAGCTAGTTTCTCCTCGGCGCACACAAACGCCCAAACAGGTGCACTCGATGCTTTGACCGCGCCTACAGGGACCGGAAACTCGGGCGTGCTGCGCCTCAGCTCGGGTGATGCGATCACTGGCGACCAGGGCGGTGCGATTAGCTTGCTCGTCGGCTCTGGAGGTTCGGGTATTGGTACAGCTATCTGTGTCGCTGTCGGAACGGGGGCCGGGGTCGCTGCAGGTGTATCCATCTGCTCTGGATGCGGTGGTACGACGAGTGGAAGCGCGCGGCTCGAAGCCGGGGACATATCCCTGCGCTCTGGAGATGCGTCTGCGTCTGGCAACTTTTCACTTTTAGCAGGTAATGCACAAAGTGATGGTGGTGACATCTGCTTTAGAGTCGGGGATACTACTAATCCTCTTACAGAGTCTAATGCAGCTTTGTCTCTGCAGGCAGGGAAAGGTACCCCCGGTGGCGCCGTCTCCATTCTGGGACCCGGCGGCTCACTCAACCTGTCTTCGGGTTCCGGAGACTATTCTGGCAATCTTTCTCTATCATCGGGTAGTACCCAGGAGGCCGTCGCCGGAACCGTCGCTCTAGTCACCGGATCATCCACTGCCCAAGGTACTGGAGTGATATATTTTAATACTTCGTGTGTCGGCTCCAGTGCTGGCTCAGGTAGTCTAATTCTTGCGAGCGGGACTACCACTAGTAATATGGGCGGTGACTTGGCAGCTGCTGCGGGCGCCATTACGATATGCTCCGGCTCTGGTTCTGGCTCTGGCTCTGGCACAGTCGCAATTATAGGCTCAGTTGCACCAAGTGGCGTCGGCGGTCAACTCACTGCCATGGGCGGCCTGGCCTCGAATGCATCCGCACGGGTCTCGACAGGCGATGCCGCGTCGAGTGGCTTGCTGGCATGTGCAACTGGCAGTACACCTCCCACATCTGGCGACGCTATTCTATCTACTGGAGCATCGAGCTCTGCTTCGACGGGAACGGTTGCGGTCTGCATAGGCAATACGACGTTCGGCGCATGTGGCGGAAATGTTCGCTTTAACGGAGGCTTGTGGAATCCGGCTTCCGCCACTGGAAACGCAGGTGCCTCAGAGGGTATGGCCTTGATTTCAGGTGCGTGTCAAGGTGAGATCTTGGAGGAGGGCACGTCGGGATATATCTTCCTGGCGACAGACAAGGGGAGTAGCACAAACGTCGCGCAAGCTTTAAATTCTGGCACCTTCTCCCTGGAGACGGGCAATGGAACATGTGGAGGGAACTTCACCCTCATTGCTGGTCGGTCTAAGGTAGGTCAAGGCGCATCCATTTGTGTAACGGCTGGCGCTACGCATAATGTCACCACCTGATTTGCCGCGTCTTTGACCTTTTTCTTTATTATCTTTGTTGTTCGCAGGTCACTGGGGGCGATGACTCAACTTTTTGTGGTGGCAGCGCCTCGGTCGCTGCCGGGTTTTCACGCGTCGACTCGGGTGGATCTATCTACCTGTCAGCCGCTTCGGGTGCATCGGGATATTTTGGTGGGGACGTGAACATTGAGACGTCCAACGGTCCTACCACGGGAAATTCCGGCCGCATCTTTGTGCGTTCTGGGACAGGACAAAAACGGTCCGGGGCGGTTCTTCTTGCAACAGGTAATTCTGCTTACGTTTCAGGCGGTTTAAGCCTTGCATGTGGCCAATCGGGCGTTGGGGCTGCTGGGATTGCGTTGGGCGCGGGGGCCACAGAAAAGGTCACTGGAGGCGCCCTTCAGCTCATGTCGGGCACTAGTGATGCGGCTCTGACCGGCGGCATCTCAATACAATCTCAGACAGCATCTGGAGCTACGGGCAAGTTACGCATGGGCTCCGGGACCGCGGGCAGAGCAGGTGCCGTCTTCGTGGAAACGGGGAGCTCGCGTGTTGCGGGAGACATAGAGTTCACGGTAGAAAAGAGAGGCAACGTAAGTGTAGCTTCATGCGGCGGAGTTCTTGTTTCGAGCGGAAGCTCTTGTGCCGGGACAGGCGGTGCCGCTCGAATCATTACGACAGCTGGTGCTGTCCGAGTCGGCGCAGGGGCTAAGGGACGGACAACACTAAGAACTAGTGATGCAAAAACTCATGGTGGCTGCGTGAAAATGGCCATAGGCGAGTCTGATGCTGCCAGTGCGTCGGCCGTGATAGAGTCGAGTCCTGATGGTGATATAGCCATCACTGGTGGTACCGAGGCCGCAGCATGTTTGTGTTGCGCAAGCGTTTCAAAGGAAGGTCACGGCGGTAGTATGCTTTTCACAGGCGGCAACGTGCGCGTTGCAGCGGCCGCAGCCAAGAGCGGCACCGGCGGGGAGGCCCGTGCTACATCGGGAAACAGCATAATCGTTATGACTGGCGCTGCGAATAACGTTGGGACATTGAGGGTTGGCGACGGTGGTATCATTGACATGCGTGCTGGAAAAAAAACGACTGCGCCGGAGGTAAACGTGTCATCCGGGAAAACAGAAGGGGGTGCCACGGGAGCTGTGACCGTTGCAACCTCGGACTCTTTATCGTCAGCAGACACAGGAATTATCAGCATATTAACTGGCAATTCCGCAGGGAAAGGTGGCACAGTTAGTCTTCAAACAGGCACAAGCTCTGGCGCTAGCTCTGGCCATGGCAGTGCCACCGCCACGGGAATGCGTGACTCGGAGGCAAGCTCATCTGGCGACGCTCTGTGCGCCACTGGCGACACGGGTACTCTTTCGATGAAAGGAATGAAAGGGGATGAAACATCAGCGGAAGCGTGCTTGAGTCAGGGTGACGTTGAGCTTATTGCTGGTACAAAAGGCGAGCTTGGAATAATTTCTTTAGATGGATGCATCGGATTTGGAATTGGAGCTAAGCGTGTACGTCTCGAGAAAAACGAAAGTGGTATTATAGAACTGATATCGGACGTGAACGTGAATACACCCGACGCGACCGATGGATCGGACCAACGTATTAAAAAGGATCTTTTTGCCGCTGATATAGATGACATTCACAGGCGGCTCGGAAAAGTTGGGCTCCAGACATATGGTTATGCTAACGCGTGGTGTTCAATGCATGCCTGCAACGAAACCTTGGTCCGCGGACTTATTGCACAGGAATTACGCAACGTTTTCCCAGAACACGTCGACGTACTTCCCTCGTGCTCCTTACCCGATACGGACATGAAAATGAGAGACTTTCATCAGATAAATACATTGTCGCTTGCACTGGACTCTATTGCCGGCCTTCAGGCACAGGCTGGACGATATCGAGTCGAAATGGGAAGCGATCGCGCCTCTTCGAACCTGCGAGTTCGCTCGGATAATCACGCCCATAGTGGTGACCTCTCCGTTGAGACAGGTTGCGCCTCAGATGCGTCGTCTGGTGGCATACACTTTCGTGCTGGCGATGCTGCAAGTGGAATACGTGGCGGCAGCATTGATCTGTTGACCAGTGACAACGCACGAACTGCCGGGGAGGCAAGGCTTTGTGCGGGGATTGGCGAACGGGCCCTGGCCATTTCTGCTAATGACTGCCTTGCGCTAAGTGCTGGTGGCGGCTATCGTAGCAGTCGAATAGTTGCTGAATTGAACAACTGCGGCGTGGTTCTTGGTCGTGCGCGGAATAATGGGGCGTCTTTGACTTTGCTATCTGGTCGAGGGCACGTCGCGACCGGTGGTGACGTCGTTTGCGGCTCTGGGCGTTCTGAAGTATGCGCAGGTGGTGATATTGGATATTCGGCGGGCCGTTCCTCTCCCAACGGCGGCGAAGCAACGGTTACGGCTGGAAACGGCCAGATGAATAGCGGTTCTTTCGACCTCCTTGGCGCCAGTGTTACTCTGGGTACTGAGGTTGGGTCGCTGCAAAGTGGCGACATAAGCTTAGGTTCTGGCCGAGGAAATTTGAACTCGGGTGCTGTGCTTATACGGTCACACTGCTCTCACACGTCCAGAGCGGGAGACGTTGCTCTAAGGTCCGGTTTTGGCCATATAAAATCCAGATCTACACAAGTAGTCCTTCGGGCAAATAAAGATGTTGATATTATGAGCAAAGCAGCCAACACTCTCATGTCGTCCGGGCGTGCGGATGCCCCCAAAGATGCACAGGCGGGCTCAATTTACCTTCGAGCATCGAAACCGCACAATCGGAGTGAGTCGAGCTCAATAAGTATCCTAGGTTGCTCGCGATCGTCCGAAGCTACACTTTCCATCCTGAGTGGTAATTCGAAAGGGTGCGGTCCAGGTGGCAGCGCAGTAGTCTCGGGAGGGACGAATGGAGGTGAAGTCGTCATTAATGGCTATGGCAAGAAGAGCGCTGTATGCATAGCATCGCAGCCTGCGACCACGTTTACGAGTGGATGTGTGCATCTAGGAAGTGGTGCGGCCGGAAGAGCTGGCGCGGTGAATCTCTGCGGCGGCTCGTCGTTTGACGTCGACGGGAGCGGTGTCGCGGTCCGTGCTGGAAGCGGAACTCCTCACAGTGGCGCAGGTGGGTGTATTGGTGGCGGAGCCGGCCATGGCCGTCAAGGCGGAGATCTCAAGCTCGCGGCAGGTAACGGTCGGGAGGCTCCAGGGGGAACCGTCGCCATGTCCTCGGGCACTAGCAGCACAGCTTCGAGTGGTAGCGTCGCGATCGGCAGTGGCACAGGCATGAGAAACAGCGGCAGCGCTCGCGTGTCGAGCGGAACAGCAGCCAGCGGGACGTCCGGCCCCGTGCGCCTGGGTACCGGCGTTTCGACACGAGCTTCCGGCTGCATGGCAATCACCGTGGATGGCGGGGTCGGCAGTGATCGAGCATCTCCATTATTATCTCTGGGCGCTGGTTCGATCCCCCGCCTTGAAACGCCAGACGGACAAGGTGGTACCGGAAATTTCTTCGGCGGGCGCGGGCTGTCTGGCGGTATGGTATCGGTCAGCGGCGGGTCTGGGGCCTGGGCCGCTGCGGGGCGGGTAAAACTGGACGCGGGTCTTTCTGATGGATCGCAAGGCGGCGATATCTATGTCGCCAGCGCCCCTGGACAAAAGTCAGCGGGTCACCTTCGTCTCTGGGCAGCTTTTAGTCGCTGTCGGGGCTCTGGCGGCAATGTGCAGCTCCGCGGGGGAAACAGCGCATCCTTTGCTGGTGGCTTACTTCGGACAATTGCCGGCTGCTCCGCTGAACTCAATGTTGTCACAAATCAAAGCAGAGACTCGGGCTCAGTGAAAATTGAGACCGGGAATGTCCCATTTGGAGAAGCTGGGCACATTGGCATTGTGTCTGGACGCGAATGCTGTCGGGGGGGGGCGATTGTGGCCTCGGCAGGAAGCGGGCCCGGGAGGAGTTGGCGCGGTGGATCTGCAGATGTTCATGCAGGAAAAAGCTGTTTGTCTGGTGGTGGCGAAATTTACGTCAGGGGAGGTGCAGGTAGCATATCCGAGGGTGGCGGCGTGTGCTTCGGAGCAGATTCGAGTACAGCCAGTACCACAGGTGGCCAGGTGCATTTCAAGAGTGGCGGCTCGGAGATCCATCCCGGAATTGAGAAAAGTGGGCGGGTGTTGGTGGCCAGTGGACTATCTGAGACTTCCGGCCATGTGAGCTTGCAGACAAAACCAAGTCTGTCGCAAGGAGGCGGCAACTTTCAAATGGCATTGCGTGTTGGGCAGTCAAGTGGCGGCACAACTAGTCTATGGGCAGCTGTTGTTGGGGGAGCGATGAGGATTCATGGCAAAGGTGAGGTCTGTGCACACGGTGGAACTGGCGAATTTGGCGGGGACGTGTCCTTGAATGGAGGGGCCTCGGAATTTGTCCCTGGGGTAATATTGCTGGAGAGTGGAGGCGCGTCCGCGGGCAACGCCGGTGCGGGCGGCTCGATTGGCATGAAGGCCGGCAATGCTCGTGAGGGTGGCATGCTAATACTCGAGTCAGGTCACAGCATAAACGGAATCGGTGGTAACATAAAGTTGCTTGGGATTGGTCGCGACAGTAGCGATGATGCAATTGCATTGACAACAACGAACACTTATCGGGGAGAAGAAGATGAGACAAGCGGTGGCATTTGCATTACGTCGGGTCAGGTCCGTCCGCAAAATGAGGTCGGGGGGTCCCTAGAGCTTAGGAGTGGCAACAGCCAGACAACAGGCTCGATAACGGCCTTCATGTATGCGTCCCGGTTCGACGCTGGGGGGAAACTCTGCCTACGATCAGGATCAGGCGCTGCCAGTGCTGGGCTTATCCGGGCTACTGCTGGTGCTGGATCCACTGGCGGAGGAGCTCGAGTGTTGAGCGGTAGTGGGACAGGGGGGGCGGGCGGCGATGTGCGTCTTTGCAGCGGCAAGAGCGAGACTGGAGCTAGCGGCACGGCACTGATAAAGACAGCCACTGGTCACATGAGTGGGGCTATCAAGATAGCAGGAGGAAGCGGCTTAAGGCACCAGTCCGGGCACTACTGCATACAGACAAAGGGAGAAAACCGCCACAATAGATCTGGCCATGGTTTCTTTAGCACGGGGTCGAGTGGTATTGGCGGAAGCGGACAAGTAAACTTGAATGCAGGTGCTGCGTTAGTGGGCGAAGGAGGCGGTGTAGGAGTTGAGGCTGGTTCAAGCGGTGCTGGTGCAAAGGGTGGCACCTTGGTGCAACTAGCAGGTCGAGGATCAGTCCTTGGAGGAAGCATCCAGATTTGCGCGGGAGGATCACTCGTTGGTCGAGGGGGTGTCGGTGCCGCCCCCTCATTGCGTTCTGGTTCTGGGCAGCAGAGAGACGGGCCGTTGCTCGTGGGCGCGGGGACTGGGAACTCACAAACCGGTGGCGAGTTGGTGGTGGGGGGTGGTCGGAGCAAAATGTCATCAGGGGGTTCTACCTCTATAAATGCAGCACAGGCAGTGCTTGTCTCTTCCGGCCGAAGCCAGACTGCACCTGGCATGATATTCCTAAAGACCGAGAGCACGGCCTACACTCCAGGTGAAATTGACGGGTGTGCAGGAGCAGCCAGCTCTGGCGGTTCTGTTCTACTGCGTGGCGGCGCTGCAAACCCAGACGGTGGAGGTGGTGGTGTGAGAATTGGCGCTGGAGAGGCGGTTCATAGCGCCCATCGAGGAGGAAATTTCATTGCCAGTGCGGGGAACGGTGACGCTATCGGCTCGTGCTTGGTAATCTGTGGCGGCGAGAGCGCTCGTGGCGACTCTGGCACTATCGGCGTCTTGAGTGGAGCATCCTCAACGAAAGTCGGAGAGACAGGAGATTTGTACGTAAGCAGTGGTCGGTCTCACTCGAGCGGCCCCACATGCATTTCGACTGGTAGTTCGAGGGACGATGCCAATGTCAATGGCTGCTGCTTATCTACAGGGAGGGGCTTCTTGAGCACTGGGGGAAGCGTGCGTGTGAGTTCAACAGCAGGCGACAATTTGCGCAGCATAAAAATGAGAAGTGGTAGCGGACGTATTGGCGGCGCCATCCATTTGCTTGGGGCTGAGGCAAAGATGCGTGCGGGGAGTATCTCCTTCTGTGCCGGCGAGACATCTTTGCATGGCGAAGCTGGTTGTCTTTTAGTATCTGGAGACTCTGGATCGACGTTGAGCGGCCATGCGGGCTCAAGCGAAGGTAAGAGGGGCGGGGCTGCGATTGCAATGAGCGGTGCCAATTGCCAAAGAAGCGGAACTATTGGACTGTGCACGGTCTTCCAGGACGCCGAGCAGACCAGCGGGCGTATAAACGTAGCATCGCAGCCTGCGACCACGTTTACGAGTGGATGTGTGCATCTAGGAAGTGGTGCGGCCGGAAGAGCTGGCGCGGTGAATCTCTGCGGCGGCTCGTCGTTTGACGTCGACGGGAGCGGCGTCGCGGTCCGTGCTGGAAGCGGAACTCCTCACAGTGGCGCAGGTGGGTGTATTGGTGGCGGAGCCGGCCATGGCCGTCAAGGCGGAGATCTCAAGCTCGCGGCAGGTAACGGTCGGGAGGCTCCAGGGGGAACCGTCGCCATGTCCTCGGGCACTAGCAGCACAGCTTCGAGTGGTAGCGTCGCGATTGGCAGTGGCACAGGCATGAGAAACAGCGGTAGCGCTCGCGTGTCGAGCGGAACAGCGGCCAGCGGGACGTCCGGCCCCGTGCGCCTGGGCACGGGGCATGCAGCGACTGCTTTGGCGTGTAATATACTAACGGGGAGCTCCGATACCCAGGGAGGTGGTATGTCGAGTCTTCGCGCTGGTAGTGGCATGGCGGGCGGCGACTGCACATTTTACAGTGGCGATGGTCAGACTGGCGGTTCATTTTGGGTCGCTGCCGGATCCGGCCACTCAGCTAATGGCGCAACTTTGTTGGACGCTGGGCGTGCGTATAGCTCTACCGGTGGCTCTGTCATAGTTGGCGCGGGCAAGTCGGGCTCCAGCAGTAATGTTGACATCCTCTCTGGTGGTGAAGGCGGGTGTGTCGCCGTCCGCTCTGGCCTTGGACATTGTGGTGGTGTGGGTCATGTCACCCTCGCGCGAGGGACGTCATCGCTGACTCTTGATGATGCGAAAATCCAATTGCAAGGAGCTCGCTTTTTTTCGAGGTCGAATCATCACCGCGTCAATAGCATTGAACTCGGTGACAGTCGTAGCCATATTTCAATGCACATCAACGATCGAGCTTGTGGTACCAAGTTTGACCTTCGTCAAGAAGGGGACGGGGCTTCTGCGGTGGCCTGTCTTCCACTAAGAATGACAGAATTGACGTACTCATCTGACAGCCGCATCAAGCGCGACATCTCGTAATTTCCAGCGTCCTGAATAACATGCGGACGAAGCGCGGGTCATTTACTGATTAATGCTCCTAAACCTTCTTTATTGTGCTGCTGCAGGTATAACGTCAACCTCGGGGCAGTGTACGAAGGCTTCACCAGAGTGCCGCTAGCATCTTACAAGTATTCAGAGGCGTGGGCATCCCTTCGTGGAATCGACAGGGGCCATTCAGCTCGTGGTGTGATTGCGCAGGAGCTCCACCACGTCGACTCTTTAGGTGTTCACGTGGGTGTGTCCAACTACGAAGACGGCGCCTTCTCACTAGATCAGATGTTCAAAGTTGACAAACAGGGTTTAGTTCTCGACCTAATAGGTGCACTGCAGGCTAAACACGTGTGCTATACTTCTAGTTGCAGTGACGGAAGTCTTACTGCCCGGACTGCGACGTCGTGGGCCTCTGGGACCGCCGATTTGAAGACGGGTATATCATCAGAGGGCAACTCGGGTTCCGTTTACATGATCACTGGCTCAGCACGCGCCAGTGGCGCATGCGTTTTGAATACCGGTCATGCCTACCGTGTAAATAATCTGGTGTGCAGCAGCGGGATGGGCACCCGTGGCCTGGGGGGGCGTGTGTGCTTCGCCGCAGGGGGAGGTAAATATCACGGGGCCGCAGCGCTAGCATTTGCTGGCGTTGGCTCTTTGGTAGGTGGTACTGCACGCATCGAGGCAGGTGGGGGCACCGGTGGTGGGTCCCTGTGTTGTGGTTCGCCGGCAACGGGATGTGTGACGATTGGGCATGATGCCACTGGCTCAGCTCCGTACGGCGGCACCACTGTGGCATACGCAGACGACGAGTTCAGGGCGGTAGCCGGAGAAGAATCTGGTGCATTCTTGCAAACGCGTCGATCGAACGTTGGTTCAGGACGCATTGACTTAGTCTCTCGTGGTGGCGGTCTTCTTGAATTAAGTTCCTCCTCTTCAGACTATGCGGTACCTCCGACTATGCTCTGCTCTGGTGATGGGTCAGCCGCAAGCGGCGTCTTGTTGAGAACCGGCACTGGTGGCACTGGCTCAGCCGCGGGTGATGCCCAAATCAACGGTGGACGAGGAGGCGGCACAATATGTATGCGTAGCGGCAATGGTTTTGAAAACGGGGGACAGATAGAACTAGAAACAGGAGCTGGAAGTGAGATTGGTGCACCAGCTGCTTTGACGACGGCCGGAGTCTCCAGGGATAAAAGCGGGGATATTCTAGTGGTAACTGAAGCCACAGTTGCAGATACGGGTGCAATTCGAGTCTCCACAGGCTCGGCAGCTTCATTGTCAGGTAACATTCGAGCTTCTGCTGGCCACGCAACGGGCAAGGGAGGTGGCAATGTGCGGCTTTCTCTGGCTGCGCACACGGGTGCGAATGGTGGCTCTGCGTCTTTGTTTGGAGGGGAAGGTACCCATAGGGGCGGGGGGATACACCTTTGCGGCGGACAGGGTAGCCTCAAGGCGGGCAACATCACGCTCATTGCGGGCCTCAGTCTGATGTCCAGTGGGGGGGCTGTGCGGATTGCAACCGGTGACGCTGCTCAGGCAGCTGGCCCGCTTGTCATGGTAGCCGGTTCTGGTGGGGAATATGGCGGGCGCATTGAGTTACTCGGCGGTTCATCCGCATACGGACCGGGAGCGAGTGCTTGTGCCCAGAGTGGCAAGGGGACCACGAAATCAGGGCGCATGTCTGCGGTTACATCTAAATCCACATATACGTCGGGATCAGCTTCGTGCCAATCGGGATGTGCAGTTGTTGGGTCTTCTGGCATGATTAAACTCGGGATTGGTTGTGCTCAAATCGTCGGCGATGCGGGACTCGGTTGCGGCAGTAGCAGCGGAGGAATCACCGGTGGAAACACCAATATCTACGCCGGAGGTGCCGCCGCGGCCGCGGGGCTGCTACGTGTCACTGCTGGTACGGCTGACATTGGCGGTCGAGTTGGACTGTTGGCTGGCAACGGCCAGCTGTCGCGTGGTGGAGTGCTACACCTGAGCGCAGCTACAGGCGAAACCGTAAGCGGCCCTATTGGCATTTCGAGTGGCAGAAGTGCAATTGGCAGCACGGGCGCCCTAAATATCAAGACACGATCGACGCTGACGCGAGGATCTGGAGCAGTGCACTTCAAAGCAGCGGCTGCCAACGGCATGACCGGCACAATCCGCATCAGTTCTGGTGATGTATATGCGGGTAGCGGCAGTGGAAACGTCTCGCTTAAGGCTGGGAGTTCTTGTGGACCAGACATGCGCCCAGGAAGCGTTGGACTTTACTCTGGCGCCGCGGCCTCAACAGGTGGGAGCTGCGTATTCTCAAGTGGAAACGGCGCAATTAGCGGCGACATGAATATCGGTGCTGACGCAGTACACTCACCCCCCACGTCGTTTGGTATTTCCAGAGGAGTCACTTGTCGAGCGGGCAAGAGCGCGTCTGTCGGTGGTGCCCTCTGCCTTGTCAGCGGCAGCGCTAAAATATCTGGCGTTAAAGGAGGTACAACGATGATAGTAGGAGGCACGCAGACTGGGCAAGGTTTAGCACTTGGAGGAGGAATAGTAATGGGTGCTGGACAAGGCACCTTGGGTGTGAGCGGTCAATTTGGTGTCAGATCGTCTACGGCCGAGGCTTCCGGGAATATAATGACTTCGACGGGAGCTGCTCCTAGTGTGGGCAAGCTCGACATGTCATCTGGTGCCGGGGCTAGTGGACGTGGCGGCCAAACTTGCATCAGTGTGGGCACGTCGATGCTCAACGACGGTGGTAGTGTTGGTCTCGAGTCTAGTCAAGCCGAAATTTGCCAGCTCAGCACAGAATCTACTGGGACGAGCGCACGACTCTTTGCAGGTATGGGCATGGACAACGGTGGAAAGCTTGACCTTGTTTCTGGTCGAGGGACCGGCGTGCCCGGTAGTGGCGAGCTCATCGTTCGGACGAGAGCGCAGACGGCAAATTCACATCGCGCCAACATACACATGCGCACAGCAGCGACGCCAACGAACGATGGCGGGTGCCTGGGGATATACACTGGCCACCGCATTGGTTCTTCTGGCGGCATCAGCTGCGTCACGGGCCAAAGTAGCAACGGATGTATGGGAGACATCGTGTTATTTTCTGGGCCAAGCAAAATATCCTCAGGTCCCTTGATCGCTGCTGCTGGTCACAACCCTAGCCTCGGTGATGACATGGCCACGGCTCGTGCGGGTATGTTACTAGCTCGCACAGGTTCAGGGACTCGCGGTGGAGATGGCCAAATTACTGCTGGCAACACTGTAGCAAAGCCAATGAGTAATACGTTTAATGCTGGCAGCTCCACCTCGGGTTTGGGTGGCCAGGCACAGCTCTCTGGCGGAGAGACAGCCTCAAGTCATGGTGGCCAACTGGAACTTGCTGCGGGCGCGGGCTTGGCGACCGGCGGGGGGCTCGTCATGACTGCCGGCGCCGCTTCTGGAGACGGTCACGGTGGCGGTATCCAGATGATCGCCGGGGCGGGCACAGCGCATAGCGGAAATTTTGCCCTGCGAACAAGTCGTGCGCTTTGCAGCGGTGAGATAGACCTGATGACAGGCACTGCCTTTGGAGGCGCATCTGGCAGATTGGCCATTCTGACGGGTGCTGGTAGAGCCGGGAGAGGAGGCAGCGTCGTGCTAAGCTCTGGCCTGGCCGTCGATACTGGCGGTGCTGTCGTTACTTGCGCGGGGCAGGCGCAGAAGGGTGGCGGTAGCGCAGTGGCACTAGCTGGTGGAGCCCTTGGACGGGGTGACGGTGGGTCCATTTCTCTCTTGGCAGGCTCGTCAGCAAGGGTTGGTGGAGCTACGTGCGTCAGAACTGGAGGGGCGATGGCGAACGGGCATGGCCGTGGGAGAATATTGATGACGAGCGCAACTGGCATTGGTGAAGCAGAGAGCGGGCGCTGTTTGTTGCGGAGTGGGGCAACGGAGGGAAGTGGCGAAGCATCTGGCGCAGTGTCGTTTCGCACGGGCCACGGTGATCGGGGTCCAGGCTTCAGGGCTTCCTCCGGTTGGGGGCTCAATGGGGGCTGCCTGGGGTTCGACTCTGGCGAAGGCGACATTGGTGGTAAGCTGGGACTAGCTGCTGGCAAGGGTTGTTCAGGCGGTGCCGTATTCGTGAGAAGTGGGCAAGCCGCGGGAGATAGTGGAGATCTCAGTGCGATGGGCGGGTCAGCTACCCGCGATCAGAGTGGACGAATGCTAGTCTCAGCAGGCCATTCGACCCAAGGCAGTGGCGCTACTGCAACCCTCCGTGCAGGCAAAGGCGGGGGCTGTCATCGACTCTATGCTGGTGCCAGCACTGATTCAACAGCTGGCAACTTTGTCATCGGGACCGGGCCTGGAGGGAGTGCTGCGCTCAGCACGGCTGCCAATGTTGCGAGCGGCCATGCTTTTGTCTCGACAGGTGACTGCTCCGTAGGCGGCAATTCGGGCGTAGGTACCTTCAGTACCGGCGCTGCGCAACGTGCTGGAAGAATCTATCTATGTTCGGGTACGTCAGGACACCTCGCAGGTGGCGGGAGTATCTCTCTGACGGGCATGTCAAACGCGCATACTGCTATCGGTTCCGCAATTCTGCTCTTAGGAGGTGACCAGTCGAACTATCACGGCGGTAGTTCGAACATTTCTGCGGGTAAGTGTGGGCAAGACGGGGACGGTCATGTTGTGCTGAGCACAGGCGGCGGTGATAATGCATGGAGCGGCTGCGCTGCCATACGTTCGCCTGCCGCAGGATTTTGCGGTGGTGGTACAGGAAACTGCGCCATACAGACCGGCGAGGCAAAGCAGGGTAGCTCCGGGTCTGCTGTCCTCGGCACGGGCTGTCCGTTGCTCGGTGCCTCTGGGGCACTGTGTCTTGCGGCAGGATGTGCTCGTGACTCGAGCGGTAATGTCACCATCGAAGGAGGCTCTGCAATGTCTGGAGGAGACTTGCAACTTAGTGCAGGGTGCGGCACCATCGGCGGTCGAGTCAGGATTAGTGGTCGCGGCGGCGGCAGCGCCCCTGGTTGCCAGGTTGGGTGTCAAGCAGGTAGCGCTAGCGATCTGGGGGGGGGTGCGCTGGTACATGCTGGAATGGCAGGGGACTTAGGTGGCTCCTCGAGCCTGAGCGCGGGTTTATCTTCATGCGCAAATGGTGGGACTGTTAGCCTCGTCAGCGGGGTCGGTGGCAGACAAGTCAGTGGTGTTGTGACCATAGTAAGCGGAGAAAGTGAGCGGGGAAATAGCGGTTCTCTAGGTGTAGCTGCACTTGTGGGTGGCGCGATTACTCTTGAGACTAGTGCCGCCTCAGATGTCGGTCACATCACAATGTCCGCAAGAAAAAGTGCGTGTGCTCGCGCGGGGGGGGTGGGAGTCCGCCGCAGTCCATCGGGGGGGAATGAAGCTAAAGGGTGCATTGTTGCGAATGCGGGCGACACTACGGAGATGCAAGCGCCATCGGGCACCTTTTTTCTTCGTGCCGGTCAAAGCACTTGCACAAGTGCGTGCCTCGGCGACGGCGGTGCATGTGGTGGCTGCGTTATGATGGCCGGGGGAAAAGGTACGTTCCGTGGTGGGTCCACCCTATTTGCATCTGGCGCGGGACGTGCAGATGCCGCGAGCGGGAGTATTTCATTCAAAGCAGCCGCCGCTAGCGGAAATAGCGGTGTTGCAGAATTGACTAGTGGCTCTGCTGACTTGTCGGATACACTTTCAGGCGCATCATCAGGCTCTGCTCGCCTGGGAACAGGCGGGCCAGCAGACGGCCGTGGAGGGACTACTTTTGTCACAGCGGGAAGTGGTGGCGGTTCAATTGAGATCGGGTCAAGCAGTGTGGCAAGTCGCCGTGGACATCCTGGAGATGCCATTGCATTGGCGGGCTATGGAGCACGTGGAGGCATGGCACGGATAAAAGCTGGCAATGGATACAAAGGCCCGGGTGGTATTGCTACTTTTGCTGCCGGACACAGCGACGAGGGAAACGGCGCAAACGCAAGTCTTGCAGCTGGAGCGACCCGTGGCAACGCCGCAGGCATCGTGATCCTCGAAGCCGGAGCAGCGCTATCCACAGCTTCAGCAAGTCCAAGCACTATTGGTGGCGCAGCGAGAGTCACGGGCGGCATCGCGACAATCGCAATTGGAGGCAACCTTGGTGCGAAAGGCGGAGACGGCGACAAGTCCGGTGCAGTGCTCCTGAGTTCGAATGTAGTCGAGGGCGAAGGTACCTCAGGGATGCTACGATTTGGTTCCGGAACATCGTCAAACGGTAACTCAGGAGTTGTCAACTTGCGATCGGGAGACGGCGAGGGGGCAACCGGCGGGCGCTTGACTCTCTCCGTCGGAACTGCGCGCGGTGGCTCAGCTGGAGACTTGTGTGTTGCAGCCGGTGACACATCAGCACGAACTCGGGCAAGTGGAGGTGAAATTGCGCTCTGTTGCCCTTCTGGCGGCGACCGAGACGAAGGCGGCGCCTTGACGCTCGTTGGTGGACCGGGTTACCCAGGGGGCGATGTACTCTCACCAGCGCCGTGTTTCCATCTGGAATCTGAGTCGTGTGGCGTGATTAATTGAACATCATAGGTAAATATTACCACGGGCCAGGGAACCTCATCTGGTAGCGGACATCTCGTGCTACGCACAGCTGATTCAGGTGACGAGGACGATAGCGGTGCGCTACAACTTGCCACGGGCACTACGTGTCGCGGCGATTCTGGGTGAGTATATAAGAATATGCTGCCTTCCATCTTGCCTAACAGCCATTTTCCCGCAGGTGCCTATGCATGGCAACCGGCGCTGCACAAGCCGGTGGTTCGTTTCGTATTTTAGCCGGGATTGCAGCGCTTTCTGATCGTGCTGGCATGATATCAGTAGATGGCGGTGGAACTGTGTGCGGCAGTGGTGGCAACGTCCGCGTGGCCACGGGAAAGGGAGTAGACCGCGATAGTGGTAATCTCGTCATGGCAACAGCGGCTGCGGGATCGGACACCGGAGCAAGTGGCGCTGTTGCTCTCAAAACAGGTTCGACGAGCGCAGGTAGCAGCGGAGCCCTCAGCTTGACGACAGGCACTGCTGTTTCGGGATCAGGCGCTATACCTGTGTTTTTGCAAGTAGACAGGCTACCGATTACACACCATACACTATAGGTGGAGATCTGGTGCTCAAGGTTGGCGAATCTTTGCTTCGGTCAGCATTTGTCACGGGAAAGTCAACAGTAGGTGGGAATGTTTGTTTCGTTTCGGGCTCCGGGCGCGCTGGAGCTAGTGGAGAGAGCGGTCGAATACTCGTGTTGACACAAAATGCAGGTATCAAAGGCACAAGTGGAGCGCATTTCCTAGCGACTGGAACGGCAAGCCTCGGTGATTCTGGCGCGATCTGTCTAGGTTCAGGTGTTGCCAAAAGTGGCGGAGGCGGCTCTTTTGTCGCATCGGTTGGTGTGGGAGACAGTGGAAACGGAGGGGACGCGGCAATATATGCAGGAAGCGCATCTCGTAGTTCCAACAAAGGAGGCTTGATGGCACTTTCGGCAGGGAGGAGCCATGCAGTTGCTTTTGGGGCCGGAGGTAGTGTGACGTGTGGCGCAGGACGTGGTCGCACAGATTCTGGCGGCATGTTCTATATTTATAGCGGAATGAGCGTACTGTCAACATCCGGGGCAATTTTGCTTCGTACAACTGATGCTGGTTCCGGTGGTGCTTCTGGTGAGCTGGCACTTACATCGGGCACCGCGTCCTGCGGCGACTCTGGTAGACTCAACTTTGAGACCGGAACTGCGGCATCAGGGACTGGTGGTTTCGTGTGCTGCATTGTAGGTCAGGGGCGTTCTGGAATTGGGGGTGGCATAAGTGTGACCGCAGGCATCACAGCAGCGGAAGAGGAAGACCGCAGAAATAGTGGCGGCTGCGTGAGCGTTGCAGCAGGTGCCGCCACACGGGGCGGAGACGGGACTATTGCTGCGGGTGACGGCGCGTCGGCGTCTGGAGGTTCTATTGATCTACGCAGTGGCTCCGCACGCGGCACATCCTCAGGCGAGATTTCTCTGGCGACTGCAGAGAGTACTGACAGAGGTGTCTCTGGTTTTGCAGACATGAGGACAGGTTGCGGCACCTGTGGAAATGCTGGTCGCATAAATCTCAGATCGGGTGCTGCTACTGGCGGTCGTGGGGGGGCCTTGGTCCTGAGTGCAGGCGATGGCACGTCCGGCCGCGGCGGCAATATCACCATCAGGGCGGGCCGAAGCGACGAAGGCACCGGTGGTCGTGCCTATTTTAACGCGGCTGGGGGTGCTTCATCTTCCTCTGGCAGCGTCCGCGTATACACACCCAACGCGGGCACGCGTGGCGCAAGTGGGAGTCTCCGGTTTAGTACCGGCACGACATCCCGTGGCAACTCAGGCGAGCTCGTCTTCGGTACGGGCGCAGCGACTGGCGGCCGTGGCGGTTCTATTTTTGCTCGCGTTGGTCGCGGTGCGTACACAGGTGGCGTGGCTTGCACCGTGGCGGGGCGCACCTGGAGTGGAACAGGAGGCTGCCTCGCATCAGCAACCGGCGAAGGAGCAGCCACAACCAGTGGTTTTGTTCGCGTGACGGTTGCAAATGCAGGGACGAGAGGTTCATCGGCCGCACTTAGTTTTAGCTCAGGATCAGCATCACATGGTAATGCGGGCGCCATCGAATCCGGTTCAGGGGCAGCGACTGGCGGTCGGGCAGGCCTCGTGCGCCTGACGGCCGGTAGCGGTACCAGTGCCACGGGCAGTGAGGCAACGGTAGATGCTGGTCGCAGTCGCGGCCGTACAGGTGGCTCTGTTAACTTATTTTCCACTGAAGGGACGCTCCACACAAGTGGCTCTGTCAGGGTAGCAACGGCAAATAGTGGTCCTGAAGGGGTCAGCGGCAGCATGACGTTTAGTACTGGCACCGCTTCGTCTGGGAACACTGGCATTTGTGTGGTTGGCTCTGGCATCGCAACTGGTGGTAGTGGGGGCTTTACTAGCGTGACGGTCGGCTATGGCGACTCGGGTTCTGGCGGTTCTGCCATGCTCGTGGCCGGTCGAAGCTCTGCCGCGTCCGGTGGTAAGCTGCTGATGCAGACTACAGACTCGACCAGAGCAACTAGTGGTGTGTTTCGTGTTCGAACCGCAAACGGCGGGAGTAGGGCTGGTGCAAGTGCCCGTCTCTGCTTCAGTTCAGGGTCTGCCAATATTGGCAATTCCGGTTCTCTAATTATTGGGAGCGGTGCGGTTTCCGCAGGCCGTGCTGGCAGAACATACGTTAGTGTCGGGGGTAGCCAAAGTGGCGTAGGAAGCGCAGAAATTTTCCTTGCTGGACGCACGGCTGAACGAACAGGAGGGTTATTTGCTCTTGCTGGTGGTGGTGCGACAGGCACAACATCGGGTGCATTTCACCTTCAGACTACAAATGGTGGCGTGTCGGGTACCAGCGGTGCTCTTGTTTTTAGTAGTGGTAGCAGCGACGATGGCAATGCTGGCGCATTGAGATTAGGGTCTGCTGCGGCGACAGGCGGTTGCGGTGGTTCGATATTAGTCGTAGCCGGTGGCGGCAATAGCGGCATAGGGGGTCAGCTAATTGCACGAGCTGGACGTAGCGGCTACCGCACAGGGGGCTCCCTTGCGGCCCTCGCAGCTTCTGGCATCTCCGCATCAACTGGCACGATTGCTCTACAATCGGTAAATGCTGGTGCTGGTGGTACCAGCAGTCGTTTGGAATTCAGTGCAGGCACTGCATACAGCGGCAACAGTGGTATGATCAGCGTTGGCGTGGGTGGATCGACAGGAGGAGCAGGCGGATTACTTCGTGCCTCTGTTGGTGGCGGAACGAGTGGGCGCGCTGGCGCTGTTTTAGCAGCTGCAGGGCGCACATGTGATTCAAGCGGGGGATTAGTTGGTTTATTGGCTGGTGGTTCTGGCGGAACAAGTTCGGGTAAAATGGTAGTTTGTTCTGCTAATGCTGGGGCGTCTGGAGCTAGTGGCTATTTGGTCTTTAGCACAGGTTTGCCAAATGGCAGCAACAGCGGAGGCGTGTCGCTAGGCACCGGTCAGGTCACAGGTGGCGCTGGAGGCGCAATACTTGTCACTTCCGGTCCAGGCTTGAGTGGTATGGGAGGCCTCGTCGTATGTCAGTCAGGTCGCACGGTCTGTCGGGAAGGAGGGAAGGCTACGCTGATAGCCGGCGAGAGCGGTGCTTCCAGCAGTGGGTCTATCACCATTATAGGGGCAAATGGTGGTTTTTTGGGATCTAGTGGTTGTCTCGCGTTCAGCTCTGGAACGGCCAAAACATGCAATTCTGGGAAACTTTGCCTCGGGTCTGGAGACGCAACTGCTGGTAGTGGAGGTTCAATATCCTTTATCACGGGTAGGGGCTCGAGTGGTACAAAGAGGACGATCGTAATAGCGGCGGGTCGGTCGGTGGCACCAGCGAAGAGGACAGGCGGCGCACTTACTGTGTTTTCTGGCTGCGTTGCTGCGACAAGCTCGGGGGCGGTTGCGTTGCGCACTTCAAATGGCGGCGTCTTTGGTTCGGTGGGTAGTCTTCTCTTCAGCTCCGGATCGACCTCAGTCGGAAATAGCGGCATGATGCGCGTTGGAACGGGCTCAGCGAGTGGCGGGAGAAGCGGTGCCGTGACCTTGGCTGTAGGGAGCAGCGGCAGCGGGGCTGGTGGTCTTGGCGCCCTACACAGTGGCCGCAGTAGTGTGTTAACCGGAGGCTTCGTGGTAATGACTGCAGGAGAAGGCGCGGCGACTTCTGCGGGCACGGTCGCTGTACATAGCAGCAACGCTGGGAGCTCAAAATCAGCGGCTGGTCGTCTCATCTTTAGCTCGCTCGGTGCAATCGCTGGTAACGCTGGGAGTGCACTATTTGGTTCAGGTTCTACGACAGCCGGGCACGGCGGACATGTAGTGATATCATCTGGTAGCGGGACCTCTGGAACAGGCAGTGCCATCTCTTTGGCAGCGGGGAGAGGCGTGTCGCACACGGGGGGTCATTTCACATTTTCGACCGAGACAGGTAGCACAGCAAGCAGCGGCGCTGCTTGTGTGCGATCGTCAAATGCTGGAAGATCTGGAGCGAGTGGTCATCTCGTGTTTAGCAGCGGGTCAGCTGTCCGTAGTAATTCGGGTTGTATTCTTTTGGGATCTGGTCCTGGGCAGGTGGGCCGAGGTGGTAGCATTATAGTGACGGCTGGCGGAGGAACGGGATCCGGGGGTCGCGCACTATTCCAATCTGGTCGCAGTAATGGGCAAAGTGGTGGATGTGTCTCAGCGCGAGCTGGCGAAGGCACCGTGTCTAGCAGCGGTGATGTCCGTGTCCAGTCGTGGGCAGCATCAGGCGGATCTGGTGCAAGCGGATGCCTCCTCTTTTCATCAGGCATCTCGAGGGGTGGCAACTCAGGAAGCATCACACTAGGCTCATACGCAGCCACGCGTGGATGTGGCGGAGCGGTGCGCCTCGCGGTTGGTAGCGGTACATCGGGCATTGGTGGCTCTCTCGGAATCGCATCGGGACGAAGCTTGAAATCAACTGGCGGAACGGTTGATCTTGGCGTAGCTGAAGGCACAGTTGCCAGTAGCGGCAGCTTCTTGGTACGGACGGCGAACAGCGGTGTCGGCGGTGCTTCCGGGCGCCTAACATTCAGCAGCGGCACAGCATGCGCAGGAAATGCTGGTGAGGTTAGAGTCGGTAGTCGTGCTTCATCAACAGGGCGTGGAGGTTCAATCGCTGTGAGTGCAGGTAGCGGAAGCAGCGGTTTTGGTGGGTGTATTCATGGTCAAGCGGGTCAAAGCATCGCGACCGGAGGCTCCGCATACATGCTAAGTGGTGAAGGCACGGTAGCCAGCAGTGGTATTGTCTCGTTCTTAAGTGCAAATGCTGGCCCGGGCGGGTCCAGCGGACGCCTTTCATTCAGTTCGGGAGCTGCTAGCGTAGGTAATAGTGGACAAATTTCTATTGGCTCCGGGACTACAGCTATAGGTCGTGGAGGCTCGGTTTCCCTGAGCGTCGGGAGTGGCAACAGTGGTGCTGGAGAGGCCACCGTACTTCAGGCCGGTTATGCGGCTGTAACGACTGGCGGCGATCTGCGCCTTCATGTTGGCGAGGGAACAACGTCGACAAGTGGCTCTCTGCGAGTTACGTCTACCAATGGCGGAAGTGTGACGGGAACAACTGGAGTCATTACTTTCAGTTCCGGTGTTTCAACCGAAGGAAATGCAGGTCAACTAAGTTTGGCCACTGCATTTGCTCGCGGCGGCTGTGGCGGCCATCTCAAACTCGCTGTTGGCAGTGGAACCAGTGGAACGGGCGGGCAGATGCTCGTGGCAGCGAGTCAAGCAAAAGCAGCCACCGGAAGTGGCGTGTACACCTCGGCTGGCGAGGGTGACGCGTCAAGCGGTGGTGCGATCGTACTGAGAGCTGCTAATGCTGCGGTCGCTGGGTCCAGTGGAAGACTTAGCTTTAGTTCAGGGAGTGCTGTTGGAGGCGACAGCGCAAGCATTCATGCGGGGAGTGGCGCATCCAGCCTGGGCAGAGGCGGGGTAGTCAACCTCATTGTTGGGAGCGGAACGAGCCGCCAAAGTGGCCCATTAATCCTGTGTGCTGGCACAAGTCTCACATCAACAGGGGGCAACTGCGCGAAGTTGAGTGGGGCAGGCGCGACGTCTAGCAGTGGCACCACAGTAGTACGCACTTCCAATGGAGGATATACTGGCACAACCGGTCGCCTCACATTTAGCTCAGGCACCGCCAGCGATGGTAATAGTGGTTGTATACTTGCAGCAACCGCAGCAGCATCTGGACACGCTGGATCTCTGTTTATCACTGCTGGAAGCGGGACAAGCGGACCAGGCGGGAACATTTGTCTTCGCTGCGGCCGTAGTGTCTCGGGTACGGGTGGACCTTGCACGATATCGACCGGAGAGACAACTATCTCGAGCAGTGGACATGTTTCGATTCGATCTACCAATGCCAAACATCTCGGAACATCGGGCCTTTTGACATTTTCGACAGGATCGAGTGAAGCAGGTAATGCGGGTGCGTGTGTATTTGGCACAGGCCCCGCTAGCACAGGAGCTACCGGTTGTATTATCATATCTGTTGGTCGAGGTACAAGCTCTAGTGGTGGTGTCGTCCAAATATTGTCAGGTCGCAGCGCCGTAGCCTCCGGAGGTCCCCTGAGGGTGCTCAGCGGGGAGGGGACATCGTATAGCAGTGGAATTGTATCAGCTCTGACTGTAAATACAGGCGTCGTTGGGTCAAGTGGATTACTGTGCTTCAGCTCTGGGTCAACCAATTTAGGAAATGGTGGTGACCTGCGTGTTGGGTCCGGCCCGGCATCAGTCGGGCGGGGAGGTACTGCGAGTATGAGCGCGGGAAGTGGCACGAGCGGATCGGGCAGTCACGTGTCGTTCAGTGCTGGACGCAGCAGAATATCGAGCGGAGGACGTGTACCCATCATTGGGGGAGAAGGAACCGCGACAAGCAGCAGTCTCGTTATTATTATGTCGGGGAACACTGGCAATGCAGGGACAAGTGGTCGACTCGCATTCAGCTCAGGGCGCACGGCAGCTGGAAATGGTGGGTTGGTGGCCATTGGGTCCAGCGCAGCGACAGCAGGTCGCGCGGGCGCATTGGATGTAAGCATCGGAAGTGGAAAAAGCGGTCTGGGCGGACTATTGGCCACGTCAGCCGGGCGGAGCACGATTGCCAGTGGGGGTGCAGCACGCATTGGCAGCGGGGAGGGGACTGTGTCAAGTAGTGGTCGATTTTCAGCAATAAGCATGAACACGGGAGTGGCAGGAAGTAGCGGCCGAATCGTGTTCAGCTCAGGAGAAACTAATTTTGGGGGAAACAGCGGTTCGGTGTTAGTTGGGACCGGCAGGTCGACTGGAGGTCGCGGGGGTAGTCTTCGAGCAGCTGTGGGCAGTAGTAACAGTGGCAGTGGGAGCTCTGTTGCATTGCATTCTGGTCAAAGCTACGGCGGCTCGACTGGTGGTGTCGTTTGCCTGGTCAGTGATGGCAGTCAGACAACCAGCAGCGGTGTGATCCTGGCATCTACATCAAACGTCGGGTCGACAGGGTCATCTGGATGCCTCTTCTTTAGTGCTGGCGCATCACAACGTGGCAACAGTGGACACCTTAGTTTCGCGACGAGTTATGCGACCGGAGGCGCAACAGGCTCAATATCGATGACAATCGGTAGTGGCACGAGCGGATTTGGTGGTTCTGCAAGGCTATATTCCGGCCAATGTGATGTTTCCACGGGCGGCTCCATTGATGTCTGGGGCGGCGAGAGCACAACGACTAGTTCAGGTGCGATTTCACTGTGCTGTGTTAACACCGGTCTAGACGGGGGTAGTGGCCGTTTGCTGTTTAGCTCTGGCTTCGCTAGTATATCTAACAGTGGCGCAGTATGCATTGGTAGCGGTGGCGGGCTCAACGGGCGGGCCGGCGCCATTAGTATAAGTCCTGGAAGCGGCACCAGTGCTCTTGGCGGCAGCATTGTGGTTTGGGCTGGTCAAACCATCTCACTCACCGGTGGTGATACAGCAGTTCGTGCTGGAGGGGCGAGTGCAGCGAGCAGTGGGGCTGTGAGTGTGATGTCTGCGAATAATGGTAGATTAGGCATTAGCGGCCGTCTTGTGCTTAGCTCGGGGTGTGCCTTATCCGGGAACAGTGGCTCGGTGACGCTGGGATCGGGGGTGGCAACAGCAGGTCGTGGAGGCGGATTAGTAGTGAGCATTGGAGTTGGAACGAGTGGGCTGGGGGCGCTTCTGGTCACGGCGGCCGGGCGGAGTACTGCAGGTACAGGAGGTCTGGCGGGCCTTGTTAGTGGAGAAGGAACCGCGTCGAGTAGCGGCCGATTATCAATGAGAAGCAGCAATACGGGAATGGTGGGAAGTAGCAGCTGTCTGACCTTCAGTTCAGGAACAGCCGCCGGGGGAAACAGTGGTGAATTGCTCTTGGGCATTGGCGCCTCGACAGGCGGTAGTGGCGGTTTTCTCTGTGCAGCTGTTGGCAGTGGCACCAGCGGACAGAACTGCTTCCTTCATATTCAACCAGGAAGAACAAATAGCATGAGCGGTGGAAGCATAACTATTCAGACCACAACCGGGGTTCAGTCGAGCAGCGGGAGCTTAAGCATAAGCTCTTCAAATAGTGGTGACTCTGGATCCTCGGGCAGGCTGACGTTTAGCTCGGGAACTACCAGCTCAAGTAATACCGGTCTCGTTCGCTTTGGAACAGCAGGAGCAATCAGCGGGTCTGGTGGTGACATCAGATATAATGTAGGCAATGGAGGAAGTGCAGCTGGCGGTTGTACCACAGTAATTTCTGGCAGAGCTGAAGGCTATAGTGGTGGTGCAGTGCAAGTATACTCTGGGGCTGGAAGGGGTGCAACGAGTGGTTCTATCTTTGCAACATCCCTCAATGGTGGTGCATGCGGATGTAGCGGTCGGTTGGTCTTTAGTTCCGGCTCATCGTGGTGTGGAAATACAGGAAGCATACTTTTGGGTACGGGTGCTTCTACACATGGTCTCGGAGGCACCATCAAATTCTGCGTTGGTTCTGGCGATAGTGGTTCTGGCGGAAAGGCGCGTCTTGCCGCAGGACATAGTATTACACATGTAGGTGGCTCGTTAAACATGCTCACGGGGGAAGGCGGGGGGGGGAGCAGTGGTGCAGTGTTGGTGTCTTCGCAAAATAGCGTGATAGATGGATTAAGTGGGCGCCTTGTTTTTAGCTCTGGTATATCACACGAAGCAAATAGTGGACAAATTGTATTGGGTTCCGGCATGGCTTCGGTTGGTTGCGGCGGAGCTCTCAGTTTCACTGTGGGAATCGGCACAAGCGGGTGCGGTGGTCTTTTGAGTCTGAATTCTGGCCAGAGTGCTTTGCGTTCTGGTGGATCGATAAATATGGCCGGTGGCGAAGGCAGGGCATCAAGCTCTGGTGCGATGTGTGTTCAGGGCGTAAGCCCAGGTGCGACGGGTTGTAGTGGACGTCTGTCGTTCAGCTCAGGGTCATCCAGGCTTGGGAACAGTGGTGCCTTTTGTGTAAGTTCTGGTGTCGGGACAGCGGGGCGCGCTGGGGCAGTGAGGATGGCTGTTGGTAGCGGCACAAGTGGATCTGGAGGATGTGCATTGTTTCTTGCTGGTCAAAGCACTGGCTCGAGTGGTGGCTGTGTTTTCATTAGCGCAGGAGAGGGCACAGCAACAAGTAGTGGCGTGATCAAAATTAATTCCATAAACAGTGGTATTTCAGGAGCCAGCGGTTTCCTTAGATTTAGTTCAGGCTCGTCGGTGACCGGAAATAGTGGCTTTGTATGCATAGGCTCAAGTGCCGCAACTGGGACTGGACGCAGTGGCAGGGTTATCGTGAGTGCTGGCAGTGGGACAAGTGGCATTGGGACGCCCGTGGCTACCTTGTCCGGCCGCAATATTCTAGCGACCGGGGGGATGATTCGTGCCAACGCAGGGGGGGGGGCTTTGTTTAGTAGCGGTTCTGTTTGCATATTGGGCATGGACAGCGGTGAGGGTTCAGGCGGGCGGCTACTGTTTAGCAGTGGCACCGCGTCAAGTGGAAACAGCGGGCGCGTCGCGTTGAGCACAGGAATTGCTACCCAAGGAAGTGGTGGAGCAATACGAATTGCCGCTGGGAGTGGAACGAGCGGCATGAGTGTAATTCTAGGGGCTGCAGCAGGGCGTAGTGCATCGACTTCGGGAGGAACGGTGCATGCATTTAGTGGCGAAGGCACTGCAAGTAGCAGCGGCTCTGTGTGCGTGTTAGCAGCTAACGGTGGCACTAACGGTGTGACTGGGAGGCTCTCGTTTAGTTCAGGCACTACAAGAGTTGGAAATAGTGGATCAGTATACTTTGGTTCTTGCTATTCCTCAACCGCGCGAGGCGGATCCATCGTTCTTGCTGTTGGATGTGGTTCAGTATCAGGGGGGAGTTGTTCGCTAGACTCTGGGTGTTCATCGGGTTCCTCAGGCGGAAATGTCATAACTGAAGCGGGTGAAGGCACAGGATCAAGTGGAGGCGTTGTAGTGTGTGTAAGCTCAAATACAGGAGCAAGTGGATCAAGCGGAAAGCTCTCGTTTAGCACAGGGTCAACACGACGCGGCAATAGTGGCATTTTGACATTTGGATCCGGGGCTGCGACCGAGGGGCGTGGCAATAATGTTTTCATCAGCGTCGGAACTGGCACCAGTGCACTAGGGGGAAGCATCCTTGCTCTCCCTGGTCGTGCCGTCGCATTAAGCGGTGGGTT
>Ga0209503_10000268_pt1 | contig 35565 bp, 35 predicted proteins | sample SouAtlMetagenome_2_FD_187448 | JGI IMG/M metagenome (GOLD analysis project Ga0209503, IMG submission 187448) | Marine eukaryotic phytoplankton communities from Atlantic Ocean - South Atlantic ANT15 Metagenome (SPAdes) (version 2) | ecosystem: Environmental > Aquatic > Marine > Oceanic | place... | reverse complement strand
GCACGACGTCCCGCATGGCAATGTACAGCCGCTCGGGCTTGACGTTGCGCTCATAAATGTGCAGGTGCTTGTCCGTTTCGGCCATGATGCTGACGAATTCTTGCACAGACGTACGAGCACGCACCACTCGACGGGCGCGAGATGAAGTTTGTCCTCGGTTAGTCGTGAATGAGTGTTTTGAACATTTAAAAAAACTCCGTGCTGGTGCACTCGAGTATTTTTCGGACGGTGGGTTTGGCACCTCTTGGTCCGGATAGAATTTTGCAAGAATAGGGACCCTACCCACCTTTTGTAGACCAATTCGTGACCACAGGTCGTGACCATAGAAGCTGTGGTCACGGCACAAGTCCTATGGTCACACGAAAATGTAAGAATAGGGACCCTGCGCACGTCGGTAGGGTCCCTATTCTTCAGTTTGATTTTGCGTGGTCCCTGCGTGAAGTCGCTGGCCACGCAAGAATAGGGACCCTACCACCGTGCGCAGTGTCCCTATTCTTCAGGCTATCCTTCGTGCTCTCTGCGTGAAGCCCCGGGTGGCGCAAGAATAGGGACCCTACCGCCGTGCGCAGGGTCCCTATTCTTTGTTCCCAGCAATGCAGGGAGCCGATTTCAAGAGTAGGGACCCTACCTTCGTGCGCAGGGTCCCTATTCTTGCGCGCGCGACGCACGACGTCGGGGTCCAGTTCGGGTCCAACGTGAATAATGCAGCCAACCAATTCTTGGCGAATTGGATTTGGAATAGACATTTTCGAGGGGGCCTTGCCTCTCTCCAGCGGAAACGCTGGGTGCTCAACTAAAAGTGAAATTATTTAGACGTCATTAATAATCATCAATTTATTATCCATTAATAATTTCACTTTTAGTTGAGCACTCAGCGTCTCCGCCGGAGAAGGGCAAGGCGGGCCTCCGAATGTCAATTCAGAATTCTATTCATAATTAATAATTGGCGGCGCGAACGGGTCACGACTCGCCGTCCTCGGCGCACTTCTGCTTCTTCGCCTTCTTCTTGGGCCGGGGGCGGTTGCGGTAGCAGCGCGCGCCGTTGGTGCTGTCGGAGCAGTCCTCGCAGTCGAACAGTTCGGTGCGTTCGTCATCGAGCACCATGTCGATCATGTCCGGGATCGTGCGCGGGAACATGGCCTCGCCGTTGCACATGCCGTCAAACTCGGTGTCGCGCCTCGCCTCGTTGAAAAAGTCGTCAAGCATGTCCATCCACTTGGCCTTGATGTAGTCCTTGAGCAAGTCCCATGCATACCCATGGTCGTCGTGGTCCGAGTCCTGGAGGGCCGCGCGCCAGTTGTCCTGGCGCCAGTACGTGGCGTCTTCCATGGAGTAGTACCCTTCCCACGGGCATCCGCACACGCAGCGCTCCTCGGAGAAGGTCGGCTCCTCGGTGTCGCTCATGCGCGCACGTACGAGCCCAACGAAAGCGGGTGTTGCTTTGCTGCGCTTTGCAACTTTTGCGGTGCGCGCAATGGCGTTGTCGGAGGCGACGGCACGCGTGGCCCCATGCGTCAACTGTCGTTGCACGAGGCCTTCCGCATCAGCCGGCCGCCGCCGCCGCCGCCGCCACCGCCTGTCCGGCGTGCCGTTTCGCCGCCCGTGGTGGCGGCGGCGAGGACGCAAGCGGCGCTGCCAAAGCCGCCGCTTCCGCTCATCCAGAACGACAACGACCGCGCCCTGTGCTACATCTGCTACGAGCCGACTACCGAGACGTGCCAGTGCCAGTGCAAGCCGACGGTACACGCCGACTGCCTGCTGAGGAGCGTCCGCATCTCGAAAAGGACGTACTGCACCATCTGCCACGGCCCGATTGCCAACCTGCGGGTGCGCCAACGGCGCCGCTACTACGTTCCACTGACACTCCTGATGTACCTTGCGGGCATCTTCGTCGGGATCGCCGGCGTGTCGGCGATGCTGTCGGTGGCCGAGGCCGCCGAGGAGCAGGACCTCGAAGCCTTCTACCGCTTGCTCATCCGCAGCATCGGCTGCGTCATGGAGGCCATCGGGGCGTCTAAGCTGTTCACGTGGCTACTGGAACGACGGGACCTCGAGATGGTGCACGCCCATTTCGACTACGCAACGGACGGTAGCGGCACTACTGCCACCGCCACGCTCGCTAGTCTGGGTCGCCGCTTGCGGTCAATCACACCGCGACGTGGCGCCTGAGGCGCGATGAGCAACGAGCAGCTCGAGCGCGGCTTGCAGGCCTCGGTCAAGGTGTACAACTTTGCGCTCGAGAAGCTCGGCGCATTGGGCGGCGAGACCGAGTGCGTCGTGAGCCGCAAGGAGCTGAGCGACATGAAGAAGGCCGCGGCGGCGATGAACCGCTCGCTGACGGCGCTGGTGCGCGAATCGCACGATGCTGAGAACCGGCTCACGCTCGAGATGCACATGCTGCGCGGCATCATGCAGCGCGAGCACACCGACCGCGACGCGAATCGCGCGCGCGTGTTTGAGCTCTTTCGCCGGTACACCTTCAGCAACGGCGGCGACGACGCGCCGTTGCCTGCGACAAGCACGGCGAGCGCAAACCCCCTGAACGCGCCCACGGCGTCGGCAATGGCGTTCGACCGCGCACTCGCCACGCTGGAACGCATCGACCAGAGCATGCGCGACCTGTCGCCCGTGGGGCGCGTCAATGTGCACGGCGCTGGGCTGTTGTCCGCCAAGCTCAAGCTGGATGCGGCCGCTGCCGGGGAGACGCTCGTGGCACCGGCGGCCAAGCGGACCAAAGCGTAGTAGCGCATGCCAGCAGGTTGTCGGTCACTTTTGGGGTTTCTTATTGTTTCGCACCGAACGCTCCCTGACCCTACAGATCCCCAAACGGCTACCCAACACAACAGGCAATGATGCGTGACCCCTTTCCCCTATGGATTTTTTTGGGTTTGCACAACGTGGCCCCCCTCACAACGCGTGCTGAGGATTGATCATCCGCTCGGAAGAAGAACGTCCGGCTTCACCTCTCTTCGCGCGTGCGCACTGCGGGCGGGTGGGTGGATGGCGCGCTCAGACGCCGATCTGCGACGCGAGCGCGCCGGTGGACGTGACGCCCATCTGCTTCATGTACTGCGACTTCTGGTCGGCGGCGCTCTGCTGCTCGTCGACGACGCAGGGCCCCCAGAAGGAGGCGTTCTTGGCAAGCGTGACCACCGCGACGATCTTGAGCGACATGGCCCACAGCACCATGTGGCGCTGGATCTTGAGGGCGTCGTCGTCGGAGCCGGGGCCGGTGTCGACGTACTGCGCGGACAGCTCGGGCCACACGGCAATCTGAGTGAGCGCCCAGAGGATGTTGAAGACGATCGACGCGTACGCGCCGCCGACGATGGCGCCGTAGGTCGTTGGGAAGAGGCGGCCCGCCTCCTGGCCACCGGCGGTCATCGCAAAGATCTGCGCGATGACGATGCCGATGAGCGCCACGATGAGGCCCCAGAGGCTGGACATGGCGAGCTCCGAGAGGAGCGCGTGGCCCTTGTGCGACTGGGTGTTGACCCAGATCTCGAGCGCGAGCGCGACGAACCAGAGGGCGAGGTGCACCAGCAGGTCGATGGTCACCGCGATGCGGTCGGCCCACGAGGCGCGGCTCGACTCCCAGAACTCGAAGAATCCCTTCATGTGCAGCGGCGCCGACACGACATAGGAGAACTTCATGAAGCCGCCGCAGCAGCCCTTGAAGCCCGGCACATCGAGCACAGCCTTGGGGAATCCCGTGGTCCACTTCGCACCCGACGGCACATTCTCAACGCCGTTGCCCGACATCGCGGTCGCAACCTTTTTCGCGTTTCTCAGTTTTAGGAGGGGCCCAGACAGCTTATCAAATCCAGACACCTAGGACACACGACCACCGCAACCGCCCGAGTGGCACTCTGGCATGTTTACAAAGAGTTCGGACCGCCCCATCGTCGGGATCTTCACCCCCGAGCACGCGGGGCAGGTGCACGGCTCGTTGATGCGCGGGTCGTCGCCACCGTGACGGTTGGCGCTCGCGATGAGCTCGCTCTCAAAAAACGGCTGGCTTCCGTCCTCCACAATGCGCGGCCAGGGCTCCAGCTCGCCAATCCCAAGCAGCCAGCGGATAAGGCGCGGCTCGTAGGCCAGAAACTGCTTCGCGGTGGGCCCCCGGCCGTCGTCGCCGTCCACCGGCTCCACGTTCAGCTCAAACGGGCACAGCATCTGCGGCGTCAGGCCCTTTCGCGTCAAGTGGTTGACGATCTGCGGCAGGAAGCTGGAGCGCAGCTGGAGCAGCTGGAGCACGCCGTGCCGCACGCTGCGCAGCAAGCACGGATCGTTGTTGTGGTACGGCAAAAACGCCTCCGTGAGCTCAATCTTCCAGGCGTGGCCCATGAGCGCGGCCACGTTCGGGTCGTAGGTTTGCAGCTCGCGCCCCTTCCTGCGCACCAGCGCGGTCATGAACTCCTGGTCCTCGGCAAACTCGTACACGTTGCCCGCAGCCACGCTCGCCGGCACGTCGAGCATGAGCTCCATGGCAAAGGCGCGCCGCGTGGCCTCCTCGTGCTCGTCCATCGACTCGGCGACCCGCTTCATCTCCCGCGCCAACGCGCAATACAATCCCGACCCCAACTCCTCCTTGTGAGCGTCGATCGCTTCCATCGCCGCGTGCAGCGCGCGCACGACGGTCATCGCGTGCACGCACGCGCATACGCACGCAAACAGAGTCTAAAAGTTGCAAACTGTGCCGATTTTGAGGCCTTCAAAACCCCGCCAGCTCCGGAAGGTCCTCGCCATCGTCGGTCGCATCGGCCTCGCCGCCGTCGTCCGCCCCCTCGGGGGCAAGGGGCTCGAGCTGCCAGTCCGCGTCGCTGCCAAAGAGGTCGCTCATCTTGGCCGCGGGCGCGGCGCGCGATAGTGGTGCCTTCGAGTAGGCAATCACGGGTGCGTCGTCGCGCGTGACCGCCCTCGGCCGGTGGCATATCCGCAGGTGCTCCGGGATGCGCTCGCAGACCTCGGGCTTGTCCGAGTGCCGCAGCAGCTCCGAGACCATGCGCGCAAACGACGTGAGCAGGTCGCGCTGCCGCGTCGAGCCCGGCAGGTTGGCCTTTCCGGTCGAATAGATCTCGCAGCATATAAACTCGCCGCCCGGACGCCACGCGAGGCCTGCGTCGATGCGGGGAGCGCAGTGAGAGCGCCCGGCGTGGCCGGCGGTTGTTTGGGTGCGCACGCACGCACGCACCGACAAAGCTGGCGCGGTCGTAGTGCGACGTGGCCGAGTGCGTCGACGCGAAGGCGTCGCAGTCGAGCTTGGCGTCGATGCCCACGGCCCCGACCTGATTAATGACCGAGAACTTGCGAATGTGCACGTGCACGTTGGCCTCGACTGCCAGCTGCCGCGCTGCCTTGAGGATGGCCATGCGCGCTGCCATCGGGCCCGAACACCCGGTGCCGACCAGTCTGCCAGTGTGGAAAATCAGCACACGGCAGCGCGGATTGTTGAAGGCAAACTGGACTGCCGCAAATCTTCGGGGCGCATAGTACGCGTTCGTGCACCGCGCGGCGATGGCGTGCAGGTCCAGCGGCAGCGTGACGCCGCTGCCCGGCATGGGGACCGCCTCCGCCAAGGTGACGACGTTTACGAGCCGAGGACAGAGGTGGAGAATTTCCGCGTAGTCCGCGAGGGGCAGGTGGTCGGTGAAGCGCGCCGCACGCAGCACGCTCTCGTCGCTGAGGTCCAGCTGGGGAGCCTCGGCCAGTTTACGTTTACGCTCGTGCCGGCATCGCGCGACGGCTGAGTGGAGCGCGGTTTCGAGCTCGGCGTGAAACTCGGCAAGCTCGTTGTCGGTCTTGTTGAGTCGGTTGGCAAGGGAGACGCCTTGTTTCAATTCTACCCATGCCTCCTCCATTAGTTCCTATACACGTGACCCACCACACTGTTTGTGTGCGCACGCTTGCTCGCGTGTGCGTTGATAGTTTACCTAAACGGCACCGTCTCTGATATTAGCGAGCGCGCCTAACGCTGGCGTCTAAAGGTCCGCGGGCCTCCGCTTGGGCCCTCGGACCCAGACGAGGGCGTGGGGCTTGCCGGCTCCTCGACGCTCGCCTCGGTCGCCGCCGACTTGAACATGTTCTCGAAGAGGGAGTTGGTCACCGACTCGCTCCCGCCGCCACCGCTGGCCTCGCGCGCGCGACGACGCGGCGCGGCACTCTCGCCCGCGGCCGCTTGCGTGGGCACGAGAGGCGTGGACGACATGCCCGCAGCCGCGGCGGGGATGCCAGTGGCCGCGGCGGCAGCGGGTGGGGGTGCCGCGGCGGCGGACGCCCCCGTTGCGACCGCCGTGCCCGGTCGTGGCCGCGCAGGCGACTTGCCGCGGCCCTTGGTGGGCGCCTTGGCGCCCGCGGTGGCCCCGGTGCGCGCCGGAGCGGCGGCGGGTTCGGAGGCGACGGATGGCGCACGCGCAGCCGCCGTCGCGGCAGCCGCGCGGCCGCGCGACGCCGCAGCGGGAGCAGGAGCGGGGGCCGCGACAGCCGGTGCGCGGGAGAAGAGCGCGTCGTGGACGGGAAAGTGCGCCTCGTACAGGTCGCAGAGCTCCGAGAAGTGCACCGTCTCGTCGAGGAGCGCGCCGTCCTCAAGCGCCTCCGAGACGTCCTCGACGCACGTCTTGAGGTTGAACGCCTCCTGCCCCGTCCGGTCGCCCAATCGCGACATGACTTGGTAAAAGAGGACCAGGAAGATGTTGATGCGATTCAGCATCAGCGAGATCTCGTTGGCGGCCGCCGCGGCCATCGCGTCGTCGGCGTTCTCCATCGCGGACGTGGTCTGGGCCTGGGTCGTCTTCAGAGCGCGCACGTACTTCTTGAGCTTGGTCTTGAGCGTCTTCTTGAGCTTCTTGATCTCCGGGTCCTTGTTGGTCTGCAGCCCAAACCCGATCTTGGGGTCGGCGCTGCGCATGAGCGCCCCGATCTCCTCGTCGGCCGCCGTCTTCCACTCCCTCTTGGCGATGCCCATCTTGCGGACGTACTCCTCGACGACGCGCTCGTCCTGGCGCTGCTCCTCGGTCGGGCACTTGTCGCGGAGGTCCTGGAACGCGCGCCACGCGTCGGCCGAATTGGTCTCCGGATCCGTGTACGTGACGCCCTCAATCTGGATCAGCTGGCGGATCGTCTCCATGGGGTTGCGGCCATACTGGTTCGTGCCCACGAGCTCCGAGATGAGCACGCGGTTCGGATTCTCGTCGATGGCGCGCTTCACCTGCGCGCTCGCGTCCGGCAGCTTCTCGACGACCTTCTCCTTCTGGGCCTTCTTGACCGCCGCGAGCCTCACCAGCCGCTGCTTCTCGGCGCGCATCTGCTGCTGCCGGTTCAGCTCGAAGGCGCGGTACTCGTCCAGCGACTTGCTTGTCGTCGTGGACGTGGCCGGCGTCGTGGCCGGCGTGACGTCGCGCCCAAAGTCGGGGCCGATGATCCGGGTGAGCGCCGGCGAGAGGTTGTTGGCGAGCGTCGTGGCGCTCTGCTGCCCGCTGCGCTCGGAGCGCTCGCTCGGGTCGAGCAGGAACCCGGTGCTGGGCGACTTGGTGTCGGGGGTGATCTGCACGGGCAGCGCCGCGCGCCACGCGACCTGCACGTCGACGATGCAGCTGAACGAGGTGTCGCGCGGCCCGCCCGCGTAGCGCTCGTGCACGGCCGCCTTGGTATCGAGGACGCGGCCGACCGACCAGGCGCCAATCATGGACCAGAGGTCCTCCGACCGGATGGGATCGAAGGCGGCCGTGTCGAAGTGGGCCGAGGGCAGGCTGGTCTCGGTCTGCTGCTTGATGGCCCCGACCTTTTTCGCGGCCGCGGCGCGGCCCTCCGTCTGCTGCTCGGGGCGCTGCATGTAGGTCTTGACCGCCTCGGCGGGGACGGCGGAGGGTGCGACGCCCGTGGTGCGACCGATCGTCTCGCGAACCATCTCCTCGTGCTTGTTGGTGACGGCCTGGATGACGTGCGCCACGCGCGAGGAGAAGGGCAGGTACTGGTAAAAGTACATCTTCTTGGACTCGAGCACCTCGTCGGAGTCCGTGTCGGCAAAGCGCTTCTCGCCGTCGGAATTGGTCACCTGCCGCTTGGCCGCGACCGAGAGCTCGTAGGCACGCAGGCCGACGTAGAGCGTGTTCATTGACTCAACGCGCCGGTCGAACATCTGCGAGGGGTACATCGCGTACGTGCCGCAGAAGTTGGCCACAAAGTCTACGCGACCGCGGGCGTTCTGGAAGTCGGAGCCCACGCGGCCCGGCAGCGGCGTGTTCTCGATGTGCATGCCCGACTCGGCCGAGCCGCGCGCGTGCGCTTCCACCGTGCGCGAATTGATCACGCCCGTGAGGGGGTTGTACAGCTTCGCGGTAGCCTTGGTGGGGTCCTCATACTTCAAGAAGCCGTTGTTGGTCTCGGTCGGCCCCTGGATGGCGATGTTGAAGATGGCATTGTCGCGGCTGCCGTTGGAGGTGAAAAGTCCGGGTTCGTCGTTGCTGATGACCACGCCGTCCAGGCGGTACTCGTTGAGCGCCGACAGCGCAAACGTGCCGTCCGTCTCGGAGAGAACGCCGTACGCACCGTACCCGACGCGCTCGGCCGGCACCTCGTAGACGTTCTCGCCCAGGCGCCAGCCGTTGGGCCCGCTGCCCATGAGGATGCGGTTCATGCCGTCCAAGCCGACCACGCGCGACAGGGTGTTCACGCCGAGCGTGGCGTTGTTGAAGAAGGCCTGCCTCGCGGTGAAGCCCGGCGCAAACTTGTAGTTGAAAATCAAGTCGCCTGGCCCAAGCCTTCCCTGGTACGACGACAAGAACTCAAGCGGTGTCACGCGGTTGTAGGGGATGCGTATGTTGCTTGTCTCGTTGTTTAAGTTGCCATTGCGAAGCTTCGGGACTTTCACGGCTGACCCGGCGTCGATGGAGCGCCCCCGGAAGCCGGGAAGCTGCATGGGAACGCCCACTGGGTTCCCCTGCACCGAACGCTTCACGCCCTTGTGCGCATTCTGGGCCTCGACCGCACCGACGGGGTTGCTCATGGCTGCCGCGTCTTCCGCACTTGGTGGGTGCCCACGATTGTTTATCAAAAGAGACACTCGTTCTGTCACAGTAATCCTAGCGGGACGCTCCCAATCACCTTTCATTGATGCATGATACGCGTGACTAACAGAAACTCAACCTCGGTCGAATCCGCCCCCCCTGCCGCAAGCCGCGCGAGGCGCAAGTCGGCTTCCCCGATATGAGCATCGCTGTCGAGCAGGTACCGAACCGCACCGATCTGGTTGCGCAGCGACGCTTTCACCAGCGCGCCGGTGTAGTCGTGCGCGCCCCTCGAGATCAAAAATTGCATCGCCTTGACGCGCCCGTACGAGGACGCCTCGCCCAGCGCGGGCTCGAGATCGATGCTGTCCCGGCCCATGGAGTGCACGATGCTCGACAGGGCGGCCATGTTTCCGGTGCGCGCGGCCGCCCTCAGCGCCAGGGATGCGGGATCGGGGTACCCATAGTTCAGCGAAGCCACACAAAGAACAACAAACACCATGCAGCACCCGGAGGAGCTAATACCAACACTCCGCAAAAGTTGCAAAATGGGCACCCGCCCTTAGTGCCACTCGTTGAGCGGCATGTCGTCGCCGTTCTTTACCGTCTGGGTGTGCACCTCGTCGTCGATGATGGTCTGGTAGACCGAGAGGTACGGCGGCACGCTGGGGTACTCGCGCATGCGCGTCTTGCGGTCCGTGTCCCCGAGGTCGGCCATGATGTCTCGGAACTCGGGGTTGCCGACGGTGGTGCGCGTCACGTACCTTGGGGACAGGTTGGCGTGCTGTTCATTGACGTCCAGCGGAACCGAGAGGTGCGCCTCGGGGATGGACTTCCGGTTGTCGCCGAGGTTGTTGAAGATGTGGGTGTCGTACGAGTAGACGGTGATCGCCGGGAACGCGTCCACGTACACCTCCGGGAACGCGCGCAGCAGGTGCCATTGCAAGAAGGCGTGCGTATTCAGGTGGCCGTGGTCGTTGCTGAAGACGATGCCGCGCGGGAGCGCGGGCCCGTGGCTCGGCGAGCAAAACCACTTGTTGGGCCTAAACTTGACGAGTTCGGCATCGACCAGCTCGCCGCCCGGCTCGATGAGCTCGTATGCTTCGTGCTCGCTGTAGCGCGCGTGCAGCGGGCGCCGGCTTCCGGGGCTCATGAGGCACTTGTTGTGAAACCGGAGCACGTCGAGGATCGTGCCGAGCTGCTCCGCGGTTTCGTACGGTACAAGGTACTCTTCCACCATGGTGCGCGCGACGTACGAGCACAAGGAAATCAAGCAACGATCTTAAAACGGTGTCTTACACGCAAAACACGCTACCACACCCGGGTGCAACGCCGTCTCGGCGGGGCACTTGGTGCATGCCCTGTACTCGTACTTGTTCCACGTCTCCACCGCCTTCTCGAGCTTGGGCGCCACCTTCTCCATGGCGGCGTCGTTCGACGCTTGGATGACGTCCGCCGCCAGCTCCTTGACGTGGCTGGGAAACTTGCGGGCATCGTCGACGTAGCACTTCTCGCAGACGTGCTCGTCCTTCTCGCCCTTGAGCGTGTAGACGTACGTGCTTGTGTGGGGGTTGTTGGAGCCCTCGATGGCGCGCTCGCAGACGTCGCACGAGAGGGTGACGCCCATACTTGTTTGTGCGCGTGCGGGTGAGGGCGCCTTTCTAAGTGCGCACGTACGAGCACAAGATTTGTGCGCAATTCAAAAGACGACCCCTGCGCTCTCTAGGAGATGGCGCGCGTGCGACTCCATGGTGGTCGTCGGCACGATGCGCGCTTCGTCGAGATCGGGGTGCACTTGCATGAGGCGGGTCGACAGGATAGGCTTGCCCGTCTGCAGCTCGAACATCAGCGCGTACATGGCCAGCTGGAGCGAATATTTGTAGTGGTCGTTCAGCGGCAGGTTGTCCAACCAGCGCTTCCCATAGGAGGTTGCGCCCGGCGAGAGGTCACCCGGCGTGCGTTTGAAGTCTACGATGTGGTAGCCGCCGTCCACGTCGCGCATGACCAGGTCGATCTGCCCCGCCACGGCCGCGTCGCCGGCGGCGTCGTTGGCGAAGATGGACATCTCGGTGCGCACCGGCGTGAGCCCGACCAGACCGTCCATGGCCGCGCGGAACTGCGCCATCTCGGTGGCGTACTCCTCCTCCCTCGCGACGGGCTCGCCGTTCAGGTACTGCTCGAAGCACTTGTGCATGCCCGTGCCCGCGTCGCGGGTCTTGTCCCAGCTCGACAGAACGTTCTTGATTGCCTCATCGTCGTCCACGTTGGCGACCATCGCGTGGTACTTGCTGCTGGCGTTGGAGCGCCAGCTTCTGAGGTTCTTGAAGATCACCTTGCGCCCGTCGAAGCGGTGCTCGGGCGGCACGGCCTGCGTGCCGAGCTTTGTCACCGAGATGGGCACCTTCAAACCCCGCACCGTGTACGTGTGGCTCTCCTCATCGAACGAAATGTCGGGATCGCCGGCAAACGGATTTTTTTGGGACAAGAGCATCGCTTTTAGTACCACCCTGACAACCACACGCGACTGTCCCTATCTATAGCGCGGAAGTGGCAAACCGCTCTTGTGCGTTGCGCACCATGGGCGCTCCCGGCGCAAGCACGTGGCGCATGATGTGCGCCACGAAGTTGTCGTCCTCGGGAATGCTCGCGTTGTACGGCGGCGACACCAGCACCCCGACCGCGATGCCGCCCTTGCACTCGCTGGCGCAGCACACCGCGTACGCGAGGTCGTCCGGCTCCCACGGCTTGCCCAGTTCGAGAAAGTGCTCGTATTCCTCCTTGACCTCCTTGTAGTGCGCTGCCCGGACGGCCGGGCTGGCACGACGTTCCAGGAGGCCGTCCACCTCCGCGCCAGAGAGCAGCCCCGTGTACAACTTGAGCGCGCGCCGCTTGAATTCTGCAGGCTCCTTGGCATTGGGAAAGCGGGCGACGGGAAGTTTGCCCAGGATGTCCAGCAGCGCGCGCGCGCCGTGACGGTAGCCGCGGTACGCGGCATGGAACCACGAGTCCTCGACGAGGGCAACGTGGTCCTCGTTTTCGAGATCGAGCGAGCCCGTGATCCGGGCAAACGTCTTGTTCGGAAACCCGCTCAACTGGAACAGGGTGTCGCGCGGCAGCCCCACCGCGCGGTTCAGGAGGAACAGCGGGTCGTTGTTGGCGCTTTCGCTGTAGATCAGATCGACGAGATGATCGAGCATGTAGACCTTCTCCTCGCGAAGCACGTACGGGACCGCCGAACGCAAGAGGAGCAGCAGGGGCTTGATTTCGGCATCGGTGGGTCCGCCGTACACGTTGCAGTGGAGCTCGCACATCTCGTCGACGATGGCCAGAAAGACCTCGGGTGGCCGGGCGCATTCCCACCCGTGATCATCGTAAGGCACCTGCACCGCCTCGGGCTCGACGTCGGTGCAAACGTGCGTCGTCATGACGCTTGGGCAGCACTGAGCCACGACCTTCCAGCACCGCGTCAGCGCAAACTTGGACGACTCCCCGCCCTCGGCGCGCGGGTTGATCAGGATCTGGCCGTAGATGGCCCGTAGAACCTTCAGGAGGACGGCGTCGTTGCCGCTTGACATGTTCCCCAGCGCATAGGCAAAGGCTTGGCCCAGGGCGTAGTGCGAAAACCGGTGCTTCTTCAGCGTCGCGTGCACATACACCGCCGAAGTCTTGGAGCACAGGATGGCCACGTGGAGCAGCGTCGTGCCGGTGCTCGGCAGCTTCACGGTCCACGCGCACGGCTCGTTGTTGCGGTTGGTGAAGGTGATCGTGTAGGGTTTCAGCGAAGGGAAGTGCGCATTGTGCAGGAGGAGCATGAGCAGGTGGTCCCACGCCGGATCGACTTCCACGGGAGCGTCTTTGCAGGACGCAACCTCGGGTGGGTGCCGGGAGTGCGTGATGCCGAGCATGACGGTTGCGATCAGCGCCGCGAGGTTGTGGGACCAGTAGCCCTTGACGACATTGGTCCCACCGGCGCCTTCGTGCGCCCTGTCAATGACGCAGTTGTCCATTGGACCGTAGCCGTGCTGCTTGAACAGTGCCAGCACCAGCGTGGGCACGCGCGCAAAGCACACGAGGAAGCGGAGGAGATCGATCCTGAGGGGCTCCGACCCCGCCAGGGGCGCCATCAGTCCCCGCACGTCATTGGGCTCGACCTCGTTCCAGGCAATGCCGTCGCACAGGCCATTTACCTTGGCCCAGAGCATGCGCGTTGCAAAGGGGCAGCGCATCCGGATGGCCTCCTGCAGCGCGCTCACGTAGGTGTCCCGGCTGAACAGCTCCACCGACTCGCCAAGACCCAGCACCTTGCGGACGATGTCGTCGGCTTCGTCGCGCGCGGCTTCGACGGTTTCCGGGCCCAAATTAAAATCGAGCGCCTCGTTGCTCATGGTGTGCCGAAAGCTACCCGCCGGGCCCCGCATCCTGATTCACAGTGGATATTTGCGCACGTACGAGCACGAAAAACTGTACACTAGTGTTGCGCACGTGCGCACGTGAGCGTTCTTTTTAGGGGTCCCTGCGCTGTACGGCGCTCTTGCTCGGCTTGCGCCGGCCGCCACCGCCACCGCCCGTCGATTGATCCATTTCCTGCACCGCGGCCTCGTGCTCCGCGCCCACCTTGCGCTGCTCGGCGATCATCTTGTCGATGCGCTCCTGCTGGTCCATCTCCTTCATCATCTTGCGGAACCACTCAAGCGCGTCCATGAGGTCGTCGGGCCGCACGCCGCCCTCGGCCTTGTACCAATCGGGGCCAAACTTCTCGGCCAGGAACTGCTTCTCCTCCGCGTTGGGCGGGTCGTCGCGCTTGGCCTTTTGCATCCGGAGCATGCCCATCATGTAGCTGTCCTTGTCCTGCACGCCCGAGACCGTCTTGACGCGCAGGCCGGTCACGTCGGACCACTTCTCCGTTGCGAGGGTCACCAGGCCCTCGATGAGCGTGCCCGCCTTGGCGCGGTTCGCCTCGTCGTTGGACGGCAGCTCCATCGTCACCGCGTACTGCGTGAGCAGCATGCCCTTGCCCTTGATGAACCCGAGGTTCTGCTGCGTGACTGAGTTGGTCGAGTCGTACGCCGTCATGGGCGAGGCGGCCACCGAGTCGAGCAGCGATTGCGGCGTCGCGGCCTCGCCGAGGATCGAGGTCGTCAAGCCACGCACGGCGCGCTCGATCCCGATGACCTCGGCGTGCAGGTCGTTGATGTACGCTTGCGGGATGTCGCTCGGGTAGGGCGTCTTCTCCTTGTCGGCGCGCACGAGCTTGGTCGCGCCCGGCAGCTTGCTGTCGGGATCGGGCACCGAGACGTACTTGGCGCCCGACATGGGCAGGTTGTCGTAGTCCGTGTGGATCACCTGCGTGCGCCACTTCTCCTTCTCCTCGGAGTCGTCGCGCACGTTCTGCACGATGACACGCAGGTCGATCTGGAGCGTGTCGTCGTCCACGTCCATGGCGTCGTCCGCGTCCGCGCCGCCCCCTTCCGCGCCGAGCTTGTTGGCCCACACGTCCTTGACCGTGCCGCCGCCACCGCCACCACCGTCCTCACCGTCGTCGCCCTCCTCCCCCTCCTCCCCCGCCTGCTCATTTTCCGCCTCGTCCGCAAACTTGTCCGCGTACTCCGCGTGCTTGCCGCCCTCGGAGATCTCCCACGCCACCGGATCCTTGTCCTCGGCGTCCCGGATCGCGTCCGACAGCTTCTGGAAGATCGCGCTCAGCTCGTCCATCCACGCGGGCTTGGGCTCGTCGCAGTCGTTCTCCTCCCACTCCCTGAGCATCTGCGCGTAGTCCTCGGCCATCGCGCGCTGCTGGTACCGCAAGCGGTGGATCTGCTCCTCGAGCTCCGCACACGCCTCCTCCTTCTCCTGGCGCGCCGCTTCCGCCTCCTCCGCCCGCTTGGCCGCCTCCTCCGCCTCCGCCCTGGCCCGCTCGGCCTCCTCGGCCCTGGCCTGGGCCGCCGCCTCCTCCTCCGCGAGCGCCGCCTGGTACTCCGCGACGCTCCCGTATCCGGCCTCCTTGGCGGCGTTCGCGAGCTTGGTCCGGCGCGCCTTGAGCGTCTTTACGGAGATGCCCTCCGCGTTCGCCTCCGCCTGATCGAGCGCGTCCTCCTCGGCCTTGGCCGCCGCCTTGGCCGCCTTCTCCGCTTCCGCCGCATCCTTGGCCGCCGCCTTGACCGCGTCCGCTGCCTCCTTGGCCGCCGCCTTCTCCGCGTCGGCCGCCGCCTTGGCCGCCGCCTTCTCGACGGCCCTAGCCGCGTCCGCCTCTGCCTTGGCCACCGCCTTCGCTGCGTCGGCCTCTGCCTTGGCCACCGCCTTGGCCGCGTCGGCCTCTGCCTTGGCCACCGCCTTGGCCGCGTCGGCCTCTGCCTTGGCCGCCGCCTTGGCCGCATCGGCCGCCGCCTTGGCCTCGGCCTTGGCCTGCGCCGCCGCCGCCTTCTCGGCCGCCTTGGCCTCCGCCTTGGCCTCCGCCGCCGCCGCGCGCTCGGCCGCCTTGGCCTCGGCCTTTGCCCGCTTGGCCGCTTCCGTCGCCGCGAGCGCCTCCTCGGCCTTGCGTTTGAGCTCGGCCCGCTTCGCCTCGCTCACCTGCCCAAGCCAGTCGCCGCTGCTGCTGCTCGGGCCCGCCGCGCCCGGAGCGGCCGCCGCGCGCTCGGCTGCCCTCACCCTCGCCTGCTCCTCGGCCACCTCCGCCCGCATCGCCTCGTAATCCTCGACCGAGCTGTAGCCCGCCGCCGCGGCGCGCTCCTCCAGCTCTTGCATCTCCATTTGCTCCAGGTGCCGCTCGTACAGCCGTTCCTGCCACTCATCTTCGTCCGTGCCGGTCGGCACGCGCGGGCGCGGCGCTTGCGCGGCCGGCTTCAGGGAGAGGCCGGCCAGGTTGGGCACCAAGCTCGGCATCGGGCGACGCGCCGCGAGTCTTGTTGTTACTAGGGGGCGCGCACGCCGTGGGTTATCACCAGCACGCGTCAAACAGCCTTTGCAACGTGCGTGCTCGTACGTGGTTGCGCAAAAATGTGGAGCGATTTTGATCACTGGCAGACGGGCACGTTTGAGGGGTTTCCCGAGCTGTCGCAGCAAAGCTTCGCGCACGTGTACCAGCACGCACCCGCCGAATTGCTCGAGTGGGTGCTGGACGAGGGGCCGCGTGCGGGCATCCGGTGGGTCTGGGACTTTGCGCGCTACGTCTACAAGCGCTCCAAGGACGAAGGTCGCAACGACGCCTGACACGCGCCCTTTGCAACTTCTGTGCTCGTACGTCGCGCGCGCGCGTGCATTGCCCACCATGGCGGAGCAGATCATCCGCGACTACTTGGATCGGCCGCCGTACTACGGCCGGTCCGGGTTTCAGCACGTGGCAGCGGTGAAGACGCTCTGTGGGCCCACGTGCACCTGGGACCCGGTGCGCAAGTTGTGGGGCACCAAGTGCACCGAGGCCTTGCAGGACCTTGTCGGGTCGGGCAAGTGGCACCCCATCGGCATCGAGTACGAATGGAAGGGCCGGTTCCTAAAAGCGGCACAGGATCACCGCGCGGAGGCAGAGGCCCGGTGGATGCAGGAGGAGGAGGCCAAGAGGAAAGCGGCGGCCGAGGCGGAAGCGGCGGCCGAGGCACTGAAGCGCCGATCGCCCGCATCGTGGGTCCTTGGCAGCTCCGCGCCCAAGAAGCCCAAGACGGTGGGTGCGTCCACGCTCGCTCCCGCAGCCGCGCCCGCAGCCGCCCGCCCACCCGCGCCGCCGACCGTCAAGAGGGACGACCGCGTGGGTCCGCCTCCCACCGACGCCGAGGCGCGAGAGTGCGAGCGGCTCGGCTTCACCCAGCAGGCCATCGTGTATTCGATGCGCGACGTCTCGTTGGGCCCGCGCATGACCCTTTCCGCCGAGGGGCGCCTCCTGCGCTGGTGCAGCTTCATGGACCGCAAGGAGGAAGATGGGCCGCTGGTCGAGTACACGCGCGAGGAGCGCAAAACGATCTGGAATTCCGAGCAACGGTTCCCGCTCCCCGAGACCGAGTCGCGCGCCTACGCCGTGGAGCTCAACAAGAAGGCCAAGAGGTTTTACGAGTCCGGTGGCGATGCGCTAGCATGACTCGCCGCGCGCACTGGTCCAGTGCTTGCGCGCACGCGTGCACCGCGATGCCGGCACGGGTCAAGCCGCAGCATCCGCAGCCGCCGCCGCCGCCGCCGCGCTCGTCCGTGCCGTCGCGCGGCATCGGCAAGGTGGTTAGCACCAAGGACTTTCACTGTGTTATGGCGCGCGATTACGCCGTGTTTTATAAGGTTCTGGTGCAGTTGAGGTGATTGGTTCGTTTTTATAAAAGAAGCTGCTATGACCGTCACGAGTTTTGCGTGCAGCACCGACCCCGACCCTCTCCCTGCATGCGGGAGGCCTCGCCCCACTTCCTCTGGTCGCCATCGCTGGCCTTCTTGTTCAGATCGGAAAGGAGCTGCATGTCGCCGGCCAGCGACGACGGCTGTGCGGGTTCCCTGTCGTTGAAGAATGCCGCGCCATCCGAGGCGTCCTGGTCCCTTAGCTCATTCTGGATCATCCGCGCCTTCTTCTGCAGATCGCTCTCGCGCTTGTCCCGGTCGCGCTCGAGCATCAGCTGGATGATGCCCTCGGACCACAGCTTTTGGCGCAGCTTGAGTATGTTGATGTTGGTCTCTTTCCTGTTGCCCTCGAGCAGGTTCACGCCCTCCGTGATGCCCAGCTGAGTGGGCCAGTTCTCCGTGAGCCCGTTGCGCCCGTACATCTCCTGGACGACTTGCACAACCCGCCGGCGGAAGGCCACCACGACCTGCGGATCGCTGGGCATCTGGCCAAAGTAACGCAGAATCTCACTGCGAACAAAGGTCTCCACCTGCCGGTCGCGATCCTCGTCCGACATCTTCGACGTCTTTTGCCGCTTCGGGTTGGGGGCACCACCGTTTCCGCCGTCGGCGCCGGTCTTGGCGCGTTGGCGCAGGTCCAGTCTTCCCAGGCTGGGCAGGCGCTGCATGCTCCCGCTCGGTTGCTTCGCTTTGCTCATCAGGACGCGCACGGAGAGAGCTTATCGTCCCGTTGTCGCTATACCCTGGTGCGCACGTACGAGCACGCTTTTGGGAGGGTGCGAGTGGCAAGTGCGCGCACCCGCCCGATGTGCGTCTACGACTTCCACGTGGGCCACCTCCGACCGCTGGTCGCCTTCGTGGGTGCGCACGGCGCTACCGATTTGGCAACGAAACACTGGCCGCCCGTCTACGCCGTGTGCTGCTTCGTGCCGCTGCCGCCCAAGCTTGTCACGTTGCTCTTCGTGGCCGCGTCCCTCGTCCATTTTGCAGAGGACGGCGGGCCCGACGGGTCGATCGCGATCCACTCGCTCGCCGGCTTTGCGTGGCTGTGGCTCGGTGCGCAGCGCGCGCTCGAGCTCATGGTCGGCTACCTGTCGTTGGTGCACACGCCGGCGCACTACGCGCGCTGCTGGCGTCGGCGACGGTGGTGCGCGCTCGGCTTGGCCGCGCTGGCCACGGCCGTGGCCAGCGCGCTGGTGCGGCCTCTGCACACGGTCTGCGTGAACCACACCGTCCAGCGACTCGTGATTGCACACGTGGTGTGTGAGCATAGTGTTTAGTTTTAAAAACACACGCGCAAAGGCTACACCTTCCGTCCCCTGGTCGCCTCAAACGCGTCCATCGCGGCGTGGAGCGCGGCCTCGTCCGCCTGCTGCTCGTACGCGTCGCGCTCGGCCTTCTTCTCGCGCGCGCGGTGCCGCTTCGCGCGGTCCGCCGATCGCTTCGCGCACTCGTTGTACCACTCGAGCGCCGACCTGTCGACGTTGTTGAGCGTCGCAAGCGCAAGCTTGCCCAGGAGCTGCAGGTGCTGCACCTCGCGCACGCGCGACAACGCGACGTACGCGTGCCCCTTGGCAAAGGCCTTGCTCAGGTCGACGGCCATGCGGTCGAGCGTCGCGCCCTGCGCCCGGTGTATGCTCACCGCCCACGCGAGGATCAGCGGCATCTCCGTGCGCGCACCCACCACGTCGTTGTCCTTGCCCTTCTTGTACTCGGTCGTGAGCATACGGATGGGCAGATTCCTGCCATTGTCGAAGGCCACCGCCACGACGCTCGCGCTCAAGGCCACGGCAGTGCCGCACGAGCCATTGTGCACGCCCACGTGCCCCGTGAGGTTGCTTGTGAGCATCACGCGCGCACCGACCTTGAGGCGCAGCGCGGACTCGGAGTAGGCGCTGGAGCGGCGAGGCACGTCCCCGGTCTCGTGGGGTTTGTACTCGGTGATTGGACCCGGGAGCGTTGCGCGCTTGCAGTCGTTGTAGTCGGCCACCTGATTCACCCGGCAAAAGAGCCGCGGCGCGTCCGGCCCAATGTCCGGGCTCACGTTCAAGACGAGCCAGTCGAGGTCGGCCGGCGTTGCGCACCCGAGGCGCGCGCGGTTGAGGATGCTGAGGAAGTGCGAGTCCTCGGCCTGCCGGAACGACTCGACCAGGACGTAGGGCCGCAGCGTCTTGACGAGCCCCGCGTCGATGAACGAGCCGTCCTTCTCAGCGCCCACGGCCCCGAGCTGCATCGGGTCGCCCGACAGCACAAACTGTGGCATGTTCTTGTTGCGCATCATCGAGACGACCTTGGCCGCCAGATCGATCGTCTTGGCGGTCAGCATGCTCACCTCGTCCACGATGATCGCGTCGCAAGTCTGGCACGGTTTCGGGTAGTACCTGCCGCCCCTGGACGGCGCGAGGAGCTTCTTGACGATCTCCTTGGCTGGCCTGTCGGCGAGCCCCAGCCCGAGCGCAGAGTGGACCGTCCAGGCGCCGATGCGCTCCGCCGCCGCGCCCGTGGAGGCGGTCACCAGCGGGTTGCGGATGCGGTCCTTCAGGACCTTGAGCAGGAACGACTTGCCTGATCCCGGGGTGCCCATGAGGAGCACGCTCTCCTTCCGGTGCATGACGGCCTTGAAGGCCGCCCATTGCGAATCGCTCAGGCCAAGGCACGTCTGCGTCGCGGCGTAGGCCACGCGTCGCGTGCGCCGGTCGAGCTTCGCCAACCGCCCGAGCTGGCGATCGTCAAAGTGCCGGAAGATCTCGTGGAGCGTGTCGTTGTCGAGGCTGTCCCACCGCGCGTTGCCCGTCAACGACGGCCGCCGGGAGCGCGACTGGGCCGCACCCTTGCCCTTGTAGGCAAACTTGTTGAGTTGCATTGTACGCACCCCCTCACCACACCCACACGTACGAGCGCACACTCATACACCGATCGTCACAAGTTGCAAAAGGAAAGTGCGACGCGAACAGCCGATGATTACACGGTTGGCCCACTCGACGACGCGCACCCGTCGACGCCCACCTCCACAAACTGTGTGACCACCCTAAAGTCGGGACCTGTGTTGGTGATCCACCCTTGTAAATCGCCCATCTCCTCCCCGGTTTTGAGTACCTTGCGGTCGCCGCTCACGATGCCCACGGAGAGGTTGTTGCGCAGGAGCTCGCAATGCAGCGCGGTGAGGAGGGCGTCGTCCAGCTCGCACGCGAGGTGAGTGTAGAACCCCATGTTGGGAAGCGTGCACCGCTTTTCGTAGGCTTCTCTGCAGCTTTCCATGCAGTACGTGTCGTCTTCGTACGAAAGATGTGGGTACTGGATCAGCGCAAACATGATCTTCGTCCCACGCCTCCGCAGAGGCTCGAAGAGGCAGGCGATCTGCTTGGCCCGCAACATCTTTCGCCTGGCGCGTGTCGCGCGGCCGATTTCGCCAGGTACGCGCGTGGCATTGTCCCAGTCCCATTGGGACCACACGACGACCACTTGCGATCCACCAGACTGCAGGCACGTCTCAGCCTCTTCGATGACCCCTTCTTTGAGCGCAACGTCCGACGTTCTGTCGGAAGTGCTCCTGTACAAGACGTTCCTGCCGTCGACGAGGGTGTAGGTCGTGCCACGACCTGTAACTAGCCCACGCACGACCCTATCAATGTCATTCAAGTAGTTGGGAAGCCGCGCAATCACTGGCGGGCCAGCATCGTCCACGGGCGGGTCGCGCAGCGTTCGCCGGATGTCGCTACTCTCAGCACCCGGACGCGGAACCCTCCAATCCATCTCCGTTCGGTCGCGCGGCACCCGCGCGGAACCCGTCGACTCTCCAAGCGAGAGGTCCGACAGGTTGGGCACGCACTCGCTCATGCTGTGCAGCAAGTTGCGTCCCACACCCAGTCGTGCCCACGGCGGAGCATATCGTTTGGCGCTGCTTTGCAACTCGTGGGCCCGGGAGCCCGCCCGATCGGTGCCAGGTGCAGACTCTTCCTGCCGATGTCCGATTGTCGAGTTGGTACCGGAGCGCCGACGCCACAAGCCGTCCCCACGTGTCAGAATCGCACTATTTAAGAAATTCTAGATCCAAGCCTGATAGGAAGCTTACAGCAAACAACCACAATGCAGCCAACAGCTAAGCTCAGACGATGAAGGCCGCCTTCAGCTCCGCCAGGCCTGGGCCACCTGGCGAGCGAGGGGGCCATCAAAAAACCAGCTTCCTGAAGGGGGACACGGCCGACGCGGCTAGGTAGCAGCCTCCCCGTCGCGGCTGCGCCGACCTGCGCCGGTACGCCCCCCGCCCCCTTTTGCAACTTGTGAGCGTCGTCTTGGGTAGACCAAACGCTGCGCTCCTTGATCACATGGCCGCTGTTGTGGGACTCTCGTCGACCGGCCCCGTTGCGGGCGGGCTCTTTGCGGCCGCGCAGAGCGCCGCCATGGGCGGCAGCGTGGCGCCGTTGGCGACCATGGGCGGGCTCGCGATCGCCGCCACGCTGCCGGTGGCGGTGGCCGCCGGCGTGGCCGCCGAGTACGCCGACTCGCAGAAGCACGGCATGGGCGACCCGACGCCCGAGCTGACGGCCAACCCGCGCTTCGTCCTCGTGGTGCACAACTGGGGCGCCATCGAGTTTCGCGAGTTTGCCACCTACGACGCGGCGCGCGCGGCCTTCGACGCCGGCCTGAACCTGCGCCGCTTCCTGGTGCGCGTCCACGACGCCAACGAGGCGGACCGCGACAACGGCCACGGCTGGCCGCTGCCGTGGCACGAGCTCAACCACGGAGGCTTTGGCGCAATCCTCGACAACGGCATGCGCCACGAGCTGCTTGCGCACCTGGGTTAGAATCTTGCAACTTGTGCAGTCTCGCAAAGACCATGCTTGCGCTCGGGGCAATACTGTAACCTATGATCTGAGGAGAGGTGCGGTTTTGCTGGTTGAAAACTAATCCAAGACCCCCGAACGACTGCCGAGAGGCGGCGTTCGAATGTTTGTTATTGATGATTATTTGCTCACGCTCGCGACTCGAGCACCGTGACCAATAACCTCGCTATGGGACTGGACCGCATCTTTTGCGTGCCCGACTCTACTCTCACTACTACGGTGCGGTCCTCGGCGCCTTCGAGGTGCTTGCTCAGCTGGAGCTCCACCGTATCGCCGGGCCTCGGGAACATCAGTGCGGCCTGGTTGTGCACGGCCGCGTGCGTGCCACTGAAGATCGCCACCTTTGCCCTTTTCGTGAACCGTTTCAGGCGCACGTCGACGACCAGCTGCTTGTTCGCACTCAGGTTTTGCCACGGCAGGCTCACGTCCTTCGGGTCGTGGCTGATCACGCGGTAGGTGCGCTCGGCGTCGTCGGTGAAGTGGCCGTCTCCAAAGTCGGCCGCCTTCGAGATGCTGGAGTCCTGCGCCGTCAGGTTTGCGCGGTGGCGGCAGATGCCGCCCGCGCGCAGCAGGCCCTCGTCCTCGGGGCGCAAGAAACTGAACGGCGGGTTGCCTATAAGCGACTTGATGCGCGGCCAGTATCTGCGATCGGCGATGAGCTGATGAAAAAACGCGCGCTGCTCGGCCGGCGAGAGCAGCGCATTGAAGGCCTGGCGCGCGCCGCGATCGCCCTCGACTCCCGTGTTCGGCTGGGCATTTACGTCGATCGCCGCCTCGAGCTGCCGCTCAAAGGTCGAACGCAGGTAGGCCAGCGCTTCGGACCGCGTCTGCAAATCGGCGAGCCGCACGGGTGCACGCATGGGCGTGGCCTCGCCACGGTGTTTACTAGAGAGGGTCCAAAGTGGGTGAAATTACGATCGTCAAACTGGGGCGGCCCAACCTGCCATTTCGGGACAGGTGGGCAGCGGCGCAGTCCGCGGTTTGGTGTCGATAAGTCGGCCCAGTGCGCCAAGTAGTAGTGGGAGCGCAAGGACGCATCGGGCGGCCAATGGTGCCAAAGGGCAGCCACCCACGTCTCGAGGCCGTGCTTCGCGCCGGTCGCGCGCATGCCGCGAGCACCGGCGCCGACGGCGACGACGCGGTGACCAAGCTCACGGGGAACGCGGCTGCGGACGCGCTCAAGCCCAGGCGCGCCAATACCCTGCCTTCCGGCAAGCTCAAGGCCGCGGCGCGCGCCGCGCTCGCCACCACCAACGGCAGCGGCGGCGACGACGACGACTACCAGCCCTACGATCCCTCCCAGGACGCGGGTGCGGCGCCCGTCCTGCCGGCGCGCGCACAGACCCTGCCGGCCGTCATGGACAGCGACGGCTTCACCTTTGTCAAGGGTCCCGCCCCGGGCAAGAAGGCCATCGTCAACGACGACGGCAAGCAGCTCTTCGGCAAGACCAACCCGATGGTCGAGGACCTCGTGAACAAGTACAAGGAGAAGACGGAGGAGCGGCGCGACGAGCTCGCGCGCGCGCGCAAGAACGCCGAGGAGTGCGCCGAGCGCCGTCGCAAGGCCGTGTCCGAGTACCAGCAAGAGCAGGAGGCGGCGGCCGACGCGGCGATCAAGAAGCTGCAGGACGAGCTCGCGGCGAAGGAGGCCCTGATCGACGACATGCAGAACAAGTCTGACGATGCGCTCAAGGAGCTCCAGACCGCCAGGGACTCGGGCAGCGCGTCGTCGGCCGAGGTCGAGCGCCTCCTGGCCCTCATCGAGCAGCTCAAGGACGAGAAGGAGTCGGTCAAGGACGAGCTCGCGGCCAAGGTCAAGTCGTGCGACGAGGAGCGCGACGTCGCCGCGCGCGAGGCCGAGGCCAACCTGGCCGCCACCGAGTCCGAGTGGGAGAAGAAGCTCGCCGCGGGCCAGGCCGAGGCGGCCGAGAAGGTCCTGGTCCTCACCACCGAGCGCGACGAGTGCAACGACAAGCTGGCCAAGGCGCTTTCCGACCTGGAGTCAGAGGTCAAGGCGCACAACGCCCTCGAGAAGCTCAAGGAGGAGGAGGAGGACAAGTTCCACGACGCGGCGCAGGCGGCGTGCGCCGCGCTCAAGGACTACCAGGACTCCAAGGACGAGCGCGAGCGCAAGAAGATGCTCAACTTTGTCACGAGCGCGCCGGCGTCGGGCAACAAGGCCAACAACGTGCAGGGCGTCAAGGCGCGCATGTGAGTGGGGAGCGGGGGAGGCAAGCGCTATATCCAGTGTACATTGATCTCAATAGTGGGAGATTGTGTCGGTTCGCGTATGGACGGGTATCTCAAGAAACAACTTTTAAACCAACGTCGCGGCACGCCGCTGCAGGGACGGCGCACCGAGGATGCGCTGTACGCGGGCTGCCTTCCCCAGGCCTCGGGTACGGGCACGCACCCGCTGACGATGGTGCGCCACCTCGCGTCCCAGGGACCCTGCTGGGACGGCTACCACCGCGATTACAGCAAGAAGGAGGGCACGAACGATTCGTGCGTCAAGGATGGCAAGAAGAAGAAGAAGAAAAAGAAGGACAAGAAGAAGGACGGTGGCGACAGCTCCTCATCGTCCTCCTCGGACGATGAGGACGGTAAGCCCAAGAAGAAGAAGGCCAAGAAGGAGGACAAGTAGGGGTGTGCGTGCACGTGGGTGTGTTTCAAAAGTTGAAGCTGTCTGCATAAAAAAAACCCTACACACAAGTCACACACAAGTCACACACACGTGCACATGGGTCCGCGCGTCACTTGCCGTCGGGCGCGTCACATGCCGGCGAGTCGACGACGGAGTTGTCGGGGCCGCGCACGTAGCGCTCGTTGGCCCGGACGTCGTTGTGCAGGACGCTCTTGATCATGAAGGGGCTGGAGCGCACCGTCATGCCCTCGAGCCCCGCGAGGAAGGGGTTGATGGCCTTGATGACGAACTGGAACTGGCGGTTGCGGTAGTTCTTGGCCAGGTTGGAGGTGGTCACGTTGTCCTGAAACTTGAGGTCGATGTGCGCCTTGCCGCGCTCCATGCGGAACTCGTAGTAGCCCGGCCGGCCGTCGTTGTGGTAGCTGGGCGGGCACTCGGGGGGCTTGAAGACGGAGTTGCTGTCGGGGGTCTTGCAGAAGGCGTACGGGCCGACGGGGGTGTCGTCGTCCCCGCCCTCGGCAAACTCGAGGTAGCAGTACAGGACCATCTTGGACTCGAGGTAGCCCCAGGACGAGCGCTGGTTGAGGCGGAAGGCCGAGCGCACCTTGTTCAGCAGGTCCTCCTCCGAGCAGTGCTTCGGCCGGCCGTTGTCAAACTGCATGAGCCGCACGTTGAGAAGGACGCTGTTGCACACGCCGCACATGTACTCCTCGGTGCGCTCGGTGACGCCGTCGCCCGGCTTCTTGACGCTGACGACGGCGTGCGGGAACTTGCCGCCGAGCATCGACCCGCGCCACTTCAGCGCGTTTTTCTCGTTGGGCCGGCGCGCGGGTACGTACGGGTTGCCGTGCTTGTCCGCCGCCAGCTCATCGATCTGCAGGAAGAAGGACTGCTCGATCTCGTTCTTCAGCTCATCGGGCAGCTGCTTCGTCATCCACTCGATGGCCTGGGGAGGGTCCACGTGGGTGCTCCTGGTGGAGTTGCTGCGGCTGGCCGAGCGCGCGCGCGCGACCCCGCCGGTCACGGCGACCAGCGCGTCGCGCGCCTTGTTGATCGCCGTCAGCAGCTCGCGCTTGCGCGCCGCCCCGCGGCGCATCGTCAGGAACAGGTCCCAGAGGAGCCGCTCGTCCGACTCGGGGTCCGGGGGCGTCACGATGACGGGCTGCCGGGCGCCGCGGTAGAAGGTGATCGACTGTATGTTGCCGTCAGCGTCGTCCACGATGTTGTGGCGCACGGCGCCGTTGCTCATAAGCGCACCTTCTTCTCCCCCACCTTCCGCCTCATCCTCACCCAGTTCTTGGCCGGGTTGTACTTGCGTGAGCGCTTGGACTTCTTCGCTGCCACCCTCGTCTTCCGAGGTGCCGTCGGACTCGGGGTTGAACGCGCGGCCTTGGGTTTCGGCATTGGCTGGCATGAGCGGGTGCGCTGCTCGATATTTGCGCACGTACGAGCTCAAACCACGCGTGCGCGTGGGGTGAATGCGACGCGGGTGCGCGCAACTATTGCTTACGATTCTTAAGGGAGACCACAAGAAGCAAATTAATTGGTCATTAATTATGAGCCACCGGCCCGACCCAACCCCGCTCCCCACTCAACCCTACACCACGAACACCGTCCAGGGGGTCCGACGGCGAAGACGGCAGACGGCGATGCTTGCGCGCTTGGCCTGTGCGCTCACTGCTCGCTGACGTGCTTGAAGGCCTCGATCTGTTGCGTGAGGCGACCGGCGAGCGCGTTCTTTCGCAGCAGCTCGCCGTAGTGGCCCTGGTTGAGCCACGAGATGGGCTTCCACGCATCGGGCGCGACGCCTATCTGGGCTGCCGATTTCTCGGCTTCCGTCAGGGCCGCAAAGTCGGGCGCCGCCTCCGACGAGCGCACCGACGCAACGTCGGCCCGGAACTGGTGAACAGCGTCGTGGGTCTCGTACTCGTCGACGTGGCGGACCGACATGCTTCGGGAGAAGCTCTATCACTCTCTTCGTTACTAAACAGTTGACACCGAGTGGGTTATTTGCCCAACACTTCTGCAAGGCTGTCTACGTCCAGCTCCCACACATTCACCGATTTTATCCTCCGGAACCGCACGAGTGGCGACTTTTCCTCCTGGAGCTTCAGGAGCAGCTCCTTGAGGGGCGGCTTGTTCTTCACCTCGACCAGGCCCAGCCGCAGCGCGCCCTGCTCCGGGGTCCAATCGCGTACGCGCGGAAGCAGACGCAGGATGTCGCCCGCCGTGTTGGACGGCAACGCGGTGGCGATGCCCATGGACTTGCGGAGCTGCACCAGGATCGGAAGGAACATCTCCACCGCCAGCGGGAACCAGTCTTCGTATTGGGAGGCCGGCTTGAAGATCATCTTGTTGGCCGTCGAGTGCACAAGCACGTTCTGCAGCTCGACCCGTTGCGCAATCTGGACGTGCGTTCGGGCGGCTCGCCCGTACCGCTCCAAGAGCTCTTGCACCGAAAAGTTGCCGAGCACCGAGCCGGCGTTGCGCACGTCGTCCTCGATGTGCGAGCCCTGCCACTGCGTCACCTCCGTGCGCGCTGCGCGCCAAGGCTCGCCCATCATGTACGGCGTCAGCTGCTCCGAGAGCTTCGCGGCGGCATGGGCCTGTCGGATGCGGTGTTCGCTGACCTCGTCCAGTATGAGGTCGCACCGCACGACGCCCGGGCGGAAGAACCGCTCGTCCGCGCTGATGCGCCACAGCGCCGAGGTCATCAGCACGATGCGCAGCCCCACCGCGTCCAGCCCCGTCCGCCTGTAGGCCTGCGTCACGCTGGGCACCAGGGACCACGAGGCCATCGTGCGCCGATTGTCCTCCCATGCAAACGGTGGCAGGTGGTCCTCGCGCGGCTCGTTGTGGAACTGCACGCATTGCAGAACGGTCGGCGCCGTCCACTCGCGCGCCTTTTGGATGGCCTGGTCGAGCACCGCAACGAGGGAGCCGCTGTGCACGGTGGCGTGCCACTCCTCCAGCAGCTCGCCGGACGCCGCCTCACCGGCCACCAGCACGTTCGCGAGCTTCGCAAACTTGTACTGCTGCGCCACCTGCGGCAAAAACTTGATCAGCTCGGGGCACGGCGCCCTCAAAAAGCCGATGAGCCGCTCGCAGCGCTCGGGCACCTCTCCCTCCTGCACCAGTCGGGCGAGCTCCATCATGCTGCGGATGTCCGCGCTCACGTTCGCGGCTGCGTAGTGCTCGCACCGCACGTTCTCGAGCTTGATCACGTGCTGAAACGCGATCGCGCACATGCGCTTTGTGGGGTCCTGCGGCTCCTCGCCGCACTGCTCCAAGCGCACGGCCCGGTCCGCGATCAGGTTGGCGAAATTCTCGACGACGGGCCCCACCGACTGCATGCTGCCCCGCTCGCTCGTGAGCGGCACGCCAAAGCGCCGGCGTATCATGGCATCCAGGTTATGGAGCCACTGCACCGCCAGGTACCGGACCCTGGCATGCAGCTTCACGCCCAGCCCACCGACCGTGACCGCCTTGTATTGGGGCTGGTCGGTGTGGTCGTAATCGCCAAGGTACCGCGGGTTGCACCGCGTGATCTCGACGTGGTACGCGCCGCTGTGCTTGGTGAGAGCCTTGCCAAAGCGCACGTTCAGGTCGCCCATTCTTGCGCTGGCCCGCGCGTGCACCTGCGTAGCGTGGTAGGCCAGGTGCTCTGCCACCTCGCACTCCCTTCTGGCGATGTCGCCCATCATCTTGATGTGCGCAACGGCCATCTCCTTCTCTTTGTTCAGCACAAACTTTGGGTGCGAGCTGAAGTACATGGTTTCGATGAGCGGAGCGCCCGGTTTGACCAGCGGGTTGGATCGGCACTTGCCGCAGAGCAGGCGCCCGCGGTCGGCGCCCTTCAGCGCGACTTTGCACGAGCGGCACGCGACGTTGAGCGCATCGCGCTCTGGAGGGCCATGGCTGACGTGCGACTTTGTGTCGGCGCCATCGCTCTCCGTGACGAGCCCGGTCCGGACGCACATCATCCGCGCCAAATACTCGGAGAAGCGCTCATCCATCGCGAGCAGCCGTTCTCGGTTCATGCCGCCGGCCGCGGGCCACCAGCCGCCGCGGCACAATCGCCGGCCTGGCCAACGTACGAGCACGGTAGGCGGTACCGGGTTAGCGTTTTACCCCCACCCCAAAAGTTGCAAAATGGCAACTGCCAGAGTTCAACGGGCGCGCAACTGTGCGCAAAGGCGCGTCGGGAGCGGCGCGGCGCGACCGCCCGTGGGGGACGGCCCAAGTTTGGAAGAGACAATAAATAATCATGGACGCGGACACACGCACCACATGTGCACACCTTTACCGTTACCGCGAGCTGCCGCCTATAGCTATGCGCACTTTCTTCCCCGTTCCGCCCGCCGTGGACTTCAGCGGCGCAAACGAGGACTTCGAGGACGCTGAGCTCCTATCCGATTCCTTGGATATAGTTGAGCTGCGCGAGGACATCGAAAGCGACGATGCGCTGTCCGATTTGGTCACCGGTCTCTTCTCTGGCACCGCGGAAACGCGCTGCTTCTTCACTGGCTGGCTGCAATCGTCTTGCAGGAAGATGAGCGCCATGGCCAGGCACGAACACACTTACCCTGTTTGGAAAGAAAGTTGGCACCGCCTTAGCGGCCGCCTGATCGCGTGACCTTGGAACAGGTCAACAGTTGCAAGACAGCGATTGTCGATTGTCAAAAATATCTTTGACCCAAAAATAGAAATGGTCGTGCGAGGGTCGCGTCCAACGCGACTCCCGCTCAATAGATCGGCTTGTCGCCGGGCTGGGGCGCCTGGTGCATTGGGGGCGGAAGCTCGATGTGCGGCATCAGCTGCTCGATGAAGGCGTCGACCGTCGAGCGCGAGATGTTCATGATGCGGAAGAGGTGCCTGCGCAACTCGGACGTCACATCGTCCTTCTGCATCTTCTTTGCCGTGGCCACGACCACGGCAAAGGCCAGCACCTCGCGGGGCAGGCCATGGTCCTTGCTGAGGTACTCGACCAGCTCCGGCTGGCGCGTCTGGTACCCCACGGCCGCCTTGGTTTCGGTGTCCATCGGATTGACCTTGATGATCGCCGTGACTAGGGCGAGCAGCTTGCCGGAGTTGTCCGACGGGTCGGGCAGCGCAGACTTGCCAAACTCGTCGGGGCAGCTGACCCTCGCCGCGGTGGTGAAGCAGCCTCCCGCGTGGCACCCGGTCGGCTCGCACTTGAACAGCTCCTGGCCCGGCTCGTACCACGTGCAGATCCTGGTCACCGAGCTCAGCACCTCGAGGCGGTGGCCGTACGAGATCTTGCACTCCTCCTGGTACTGGTGAAGCTGCTCGAGCGCGCGCCGGATGTCCATGCGGGAGACGTTGCCCTGGGAGATCTCCTCCACGGTGCGCCCGTCCCCCGGCTCGTCGCCCGCGAGCTGCGAGAGCACCAGCTCGATGAGGCCGACCACCAGCACGGCCATGTTCTTGTTCTGCAGGGAGAAGATGCACCCGTTGGTACCGCACACGTGGTCGTGGCGGCACGAGTTCCGGTAGATGCGGATCGCCTCGGTGCGGATGTGCGACTTGACGGGCGACTTCTTCTGCTCCTCGGGGAACACCGTCAGCCGGTCAAAGGCGAGCGACAAGCCGTCCATCAGCTTCTGGCCGCGCCCCTTGTCCGGCCCGTTGGGACGGATGATGTCCTCCGCGTCCTTGCGGGCCTGGCGCTCGACGGCGCTGAGGGCCTGCTGCATGTCATTCTTGCGCGCGCACGCGATCGAGACGTGCGTGCCCCCGATCTGGGCGTTCTCGTGGCGACGGCGGTCCTCGCGGGACATCGGCCCGTTGTTCCACGGCGCGGCCTGCGCAGACGACGAGGACGACGGCGCGTCGGCCACCTGCGTTGGGTCGTCGTCCTTGTGGCAGTTCTTGCTCCGCTCCATGCTGACCATGTCCAGCATGCCGGCGTCGGCGCCGCAGTCGCACGACAGGGAACCGTCGGCCGGGTTGCGCTCCAGCCGCGACGTGTCCCGCGTGCCGCAGCACCGGCACTGCCAGACGTTGCGCTCCATGACGGGCGGGGACTCCGCCGTGGGATCGTCGCAGTAGCCCGTGGGCAAGAATGCGGGCATGCTCGCCGACTTGACCATCGACAGGGGGGTTGGCTTGAAGACGCTGTGCGGCACCGTTGCCTCGCCCCGGATGGGCTTGAACGTCGGTAACATCGTGTACCGGGGCTTGTCGGTGAAGGGGTGGGAGAACCCAAAGCACTGCTCGGGCGAGCGATGCCCCGAGATGGTTTTCTGCTTCATCAGTATCGTGTCGAGATTGTCGGTGGACCGACCCTTCTGGATGGTGAGGGCGGGGGGTGGCGACGAGGACGCGTCTTGACGGCGAGACGAGATCGAGCGAGGCGAGCGTGGCGACGCCATCCACCGCACGTACGAGCACGCACACCTGCGCAAAAATTCACAAACGACCACCGTCGCCTGTGCTCATACGAATGTCAAAAGTTGCAAATCTGACAACTCTTGGCGGCCTCCGGGGCGCGGTCCCAACGCTAGTGCAGAGTGCAACCGCGCTGCGGCAAGAGTGGCGGAGCCGGCAGCTTTATGCGAAGCGTGCTCCCACGACGAATCGCGCGCCGCATGCAACACGTAGATGCAGAGGACGCGGTGGTGGACTTCAACGACGCGAGCCTGTACCTGCCGCTCGCGCAGACCGTCTTCTCCATCTGCGCATGCGCGGTGGTGAGCGTGCTCTCGTGCTGGCTCGCGTTCAGTGGTGCCGTCTCGGCGGTGCGCACGCTTGCGCTCTGCAGCGCGACTGGCGGCCTGCTCATGCGCGTGCCCATCCGATTGGGCAAGGCGCACGGCATCTCCGTCGTCTTCGCTGCGCTGCAGCTGGGCATTCCGCTCTACCTCGCCACGCTCGTGATCGAGCAGCTCGTTCACACCTGCAGCATGGACGCGTCGCACGCGCCAAGTTGGCGACACGTGGTTTTCCACAGCGCCGTGGCGGTACAGGTCTACGCGGGGTTTCTGCGCGCGCGCGCGCCGCTGGAAGAGACGGACCGCCCCTTCATACTGTGTTTGCTCGCGTGCGGCGTCATCGCGATCATGCCGCCGCCCGCGGTGGCACTTGTCGGCCCGCTGTGCCAGTCGGTCGACCTGTGGGAGGCCGCTGACCGCATCGTGCGCGCCTTCTGCTTCGGCATGCTCTACAGCGTCACCGTCTACGCGAGCACGCGCACGCGCTCCAGCAACTACTCGAACACGTCGATCGTCTTCTTTCGGAGCGCCTCGGCCTCCATCTGGGTGAGCGGCGCCATGCTGTGGTGGCTGCCCCTCGCCGCGGCGCAGTGCGCGATCGTCATGCACGCGCGTGCCATGCACTCGGCCGCGCCGCCCAAGCAGTACAAGCCGATCGAGAGCACGAGCTCCACCGACGACGAGGACCTCGAGGCCGCCGACCTCGCCGACCTCGAGCCCAAATTGGCCGACCCCGTTGCCGAGCAGCACCGGTTGCTTAACGAGCGGCCCATCTACATGGACGAGGCGCACTCGGCGGCGGTGGGTGCCAAGCTCATCGACCTGAGTACGACCGCGCAAGAGCCGGTGGTTGCGGTGAGCATCGCGCACGAACCGATCGGCCAGCTCGCGTTCCAGCAGCTGTCGCTCGCGGAGCCTCTGAGCGACAGCACGCACAGCGACTCGTTCAGTGCGTCCGTGGCCAAGGCCATGGCGATGGAGGACGAAAGTTCACAGTGACACGCTAAAAGGTGCTCAGCGCAGTGTTTGAAAATGGTGGTGGCCGTTTTGGGGGTGGGCGTGGAACCATGGTGAGGGGCGTCCGCGCGCTGCTCAAGGCCACCGCGCCGGGCAAGCTCGCCAAGGCCGGCAAGTTTGCGTGCTTCCGCGCGCGCACCGACAGCAACCGGCCGACGGGGCCCAAGTTGCGCGGCATCACCAAGCTGCTCGCCAGCCGCCTCTACTCGACCGCGACGCTGCCGAGCGCTGGCAGCTGGCGAGGCAGCACGTGGGCGGGTCCCAAGGGCGGCCTGCGCCGCGGCCGAGCGGTCGACTCGCAGGTCGCGCGCCTGTCCAACTCGTCCGCGACGATGCGGAAGCACTCCAAGATGCTCAAGCTGACGCGCCTCTTCTTTAACGCGCTCCACTACCACGGGCTCGTGCCGGTGGGGTCGCAGCGCGTGGTCATCGATCGCCAGCGCGGCATCGGCACGGCGGCCGACGTGGTGTGCACGCGAGGCAAGCACGAGTTGGTGCTGGTCGAGCTCAAAACGGGCTTTGGCGGCGACCGCACCAAGGGCACGGGCACGTGCATGCAGTCGCCGCTGAAGAAGACCAAGGATTGCCACATTCACCGCCACTTTGCGCAACTCTCGGTGACGATGCGCTTGTTCAAGCAGGAGGAGCAGACGATGGCCAGGTTGTTGGCCAAGGGCATCGACAAGGTCTCCGGCTGCGTGCTCTACGTCGACGCCGACCTCAGCGAACTCTTCGCCCTGCCTGATTGGTGGGAGCGGCGCGGCGCGCGCATCGTGGATCGCATAACCTAGTGCGCGTGCCGTGTTAGTTAGCAAAGGATCCGCGCGTGGGCGAGCATGGTGTCTCCAGCGCTCGTCATCACTTACCTCTTTCTCGTGCTGTGCGTTGTTGTGATCGTCGTGCTGTTCTGTCTCGGATGTGGCTGCCACATACCGCTCGGCAAGTGCGTAAGGTGCTTCTGCACAAACACCACATGGGCGTGCAACCGTTGCTGCAAACGCAAGAAGAAGACCGATGACCGGTACAAGAACATCATGGACGACGTGAATGAGGAGAACGCGACCAAGGACGAGGCGCGGGCGCGCAAGAAGCGGGTCGACGACGACACGGCCATCGCGGGGTGCTGCTCATGGGTGCCCTGGGTTTTGACGTGCGGCATGTGCTGCGGTGCCCTCAAGGACGAGGAGGAGGAGGAGGCGGCACCGGCGAGCAGGGGTGTGGTGGTGGCGCAGCCCGTGGCGACGACCGCCCACGACCTCGAGGACGAGGTCGTGGGCACAGAACCAGTGGTGGCCATCTCCATGCCGCTCTTGTCCATCCGATAGGGAGGCGTGAACGCCGCGTAAAAACTCGTTTCTATTATATTATTCTTATTGTGCCTCCCTAATCCAACTCGACAATCACACTCTTGGGGTCCCCCTCCGGCTCCGGCGCCAGCTCCAGCGCCGTCGCGAAGATCTGGCTGATCTGGGCGATCGCGTCGTTTTCCAAGGCGTCCGACCTCTCCGACGGGAGCAAACGACGGGCGCCAAGAAAGCGGTGGCGCACCCTATCGTACGCCTCCAACTCGGCGATGGTCGGAAACCACGACTGGTCCATTTTTATTTTTTATGTGCGCACGCGTACGAGCACAGAAACCCGGTCTACTTGGCCTTGGCCTTGGCCTTCGTGGCCTTCTTGCCGTCCTCGTCCTCCGAGTCGCTGTCGTCGTCCTCGCCCATGCGGCTGAGCCGATCGCCCGCCGCCGCGGCCGCGGACTTGGCGGCCGACCTGGTCTTCGTCGCCGCCTTGGAAGCGGCGGCCTTGCTGGCCGCCGCGGCCTTGCCGGCCAGCTCCTTGCCCTTGAGGACCGCCTGGTTCGCCTTGAGCTTGGCCTTGGCCAGCGCATCGCCCATCATGCCGGCCGTGTCGGGCCCCACCGTCGGAAGGCCAACGGGGCCGCTCGGCGCCACGCCGTAGGTTGAGAAGGCCTCGTCCACCGCGTTGCCCGCGGGCTGGGGCGTCGGGTGCTGCGGCTTGAACGGCACGTACGGCTTGGCCGGGTCGGCGTTGCGCAGCCCCAGCTCGCCGGAGATCGTGGAGGCGTCGGAGGCGGCGGAGGCGGCGATGACGGGAGCGCACGGGGCAGGATGGAACACCGACCCCGTGTTGTCGTAGTCCACGCGTCGCAGCGACATCCTTTACCTCCCTCTTACCTCCCTTGGGGAAACGCACGTGGCAGTTATGCTCCCTTGTTATTCCTGATCACCATCACCCTTACTCACACCACTGTCCTCTACGTTGGGTCCCTTTAGGCCTCCACACACGTGCCCACGCATGAACAGCCCGCAGGTGCGGCACTTGTTGATGTTCCGCCGATCCGGCTCGACGCGCTTTGCTTGCTCACACACGCGCCACCGTAGGTACCGGTTCCGGACCGACTTCTCGGTGCGGTCGGGAAACCCGCGCTCCTTGAGCTCCGCGACGACCTCGGCCCACCGGATCCGCTCCGCCTCCGACGCGATCTGGATGAGTGCGCGGTCCTCGTTACCGGTGAACCGCGGCTTCTTCATTGCGCGCGCACGTGTGCACCGACGTACGAGCGCGCGCGAGGCTAGTCCGAACCCACAAGTTGCAAAGGCGACTGCGTCCTCTTCCGCTCCCGCTCTTGCCAGGTGTTGAGGATCAGACGGACCTCGTCGCACTCGTTGTACATTTTGAGCGCGTGCCTCTCGAGCGCCTCAAGGTCGATGGGGCAGTCGTTCTCCATCAGCCACTGCAACAGCTTGGGGCGGTGGTTCCACACGGCGCTCTCCACGTACTCCTCCTTCAGCGTGCCGCACTTGTGCGCAAGCAGCCAGTCCAGCATCGGGAGCGAGCGATTCACCAGCGCCTCCTCGAAGAGCGCCTGCCTCTCGTCTGCGCACGTCGGAAGCGGCACGTTCATGGAGAGACACCACTCCGCCACGTCGACCGACCCCCTTGTGGCCGCCGCGTAGTAGATCGTGCTGTCGTGCAAGTTGTAGCCAGCGTGG